>Ga0335070_10000007_pt1 | contig 360865 bp, 321 predicted proteins | sample Lox_Sample_13_FD_206722 | JGI IMG/M metagenome (GOLD analysis project Ga0335070, IMG submission 206722) | Soil microbial communities from Loxahatchee National Wildlife Refuge, Florida, United States - Lox_Sample_1.3 | ecosystem: Environmental > Terrestrial > Soil > Wetlands | place: USA...
CCTTCAACACACGCGCCGCGGTCGGATACCAGCCGGTGGGAATGAAGCCGATCAGCCGGCTGCGTTGTTCGGAAATGTCGGTCACCGCGACCGCGTTCGCGTCGGAGCACACGGTGAACAGCGTCTTTTGATCCGGCGAAACGGCCACAGCCGTCGGCGTCATGCCCAGGGGCTGGCGCGGCGTCATGGCTACGTTGAGCGTCTCGGTGAGCTTCAGGTCCTTGTCTTCCTCCACGTTCACCACGAAGACGTCATTGGTGTTCGCCGCCGCCACGAACAGGCGTAGTAGTTTCTCCACTTTCCTGGGAGGCTTCTTGTCGTCCGCGTCCGCCTCGTCGACTTCGGGATTGCGGTCGCTCAATACCATGTCGGTCGGATGCGGACCCAGGCGCAAGCGCGTCACTTCGGAGCCGGTCGCGGTGTTGTACTCAAAAACCGCCGCGTCGGCCCAGCTGGAAACGAAAAACGTCTTGCCGTCGGGATGGAACAGGATTCGATACGGCCGCCGGCCGGTTTTGAAGTGGTCCATCGCCTTACCGGTCCGCATGTTAATGGTCACAACCGAGTCGTGATACAAATCCGCGGCCAGCATCAACTGGCCGTCGGGCGAAATCGCCACGTCGCCGGTAAAGTCCCTGAGGCCGGGCTTCTTGTCGGGATCGATATCGAACTCGCGCGCCGGTTTCAATTCGCCCGCCGAAAATGAAAACTCAAAAACCTTGTAGCGCGACCCTCCGCCCACATAAACGAATCGCCCATCGGGCGAAAACGTCAAACCGAGCCACCCGTCAGCTACCTTCACCCGCGACAGTTCCTTCTTCGACGCCGCGTCGATCACGCTGATACTCGGCGGTTTGTAACCGCCATTCAGCACCAGTACAAATTTGCCATCCGGGGAAATCGCCGAAGACATCGGCAGCGTGTCCAAAGGCACCTGATCGCCCACCGGAGCGATCTTCCAGCCGTTCGGCAGTAACACCGTTCCATCGGCCTGCCTGCCGACCGTCTCCCTGCCCGATGGCTGGGACCCTAGCACCATCGCGAAGATCAAAACCAGCGTAAAGCTCAATAGTTGTTTCATTCGAAGAACCTCTGCGCGATGGGAAATCTCCGGCCGATGCCGAAGGCCTTGGTGGTCACTTTCAGACCGGGAGCGGCCTGCTGACGCTTGTATTCGTTCCGATCCACTTTGTTGACGATATCCTTTACCAGTTCGAGCGGCAACCCATGCGTCTCGGCGATCTGCTTCGGGGCTCGATACTGTTCGATATAGTCCTCTAATATCTTGTCCAAAACATCATAAGGCGGCAGCGAATCGGTATCTTTCTGGTCCGGCTTCAGTTCGGCCGACGGGGGCTTGGTGAACACCGCCCCCGGAATCGCGCCGTTGTGCCTTTGGTTGGCGATGCGAGACAGCGTATAAACCAAAGTCTTCGGCAGGTCGCTGATCACGGCGAGTCCGCCGCACATATCGCCGTAAAGGGTGCAGTAGCCGACCGCCAACTCGCTCTTGTTTCCGGTGGTGAGCACCAGCGCGCCGGATTTATTCGACAAAGCCATCAGCGTCACGCCGCGCAGACGGGATTGGAGATTTTCTTCGGTCACGTCCGGGCCCTTGCCTTGAAACGCCGGCTCCAGCACCTTGAGGAAGTGGTCGTACGTAGAGGAAATGGAGATGATTTCGAAGTTGATCCCCAGTTTCTCGGCCATGGCGCGCGCGTCCCGCACGCTGTGTTCAGAAGAGTACGGCCCAGGCATCCCGACTCCCGTGACGTTTTCCCTGCCCACTGCTTCCACGGCGATTACCGCCGTCAGCGCCGAATCGATGCCTCCGCTCAGGCCGATCAGAACCTTGGAAAAACCGCACTTGCGGATATAATCCCTGGTTCCCAGCACCAGCGCCTGATAGACAGCTTCGCACTCGTCCGTGAAATCTTCGTGAAGATCGCCGGTCATCACCAGGTCTTCTTCAAAAGACCTCGCCGTAGCCACGATTTCGCCCGCGCCGTCCATGGCGAAGCTGGATCCGTCGAACACCAGTTGATCGTTTCCTCCCACCTGATTCACGTAGACCACCGGTTTCGCGTAGCGTTGCGCCGCCGCCCGATAAATCATGCGGCGCTGCTCGCGCTTGCCCATGTTGAACGGCGAGGCGTTGATGCAGATCATGATTTCCGCGCCCGCGCCGAACAGCTCCTCCACCGGATCGCGCGGATACAGGCGATGCTTCCAGTAGCGCTTGTCGTTCCAGGCGTCCTCGCAGATGGTCAGCGCCATCGGCAGGCCGCGCAGTTTGAACAAATCCTCGCGCTCGCCGGGGCGGAAGTATCGGGCCTCGTCGAACACGTCGTAGGTCGGCAGCAGCATCTTGCTCTGCTGGAAGACGATCTGGCCGCGCTCCAGCACCGCCGCGCTATTCAAGGCGCGTTTTCCGGTATTGGCTTTGGAGCGTGCGACATAGCCGCAAATCACGCTCAGGTCGAGGTCGGCGGTCTCCCTGGCCAGCCGCTCCAGTTCGCGCTCGCTGGCGTCCAGAAAGCTGGGCTTCTCCACCAGGTCGCGCGGCGGATAGCCGGTGAGGGATAACTCGGGAAACACCACCGCTTCGGCGCCGCGTCCGGCCGCATCGCGCGCGGCCCCCGCCATCCGATTGACATTACCCGAAAGATCCCCAACCGTGGGATTCAACTGCGCTAATGCGATGCGCATGGGAATCTCCTATTGTAAACGGTATGCCGCTGGACCCCGGCATCGCCGGATGAATGCGGACAGACTTCTCTGTCCCAAGCCGCGGCGAGCCTCGCCGGGACAGGCTGCACTCTGCCGCCAGTGGACTCCATTTTTCGCCCGGCACTGGAGATTCCATCCCCTTGACTCCGGCATCCCAATCCCGCCTCGCTTAATACCGCGCGGCGAATCGAAATATGCCGATTGATTTCGGCGTAAATCGAATCAGAATCCTGGAAAAACTTGCACGCCGGATTCCGGAGGAGGCGCCAAATCGGATTGTGCCCGCAACTCCAGGCGCAGCGGAATGCAGATTAAACTCTTATTGTCGCCGTATTTCCGCTTTCGGAGTCTCTGCGCGCTGGACTTTTGCTGTAAACAAGAGAAATATTCTTCTTGACGGGGGGGGGGATTTCGGGGATATGCTTGAACGCATCGGGACAGCGGAGGTGAGCATGTCTTGGAAGGCTCTCTGGCCGGTTATCGTTTTCGCGGCGTCTCAGCACGTTTTCGCGCAGACGCCTTCACCGACTCTTGTTCGCAAATCTGAGCGGACCGAGATGTTCAGATCGGCGGAGAATCCATTCGAACCGGTCTGGAGCGGATACGCCCTAATCGGTGTTCGGATGAACCGGACCTCGCGCCCTACGATCTGGGCCTCGTCCGCGAGTGGGGGAATTGAAGACGTTCAGTTTACGATCCCTAACGCAGGACAAATATTGGTACGGGGTGTTGCAGCTTCCTTGGATCACACGATTTTGATTGCTGGAACCGCTATCGGTGGCGATTCTCAAGGCTCGGGTTTCATCGGCATCATTCCTCCGGATCGCAGTAAGAAATTGATAGTGCGGACGACACCCTACACCGCCATGGCTATTACCGTGGCTCCAGATGGTGTGATCTGGACGGTGGGTTGGGATAAAGAAGATGGAAAGAGGGTTTTCAATGTTTTGAAGCGATTCAATCCGTCCGGCACCCTGCTTTCGAGCATTCATTTGACCGTGCGGCCAATTCCGGGCGCCTCGATAAGCGACGTGGCCTATGCATCGGCGCTCCGCTGTTCCGGAGACCGTGTGGGGTGGCTCACAGGCGCTTCACAATACCTGGAATTCTCTCTTGACGGCCGTGAGATCGGCCGGTTCGAGCCGCCTCCCTGGCACGCCGAAAAGCCCGTTGGTTCAGTCCTTCATGTGCTCCTCAATCTGGCGTTGAGCGAAAACAATGAGGTAGTCGTAGCGGGGCTGGGTCCAATAAGTTCGGTGTGGAGGCTGAATCGAGATGCCCGTCAATGGATTCCTATCGACGTAAGCGGGGAGCATCTCGATAGGCTCGCCTGGCTGCTGGGATTTGATGGCAACGAATTGATCGTAGACACCAAGACCTCCAACAGAGGCGAGGTGGTCGCGCGGTTTGCCATCTCGGCTGGCGGCTGCCCACGCGGCGCATGCGCTTTTTAGGCTCGAGCCGCGTGAGAACGCCAATTCCGAAACGTAAAGGTGGAAAGTGATCGGAAGAGCAACCCCGAAAAAGAATTTCGCACTCGCTGCGATTTGTTTGGCGCTTGGAGCGCTGCAAGGCCGCGCCCAGAGCCCCGCTATCGATAGCCGAGAGACCACGGCGGTCGAGTATGTGCATTCCCTAGGGAGTTTCGTCCCGGTTTGGGGCCGTGGTGGTTTATACGGGGCGGATTACAACCCTTCGGACGAGCCTATCATCTGGCGCATCGGGCCCGACGGCAAGCGGGAGGACATTCGATTTTCGTTCCCTGGCGGGCGGGAGGTCACGATAACCGGGATCGCGGAAAGGCCGGACGGAGGCTTGGCAATCACGGGTAGCGCCTATAGCGACGACGGCAAGGGCGCGACATTCTTGTCAATCATTTCCTCCGATAGAGCCACCAAGACGATCTCGAGGGTGTGGCCCTTTGTGCCCCAAGCGGTTACCCTGGCCCATGGCGGCGTTGTTTGGGCCGTAGGGTGGATTCGCAACGGCGAATCGGTGGCCGCCAACAACGTCCTGGAGCGTTTTGACTCCACTGGACGGTTGCTGTCAACCTCGTCCGTAAAGGCGCGGGGAGTGCCGTGGGATTCGTGGGGAGACGCCACGGACCACTCCTCGCTACATGCGCTGCCGGACCGCGTCGGGTGGTTGACCACCGGGGGCGAGTATATTGAGTTCTCCCTGGATGGAAAGGAGATTTCCCGCCTGGACGTCCCGCGTCCGATGGTAGTTCACCAGGAAGGGTTGGCCGGCTTTGTGGTCGCCGATGCTGGCCGCGTCGTCGCCGCGCTCCCGACCGACCCGGCTCCGAAGAGCGACCTGACGCTGTGGCTACTGAATCTGGACCGGCGCGGTTGGACACAGATCCCAGGATCGCTGCCCTGGAACTTCAGCTTGGCGGGCTTTGACGGCAAAGCGGTTGTTGCCGCCGGCATGCCCACAAAAGCAGCCACGGTAGCCGATCACGCTTTCCTCCGTCTCCAGCTATCCGGGCTTGAGGCCCGAGGGAAATAGCAAAGCCGACAAAGTGGGGTGGCGCTCATGAGGACTACACGAAATCGACTGCTTGCTGGAGTTTGCCTGGCAGCTCTGGTGGTAGTGCCGCGCCCGGCCGCATCGCGCGCGGCCCCCGCCATCCGGTTCACGTTGCCCGAGAGATCTCCAACCGTGGGATTCAACTGCGCTAAAGCGATGCGCATGGGAATCTTATATTGTAAACGGTATGCCGCTGGACCCCGAGATCGCCGTGCTAATCACTGAGATCGATGCGAATCTCAGCCACCTGGAATCCATCACCCACGGGCTGACGCCGGAGCAGTTCCAATGGAGCCCGGGGCCGGGCCGCTGGTCGATCGCGCAGTGCATCGCGCACCTGAACGTCGCTAACCGGACGAGTCTGCCAGCGGTTGAGGAAGGCATCGCGGCGGGCCGCGCCAAGGGGATCACGGGCGCGGGTCCATTCAGGTACGGATTCATCGCGACCAGGTTCGCCGCCAGCCAGGAGCCGCCGGCAACACGAAAGTTCAGAGCTCCAAAAGTTTTTCTGCCGCCGCCGAAGATCGATATGGCATCGGAACTGGCCGAATACCGCCGTCTCTCGGCTGAGTTGAAGCGTCTGACGCGATCCGCCGACGGCCTGCACCTCGCGCGCATCAAAACGAAGATGCTCGCGCTGCCACCCGCGTTGCGCGCCATCGTCCGAATGCCTCTTGGCGGCCAACTCCACCTGACGACAACTCACGACCGCCGTCATTTATGGCAGGCCGAGCAGGTTCGCAACGATCCGGCGTTCCCTGCCTGATCGAGTTCGACCCGCTACGTTACCTTAATCCCGGACGCAAGTTCGCGGCTCAGGCGGGAAGCCGCTTTCCCGCCGATTCGCACGAGCAGGGAAGGGTGGCGCGTCCCCGGCTCGACGATCAAGGGGGTTCCCGGTACCAGTCCCATTCGCTTCATCTCGCGCAGCGCGCCCGGATCCCGGTCTGAGACGCTGCTGATCACCGCCGGAATCCCGCAGGGCCACTTGGAGAGGGCGACTTCCTCGCGCGCCGCGATCATTCCGTCTTTTTCCGGGATGATATGCCCATGCGGATCTGTTTCAGGGTCACCTAATTTCGCGGCGATCCGATCCTCGAGGCGTTCGGAGATGTAGTGCTCCAGCCGCTCCGCCTCTTCGTGCACCTCATCCCAGGAAAAATCGAGCATATCGTGCAGAAACCGCTCAAGCAGGCGATGATGCCGCTGAATTTCCACTGCCCGGCGTTTCCCCAAGTCTGTCAGCCGCACGCCATGATGCTTCTCATACTTCACGAAGGAGGGCCTTTGAAGAGCCAGCTTCTGCAGCATGCCGGTGACCGAGGCCGCCCGCACGTCCAAATGGGCCGCGAGCGCGCTGCTGGTAACCCGCTCGGCGGCGGGGCCGCTGAGTTCGAGTATGGCCTTCAGATAATCGTCTATCGATTCCGTGTTCTTCCCGGTCACTACCTTCGAGTATACGGCAAGCATCCTCGTGTATAATTTAGGCATGCCTAATCTTCTGCGCGCCGCGTTCCTGGCCGCTTTGACGCCTTCTCTGTGGGGACAGGGAGAGACAACCAGCGCGATCGTCGGCACGGTGACGGATTCGAGCGGCGCGCCGATCGCCGGCGCCAGGGCGACGATTACCAGCAGCGCGAACGGCTTCCGGCGGTCCGTCCAGACGGGCCAGGACGGCCGCTTCCATTTTCCTCAGTTGAAACCCGGCACCTACGCGGTGACGGTGGAAGCGGACCGGTTCGAGACGCAGCAGAACGGGAAGGTGGAGGCGGGACTGGGGCAGACCCAGACCGTGGATTTCACGCTGCGCATCGCCGCCCTGAACCAGACAGTAACCGTCAGCGAGGGCGCGCCGCTGGTGAATCCTCAGAACGCGAACACGGCCACGACGCTCGCCGCCCGGGCGCTGGAGGACCTGCCGAACCCCGGCGGCGATATGACCTATCCGCTGCAGTTCGCCGCCGGCGCTCTGATCAACACGGCCGGCAGCGGCAACGATTTCGTCGGCGGCACCAACGGCTACGGAAACGTGCAGTTCAACGGCCTGCCGTCTCTTTCGAACGGTTACATCGTGGACGGGCTGGAGACCAACGATCCGCTCACCAATTTGAACAGCGGCCTGGCCACCAACCTGGTGCTCGGCCTCAACTCCATCGCCGAGGTGACGGTGAACACGCTCTCCTATGCCGTGGATCAGGGCCGTTATGGGGCGGCGCAGGTGAACTACGTCACCAAGTCGGGCACGAATGAATTTCACGGGAACCTGTACGAGCTGTGGAACGGCTCGCGGCTGAATGCGGCGAATTTTTTCACCAATTCGACGCCCGGGAATCAAAAGCCGCGGTCCACGGTGAATCATTTCGGGGGCAGCCTGGCAGGGCCCATCCGCCGCGATAAGCTGTTCTTCTTTTTCGATGCCGAGTGGGTCCGGATCGCGCTGCCCATCGTGACGGCCACGACGGTGCCTCCGACGGCCTTTCAGGATTACGTGTTGCGGCAGCTGGCGGCGGGCGGAACCGATGCGCTGGACGGGTCCGTGTACCGGCCCGCGCCGCAGCTGGTGCCTCTCTACCGGCAATTGTTCGCGCTGTATCGAAACACGGCCGGGGCTCCTCTGGCGGTGCTGGGCTGCCCGTTCAACAGGGACGGCACCGCGGCCGCCGGGAATCCTCCGAATGGAAACGGATGCGCGGACCGCCAGAGCGTTTCCCATTCGAGCGACGACAGCGAGCAGGTGCAGACAGCGCGCATCGACTACAACGCCAATGAGAACAACACCGCCTGGTTCCGCTTTCAGGCCGACACAGGCATGCAGGCGGCGTATACGGACCCCATCAACCCGCTGTTCGATTCGGTATCGAGCCAGCCTCTCTATTCGTTCGCAGCCGGATTCACGCACGTGTTCTCGCCGAACCTGGTGAACTACTTCAATCCGGCGTTCTCCTGGTATGAAAGCCTGTTCGGCCCGGCGGACTTTCAGAAGACGCTGGCGGCCTTCCCGATTGTGCTGGAGGGCAATCCGTTCACCACCGCCGGAGGGCTAGACAATACCTGGGTGCAAGGCCGCAGGGCAGCGCGGTTCTTCCTCAACGACAACCTGGCCTGGACGGCCGGGCGGCACGAGCTCCGGGCCGGCACGAACATCCGGATCTTCCGTCTCAACGATTACGATTTCGGCCAAGGAGTGGTGCCGACGGTAACCCATGCCACCTTGCCTCAGTTCATTTACGGTGCGGCGTCGACGGCCTCTGTTACCTATCCGCAGGCGTATTCGCAGCCGTACAATTTCCTGAACCTGGACGTGTACGCGCAGGACACCTGGAGGGTGACGAAAACCCTGACCTGGACGTTCGGCATCCGCGCCACCCACAATTCGAATCCGGTGAATCCGCACCTTGCGGTGGCGAGGCTGGCCGGGTCCTGGGACGCGATTCCTCACGACGTGAATCAGCCGCTCAATGCGTCGATTGAGACCCATCTGGGAAACATCTTCGCGTCGGTGCCAGCCGAGATCTGGCAGCCGAGAATGGCGCTGGCGTGGCAGGCCGCGCCGAAGATGGTGCTGCGCGCCGGGTTCGGCCTGTTCAGCGATCTTTTGCCCGGCAGCGTGGTGGATCTGGTGGGAGTGAACCCTCCTTATTCGAAAACCTTTCAGGGCGGATTGCTGGGCTCGGCTGGAGGCGCGATGATCGATAGCGCGATCGCCGCGACCGTCGCGGCGAACCAGACGTTCACCCAGGGGTTCCCGCAGGGAGAGTTATCGTGCGCCTCGACGCTGGCCAATCCCGCATCCTGCCTGCAGCCTGTGGCGATCAGCGCGGTCCCCGACGGCAAGCTGCACGCGCCGTACTTCATGCAGTGGAGCTTCGCCGTGGAGCGCCAGATCGGGGCGGCGATGAACCTTCGCGCCCAGTACGTGGGCACCCGCGCGGTGAATCAGCCCTACGAAACCCAAGTGAACGGATATCAGAACGTGTGCCAGGGTTGTTTTGCGCCGTTTCCCTACGGCCAGCCTCCGGACGCCCGCTTCGGCGCGGTGACGCAGTTGAACACCGGCGCCAACAGCCATTACAACGGCCTGCAGTTGACCGCCGATAAGAGGCTCGCCCACGGGCTGCAGGCGCTGGTGAATTACACCTGGAGCCGCTGCATGGACACGGTCTCCAACGGAGGATTTCTGCCGTTTTCCGCCGGAGGAATTCTCTCGCCCCTGCCGGGCGAATTAGGCCGCCAATACGGGCCCTGCGATTATGATGTGCGCGGCAACCTGACGGTGCAATACGCGTATCAATTGCCGTTTCATGTCAGGAGTCGAGCATGGGGGAAGATTGTTAACGGTTGGCAGCTTTCGGGCACGGCGTTCTGGCACAGTGGCGTGCCCTTTTCCGTCCTGAGCATGCCGTATTCGGCCAACGGCAACGGGATTATCCAAGGCAGCGGCCCTCAGTACGCCAGCGTGGTGGCCGGAGCGCCCCTTTACGTGCATCAGCCGATTCCCGGCGTGACGCCAGCCGGAGCGGTGCAGTGGCTGAATCCGGATGCCTTCGTCTCGGCTGTGGATCCCAGCACCGGCGCGTGCACCGGAGGCGACAACGCGCGCAACTGCCAGTTCGGCGATCTGGGCAGGAACGCGCTGCGCGGCCCCGAGTTCGTCTGGGGCGATTTTTACCTGACCAAATGGTTCCCGCTCAGCGACCGCATGAAGCTGCGCCTGGAGGCGCAGGTGTTCAATCTTTTCAATCATCCGAATTTCGCCCTGCCCACGGTGGTTTACGCCGGCGTTCCCGGAAGACCTTCCACCCAGACAGGATTCGGAGCGCTTACTTACACCACCGCGCCTCCCACAGGACTGCTGGGCGTCGGGTTGGGCGGCGACAGTTCCCCCCGCATGATCGCGTTTCACGCGCGCCTGGAGTTTTGATTAGCGCCCGACGCGGACGATGTTGGAAAATGCCGACTCTCCCGCGTCGTTAATTGCACGGACGCGATAGCAAACGAGCCCTCGTGGCGCGGAGGCGTCGGTGTAGGAGCTGCCCTCGAGCGTTGCGATGCGCTCCCAGCGGCTGGCGCCGATTCGTCTTTCCACCGCCGATTTGTTCGCGCCGTGCAGTTCCCATTTCAGCGTGGTACCGGTCGCCGTCAACCCGCTGGGAGCCTCGGGTAAAACAGGCCAATCGAAATAGCTCGCGTCGGCAATGGCCATCACCGAATCGCGCAGCGGCAGCGCGTTTAGCGAAGAAAGTGGAGTGACAGCGCCCGACACGACGTCGATCAGCACCGGCTTATTGATGCCCGCGTTGGCCAGTTTCAAGTCCACGGTCAGCGGAGGAAACACGTTGCCCGGCACGCTGTGCGCGGCGAGCCAGTAGGCGATGATCGCCTTGCCGTTCTTATTGCGGAATCCGTAATGCAGAAACTGGTTCTCGTGCGATCTAGGCACGTTCGCCGCGCGGATCTCGATCTTGGGATCGAGCTTCGTATCGGCAAACAGCGCGTTGGTATTTTGAAACGCTTCAAAAACCGGTCTTGGCGTGAAGTCATCGGGCAGGCCGCGCTTGCCGTGGATGAAGCCAAAGTCATCGTATTCATTGCCGTCGACGCCCGCCGTCAACAGCCAAACGAACGTCCGCACACCCGCCGCATGGTTGTATAAAATGCCTCGCGGAATGTACTTCGCTTGAACCGTTTCATCCGATCCGGGCCAGGACGGAATGGAATTGAACTCGTCGTCCCAAAACTCGGTGTTCGGGCGGAGGCCTTCGCCCAACGCCGTCTGCCGCAATTTGATCGTCGTTTCGACGCCATACGCGCCGAAATCCATCGATTCCGGATGCACGTTTTGGCCGTAGCCGGGATAGGTGTGATAGGCGAACACGTCGATCTGCGAGGCGCATTTGCACTCGTCGAGCGCGCGTTTGGCGAAATCGCTGGTCGGGTCGGCCTGGCCTCCGTAAATCACCTTGGCGTTGGGGTCGGTCTCATGAACCGCCGGCGCGAAGGCGGCCAGGAGCCGCCCGTACTCCTCGGGATTGCCCCAAGGGTTCCAGTAACCGATGTCCTGCTCATTCCACAGCGCGTAGTACTTAATGCGGCCTCGAAAATGATTCACCATCCACTTCACGTAGCGGATAAACGCGTCGATTTCGGCCGGCGATTTCGGAGGCCAGAAGATCGAATCGATGCTTCGGTCGTCGTTGTGAAAACCTCCGGGCTTGGGCGCGATCTTATCTGGCTTCACGCCCGCGGGCCCGGTGTACATCGGATTGCCGTACATCAGCTGGACCTGCACCTTGACGCCATTTTCGATGAGCGAATCGACGTAATCGTCCACCTCCGGCGCGACCGCGTAGACGCCTCGCTTCTGCTCCACCCAATCCCAACTCGTCGGGTCCGAGCTATTTTCGTACTGCCCGATGCGGATCCAGGAAACCCCCGCGTCGAACATGCGCGTCCACCACCAGCGGTCCCAGGGAAGGAACGGCTCGCGTGGTAGATCGGAGTTGATGCCGAAGCCGCTTTCGATCTGCGAGGACCGCTTGGGAGGCACGCGCGAAGGGACCTGCGCGCACAAAGGGACGACGCACAGCAGAGCCGCGAATTTCATCTCAGCAGTATACTGGCAAAGCATGATGCGATACACGGATTTATACATTAACGGAGCCTGGCGCAAGGCGTCGGGCGCGATTGAGGTGCTTTCGGCGTCGACCGAGGAAGTCATCGGCGCGATTCCCGAAGGCACGCCGGCCGACGTGAATGTAGCGGTTGAAGCTGCGCGGGCGGCGTTTCCCAAGTGGTCGGAAACGCCCGCGGCCGAGCGCGCGGAGTGGCTCGACAAGATCGCGGCAGCCTTGAAAGAGCGCACGGAGACGATTGCGCGAACCATCGCCATGGAGGTGGGCTCTCCGATCTCGATGGCCACCTCGATTCAGGCGGGCTTGCCGGTGGTGGTCACGCAGAGCTACGCGAATCTGGCGCGCGAGGCGAAGCTCGAACAGGAGATCGGCAATTCGCTGGTGGTGCGCGAGGCGGCGGGGGTGGTGGGCGCGATTACGCCGTGGAATTATCCTCTGCATCAGATTATGGCGAAGGTCGCCCCTGCGCTCGCCGCCGGATGCACGGTGGTGCTGAAGCCGAGCGAGCTGGCCCCGCTGAACGCCATGCTGCTGGCCGAGGTGTGCCTGGCGATCGGGCTGCCGAAGGGAGTGCTGAACATCGTCACGGGCTATGGGCCGGTGGTGGGCGAAGCGATCGCGTCGCATCCGAACGTAGACATGGTGAGCTTCACGGGATCGGTTCGCGCGGGTAAGCGCGTGGCGGCGCTGGCGGCGGAGACGATCAAGAAAGTCACGCTGGAACTGGGCGGTAAATCGGCCTGCGTGATTTTGGACGACGCGCCATTTGAAAAAGCGGTGCCCAGTGGCGCGCGGAACGCGATGCTCAATTCGGGGCAGACCTGTTCGGCGTGGACCCGGATGCTGGTGCCTCGCGCGCGCCAGCAGGAAGCGGTGGATTTAGCAGCGTCTGCCGTGAACAGCTTGAAGATCGGGGATCCGTTGGATGGATCGACGCGGCTGGGACCACTGATCTCGGCCACGCAGCGCGAGCGCGTGGAGGGCTACATCACGAAGGGCAAGAACGAAGGCGCGAAGCTGGTGGCCGGCGGCGGCCGGCCGGGGGGCTTTGAGAAAGGCTATTACGTCCAGCCGACGATCTTTGCCGGCGTGAAGTCGCAAATGACGATCGCGCAAGAGGAAATTTTCGGGCCAGTGCTGTCAATTCTGCCGTACGATTCCGAGGATGAAGCGGTCGAGATTGCCAACGGCACGATTTACGGCCTCGCGGGGGGCGTGTGGTCGGGCGACGCGGAGCATGCGATGAAGGTCGCGCGGAGAATGCGGACAGGTCAGGTCGACGTGAACGGCGGACGGTACAACCCGATGGCGCCGTTTGGCGGCTACAAGCAATCGGGAATCGGCCGGGAGTTGGGTGTGTTCGGCCTGGAAGAGTATTTGCAGCTAAAGTCCATCGCGCGGTGAGAGGCTCACTCTGATTTTCATGGGCCTTGATCCGTTGAGGTCCGAGCCGACATCTGTTCTCACGATGATTCTAAGACGCTGAAAACCGAAACCCGCTAGAATCTGGTCATGTTCCGTCGCGAGCCCGTGGATTTGCTGCTGCTCCACGCTCCTAGCGTTTACGACTTCCGCGAGCGGTCGATTTTCTACGGGCCCGTCAGCGATCTGATCCCTTCCTCCACCGTTTTTGAGATGTACCCGATGGGGTTTCTCACCATGTCCAGCTACCTGCAATCGCGGGGCATGAACGTGCGCATCGCCAACCTCGCTGTACGGATGATGAAGGAGCCGCGGTTTTCGGTGCCGGAGTTTATCGCCCGGCAGAAACCCAAGGCGGTGGGTATCGATCTGCACTGGCTGCCGCACGCGCATGGGGCTTTGGAAGTCGCGCGCATCGTAAAAGAGATTCACCCGGACGTTCCGGTGATCATGGGCGGGCTCTCCTCGACGTATTTTCACCAGGAGCTGATCAATTACAAACAGGTGGATTATGTGCTGCGCGGCGACAGCACGGAGGCTCCGCTCCACCATCTGCTGCTCGCGCTGCGCGACGGCGGGCCGCTAGACAAAATTCCGAATCTCACGTACAAGACCGATGGGCTGCTGCATGTGAATCCGCTGACGTTCTTGCCGGAGTCGCTGGACTACGCCGATCTGCGAGCAGATCTGATGATCGAGATGGTCATGCGCCATCGCGACCTGACCAGCGTCGTTCCCTACGACGGATGGCTAAAGAATCCCATCACGGCCGTGTTTACCGTGAAGGGCTGCGCGCATCAGTGCGCCACGTGCGGAAGCTCGCTCACCACCTGCGGCCATCTGACCAAGCGGATCTGGCCGACGTTCCGCAGTCCGCAGAGCCTGGTGAAGAATATCGTCGACCTGTCGCGTCTCACGCGCGGGCCCGTGTTCCTGGTGGGCGATCTGCTGCAGGCGGGCGAGGATCACGCGGAAGAAGTGCTGCAGAGGCTCAAGAAGGCGAATGTGGAAAACCAGGTGGTGTTCGAGTGCTTCGACGTGCCTCCGGCTGAGTTCTTGCGCCGCATCGACGCCAACGTGCGTAACTGGAGCCTGGAGCTGAGCCCGGAAAGCCACGATCACGATGTGCGGCGCGCGCAGGATGGCGAGCCTTCCTACAACAACGAGCAGATGGAGGAATCGCTGCGAGAGGCGATGAAGCTGCGCTGCACACGCATCGACGTTTTCTTCATGATCGGGCTGCCGCGGCAGACCTACAAGTCCGTAATGGAGACGATCGACTACTGCGAGCACTTGTTTGAGATGAGCGATCGCCGGCTCTCCTGCTTTATTTCGCCTATGGGCCCGTTTCTCGATCCCGGCAGCCGTGTGTTCGAGGAGCCGGAGAAGTTCGGCTACAAGCTGTTCGCGCGGACGCTGGAAGAGCATCGCCGCCTGCTGATCCAGCCTACATGGGAAAAGATCCTCAGTTATGAGACGGAGTGGATGACTCGGGCGGAACTCGTTGACGCGACGTACGACGCGGGCGAGCGGCTGAATCGGTTGAAGCTGCAATACGGACGAATCTCGAAGCGGCGGGCTGAGACGGTTGCGGAACGAATCCGAGCGGCGCGCGAGTTGAGGGCCCGGCTGGCGGAACGCAATGGCGACGGCGCGTCAGTGGAACTGCAAGGCGAAATCGACAAGTTCAGCCAGTCTACGGTGTGCGATAAGCGCGAGCTGTTCTGGTCCCGGCACCTGGTGAATTTTAAGATCGCGGAGATCCTGCGTGCGGCGGGCCGCTACCTGGCAGGCTGAGCCGGGATATGATGGAGCGATGAGACTTGCGATTCTCATGGCTTTGGCCCTCACCGCGATGGTTCCTTCGATTGGCGGCATCACTTACACTTGCGACTCCTCACTTTCGGTCGCCAACGGTTTTCCGTCGGACATTTGCGCCATGCTAAACGGCGCCCAGGCTGCAGGTGTCTACGACAGCATCTTCAGCAATATGTCGGCGAGTATTTATATTCAGTACGCTGGCGGCGGACTGGCGGGCTCCGATGTCGCCCTCAACGATGTCTCGTATTCGGCGTACCTATCCGCGCTGAGCGCGCAAAGCAATTCGCCTGCCTGGCAGAGTCTGGCGCCCACCGAACCGCTGCTTTACGGCGGCGACGACGTGGCCATCTCCAGTTCCCTGGCCGCCGCTTTGGGATTCGGCGGCGCCTTGGCGGGTATGACGGCGACGGGCGCGAGTTGTACCTTTGGAACCCCCGGCTGTTATAGCGGGGTCATCACCATTGGTTCCTCCGCCAATCCGATTTATTTCCCGCCGTCGCCGGGCAGCCCGACTTCGGCCGGGTGGGACTTTTTTTCCCTGGTCGAGCATGAGACGGACGAGATCCTCGGTACCATCTCTTGCATCGGAACGAGCAACGGCGCACCTTATGTTCAATGCGTCGATGGAAGCGGCAACTCCTACGTCGCCCCGGCGGATCTGTTTCGTTATGCTGCGCCCGGGACGCTCAGCTGGGTCGGCACCGCCAATGGATCCATCGCCTATTTCTCCATAGACGGTGGCAAGACGGCTATTAACTACTACAACAACTCGCCCAACAATGAGGATTACGGCGACTGGAGCGGCGGTTGCTTCGTCCAGAGCGCCTCGGCGTGCCAGAGCGTAAATATGGACATCTCCACCGATGGTGGATCGGAGGTCGCCCTGCTGAATGCGGTCGGCTTCAACACGGTTCCTGAGCCGGGGACGATGGGTTTGGTCGGCGCGAGCGTCGTCGCGCTGGCGGCGTGGGGCGCGCGGCGCGGTCGGTAGCCTGATTCTACTGGCGGCGTAAACCAATCGGCGGGCTGGGCTCTTTCGCTCTGGCTAATCACGGGCGATTACGAATCCCTGGCTGGTGACGGTTGCATTCAGAGGCGTGGTATGGAAGTTCAGGGTTTGATTAATTCAGGTTCTATGAAGAGGGATAAGAAATCAAGAAATTCCATATTGACTCGCACCCGGGGCACTCGATAGTCTTCGGCTACACTCCTTGGGAGCCTTTGCCAGCGAAAAAATCAAGTCCGTGTGGATGGCCTGCTACTATCCCTTCATGATCCCAACCTCTTCTTAGAACGATGTGTCCTGGCTTTGCATGTTCCAGAACAGAAGCTCTTATCGCGCGCCCGGATTGGCCACCAAGCTTAAACCACCTCCCATAGTCTACGTACTGCCTATGTGCAGTCCCTCCCTTCCATGGCCTCTGCGAACTGAAGCCACAAGAAGGCGGCTAGGTTCATTGGCACCATGCTGAGTCCCAGCCGTTCGAGTTTGTGATCCGACGAGAAGCGTACGCTAATTCCGCGCTGGGAGCTTCCCATTTACCGCGATCTCAACACATGAGCAAGCGCCCGCGACGGATACGCCTTCCCGAAGACAGAACAAGCAGCCGTGTGAACCCACCACTCGAATCCTGCGCACCGATCGCTGCAACCCATGGATGCACGCCGCGACTCAACGACAGGCGTGCCGGAGGCTGAAGCCGGTTGCCTATGCCGGCGGGTTCGGTACCCATGCGGGATGGGACTAAGAAGACGCATACTTGAAGCAGATGTCTCAGCTAACGGCAGGGAACGCATAGGCGCGGTGCGGATTCTGTTTTTATCTCCCCGGCAATGCTGTCCGGCGCTGAGCGGTGCAAAGCTGCGCGACTATCACTTGGCGCGCGCGCTCGCCCGGCGCGGCGAACTCACTTATGTCTATTTTACCGACGCAGGCGAAGAGGCGCTCACGGCCGAAGACCTACCCTTTGCGGCGCGCGTCGTCGCGGTTCCGAAACCGCGCGTTTATGGCCCCTGGAACCTGGTGCGCGGCATCGCCGGGAAGTGGCCGCTTCCGGTATTGAACTATACGTCCCGAGACATGATGGCAGCGCTAGCGCAGCTCGACGGGCCCGGCTACGACCTGGTGCACCTCGACAGTATTCATATGTTCCGCTACGTGAAACCGCTGGAGCAAATCCTGGGCGAACCGCCGCGGGTCACTTACGATTGGCACAACATCGAATCCGAAGCCATGCGCCGCTATGCGGATTCCACCTCTTCCAGGGCGCGCAGGGTTTATGCGAATATCACTACTTCCAAGCTGGCTGCGCTGGAGCGAACAATTCTGGCGGATGCGTTCGGGCATCTCGTTTGCAGTGAACGGGAGAGTGCGCAACTCCGGCGAATCGCCCCCGGAGCGCGGATCGCCGTGGTGGAAAATGGTGTTGATTGCGCCTATTTCGCGACCGAATCAAGAAGCGCGCCCAATCGTCATCGGATTGTGTACGTGGGGAGGATGGACTACTATCCGAATGTCGAAGCGGCCATCGGGTTCGCGCGCAGGACGTGGCCTTTGATTAGGGACCAAATGAAAGGCCTGATGCTGACGATTGTCGGCGCAAACCCGACTGCTGATGTGGAAGCCCTAGCCAGCATTCCCGGAGTTGAAGTCACGGGGACCGTGCCCGATGTGCGGCCATACTATCGGGAGGCTTTGGCCGCCGTCGTGCCGCTGCGCACGGGCGGAGGCACGCGACTAAAGATTCTGGAAGCGATGGCGGCAGGAGTGCCTGTCATCTCCAGTCCGCTGGGGGCGGAGGGGCTTGCGGTCAATCCTGGCAGTGACATTCTCATTTCTGACCCGGATGATCCTCAAAGCTGGGCCCGGCGCCTGAAAGAGTTGGTGCAATCCGAGGAGCGCAGAGAGCAGATCGCGACTCGCGCCCTACAGCTTGTCAAGGCGCGGTATGACTGGAATACTCTCGGGCAACGCCTGCTCGATACCTACGAGGGTTGGCTGAGGATTCCCGGATGAAGCCTTTGCGGCTGCTTGCAATCATCGAAGCGTATAGCATGACCGGTCCGGCCAAGAATCTGATCGAGTTTGCTACGATCGCACGGGACTTCGATGTGGATACTGGGATTGCGACGTTCGTCCGCGGTGAGGAGTCGAATGCGTTTATTGAGATCGCCAGAAAGAGCGGGATCACCGTCCATATCCTCCATGAACGAGGGCTCGGGGATAAGGGAGTCATCCGGGATCTGGCGAAACTTGTCGCCAGCGAACGGCCGGACATCATTCAAACCCACGCCGTGAAGTCGCACTTCCTCGCGAGATTGGCGGAACTGCCGAAGTACGCGCCATGGATTGCGTTCCATCACGGATATACCTGGCCGACGATGCGTGCGCGTGCTTACAATCAGCTTGATCGCTGGTCCCTGCGCGCGGCGGCAAGAGTGCTCACGGTGAATCTGCCGTTTCGTGAGGAGTTGGCGGCGAAGGGGGTCGCACGGGAGCGAATTGAGATTGTCCATAATGCGATCCGTTCCGATTGGGGCGCGATGGCCGCGGGCAGTTCTGAAGATCTTCGAACGGCTTTGGGAATTGCGCCCGGCCGAAACGTAATTCTAAGCGTGGGGAGGCTCTCTCGCGAAAAGAATCATCTGAGCCTGCTGAGAGCGTTTCACCAACTCCCGTCGAATCTAAATTCCCAGTTGCTAGTGGTTGGCGAAGGACCGGAGCGCGGCAGGATCGAACGGCAGATCCAGCGGCTCGGGTTGGCGGGACAAGTAACGTTGACAGGCCACCAGCGCTCTGCGGAATCGTACTACCGCATCGCGAACCTCGCTGTTTTGTCGTCCCGAACCGAAGGATCACCAAATGCGTTATTGGAGGCAATGGCAGCCGGAGTCCCGGTGGTCGCGACGAATGTCGGCGGCATCCCGGAGATCGTCACACACGACGAGAGCGCGCTGCTAGTTCCGCCAGGAGACATCGGTAAAATGGCGTCGGCGATGGAGAAGCTCCTAACGGATGCCTCTTCTGCTCAGAAGTTCGTCGCACGCGGCCGGGTTCTGGTGATGGAAAGGCATGCCCCAGCGGCGCGGGCCAAGCGGCTGGCCGAGGTTTACCGGTCTGTCGCCGGCGTTTCAGAATAATTGCCGGGAAGGTAGGCGGCTCCGCGGATTAGGACAGATTTTTGTCGCAGCGCCACAGCACGGCTCCCCAGGAGTAGCCGACTCCGAATCCGACCAGCATGACCAACGAACCTTTCATGATCTGGCCAGTCGCGGCAGCCTTCTTGAGCGCAATAGGAATTGTGGAGGAGACGGTGTTTGCCGCAGTCCTGAATCGCGATCATAAATTTTTCAGGCGGAATCGCCAGGCGTTTGCGCAGATGATCCAGCATGTAGCGGTTCGCCTGATGAAATACGAACAGGTCCACCTGGTCCAGAGTTAAGCTTGACCTTTCAAGGAGACGATGGATCGTAGTGGGCACGACCGAGAGCGTGAAATTAAAGATCTCGGGGCCATTCATAAATAGATTGTTAGGGGCGCGCAGGTTGCCCTGATCGTCCTCTTTTTCCTCTGCCGTTGCGGCGGATCTAGGACGTCGCATTCCCCCAGCCGGCACAATCAGATTTGGACCTCCTGCGCCATCCGAGCCGTAAACGAAAGGGCCCAGCACCGGGGCGGCAGAATCGACGGCAGTGAGCAGCGTAGCTGCGGCGGCATCTCCAAAAATCGTTCGAACACTGCGATCCCGCGGATTGAGAAACTTGCCGTATGTTTCGGCGGTAAGCAGCAGGACGCGGGAAGCTTGGCCTGAACAGATCAGTCCTTCCGCCAACCCTAATCCATACACGTATCCGGAACAACCCAAATTGAAATCGAGCGCACCCGCCGTGGTGGGAATGCCGAGCCGATTCTGCACCAGACAGGCGGTCGTGGGCAAGAAGTAATCCGGGCTTTGGGTGCAAAGAAGGATGTAATCGACCTCCTCTGCCTGGCAAGCGCCGGAGACAAAGAGTTTGCTTCGAAACATGGCGGCACTGGATTCCGGTCTTCGCATCGATCTTCTCGACGGACCAGTCTGGAAACTCTGAAGCCAACTGGTTGGTGGAAAGAGTACCCTGGGGCAGGAAATACTCTATGGCGCGGATCGCGGCGTGCATCAGGCTTCGACTTTTGCTAGACGCAACAGGTCGGCGATGGTCTTGCAGGCGCCGAGTTCGCGGGGCGAGAGGTGGGTGCCGTTATTCGTATCGGCGAGAGCCATAAAACTGATGATGGCAGTCGAGTCCCAGAGCGGAAATTCGTCGAGCTCCTCGGAGCCTTGCACGGTGCCTGGGGACAATTCGAGGATCTCATCAATCGATTTCAAGAACTCGTCGCGACCCATATTTTACATGGTAGCATCGAGTGCTTTGCTAGACTACTCTTGGGCTCATGAACTTCAATTCATTCATTCTAAAAACGAAACGGGGCGAAACAGCATTCTATCGAACACTCGGCAAGATAGCCCGTGGGATTCTTTCCCCGACTGCTCCACGGCTCCCGGAATGGTTGCGCCCCCTGTTCCGCGCCCTGTATGAACTTCATTTTTTGATCATTGGGACGTGGCACTCATTCTGGAATTTCTGTTATTTCCAGCCCTTGTTTCAAGGACGATGCAGCTCTTTTGGCCGCGGCGTGGTGATTGACAGGCTGCCGTTTGTCAGTGGCCATGTTGAGATTCACGTCGGCAATAACGTCTGGATCGGCGGAAGAGTGATGATTCAATCCGCGCGCTTGGTCGATCGGCCGGTCCTGATTTTGAAAGACCGCGCCGAGATCGGTTGGAACGTCTCGATAGCGGTCAGTAAGGAGGTAGTGATCGAGGAGCATGCCAGGGTATCGTTCGACTGCCGGATTTCCGATAGTGACGGCCACCCGCGCGAAGCAGACTTGAGGGCGAAGAATGAACCGGTGCGGATGCGGGATATTCGCCCGGTGCGCATCTGCAAGCATGCCTGGATCGGAAATGGTTCGTACATCATGAAGGGAGTTACTATCGGAGAAGGAGCGGTTGTGGGCGCCAACAGTGTAGTCATCTCCGACATACCGCCATTTTCGCTAGCCATAGGAAACCCCGCAGAAGTCCTTATCCGAAACTACGGGCGCCCTTCCAAGAAGAACGCGCCGTAGACGAAGCAATAAAGCGCGGTGTCGCGAATTAATTACCTGAAGCGCCTTTCAGTGGCGCACCACCAAGCCCCAGGCCCGCCGCGCGCAGGCGGCCGGGAATGGAGCGAAGGACTTCCCATTCTCCGGATGTCTGGAACCGCAAGATCGTAAGGAGGAAAAGGCACAGCAACATCAAGCCTGCAGCCCAGCCGATCTGGGCCGTTAGTGAAGAGACCGGCACCATGAAATAGGCCGCCATCGGCACCCCGGCAGCCACCGCAAGCTTGGCCAGCCGCGCTGTCTCCAGCTTGTAAGGATGGACGCGATAGGACCAGAAGACCGAGAGGAAGCCGATGAGAATAAACGCGATCAGCGTGGCGATCGCGGCTCCCCAGATCCCCCAGCGGGGGATTAGCGCGAAATACGCCACAATACAGGCTGCGGAGCCGATCCAGTTGCAGGCGGCGTCGTAGCCCGGGCGTCCTTGCACCAGGAACAGGCAGCGGAAGAAGTCTCCAATTCCGCGAATGTAATACGCCAGGACTATGATCGGCACCAGCGGTGCTGCACCCGCGTAAGCGGGACGGGTCAATATCCTTAGCGCCGGATGCGAGCCGACCACCAGAGCCATCCCGCACAGGGTCAACACCAGCATCAGGTAGCTGAACGTCCTCGCGATGATGACCGGGGCGTCGTCCCGCCGCGCGATCTGGTACACTTGCGCACTCCAATAGGAGTGAAACGAGAAATAGACGAGGCTGATCAGCATTCCTATTTTGTAGGCCACTGAATAGACGCCGAGATCGCTCATCGGACGGTAGTGAGGTAGCAGGAAACGGTCCCCGAAATGAACAACAAACAAGGCCACACCGCTGAGACCGAGGGGAAACGCGAATTTCGCGAGACGAAGCAGCAAGGGAAACTCGAACGCAGGTGGATAGATCCGGAAGGCGTACACTGCCAGCGGCAAACCGGTCGCGATCATCGCCGCGATACTGGCGGAAAGCACCCCCCAAACGCCCATATGGAGCACCGCCAGACCGATAATCGTGCCCGCCACGGAAACTCCTATTCGAAGCAGAGCGGCACCCAGATACGCGCCGGAACGGTCCTCGACGCGCATCCAAGAGGAGCAGACCTCGAGGACGAACGTCAGCGGCACCGACAGAAACACCAGGCGCAGATAGGCGGCGTCGCCGGTAGTTGCAAAGACCAGCTTACTTACTGCCGGTGCAAAGAAAAAGCCGGCGAACGCGACTACACATCCTACGCCGAGGCTTCCAAAAAAAGCGGTGCCCAGAACTGTGGCGCGCTCTGCCGGGAGAGTCCGCTCAGCGAGAAAGAAGCCCAGCGAGCCGGAAAGGTTCATTCCCGCCAGAAGGGAGACGACGATGGTAACCTGCTGGAGCAGATCGAGCGTTCCATAATCCGCCGGAGTCAGGAAACGTGTGTTGATCGGGAGCACGATTAGTGAGGCGAGCGGGGCTGCTAGCAGCGCAATGGAATAGAACCCGCTGCCCTGCAGCATGTTGCGGAATACCCGCCGGGGGGATACCGCAGCCGCCGCGCCCGGCTCAGGATGGAGACTCGAGGACAATACGGTGATCTTCCTTAGAATATACCGCACGGGCAAACGCGGGTTTCGAACAGCGCACGAGGACCGGGCAGACGACGTGAGCATTTTGTCGAAAGCTGGCGACGTTGACGATTTAACACGTAAGCTCTCGAGCGCAATCGAAGACAAATGTCTGCGGGAGCAGTTGGCGTCAGCAGCATCCAAGCAAGTAATTCAAGATTTCTCGATCTGATCGGCCGTGGAGCGAATGGAGCGTTTGTCCAAGCCCTCTGCGTATACGATGATCTTGCCCAAGAGGCCGTGAAAAGCCGCTTGCAAGCCTCTCTACCCGGGGCCTATGGTATCGTCATCATATGTCAGAGTCTGTCGGTCACGTCGCGGTGAATATGGGTTATTCTTGCATTTTCAATGATTTCGAGATGTTACTAGCGAGTCGCTGTGCCTTCGGGATCTAGTTTTAGGGCATGAGGGCAGTCAAGAGCGCAGTCAACAATTCGGAGTCAGGCGGCCAGATCCTGCGGCAATTGTTTTTATTGGCCGGATTCGCTGGAACGGTCCTGGGAAATCAGTCTCTCGTCGAGAGTGCCGGGGTCCTGGCGACGGTCTCAGTCCCTAACGCGGCGCCATATGCGGGGCTGGGGTCGTTCTACGTTGACCTGCGTGTTCATGGTTGGTCTCTTCCGGCAAGTTGCCAGAATATTGGGCAAACACCGGGCGGAGTGAACGATCCGTTCGCGGTGCAGGTTTGTCCGAGCGGCCAACAGCCGGGAATGCTGAGAGTCGTGCAATTCCTGGACAACTTGAGTGGCGCCGGTGTTGGGCTGAACCCGCCGAATGTCACCATCGTGTCCATCACGTTCGCCAATCCGGCCGTACTCACGCTCGCAGCGGCTCTTCCCGCCACCGTAGTGACAGGGAGCAGCCTGCACGTCATTAATCCCAATGGCAACGGAACCGGATGTGACGCGCTGATCGGCGATTGGACGGTCGTTGCGATGAACGGCCCGCAGGTCACCGTCAGCGCGGACACGAGCGGGTGCTCCGTCTTCACTGCAAATTCCGGGGCGGCCGCCGTCGACGACTTCGTATTTCGGTGGCATCGCGATCAGACTCTGCAGGCAGTGGTGCTTGAGACCTGGAACGTCGACGGCACGATGTACAATTCTCAGTCTCTGCCCGTATCGTCATTCGGGTCGATCACCCTTCCTCAGAGTGTGCAGTTCAGCGACACGTCCGTGTCGGCCAGCCTGGCGTATTTTCGCTGGTATGCAGGGACAATCACCGTGAGCGCGAAAGCGCCCTGGGGTGACTCCTGCAACACGGGGGCGATTTGCCTTGGCGATTGGGAGTTCGAAGGGAATGGGAGCGACGCGTCGGGCAACGGACTTACTTTGAGTTATTCGTCAACGGCCAGCTATGCGCAGACTCCCGCTTACGCTCCCGCTTGCGTGGCCGGACCGCAGCAGAGCTTCCGCGCCGGGACATCGGCGACACTGGACGGCACCCTATCCTTCCCGCTTGATGGCGGTACGGCCCTCAGTTACGTATGGCAACAATTCGCTAGTTCCGAACCCGGAACGTCCATGCCGAATCTAACGTGGAGTTCCCAAACTGTGGCGCAGCCCACGATCGACGGCTTGGTGTTCGGGCCTTTGAATCTCAGTCTGACCGTTACCCAGTCAGATGGTCAGAGTTCGTCATGCTCTGTTCATGATGGAGCGACGGCGACGGATGCAAGTGGTAATGTCGTGGTGGCGAACCCTGGGATAAAGGGCATTTTAGGTCCACTGCTGCGATGGGGCTCGGATTCCTCGCGTTCGCCGTGGCTGGACACGGTCACCAAGCAGTGGGCGGACCGGCTTGGCAGTTTTCAGGGCACGATTCAGCCCTCGGGTATTGTGACCGTCTTTGAGCCCACTTGGAATAACGCGGTGCCTGGATATACGGTCAGCGGGATCCAGGGCAGCGGCACACTCACTTTCTCCGATGGATATAACGCGCAAACCGCATTTTGCAGTGGCGGCGTTACGCCCAGCAATCCCGCCGATGTCTATATCGTGGCCTTTTACACCTATCCGATTAGCGGAGGAGGTGGAGGAACCGGACGTAGATTCTATCCCGTCACGGGGTGTCCTACAAGCAGCACGGTCACGATCAATAACGGAAGCGCCGGCTGGACTCCCGCCAGTCAATCCGGAATGCAGTTTTCGATCATCTACGATCCCGATCTTGGATCGTGGGTTAACGGCAGCGCGAGTATCAATTACTACGACAACGTGCTGGCATTTTATGCGATGTATTTTCGAACCGGCATTGACTCCTATCTGCACTACGCGCGCTGGCTGGCGGACAATTGGTGGCAATCGCCTTGGATTGACCGGGGCAACGTCAATGACTGCGCGGCCAACGCGAGCCTCTGCGCGAACCTCGCGTTGTTCCCTAGAATTCAGTCCTATACCGGAATGTTCCTTCGCGCGATCGATCAGGACCTGGTGGCCGGGACTCCTGGCTCAAGCCCGATGTGGCCTGGCATTCAGAGCTATGTTCTGCGAGGCTTCGGATACTCTTTGAACGGCAAAGTAACGAACTCCTTCCTCATTGGCGATTTGCGCGAAAACAGCTACATCGACATGTTCGTGGCACTGGAAACATGGCTCGACCCGACGCTGAGTTCCGCCGACAGATCCACGTGGCTGGCGAACCTCTCGTCCGACCTAGCCTATTGGGTATCGTTGCGGCAACCGGATGGTCACTGGCAGGCACTCACAGGGACTTGGACGAACATTGCCACCCAGTATCCGGACATTGGAAATAATCTTCCGGCCTCCTGCACGGTAACCGTGACCAATGGCAGTCCGATCGTAACGCTTGTCTCGGGAAGCGGCTGCGCGTGGACTCCGGCTATGTTCACGGACACTTGCTCGGCAAGCCCTTGCGCGGAGATCTTCACGATGGGCAATCCCTTTGTGACCTCCACGCAGGATTCCTCCTACTACATCGCGACATTTTTGGATAGCCAGCATGCGATGCTCAACACCAACTACAGCGGACAGGGCGCTTCCGGCCGCAATTGGGTGTTATCGAGCAATGGCGCGGCAGGCAGCGGAAAGGCCTGGATCGGCTTTGGTACGCAGCCATTCATGGAGGGAATCACCGGATGGATGTTCCAGTTCATGGGCCTTGCATTCGCTTCGGGCGGCCCGAACTATGCGAGCCAGGCCGCGCAGGCGTTTGGATATACCGCGGACATTGCGAATTGGATCAGCAAGAGCACCCTGGATGGCACGGGAGGGACGGATCCGGCGACCCGGGGAGCACTCTACGGCGTCGGATTCGGAATTTGCACGCCGGGCGCGAGCAACGGATCGGACGGATGCAGGTGCGCGAGCCTCAATAGCAATTGTTCCAGTGCGACCGCAAGCCGGGAAAACATGGGAGAGACTTTAGGGGAACTCGCTCAGGCCTACGTGAACGCGCCCAGCACCGCTTTGCAATCAGCGATCGATAATGTCTTCAACGCGTGCTACTCGAAGTATCCGAGCAACCCTGGTTATGATGGAACGTATTGTCAGGATTATGATGGCTTTTTCTGGCTTACTAACAACGGCAAGTGGTTGGGTTTCATGCTCGGCATGGGGCGAAACGCAGGGTGGCCCTCGGGACGTCAAGGCGGGGCTGCTCCCGCGCGGAAGCGGCAGGCTTCTGTCGGTTTCAATCTGGCTAGCGTCCCTCGGGCGACACAGGTGCAGGTTACGTTGATCGAACCAGCAGGGAACGTTGTTCATGCTACCTGCTCCACCTCGCCCTGCTCGGTTGAGACCGACACAACTCAGGGGAACCCGCTGGTGACGATCACGTATCTCTCGGCGGAGGGGACGGTTCTAGCGACGAGTTCGGAGCAATGGCCGATCCCGGTACAGTGACGCCGCAAACACCTGCCGTGCGCGGTCTCCCATCACACGGCGCGCACGTTCTTCCGGATCGGGTATTCCGGAGTTTCCCGAACGATCGACTTCGACCGGTCCAGCGCACTTCCTGAGGGGATTTGCGCGTCTCGCTCAATCTGCAAAGAATCGCGAGGTCCTTGAGAATCTGCTGAGTTTTAACCCAGCGGGCCTTGAGCCGAAAAAGTAGCTCTGCTTTTCACGCCGGGCGGCTGTCGATCTTAGATATAATCTACGCAAGCGCCCGACATTTCACTGCCGGGTCGTCTCCCCCCACCCAAGCCGCTGCCGCCGGTGGACGAGAGCAGCGCCCACTTCCAAATCCAAACATCCTCGTTGAGTCCTGGGATATGGGAACAAGGAGACTTGTCCATTTTGACTTCTCACGTGCAGCAGTTCTTCCTATTTCTAGAGTCGGCCCCAAAGTCGGTGCTAATTCGGCGTGTTTGCCTTGTATTGGCAGCATGGGCAATTCTGGTCAGGATTGGTCTATTAATCGTGTTCCCGGACGTAGCATCGGGAGCAGGAGTGGGAGAGGCATCGAATATCGGCTGGTCACTTCCTGAGAAAGGTACGGCCAGCGATGCACACAGAGAGGATGTCGAGACAGGACCGACTGCACACGTCGCCCCGCTGTTTCCTCTCTACCTGGCCGGCCTTCCGGGCTTATCGCCTAATCCGGCATTCTTTAGAATACTGAGCGTAAGCCTCTCGGCATTGGCGACCGGCCTCTTGTGGGCTGCGCTGCCGCTCCCCTTCATATGGCGCTTCCTGCTGGCGCTGGCATTTGTACTGCTCATGGTCTTCGTGAAGCCTGTGGTCATCGGCGGCGATGCTGCGATGTATGCGGACGACATCGCAAACTCTTTGCCTCATGGCTGGGGCGAGACGCATGCTCTTTGGAACTTCGCTCACTTGATTTGGCGCCCGCTAGGTCGTTTGCTTGCAAAGTATTTTCTCGGAGTTCTTGCGCCCCATTTCGGGGGCAACGCAAGAATGACGATCGCGTTCCTCCTTATGCTCCCAAATCTGGTCGCGGCCCTAGCGTGCGGCCTGGTACTGCAGGACATGGTATGGAGGTTCACGGAGAGCGGACCGGCGTCTTTTCTAACCGCTTTCGCTTTCTTGTGCCTGAATCCGCTATTGCACTATGCGCGTTTCGGCAGCCCATACATTGTTGGAGTCACGTGCACCACGGTGGCGACGTATTTCGCGGCCGTCCCTCGGGTCCGGTCGTGGCCAGCGGCTCTCTTGGCGGGAGGTTTCGCTGGCATCGCGGTGCTCTGTTGGGCACCGTTTCTTGTCTCATTTCCAGCAATTCTCGTTTCCATCTGGGTTCTTGGAAGAAATGAGGCCGCCGGAATGTCGCGTATTCGCTTTGCGATATTTGTTTGCGCCGCCGCCGGAGGCATCACCATCGCGTTCTACGCGCTCGCGATGGGAGCTGCGGGAATTCATGGAGTCAGTGGACTGGTCGCCTGGATTCATGAAAGCGCTTCCGATTCCCAGAGTTCGAAACTCTTGCGGATGGTGAGTGGAATGGTGCGCTCCACTTATGAGCTTGGCGACGATTCGGTGTGGCTGAAATGGTACATCTTTCGCGATCCTTACACGAAAGTTGGAATTGTAGACCTGGTCCGCGTGTTGCTTACGAAGATCGCCCTTTTCTACGTGGCCCTAATCGGTTTGGCGGTCCTGCTATGGCACTCGCTATTCGGAAGGCATCTGTTGCTGTTTATCGCGATCGCGATGCTTCCGCATATGGCTGTTGCGCTAAGTTATGAAAGCGGCTCAGTGGAGCGATATGTGGGATTCTTGCCTCCTCTTTTTTTGGGTTTCGGCTATGGGATGGGGAGCGCCGAGTTTACGGTGCGAAGGCGCTTGATTGCTGGGCTCCTTTGTTGTGCTCACATTCCATTCAACCTTGCATCCGCTTCGGACCGCAATCTGGGCAACGTTCTCAAGAAAGATCCAGCCAGGCTGCAGGTGTTGTTATCGTTGGCCCCGGGAAGCCGCATTTTCTTGGTCAACAGCTTTGATCCCTTGTTTCGGTTAGGCTACGGCGATCCTCTGAACCCGCTGCACAAACAACGAGTCGGCTCCGTAAATGCTTTTCCGGCCTTCGGCCGTCCCGCCTCACTTTGGCGCTCGGATTTTGCTTGCAGCGCCCTTTCGATTAGCGATCGGGGCGGAGAGGTTTGGGTCACGAAGAGATTTCTTTCAGCGCAGCCCAAGAGGAGTTGGCTATGGGTGGAGGGGGATTTACCGGGTCTGACCTGGAGCGCGATGCATGAGTACTTTTCTACCATCGACAAGAGCGTCGAGCGCGGCGGGACAGACGGCTTTTTTCAAGTTTCTACCAGCGGCGAGTCGCGTAGACGGTTGCTAATGGATATCGAATCTTCGGGAGGAACCTGTGATCCCGGAAGATGGATTGTCCATGATCGATAGCCGGTGGACTATCGGGGTCAGATCGAAGTTCCGGATCTTCAAGACGAAACAGGCCTCTCACTAACCAGCCCGCTACAGAATTTCTGCACGTCGCTCAAATAGCAAGAAATTCAAAGATCCTTGAGAACCTGGAGAACCTGCTCACTTCTGGCCCTGCGGGCCCTGAGCAGAAAAAGCGGCTCTGTTGCTCGCCCATCCGAAGGGAATTCAAGGCCAGGGAGATTCATCGGGCGCCTTGGCGCTGTTATATACTGCAAGACACGTCGGCAAATCGCGCCAGTACATCCATGCGGCTCCACAGTGCTTCACGCCTACCCACCGCTCCGGGCCCTTTTTTGATTTCGACCGATCCCACCCCACGGGATCTCACAGAGTTGTGTCTCGATTTGATGAAAAAGATTCTGACTTGCTCACTCGTCGCGAAGAGAATGGAACGGCACACCATCGCGCCGCGCGGGCCGCGGTCTAAGTGCATCCATGCCTTCAACAAGCTGATTGCAGGGTTGGGTTTGGAACTGGTGCGATTGACACGATCCACTCCGGAGGACTATCTGGAATCGGGGCACGAAGCGTCGAATCGCGTCGAGGATGCCGAAACGATGCTCGGGACGCGCCAACTAGATCACATCCAAAACTGCATAGTCGACGTTCTTCACCGGGACGTCGCGGGTGACGTGCTGGAGGCGGGTGTATGGCGGGGTGGAATGACCATCTTTATGCGCGCCCTCCTGCGGGCATACGCATGCACGACGCCAACAGTTTGGGCTGCGGATTCTTTTGAAGGACTTCCGCCGATCGATTCAGCGAAAGAGGAGTTCCCGTGGGAAAAAGGGGACATGGCCGTTTCGCTCGGCGAGGTTCGCGACAACTTTGCGCGCTACGGCTTGCTGGACGGCCAAGTGCAATTCCTCAAGGGTTTTTCAGCGAGACGCTTCCGAAGGCTCCGATTCAAAAGCTATCAATTCTGCGTGTCGACGCGGATCTTTACCAATCCACCCTTGACGTCCTACAGAATTTGTATGGGAAACTTTCTCCCGGTGGGTACGCCATTTTCGACGATTATCAGAATCTGCTGGATTGCCGGCGCGCCATCGACGAATTCCGTCAAGAGAACGGCATCTCAGAGGAAATCCTCCCGATTGACGGCCGCGCGGTGTACTGGCAGAAGAGAGCCTGATCGGGATATGATCCGGGTGCCTTCACTTTCGGCCTGAATCGATTCACGTTGTATACTGATTTATTTCCCGTGTTGCCACTCCCCGCATCCAACTACTTAGGTGCTTCATGGCCGACCCGATAAATGGAGAACTGAACACAATCGAGCGGACAGCCTGTCAGCTGAATGCATGGCTGGGAATGCAATGGCGACTGTACATGAGTCTATCCGCTATTCTCTGTCTGCTGACTTTCAGCGGATATTCGCGGCCGAAAACGCCTTGGATGGATGAGGTTCTGCAAACCACTATCGAGCGGCTCCCTACGGGAAGTGCGGTTTGGGATGCTTTAAGGGATGGCGGCATCCAGGTAGATCCGCCGCTGCTCCATCTCAGCGTGCATTACCTGTTCCGAGCCTTCGGCGAGAGTATCTATCTGGCGCGCTTGCCGTCTATCCTCGGCTTCTGCCTCATGTGCGTCGCGGTGGCTTGCCTGGTGAGGCGGTACGCATCGCCCATCTATGCTGCCAGTGCATTTTTTCTACCCTATGCAACGGTGCTCCGATCCCGGGGCATCGATGCCCGGCCCTACGGACTGATGTTTGGCTTCTCAGCGCTGGTGCTCTTGTGCTGGGACGGGATCGATCGCAGCCCGCGGAAAACATGGTGGCGAATCGCGTTCACGTTCAGCATGGCCCTGATGCTTTCGACCCATTTCTACAGCATTCTTCTGCTCCTGCCTCTGGCGATGGGAGAAGTCGCGAAATCGTATTTCCGCAAGCGAGCGGACTGGGCCACATTGGCGTGCGTCGCCGTGGCGATGATTCCGTACGTTGTGTGGCTGCCGACACTCCTATCGGCGGCAAGGCGCTACGCGTCACACTACTACTATCCGGCGAAGTTCTCCAACTTGTACGACTTTTATGGCTCCGCGATTGCCAGCCTCCCCATGGCCGGCGTCCTGCTCTTCTTGCTTGCGGTGGTCGCCATCATTGGGTACACGGCACCGCTTGAGGCGCTTTCCGAGGGGGCCCGGAGATTCCAGTTTGTTTCAGTCGGGTTCCTGCTCGTGCCGGTGGTCGGGTATTTGGCGGGCGTGACGATCACTGGCCTTTTTGTTCCTTACTACCATTACATTGCGACCTTTGGTGTCATCCTGGGGCTTCCGCTGATTCTGTCCAGCCTGAGCGGCGGAAACCGGGTGGTGGGACTGTGTTTGTTGCTCGCAATTGGCGGGCATGGCCTGTTTGTTTCGGCGCGCGGCATTTCGGGATTCGTCCGAAGCGTTCACAGGGAGTATCCCCTTGCGGCTGAATTCCGTAGGTTAACCGGAGAAGAACGGCCGGATATCGTCATCCCGGCTCCCGCCCATTTCCTGCCGTTACGTGAGGAAAACCGCGACGATGCGGCTGACAGCTTTGTTTATCTCTTCGATTCGAAAAAAGCGCTCCAAGCCCTGGGGACGGATACAGCGGACCTGCTGTACGAGCGCCTGCGGCGTATCACTCCCGCACGTATCGAATCATTCGATCCCTATGTAGCCTCACATGCGCGATTTTACATCGCTGTCCTCGGCCCCATAAAAGGGATTCAGGAGTGGCAATACGATTATCTGCTGAAACAGATGCATGCCCGGCTCTGGTGGCTGGGGAAAGCCGGTGATTTCGACGTATTCCGGGTTGAAATCGAGAGCGCGGCGACGCCGCACTAGACCTTCACAAACGCCGCCTGGGTGGTAGAAAGCTCGATCACAAACTCCGGTTTTTCGACAAAGAACTCGTCAAAAGCACGCCGGACGCCTTCGGCATCATAGTCGTGTGAAATAAGCATCGCCCCGCGGTTGAGACGCGGATAGAACCACTCGAGCGACGCCAAAGTGCTTTGATATAAATCGACGTCCAGGTGGACAAAGGAGAATCGTATGTTCTCCAATCCCGATGCCGTATCAGGGAATAGGCCTTTGTGGAAATATACATCCGGGAAGGTTGCGAGGTACTTTTGCACGTCCTCGAGAGACGCGGCGAACCCACCCTTCCGGAACTTGGAGTCGTACTCACCGGCTTCCGGGAGTCCACTGAAGGTGTCAAATAAATGCAAGGAGCGATTACCCTTGACAGCGCACATCAGGCGCGCCGATCCCCCGCGGAAGACCCCTACCTCGGCGATGTCTCCAGGCACTTTCAAGGATCGTTCCGCTGCGGAATAGATGTTGTACGCTTCGGCGTCGATCAGGACCATTGCGGTTTCCCGCCGGGTGTTGGCAATAAGGTCGCGAGCTGCCGCTCTTGCAGGCACGTTTTCGGACGGCGAGATCACAAGGTTCCTTCGCAAGAGGATCCGGTTCAACGTGGTCAGGCCAGCGACCCGGATCGACGAGAAGACAGGACTATTTAACAAATAATTGAGAGGTGATTGCATTCACTTTTCCTGCCACCGGAAGCGGAGCAGTGTCCACACTGCGATAAACCCGTCCCTCGCCCTGATTTTCTTACCCTCCATCACAGAGCGCGGGCGGAATGAGACAGGAACCTCGTGGATCGGGATGCCCTTCCGGATGAGCTTCGCCGTAATTTCGTGATCGGCTTCAAAGCCGCGGGTCACAACAGTGATCTTGCTGAAGAACTCACGAGGGTAGATCTTGTAGCCTGTGAGCGTGTCGGTAATCCAGCGGCCGTATAACAGAAACGTCCAGAAGGTGAGCAACACATTCGCGACCCATGGGCCAATCGATTGGCCGGGATGCCGGCCGGGTGTCCATGACCATCCATGTTCCCTCAACTGGCCGAGCGTGCGCGATCCGTAAACTGCTCCACCATACTGCGCCAGAGCCTTCAGCATGGGGATGTAATCTGCCGGATCGTATTCAAGATCGGCGTCCTGGACCAGAATGCAATCGCCGGTCGCTTCCTGAATTCCCCGCTGCACGGCGCGCCCTTTGCCTTGGTTCTGCTGCACAATCAGACGCACGGCCGGAAATCGGCTCACTTGGGCGCCCGTCTGATCTTTCGACCCATCGTCGACAACAACAATTTCCTTTGCAATACCGATCGACTCCGTATCGACACGGAGGACATGTTCGAGCAAAGTCCCGATGAACGCCTCCTCGTTGAAGGCAGGGATTACAATCGAGACGGTTTTCATGAGTCGCTGCGCGCAAACCGGAACCGGAGCAGGGCAAAGACGGCCGCCAAGCCATCGCGGACGCCCATTTTCTTTCCCTCATTCACTCCGCGCGGCTTAAAAAGGATCGGTACCTCCAGAATGAACCGCCCCTGGCGCGAGAGCTTGGCCACGATTTCCATATCCAGGTCCACTCCGGTCGATTGTAAATTAAGATTGCGCAGCACTCCGGCGTCGAACGCCTTAAAGCTCGTCAAAGAGTCAGTTAGGTAACGATTGTAGAGCAGTAACGTCAGCGTGCTGATCAGGATGCCGCCATAACGGCTAACCAGCGAGAGCCCTTTGTGGCCACTGTAGACGGCGTCGAGCCGGGTTTTCAAGTCGGTCAGGAGAAGATTTCGCGTGCCGAAGACCGCCTGGAATTTTCCCGAGGTAAGTTGCGACAAGAGGAGCGGAATATCGGAAATGTTGTATTCGTTGTCGCTCGGATAGAAAAGAATCAGCCCCCCGCGTGCCTCCGCGAGGCCTGTTCGCAGAGCTTCACCGCGCCCGATGCGCCGGCCCGGCGAAAGAACTTTTACGCCGCGCACGGTGCGCGCGAGCTCCAACGTCCGGTCTTTCGATCCGCCGTCGACGACCAGGATTTCCTTGCTCATCCCCAGCGGGGAAAGATCGAGTTGCACCAGATCGCCGAGAACCTGCTCAATGGTGCGCTCTTCATCGAGGGCTGGAACGATGATCGACAATAACTGGTGCAGCGGCTCGAGGCTGATTTCAATCCTCGATTGCACAATCTGGCGGAGTTCTTCGAAGACAATGCCGCCATGATGGCCGCCGGCATCGGACTCCCAATCGTGCACGCGTAGAGAGTTCGGATTGTAGGGAAACCGGGACTTATCGAAAGGCACGTAGGAACGCGGATCCGCGGCGTGCGCGGCCTGAACAAAAAAGTGCGTAACGGCGTCGTCCCATTCGAGCGAGTCCATTCCACTCTGCCGCAAAGCGCCCAGAAGCTTCTCGGCAAGATCGTTCACGGAATCGTGGGGGATGTCATGATCGCGCCGGATGTTCGCGATGAAGACCTTGTCCGCGGAATCGTTCGCGGCTATGGCGGCCGCAGTGCCGCCGGTCAGGTAGGAGGGAAGCAGCGAAGAATGCTGCGTGCCGGGACCGTAGATGATTACATCCGCCTGGCGGAGGCTAGCCTCGGCTTCCGGATTGATTTCAGGCTGCTGCTTCGAGGCCAGGATCTCGCGGATGGCGTCTTCCTCGCTGAGCAAACCCTCCGGCTCAATCCGGGAACGGAAACAGCTCTCGGGGACCAACGCCAGCTCACGGATGCGCGTGTCGCCGCCGCGCGAGACAATTTCGGCCTCCGTTCGAAGAACTTTTCTGGTTTCGTCGATGGCGACCAGAAACAGGTTCTCGCCTCGGGTAATGTTGAGCAATGTGCCCTGAACCTCGTAGTCGGCGCAGAGCGCGGCAACCGCGCGATTAAAGTCGCGCCCGTGCAGCAGAAAACAGCCTCCAAAAATAATGTTCCCGATTGCGCAATCGTCGAAATCAAAGCTGCGGCCTTCGGAGGCCCTGGATTCCTGATAGTCCAGGAATGCCTGGCAATAGGTAGCGATCCTCCGGGCCTGCTGGACGCTCGCGGTTTTCAGGTGCGTGGCAAGTGGTTCCGGAATCAGATCGGTTCTCAGATCCGCAAAGGCCTGAACTAACCGCATGGACGAATCGAACGGAGCCTTCTTGGCCAGACGAAAATCGGACAGTGCAGCCAGCGCGCGATGGCTCCGATCCGTAATCGGCATCATGTGGGCGATGTTCTTTCTAACGTCGGAAGGCCCAAGCATGCCGGGGATAAAGCGTCGCAGCCGGCCGGTGGAATGGCCGTCATCGTAGCAGTTGACCAGGATCGTCAAATCGACTTGAGGATGCCGCAGAAGATATTCCGTGATCGAGCGAGTTCCGGATCCACCGGAAAACATGACCACTCGTATACGATCCCTCTTCCCTGTCCTCGCATTCTCTCCGGCGGTGACCCGCGGCATGGTGTTCACATTGCTCACGCGCCGCTCCGGATTCTGGCGCTAAGAACATCCGTCAGAAAATGTGCGTCGCCGGGCGTATTCGCTCCCACGCTTTCTTCATCGGACATAATGCGTGCGGAGATTACATTGCCGGGTAGAGAATCCAGACGCGGGATTAACGGGAGCAGATTCCGCTCTCCGGTCCGCCGGCCGAGGCCCGAACCGTCAAAGGACATGCTGCGAAGCTGTCTTCGAAGCGTTCGCGTTCGGAACAGAAATACGCCCGAATCGCTTTCGCCCTCTACCGGCATCGCGTCGCCTTCCCTGGCCTGGCGTACCGCCGTTATCGCGCCAGAGGCGTCGCGCTCGAAGTGGATATAAGGATCGTGCCGCCACAGCGTTGGAATAGTGGCGAGAGCGCAAGCATGGCGATGCAGACGCATGGAGAAGTCGATCGATTCCTCGCGCACCGCCGCTTGATCTCCCCAGATCGTCAACACGCTATCGGTTTCCACGAAGGCGAGTCCGCGCTCAATAGCATCCGCCATTCCGATCGGTTCCGGTTGGACGGCGATCGACACACCCGGACTCCGCCGGGCCGCTGCTCGCCCGATTTCTTCGGCGGAGGATGGCGCCCCGACGATGACGACGCGGGCGCAACGAGGTAATAGAAGATCGAGCAGCCAGTCGAGAATGCTGCGTCCGGCAACTTCGAACAGAATCTTTGGAAGGGACGATCCTAGCCGGGTGCCCCGTCCGGCCGCGGGAATAACGGCTGACCAGGAGTTGGGGTCGATTCGCTCCGGCGGAACCGGATCCTGGCGGGTTACGACGCGGGCGTATCGGTTCAGGCCGAGGCGCTGCGGCAAATCGGGAATTGTAAAATCGCGGTGAATTCTCCACACCGCGCATCCTGCCGCGCGTGCGGACGCTTCCCCGCTATCGGCGTCCTCCAGCACCAGACCATTGCCTGGATCGACCCCGAGGCGCCGCGCCGCTTCCAGGTACGGATCCGGGGCAGGCTTGGCGTTCGTCACATCGCTGCCGTGCACCACAGCTCCAAAGAGGCCGTATAGGCCGTTGCTGTCCACGAATCGGCGTACGCTCGACTCCGATCCGGACGAGACCAGGGCAAGCGGGAAAGCGGCGCTCAGTCTCTCGAGCACATCGAGCGCATGCGGGAAGACCGGATTTGACGATGCAAGGCGTTGAGCCGCCAAGGCGCTTTTGGCCGCCGCCAGGCGCGCGACAAGAGCGTCGGAATCGAGGCAGCCGCCGCGGCGAAGCTCGGCTCGGATCACCTCCTGAGTTCGCATTCCTGCGTACGGGCCGTACTCGAACCCATCCACGCCTACGCCTCGAAGCACCTCTCGGAAAGCCTCGGCATGGACATGCGTCGAATCGATCAGAACTCCGTCAAGATCGAATAAGAGTGCTCTCGGCGCGGGCGGATGAGGTGTCAACAGAGGTTCCTCGTAACATGATAAGCGATGCCACGTTCGCCCAGCGGGCGCGGGCACCGATGCTATCCTAACAAAAACAAGGGAAAGTGAGTCCCAAAACCACAGGTTTACCAAACATCCCCCCGGGCGGGCCTAGCGCACCGGTCATGACTCAGAGGAATGTCGACCTCTCGAATCCCGCGCGCCGTTACACCTTTTATCTCGTCTTGGTTTTCGTATTTCTGCGCGTCAGCGACATTCACGAGTTGCTGTCCGTGACAGTGGGTTTCAATAGCTACCTGCTCTTGCTCGTGGGCGTTCCGGCCGTCGTTGGAGTAATCCTGACCGGTGCGATCCGCCGCACGATGCTATCGCGGGCCAGCCGCTACTGGCTCGCTTTTTTCGTGTGGATGGTTCTGGCCATTCCATTCAGCGTCTGGAAGAGCGGGTCGTTCAGCTTGGTACAGACGTATGCGAGAACGGAACTTTGCTTGCTTTTTATGCTCGCCGGCACACCACTCCTTTGGAGCGAATGCCGCTCGGTTCTCTATGCCTTCGGGCTGGGAAGTTTCGTCTGCGTCTTGATTGGGCGATTCTTCACGGTCAAGGATTACGGCGGAGAGCGTGTCTCGCTCGCGTTCGGGTCCATCGCGAATTCGAACGACTTCGCTGCGCATCTTCTCTTCGCATTGCCATTTCTATTATTCGTGGTCTTATCGCCGAAGACGTCGCGGATCGTCCGCATTGTCAGCGGCATCACTCTGCTGTACGGGCTTTTCCTGACTCTGGATACCGCCTCGCGAGGCGCGCTCGTTGCGCTGGGCGCGGTTGCTTTGTATGTGTTGTGGAGGGGCAGCATGTCGGTTCGCATCTCCATGTTGGTCGGGCTTCCGTTGCTTGCTCTCGTGGCGGTCGCCGTGCTGCCCGGGACGGTGATCACGCGGCTGCAAACGTTCACGACCTCGAGCAGCGACGCCGCGAGCGTCGAAGCCGCTGAATCAGCGCGAATTCGCCGCTACGAGTTCGAAACCAGCCTTCGGTACACGCTCGAACACCCGTTTTTTGGCGTCGGACCGGGCGAGTTCTCCACCTACGAGGGCCAAACTGAGAAGACCATCGGCGCGCACGGAACATGGCTCCAGACTCACAACGTCCTGACCCAGATTTCCAGTGAATGCGGCATTCCGGCATTCCTTTTTTTCCTTGGGGCGATTGGCTCGACGTTTCTGCTGATTCTTCGCATTCAGAAACAGGCACGTCTGCACGGCCTGCGTGAAATCTCGATGGCGGCGTTCTGTCTGGGCATGTCGATGGTCGGCTTCTTTACGGCGGTCCTTTTTCTGAATCTGGCTTACCGGTATTATTTCCCGGCGTTGACCGGATTGGCGATTACCCTCTATGCATCCGTTGAACAAGAGATCAAGGCATCCAAACCTAACCACTCGGTAACACCCGCGCCAACGCCCGCGGAGCGCGTTCTTGGGACAGCGGCGACTCCTTCGCTGAAATACCGTTTTGGCCGGTTGCGCTAGCGATCGACCGGTATTGGGTTATCGTTGGAAATAGTGCCGCGTCCGGTTATCTCTGTCCTGCTTATCTCTCATTCCTATCCCCCGGTCATGGGCGGTTCGGAAGTGGAGGCGCAGCGGGTTGCCGCTGCTCTCATTGCCCGGGGACATAAGGTCACCGTCCTGTGCGCAGGAGGTGCGCCGATGCCCGCAATCCACAAGTGGACTGACCCGCTCGGGGTTCCCGTGCGCGTCTACGGGATGCGAGGATCCCGAAAATGGCGCGATCGCGCTTTCGCCGCGGCCGTTGCCTGGGTTCTTTTTGCGGAGCGCCGCAATTATCAGGTGGCGTACTTTCTCATGCAGGGGTTGCACCTCGCTGCCGGATTGCCGGTCGCGAAACTGCTGCATAAACCTGTCGTGATGAAGATCTCCGGAAGCAACATCGTAACAATCATGCAGCAGTCCTGGCTTGGCCGGCTTGAGCTGAAGTGGCTTCGAAAATGGGCGCGGCGCGTTATGATCCTCAACGATGGAATCGCCGCGGAGGCCTTGCGAGCCGGGCTCAGTAAGGGGCAATTGTTTTGGATGCCGAACCCCGTGGATGTTGCGAGATTTTCGCCGGCTGCCGCGACCGAGCGCCAGGAACTCCGTAAGACTGCTGGAATAGCCGGCCAGACGGTCGTGATCTACGTTGGGCGGCTAGCCCCGGAAAAGGATCTTCCCAGCTTGTTGGATGCGTTTGCGCGCCTCATCTCGTCGGGCCGCGACGCGCTGCTCGTCTTGGTCGGCGATGGACCAGATCGCGGTGCGCTGGAGGCAAAATCGGAGAACCTCGGGATCTCAGCGCGCGTGCGTTTCACGGGAATGCTTGGTGTGGATGGGGTGATCGCCTGGCTCCGGACCGCCGATGTTTTTGCGCTAGTATCAGAGTTTGAAGGATTTCCCTGCTCCCTGGTCGAGGCGATGGCTGCCGGGTTGCCATCCGTGGTCAGCGATATTCCGGGCAACAAGCAGCTCATCGAAACGGGCGTCCACGGCCTCGCGGCTTCACAAGGGCAGCCCGTTGCGATCGCGGAGGCCCTTGACCGCCTGATTGTCGATCCCGTGTTACGCGAGCGCATGGGAGTCGCCGCGCGGCAACATGTGGTCGAGCGCTATTCCGTGGATCACGTTATTGACCGCTACGAAACCCTGTTCTCCGAAACGCTGGAGGCCGATTAATAACGAAGTGGCGGGTATCGCTGCGCGCTTAGGCCCTCACGATCGTCGTGCCATCCTCCCGGTCCACCGGCGGAATATCCACCGCGCCTTGGTTTCGCGTCAACCAGTGCTCCAGAACAAGCAGGTGCGTCAGTTGCGGAGGCACCCACTGCTTCCGCAGCGCTTCATCCAGCGCCGCGCCCAGCGCGGCCGCCCGGATCCATCCGTCTCTTGCGATCAGCGGATTATCGCGTAGAATATCGAGCGATCCCGCCCATCTCCCTGCAAGCCACCGTTCCGCAGGAACTGTGAATCCCTGCTTGCTGCGCCGGGCCACATCCTCGCCCACGCGGCGGCGCGCAATTTCCCGCAGCACGGCTTTGGAGCGGCCGCCGTGGAACTGCACATCGGCAGGAAGCGACGCAGAGAACTCCCACAGCTTGTGGTCGAGAAGCGGCGATCGTGCTTCCAGGCTGTAGTACATTGTGCTGCCGTCCACCTTCGGCATAAATTCGCTTGTGAAATGGAGTCTCTTGTGCAGAGCAAACGCGTCCCAAAGAAGCCTGCGGGCCGACTTGAAGGAATCCTCGATCTCGCGCTGGGCAAGCCGCCGGTCCTTCAATCGCGGACCAAACAGGTTATACCGGTCGAAATAAGGCAACCCGTCGCGTAATCGTGCGTAAGGCCCAACGCCGCCCGCAACGCAGTCTAGAAAATTCTGGATTCTCCGGATAGGTAAAGCAGTCGCGACCCCTCTGGCTGCTTTCGCCAACGCTTCCGGCAGCATTTGCGCTGTCCGTTGCGCCCGCCAGACGTTCTTGAAGAACGGATAGCCGAAGAACACGTCGTCCCCGCCGTCGCCCGTCAGCAGCACCGTTGCGTGCGGCTTAACCGCCTGCGAAACCTGCAGCATAGCTTGCGCGGACTGGCACGCGAAGGGCTCGCTGAAAGCCATGGAGACCTCATCGAGCATGGGGGCCCGCTCCGGAAGCGTCACGACCTCGTCGTTGAGTCCGAGCCGACGGGCCGTTGACCGCGCGCTCTCGGTTTCGTCGGCCGGATCGCCCGGCGCTCCCACCGTGAAGGCGGTCACATCGGCTCCCGTTTCTGCCAGCGCCCAACAGACTAGCGAAGAATCGACGCCTCCACTCAGCAGCGCCCCGATCGGCACATCCGAGCAGAGACGCAGCCGGACCGATTCCACCAGCAGACGTTCCGTTTCCTCCACCGCCTCCCGCCAACCGATCTTCGAGTGGCCATCTGGCGCCGTGAGGTTCCAATACTCACGTTGTGCAATTCGCCCATCGTGCCATTCGAGGATGGTTGCCGGCGGAAGTTTGTGCATGCCGCGCCAGATGGCGCGCTCGTCTGTCACGAATCCGTATTCGAGAAACTCCAACACGGCTTGCTCATCGAGCGGCCCGTCCATGCCGCCCGCCCGCAGCGCCGCCAGCGTTGACGCAAATGCAATCTCGCCTTCCGAGGACCACCACACCAGCGGCTTCACGCCGAGCCGGTCTCGCACCAGCGTCAGTTTGCGCTCGGGCTGATCCCAAACCGCGAACGCGAACATCCCCCGGCAGCGATGCACCAGGTCGTCCACACCCCACTGCCGATAACCGGCGACCAGAACTTCCGTGTCGCAATTCGAGCGGAACACGTGGCCACGCTGTTCAAGGTCTTTTCGCAACTCAAGGAAGTTATAGATGCAGCCGTTGAATACAACCCCGATCTGCTTATCCTCAGAGAGCATCGGCTGATGCCCGGCCGGGCTGAGGTCGAGAATGGCGAGCCGGCGATGGCCCAAGGCGACGCCGGGCCATGTGGCAATGCCGCTTGAGTCCGGTCCGCGCCGAGCCAGCGCTCCGGTGATCTGTCGCGTTCGCGTCTCGACCACTCCCGAACGCCCGAATGAAACGCAACCGGCGATACCGCACATCCCTCCATATTCGCAAAGTCAGTACAATACCCGCCACGCGTACGCGTCCGCTGCGTCCTTGGCGCAAACCGAAAGACCGTCTTTCACGCCCGAAGCGCTCACAATAAACCATAGGCGGCCTCGGGTCGCGGGCGAGCATGCTGGCTGCACGATGCCAGCCACCGCTGCCATTAGTGGAGGAACCACTAGCCGGAACACGGATCCGTCATACCAGATTGAATTCATCCGGCCCGCGATGACGTCGATTGCTGTCGGGTCTGTTACTCCGTCGGCCAGTTTCAAAGATTTCGCACCCAGAGTGTCGATGTTCAAAGTAGTGGGACCACCCGCTCCGTTCACATCCGCCTGCCATGTCAGTTTCATCCCCACCATGTATGAGGACAGGGTCGGGCTCATCGAGCAGGTGTAGGCGGTGGATGACCCACTTGCCGACGCGCATCGCGTGATCGAGCCGGACTGCGCTGCGGCTTTGCTCAGCATCACCGCCGTGTCCGCCGTGTGCTGCACATTGATTTGACTTCCAGTGTCGAGCAGCGTGTTCAGAATACCGGGTCCGGCGACAAAGTTCAGGATCGGCCGCACGCCGACGGTTGTGCCGTCCACGTCGACTGTTAGCGAGCCGCCCCCGGTCTCCACCGCCCAGGTATTGGAAGCGATACATGCATACAGATTTGCTCCTGCCGCGGCGGATGTATTAAAGAACATGTCTCCAACGGTGCAGAGCGCCGGCAGCACTGCACCGGTCTTTATTGGCCGGGTTTCTGAAGCATTCGAAAAATCCACGCTCTTCGATTGTGTTCGCAGGTCGACCTGAGTTTGCGCATTCAACGGAAAAGTCAATACTGTTCCGCAAGCCAAAAAGAGGGCTAACCAAGTCTTGCTTTCTGTTCGCATCGTTTCCACCTGTCAAGAGCTTCGAGCGGGATCGTGCGCAGAGAAGCGCCTGAAATTGCTAACTTCTACACTGCGAACACATAAAGTCTACGCGCGCACGGGGTCACCCGCTCTATGCTAGGAGATCGATGTTTCGGAATCTCAAGAACCTGCTCGCCTCTGTCGGTGCGCTGCTCGCGGTGGTAACTTTCGTCCCGCCAACCTGGTACGCTCAGTGGCTCGCTAGCCCGTGGACCGACGCGCAGGCGCCCATCCTGATCGTTCTCGGGGGCGATTCCGTCCGCGAGGGCATGATGGCCGTGACTTCCTACTGGCGCTGGGTGTACACCGTCGATGTGTATCGAGAGGGAGGAATCCGTCGCATCGTTCTGAGCGGCGATGCCCCAACAACCGCATCGATGCGCGCTTGGCTGATTGGCCAAGGCATACCCTCCGACGTCATCGCCGTGGAACATCGCTCCCATTCCACTCGTGAAAATGTCTTATTTACCAGCGAGTTGTTACGTGACGCCCCGGGCCCTTTTCTCCTGCTGAGCAGCGACATCCACACCTGGCGTGCGCGGCGGACCTTTCTCAAAGCGGGACTGAAACGTCCTTCCCCGTCCTGCGCCCGATGCCTTCAAACGCGCTAACAATCGGCGCGAGCGGTGGTCCGTATTCATGGACATCGCGGACGAATGCTTGAAGATCCTGTATTATCGCTTCCACGGCTGGATCTAATCTGCCAAAATGGGCCTTTGCTCACTAATTTGCAGTACCGAATTCTGAAGCGCTTCTGGCCCACTCGTCCCGACCTCAGTAGAGATATTTGGTTCACCGGTCCATCGCGCGTCGGCCACTTGTTCGGCGAGGACTTTCTTTGCCGAATCCAGGGAAAGATCGTTGCCGACTTCGGGTGTGGTGAGGGGAGAGAGGCAATAGAACTCGCTCGCCTCGGAGCGACCAAGGTGTACGGCGTCGAAATCCTCTCGGAGCGATTGGGAATCGCCCGCGAACTGGCACGTCAGGCGAAGGTCGCGCAGATCTGCGAATTTGTTATGCGGCCGCCCGAGAATGCCGATATTGTTCTTTCCATCGATGCCTTCGAGCATTTCGACGATCCCGGATCTATCTTGCGCGAAATGGATTCGATGCTTGCTCCGCAAGGAGAAGTCTGGATCAGCTTCGGCCCCCCCTGGTACCACCCGATTGGCGGACACTTGTTCTCGGTCTTTCCTTGGGCGCATCTGGTTTTCAGCGAAAAGGCTCTCATCCGCTGGCGGTCAGACTTCAAGCACGACGGTGCGACGCGCTTCTCGGAGGTCGCCGGAGGGCTCAATCAAATGACGATTGCGCGATTTGAGCGAATCGTAGAGGCCAGCCCGCTTCGTATCACGACCTTGACGGCCCTCCCGATCCGGAAATTGAAGCCGCTGCACAGCCGCCTGACGCGCGAGTTCACCACCGCCGCGGTGCGCTGCGTCCTGGTGAAAAAGTAGCTATGAACAGGCTTCGAGGGACCCTGAAAGCAGCCACACTCAGCGCACTCGAGCTGAGTGGTTGCTATTCTCTAGCGTCTCTCTATCGGAAATCTCGTCTCCTGGTCGCATGTTATCACGGAGTCCTCTCGCAGGACCATTCCGCGGATCCAGCGCTGTACGGCAACACAGTCTCCGCCGCCGAATTCGCCGACCAGCTCGAATTTCTGGGTGGGTGGTTTGAGTTTGTCGATCTGGCCGGTGCGATGAAATGGCTTCAGGATGGCCCGCAAACATCAAAGCCTCCCGTCTTAATCACGTTCGATGACGGCTACCGTAATAATCTCACCGTCGCCGCGCCCATTCTGCGTCGAGTGGGAGCGCCGGCGGTGTTTTTTCTAACTACCGGCTACATCGGAACGGGTCGCCTGCTGTGGCCGCTGGAGTTGGAAGCGCGACTGGTTCAATCGCACCCGGGACCCGAAGGCCGGCGATTGGCTTTCGAGCGCCGCGCGTACTGCAAATCGGTCCCCAACGCTTCGCGCCTTGCTTATCTCGACGAACTGCGCGCCTCGACGATGCTCGATCCTGGTGCGATCGATCGGGAGATGAACGATTTTCTTACTTGGGACGAAGTGCGGCAGCTGGCGGTGCTTGGCTTCGACCTCGGTTCACACACCGTGGAGCACCCCATGCTTTCCCGCCTCACACCCTCCGAACTGCGCCAGGAATTGACGGAAAGCCGGGCCCGCATTGCTTCGGAAACAGGGAGCCAGATTTCGGTGATCGCTTACCCCAATGGAGAAACGAGCGATCTGACGCCCGTCGTCCGCGCCGCGTCGGCCGAAGCCGGTTACACGCACGCCTTCGCCGTGGGAGGCCATTTCTCCACACGCTCAGACGATCCTTTCGCCATCCGCCGCTGGATCGTGTACGGGCACCAGCCGCCGTCGATCTTCCGGTTCACAGTGAGCGGCCTTCGCGACCTTATCGGCTTTTCTTAGGAAATAGTTTCCGAACGAGCGGCCTGGCGAGAAGGCGCACCATCTCAATGACATTCTTTCGGGAGACCTGAAAATCGAGGATGTCGAAATCGAAAAAATAGACAGGCGGCCGGTAGCTGCGAATCAGCTGCCGCCATGTCAACAGGCCCTCCCTGCGGTAGCTGGGAATGGTGTCGAAATCGCGGATCAGCACAACGTGCCGGAAGTCCCGCGACTTTGGGCTCTCAGGCGTCACTTTCTGCCCGATCAGATCCAGATAATGCAGCCAGCCCAGATCCACTCCGGCGTAGTAGGCTGCGTCTGCGGTGACGCTGAAACGGGGATTTGCCTCGATCATCCGGACCTGCCCGTCCCTGCTATCCCGCTTCAGTTCGATTTCGCACAAACCCCAAAATCCCAGGCCGGAGAGAAAGCGGTCGCACATCCGGTCCGTATCGGGGTCTGTTACCGGCTCCACCACGCTGGCAGAGCCAAAGTGAATCGGCGCAGTGCGGACCTGCTTCACCATGGCAGTTCCGATTCGCTCGCCCGACTGCCCGTAGCAGGATAGATAGACTAACTTGGCGGTGTCCGGTCCCTCGATGATTTCCTGCGCGATCATGTGCGGCGACAGGGAAGACGCCGATTGATACCAGCTGTTCAATTCCGCGGCGGTCCGGGCCATCACCACTTTCTGTTCAAACAAAGGATGCGTTTTGTCGCGCCTCCATTCGCGAAAGTGCAGCGGTTTGAGGAGACACGGAAAGCGCGCTTCACGTCCGAAGGCGTCCGCGTCCTCGGCCGTGTTGAGCAATCGAGTTTTTGGCACCGGCAGCCCATACTCTTCGGCTATGGAATACTGCCGTTCCTTGGTCGCCAGCAGTGCCTGCGTCGCCATCGATGACTTGCAGAACCGGAAATGGTCCTGCAACTCGCCTCCGCGGCTGGCGATGACGCTGACATACTGGTCGGCACTGGAGATCAACGCCGGCTGGCCGCCGATCTGGCGTGAAAGGTCCAGCATGAAGCGGACCCATTCGTTCGGCTTCTCGTCCGGATTCGGGCAAAGGCGGACCTCGGCGTACCGCGTTTTGAGGCCGGGCATCCAATCGCGATGGTCGACGCCGTAGACCTTCACGCCGCGCCTGTGGAGCGCGCGCATCAACACCACGCCCGTCTGATACGCTCCGGCCACGACGCAGCAGGGCCACCCGCGCTCAGCTCTGACGGGATTTTTCACCGGGCGCTTTTTCCTCGTGATAATCCATCTCGGTGTTGACTTCCCAAAGTGCGCTCTTGTCGGTCTTGCCGGAGATAATGTCGTCGACAGCCATCATGGCGGTTAACATGGAGTGGTCCTGATTATTGTACCGGTGCATGCCGTTACGTCCGATCAGGAACAGGTTCTCGTAACGGTCGACGTGCTGGCGGATTTCAGCGAACCGGTCGTAAGTTCCGAAGTAAGCGGGGTAGGTCTTTTCCATCCGCAGGACCGTTGCATCCAGGACCTCCGGCGCGTCGATGATGCCGATTTTACTTAGCTCCCCCGCCGCCAGCGCCACCATCTTGTCGTCGGGAAGCCTCCAGATCTCATCCGATTCGTTGCAGAAGTATTCGAGGCCCAGCCAGACGGTTCCTTCGTCTGCCACCAGAAAGGGGCTCCAGTTATTGAAGACCTGCAGCCGGCCGAGGAGAACATCGGGCTCCTGGATGTAGATCCAGTTGTCGCGGATCAGCCGCTTTCCTTCAGGTGTCTCGTCGTGGATCTTCAGGGACCGGACGAGCAGCCCGACGGTGATGAAGTCGCGATACACAAGCCCGTCGGAGACCTCGAGGACATTTTTCGGCGGAGGCGAGTCGAAGGCCCGCATCAGCTCCTGGATCGGTGCGGTGGAGAAAAAATAATCGCCTTCAAAGGTTTCCGCATGGCCGGCCGCATTGGTAGCCTTCAATGCCTTCAGCGTCCAATCCCTAGTGATCAGCTCATCCACCTTCCACCCGGTGTGAATCTCTCCGCCCATTTCCGTAATGCGACGCGCACATTCCTCCCACATCTGGCCGGGGCCGAACTTCGGGTAGAGAAATTGTTCGATGAGGGACGTTTCCGTGCCTTTTTGCGCAAGGTCGCTGCCGCCGCTCTTCAAGACCTTCCGCGCCGCGTGCGTCAGCGTGGACCAAATAGAGAGGCCCTTAATCCGCTGCGCTCCCCACTCGGCGCTGATCTTGTCGCAGGGCACGCCCCAGACTTTTTCCGTGTACGACTTAAAGAACGTGCCATACAGTTCCTTACCGAAGCGGTTGATGAAAAACTGCTCCAGGGTTTGCTCGTTCTTGAGCGGGAACAGGGCACTCCTCATATAGCTGACGCCGATTTTGAAGGTGCGCCAGAGGCCGAGCTTGATGAGTGTGTCCTTGCTGAGCGAAATCGGGTAATCGAAGAATCGCCGCAAGTAATAAATGCGGGACTTGCGGGCGCGCAGCAGCATGACACGATCCGCGGCTGCCGGGTCCAGCCCGTCGGCGGAGCCGCAGATTTCCTTCTCCATCCGGTGATACTTGATCGCCGCCGGACCGGTTTCGGTTTTCTCAAGAGGCAGCATCCGGAGCCACCACTCCATCACGCGATCGGATTTGGAAAAGAAACGATGCCCGCCGATGTCGATGCGGTTGCCCTTGTAATTCACCGTCCGCGAGATTCCACCCATGTAGCCGCTCTTTTCGAGCACGATCGGCTTGATATCGGTTCGCGTGAGCAACTCATAGGCAGCGGTCAAACCCGCGGGGCCGGCGCCGATGATGATGGCTTTTCTCTTGGCGCCCCGATTGAGTGAATTCATGCCGTTCTTCAAACTTATCATTCTTTCTGTGCTACTCAGGCCGTTCGGGTGCTTTTTTTATTTGGATCATGATGAGTCTAAACGGAGTGCGAGCGATTTGCGTGGGCTGCAAACTGTCTGTCAAGTGGTTCATTCCCCTTCAGTATTTCCTGAACCTCTTGCAACCTTTGACTGTGGCCGTTCCAGTGTATCTGGCGGCAGGAATTTCTCTCATCACGCTAGGCACCATCTATAGCTGTCGCGAACGATTGCTGGCATCTGGCATGATCTTGGGTAAAGTATATTGATGGTTCCAAAGGGAAGAGGAGACGCCAGTGGTGAGGTCCACGTTCGGGAAACCATCTTCCATGACGAGTGGGCAACTTCCACACCGGCTTCTGAGGTTCGTGTTCGCGAGTGTTTCGAGGCCCTCACGGCTGTCGAAAATCGCTTCATTTTCGAGCACATGGGGCCTCTCGCGGGGAAGCGCGTCCTGGATGTAGGGTCGGGCTTAGGGGAGTCGTCGGTTTATCTAGCCCTCCACGGAGCTGAGGTCACGATGGTGGACATCTCGCCTGGAATGATCGAGAAGGCTAAAGAGGTCGGGCGAGCTCACGGGGTCCGTGTCGAGGGCATGCCGGCGGTGGGCGAGTCTCTGCCGGTTGGCGACACGGAGTTCGATATCGTATATACCGCCAACACGATTCATCACGTGACCGACCGGCGCAAATTCTTCTCTGAAATTCGCCGCGTTCTGAAGCCCGGCGGAAAATTCTATTCATTTGATCCTATTGCCTATAATCCGGTGATCAACGTTTATCGCCGGATGGCGAGTGAGGTCCGCACTGAGGATGAGGCTCCTCTCAAACGGGCCGATTTGGACCTCGCCCGAGAATACTTCGTTGACGTACGTTACCGGACTTTCTGGCTCACAACTTTGCTCTTGTTCGTGAAATATTACGTCTTGGACCGCGTTCATCCGAACGCCGACCGTTACTGGAAACGCATTCTGACCGAGACGCCAAAGTCTCTCTGGTGGTGGAAGCCGCTCCTGTGGGTCGACTCGGGGCTCACGAGGCTGCCAGGGCTGCGCTGGCTTGCGTGGAACATGGTGATCATTGGAACGCGCCCTTCCTGATGTCCGGTGGCCCACCGGCCTGATTTATACTGAGGTGGCGCTCCGCGCCATCCCACGTCATGGGGAAAACAGCCTATATTCTGACGCCGCGAGACAATCCCAAGCTATTCTCGTTAGTCATTCCTATTTATAACGAGGAGGAGGTGCTGCTGCTGCTGGCGGCGCGGCTCGAGGAGTTGCTGGCCAAACTTCCTTGCCATGCCGAGGTCATTTTGGTTAACGATGGCAGCTCAGACGGCAGCATTCAAAAGCTGCACGAGATTTCGCAAAGGGACAAGCGCTTCAAGGTGTTGTGCTTCGCCCGGAACTTCGGCCACCAGATCGCAGCCACGGCGGGCCTCGATGCGGCAAGTGGCGATGCCGTTGTCCTGATGGATGCTGATCTGCAGGACCCACCCGAGCTGATTTTCGATATGCTGGCCCGCTTTCGCGAGGGCTACGACGTGGTGTATGCGCAGCGAGTCAAGCGCGCCGGGGAACCCTTGTTCAAGCGCTGGTCCGCGTGGATATTTTACCGGCTTATGGCAACCTTGGTTTACAAAGAATTGCCGCTGGACACCGGCGATTACCGGCTCATATCGCGCCGCTGCCTAAACGCTCTACTCGAGATGCGCGAAACGCATCGCTTTCTGCGCGGAATGGTGAGTTGGGTGGGCTTTCCGCAGATCGCTCAACCTTTCGTCCGGCCGCCTCGCGCCGCAGGAGAAACTAAATACCCGCTCCGTAAGATGCTTAAATTCGCGTGGACGGCGGCCGTATCATTTTCTCCCGCACCCTTGCGCGCCAGTTTTCTTCTTGGCTTCATGCTGATTGGAGTTGGAGTTGCCTATGCCATCTATGCTCTTATACGGGTGATTTTGGGTCTCTACCTCGTGCGAGGGTGGGCTTCGTTGATTCTGCTGAATTGCGTCATCGGCGGCGCCTTGATGATCTGCATCGGCGTTCTTGGCGAATACGTGGCACGCATCTTCGAGGAGATCAAAGGCCGCCCTCTTTATATCGTCAGCGAGCGATACAATTTCGACACATCCGAAGAGAAGCCCTGAATAGGGGGCGATAAATGTGTCAGGATTTGAGGGATGGGGAAACGGCTCATTCAGGGCATCGCATTCGTCCTTGTGCTTCCGTCGGTCTTGCTAAGCGGATTCGGTCGCGCCCGCATGATCTTCTGTACGTTCGCACAGTTCTATGCGTTGGTTCCGGGCGTTGCCGGCGATTATCTGCGTATTGCATTTTACAAAGGCACGCTCGAACAATGTTCGCTCAATAGCCGCGTTTCGTTCGGCACATTTTTCGCGCATCCGGAAGCGCGTGTTTCCGAGGGTGTTTACATCGGCGCGTATTGTGTCCTTGGGCGGGTTCATGTCGGCGCGCGCACGCAGATCGCCAGCGGCGTCCAAGTCTTGAGTGGAAAATCACAACATACGCGCGACGCCGAGGGGCGGATCTCCGGCTCCGAACACGGCGCTTTTTCGACGGTTTCGATCGGAGCGGACTGCTGGATTGGAGCGGCTGCCATTGTGATGGCGGATGTCGGGGACCACGCGACCGTCGGCGCGGGCGCGGTGGTCACCAAGCCGGTTCCCGCCAACTCCACCGCCGCGGGGAATCCCGCAAGATTGCTTGCGTAAGGGGGGGCACTCCGAATCAACCGGGCGCGGTCATCAAGGCATTTTGCAAGGAGAGTGCGATAACTTCGGTCAAGGCGCGGGGATATTCCGTCCGGGCAGTGGCGAGGGCCTGGCGGCGGACAAGCGTGTGGCCGGAAACCCGCATGACGTGGAAGAACCGGTTGGAGCCGCGGAGGGCGAAGGACGGGAGGATAGAGTACGCGAATCCCGATGCAACCAGGCTCTTAATCGCCTCCGTGTCGTCGGCTTCCATCACCACTCGGGGAGCGATTCCGGCCTTGTCGAAGAACTGATCGATGATCGAGCGCATATTGCTCCGCTTGGGGTAAAGAACAAACGATGCGGAAGCGAGTTCGTTCAGGTTGACCGTACCGATGCGATTCCCTCGGACGCGCGTGTGGGAAGGCCGAAGCACGAGAAGTTCCTCCTCATATAACGGGAGAATCTTGAGCGCATCGTTGGAGAGCGGAAGCGAAATCAGCCCAAGGTCGAACTGACGCGAGAGGAGGCCGGCAACGATCTCCTCCGTGGGGTAGACGGTGACCTGGATCTCGGTGCGGGGATACTGCTTCTTGAGGAGGCGCAGCGGGCGGCCAAGGCGATGAATTAGAGTCGTCGCCCCGGTGGCGAACCGGAAAGGACGCGTATCGCGAGCGGGGTCGTTTTCGAACTCCTGCTCGATCTGGCGAACCTCGTTCAGGATGCGGCGGGCGTGTTCGGCAAGGCGGTGGGCATTCGAAGTGGGCACCAGCCGCTTTCCTGCGCGGGTGAACAACTCGGTCCGGAGTTCGGCGGCGAGGTTGTGAAGTTGGAGGCTGACCGCGCCGGGGGTGATGAACATTTTCTGCGCCGCATGGGTGACGCTGGAGTGATCCATAACGGCGAGAAACAGCTCGAACTGGCGGAGTTCCATAGGCGGCGCTTCGTTTAGTTTTACTAAATATACCATTCAATCATTTCGCTTTGACAGTGCTGTCAAAGAATCGTAATGTTCATGGCAGTACGCTCAGCGAAGAGCTGTAGCTTCTTATAAAAAGGGGTAAGCCATGATCTACGTAGATCCACGAAAAGCGCTATTCGCAGGATTATTTGCGATGGCGGCTCTGTTCGTCGCGCCGCAGGGGCGCTCTCAGGCAGTGGCCGTCGCTGAAGTCGGCGGAACGGTGTCCGATTCCTCCGGCAAAGTGATTGTCGGGGCACAAGTCAACATGGTTCAGGCCGAGACGCAGGTGGCGCACTCCACCGTGACCGACGGGCAAGGCCATTACGTCGTTGCGAATCTTCCTCCGGGAGGCTATATTCTGGACGTCAAGTCGCCGGGGTTCAAAGAATATCGGCAGAGTGGCATCATTCTGGAAGTGGCGCGCACCATTGAGTTGAACGTGATGCTAACGGTCGGCGCCGTGAGTGAGACGGTGGAAGTGAGCGCGAACGCGTCCATGGTCGAAACAAAGGACAGCGGCATCGCACAGGTAATGGACGATCGCAAGGTGGTGGAGTTGCCGCTGAACGGCCGCAACCTTACCCAGTTGCTGACGCTGGTCGGTGGAGGCACCACAACTCCCGGCGGCGACCTGGTGGGTAGCAAGAACATCCAGGGATCGAATGGATCAGGCACGTTCTCGGTGAGCGGCGGCCAAGCCAACGGCGTGAACTACCTGCTCGACGGCGGCGATAACAACGACGCTTTTAGCAACGTCAACATGCCGATTCCATTCCCGGACGCGGTACAGGAGTTTAGTGTCCAGACGAACGCGCTGCAAGCGCAGTTCGGATTGCACCCGGGTGGCGCGGTGAACGTGGTGACCAAGTCGGGAACCAACGGTTTCCACGGCGACTTGTTCGACTTTCTCCGCAACTACGAGTTGAACGCGCGCACTAAGGGATTAGTGCTGGCCAACGGTTCAGTGTCGCAGCCGTTGCGCGATTCGCTGAAGCGTAATCAGTTCGGCGGCACGGCGGGGGGTAAGATCCGCCGCGACAAGCTGTTTTTCTTCGGCGGCTACCAGCAAACGGTGCAGCGCAGCAATCCCGGCCTCAATACGGCGCACGTACCGACGGCCTTGACCGCCGTGGGCAACTTCTCAGTGCAGGACGCCGCGACTTCGGCCGGCGGCTGCCAGTCGAAGGCGATTACGCTGAAGGACCCTTCGACCGGGACGCCTTTCCCCAACAACACGATTCCCGTTTCGCACTTCGATCCGGCGGCGGCAAAGCTGCTCAGCAACTATATTCCAGTTTCCACCGATCCTTGCGGACTGATCCTGTACGGCCAGCCGTCCAACAACCCGGACTGGCAGATCATCGGACGCATGGATTGGGTGGCCAGCGAAAAGCACTCCATGTACGGCCGTTATTACAACTACAATTACACGGCCCAGGCGTTCTTCGATGGCAAGAACGCACTGACCACCGGCCCGAATCCTGGCAACCGCGACAACACGATGACCGCGACCTTCGGCGACACCTATACGTTCAGCCCGACCAGCGTCAATTCCTTCCATGGCACATTCAACCGCCGCGCCGATAATCGGGGCTCAGCTCCGAACCTGTTCGGCCCGCAAGCGCTCGGCATCAATTTCAACGACAATATGCCGGACACCTACATGCAGATTACCGTCAGCAACTACTTCAACGTTGCTTGCGGCACCTGTGCGCCGGGCTACTTCAACGTCAACACGTATCAGGCTTCCGACGACTATCAGAAGACCACCGGCAAGCACCAGCTCGGCCTCGGCGTCGACTTCAGGAAGCTCCAGTTCAACTCGCTGAATAACCAACAGTCCAATGGGCAGTGGACGTTCACCGGTTCGAGCACGGTGAACTCCGGCGACTCGCTGGCGGACCTGGAGTTGGGCAAGCTAGCGGGTCTCACCGCGGGCAACCCGCTCTCCGATTACATGCGCCAGCCTGTGTTCGCCGCTTATGCGCAGGATACGTACCGCGCCAGCTCGAAGCTCACCATCACTGCGGGCGTTCGCTGGGAGCCTTATCAGCCGACGGTTGACAAGCAATGCCGCGGCAACCAGTTCCAGCTCTCGGAGTTTCTGGCTGGCTTCCACAGCTCGCAGTATCCGAACGCTCCGGCGGGATTGTTGTTTGGCAAGGATTCGATCAACCCTTACGGGTGCGCATTCACGACCAAGCACTTGCTGGACACCTCGCCGCGCCTGGGCCTCGTTTTCGATCCGGCCGGCCGCGGCAACCAAACCATTCGCGCGGCATTCGCGCTGATGCACGACAATCCGGAGCTGTTCTATCCGGAGCGCTGGACCACTAATCCGCCGTACGCCTCCTCGGTGACCCTGGGCACTAATGCCGGCCCCTTCTCAAATCCGTGGCTAGGCTACGTTTCGCCCACGGGCGTCCCCGGCAGTCCGTTTCCCGGCGCGTCGATCTTCCCTGGTCAGGGAGCCTACATCAGTGTTCCGCCGAACGTGCATTCGCAGTACACCTTGCAGTGGAACCTCAGCTATCAGCGCCAGTTCGCTAAGGACTGGCTTGCCACGGCCACCTATGTAGGCAGCCGGACCCTCCACATCATGGGCGCCAATGACATCAATATGCCCCAACCCAGCCCAACGGCGACCACTTCCAACGAGCCTCAGCGCCGCCTGCTGACGCTGCTCAATCCCACTCAGGGCGCATACTACGCTTCCATCACCCAGACCGATGACGGTGCGGTTTCCAACTACCATGGCATGCTGTTGAAACTGGAGAAACGCTTTGCGCGCAACTACACTTGGCTAACCAACTACACCTGGTCGCATTGCACCAGCACCTGGGACTTCAACAACGAGTTGGCCTCCAACGTTTACCAGAACCCCAACAACCGCGACGCCGAAAAGGCCGATTGTAACTTCGACCGGCGGCACATTTTCAACACCTCGTTGGTGGCCCTCAGCTCCGGCTACGGCCAGGGATTCCTCCGCGCTCTCACCAGGGATTGGCAGGTTGCGCCTCTGATCAGCTTGTTCACCGGCCAACCTTTCACAGTCACCGACGGCACCGACGTTTCGCTCACCGGCGAAGGTCAGGACCGGCCCAACGTGGTGTCCGGCTCCGCGACGAATCCGCACAGCCTCCAGCAATACTTCAACACGGCAGCCTTCGCTGGTAGTTGCGCCCTGGCAGCCTATTCGAGCAATCCATATTGCCAGAAGCCAGGAACCTTCGGCAATGCGGGCCGCGATATCTTCCACGGGCCCGGCACGATCCAGTGGGACATGGCGGTCAGCCGCAATTTCTCCTTTAAGGAGCGCTACAGGGTGGAGGTGCGCAGCGATTTCTTTAACATCATGAACCACGCCAACTGGAACAGCCCCACGACAGCCATCAGCAGCTCAACCTACGGACAGATCACCGGCTTCGGTTCGCCGCGCCTGATCCAACTCGCCATGAAAGCGTTCTTTTAAGAGCAACCCAGGCTACGGCATAAGCGGCTCTCCTTCGGGGCGGGCCGCCTTTTTTTGTGTTGGGGCTTGTACACTCAAGGGAGGGTGAACCATGAATCGTAAGACTCGGATTGGAATGGGCATCTTAGCGATGCTCGCGGCTTTTGCGGCCAGTGCGCTGGCCGATACGCAGTTCCGGGTCCGCCCAATGGTACGCAACGATATTCCGCCCGGGCGGGGCGTTTGCGAGATCAGGCTGCAGGTAGATGACACGATCGAGGTCGCCTTGGACGGGGACCGCGTGTTCATCCGCACGCTTGCCGGTCAGGATGCGCGCGACGAGGGATCGGCGTGCAACATGCCGCTGCCTGGCCGCGAGGTGGCCGGCTTTAACTTCGAGATTCGGGAGGCCCGCACGCGGGACATCCAGCTGGTGGAACCACCGGCGCGGGAAAACCGGGGCCGAGTGGTTGTCAGGATTCATGACGGTCCGGGAGGTTTCGGACGTTATATTTTCGTGGTCAGCTGGAATATGGGGCCGGAGCGCCGGGAGGGCGACGACCGCCGTGGGCCGGATCGCAAGGAGGAATATCGGGGCGAATTGCGCATTGTCCGGGCCGTATGGGGAATTCCGGGGCGCGACCGCGATGTCACCAGGCTGCTTCAGGATCGCGTGCACGAGGGGCGGCTTCGGATCCGAGCCACGAACGAGGATATCGGGTTCGATCCGGCCTATGGCTCAGTGAAATCGCTGTTCGTCGAATACGAAATTCGCGGACGGCGGCAGGAAGTACGCGTGCCCGAAGGCGAGTTTCTCCAAATTCCGGAGGAGCGAAGGCCCTGAGCACTGCGGGGGGAGCAAGAGTTTTCACTACCAGTGAAACCCTCGAATTGGCCCACGGGAAGGGCAGCCCACAAAATAGCGCCGTCGCGATCAGTTTTTTTCATCAGCGTTCATCTCCCGCCAACTCGGTAGTACTCTAGTCCTAAACATCCGGTACAACTAGGTATAAGACACCCCGTATTAAAGGCTTAGGCCCAATTTCCCATTTCCAAGACCTAATGGACAATGGAGACGTGAAGAGGAGTCAATAGCGTTTGAGCCTACATCTGCAGTCCCGCCAGAAGTCTGTCTTTGGCCCGCTGGGGCAAACGCTCTGCATCCAAACAACTTGCCGGACGGGATTCAGCCTGTTTCTGTTCCTGGAAATCGGCCGCGTGGAAAGGTAAATCGCTCGGATTTCTTTATTCGCCCGGACGGGCTATGAGGTTCAAGATCGATATGACTACTCAAGGTTCGCAGCAGATTCAGGTTCATCCTCAGGTCAAGCGCAGGACCCCAGTGCCGCAGCTAAGCATAGGCGCTATCCTTTGCATCGCGTTTCTGCTCGCTCCAATGAGTCATGCTGGACTGTTTCCAATCCCGGTCATCCTCCAAGATGGAGTTCAAGGCGCGGACCCCCTATTCGCCTTCACCGATAGCGGCCCGACCTTTCTTGTTTCTGTGACCCTTAACGCCAATTCCAATGGAAATGGAACGTTCACCGCGACCTCCGGCAGCGGCTTCTTCAACAGTGACCCAATCGTTTTAATTCCTGGTTCTGGTATAAGTCCCTCCGGGGCGTTTATCTATGACAGCGTGCTCTATCCAGCGGCAAATCCGAAGTTGGACATCGACGGTCTGCTGTTTCGCGATACGGTGACCGGCGCGGAACTTAATATCTGGGGTAATGCGAACGGAACCTATTCAACATATTTGGGCTTTGGGCCCGGCAACTATCCGCTTCAATACAACAGCCCCGCTGGGATTACGCTGGGTCAGGTCCCAGAACCGGGAACCTGGTTCCTGATGCTGGCGGGACTCAGCGTGCTCCTGTTCTTGAGGGCAGGCAGACGAAGGGTCGCCGAAAAGGCTGGAACGGGTCTACGTGAGCTGAGGTTATGATCCTCGGGTTTGGAAGGACCCACAAGTTCGATTACGAACGCTGGATAACCAACAGCATGCTCGAAGATGGGCGCTGGCTAGTGAGGGCTTTCTGGAAGCGGATCGCGTTATTTGCGTGCATTGGCTTGGGGGCATCTGCGGCGTATAACCACTGGAGCCCCCAGGAATACGTTTCGCGCGCAACGGTCCGCTTCATCCCGCCGCAAGTCGCGGACGCCTACGCGTCCCCCAAAGAATCCATGCACATCGACCAGCGGATTTTCGCCGTGACCCAGCAGGCAACCAGCCGCCTGACCGCCGCCCAGATGATAGAAGTGTTCGGATTGTATCCGCAACGCCGCAGGTTCTACCCGATTGCCGATCTTGTTCCCGAATTTCAGAAGCGTCTCAAATTCACCAAGGTAGCGACTGAGGGATCAGACAAGGGAATCCCGTCCATTCTCATCTCCTTCAGCGATGCTGACCCCAACAAAGCACAAAAGGTGGTTCAGAGAATCGTAGAGTTGGTTTACGAGGAAAACCGCCGGTACCGCAGCGACGAGTCGATTGGAACTACGGATTTTCTCGACCAAGAGATCAAGGGTGTCACTGCCCACATCCAGGAGATCGAAACCCAGCTGTCAAAACTGCCGACGCCCGGCGGAGAGGACAAAGAATACCGTAACATTCTGAAGGTCGAGAACCTGTATTCCAAAGAACGCCGGTTGACCGAGATTGAGCACGAAATGAGCTTGGTCCAAACGGAGCGGAACCTGCGCAAGAGCTTGGTATCGGATTTAGAGGCGCGACTTGCCCGAACCGCGGAGAAGGGTCTTGGGCACGCGCCTGCGAATTCGACGGAAGCAGATCGTCTTCGAGCATCGCTTGCCTCCGCGGAACTGGCCTACGACAACTTGCGCCACCGCTACAACTCCAACTATCCCGGTGTGGTGGCGGCTCAGGAAGCGGTAAACAGCCTACAAGGCCAGCTGGCGAAGCAGCTTCAGCAGGATTCCCAAGCGGAGCACGAACGCGAATTAAGCGCCATCCGAGAGCCTTTAAGCCGGGCACGCTCGGAATTGGCGGGATATGAAGAGAGTTTACAGCACCAAATCAAGGAACAGGCCCGACTGACTGCCGAAGTTGCGCGCCTCCGTGCTCAATTCGATGTTGGCTCAGATGTTGAAAACGCGCGCCTACAACTTATGCGGGAGTACGAAGCGGCGAAGACTCAATTCGCCGAGCTTTCCCGCCGGCAACACGAGTCTCACTTGGCCTCAGATGTAGAGCGGCATGGTCGTGGCGAAACCGCCGAACTCGTGGAGCCGCCCACACTCCCTTCGCGGGCCGAGATGCCCACGGAGCCGATGCTGCTGTGGGCAGGCGCGTTGTTCGGGTCGTTGCTGGGTTATGCGGCAGCCCTCCTGAGTTTCTTCGCTGCCCCCAAGGTCCGCACGCCTCGCCATATTGGCCTGTTTGGCGACTATCCTGTGCTGGTGAACCTACCGGGCCGGAAACCTTCGTCCCGCTCGACCATCACCGCAACCCCACTGACTCGATTGAGCATGCTCGTCCTGGCGCTCACAATTGTGTCGTCCGCCGGATGCGGGAGCTTTGGCAATCGAATCCCGTCCGAGCTTTCCGCGGGCAACGCCGCGCTGAAGGCCGGAGATTATCGGGTGGCGGAAATACGATTTCGAAAAGCGATCCAACTCGACGCCCGCAATGGAGAGGCGCACGTTGGATTGGCCTCGGCGTGCCGCGCGACCGGTAACTCGATGTGCGCGTATGAGCAGCTCATTCGAGCGGCAGAGCTCCTGCCTGACCGGTCCGACATAGCAGAGCACCTTGCGGATCTGACTTATCAAGTTTACTTTGCCGATCCCGGGCGACCCATCCCTCTATTGCGCGAGATGGAAGTGCGTGCCAATAATCTGATGAAGAAATGGCCTACGCGCCCGACGGGGTTTCGCCTGGCTGGTCAAGTACTCTTCGAACGGCACCGGACCGCAGAAGCCATCAAGCTGATAAAGGATGCGCTCGAACATATCGAGGATGGCGACCTCCGGACACAACTCGCCTCGTTCTACTTTCGGAATGGCGAGCAGATAGAGGCCGAAGACCAGCTTCGGCGTGCCATTCAGGTCAATCCAGCCTACACGCCTGCGTTCGATCTGCTCTATCTGCAATTGATGGAGCGCGGCGAAGTTCCCGCCGCCCGAGGGGTTCTGGAAGATAAACTTCAGCGTAATCACAGCCTGGAAAGCGCGCTTCAACTGGCTGCCCACGATGATGCCCGGGGTGCGCGTGATCTGGCGTCGGGGTTGCTTGAAAAGTCAGGTCGCGAGTTTGCGAGTGCCCCAGAGGCATTCGCCCGAATCGGGGACTTCTGGCTCCACCGAGGAGAATTCGCCACTGCGCGACGATGGTATCAGGAAGGCTTGGCCAGAAACGCCACCGACCGTGGGCTCTATGCCGGGCGTCTGGCGGAGGTATTCGTAGCCGAGAAAAAACCGCTCGCAGCCCAGGCTCTCGTGAATCAGGAGCTTTCTGCGCACCCTAAGGATCCCTTTCTGCGCGCCTATCACGCAGCCCTGGGGCTCGATAACCAATCTGTTTCGGAACGGCGCAAAATGCAGGCCGAGCTGGAGTCCGTACTTACACGGATGCCAAACAGCCCCTTCGTTCGTTTGCACTTGGGGCGTGCCTATCTGCTGAACGGCGATTTGCTCCGGGCTGGAGAGTTATTCCGCAACGTCATCGCCCTGGATCCCAATTACGCCCCCGGCTGGCTGGCATTGGCTGATGTGGAACTGCGCAATGGCAACTCAACCCAGGCACAGGAACACCTCCAAATGTTGCTGCATAGAACACCTCGCTACACGCCGGCACGCCTTTTACTCGCCAAGGCTAGTCTCGAACAGAATAAGCCGGCCGAGGCCGAGCAGGCACTCTCCGCACTACTTGCGGACGATCCGGCAAACACCGAGGTCATGATGACGCTGGCGCGAGCCAAGATCATCTTGGGACAGCGCGAGGCGGCTGCTCAGCTATTGGAGCGGTCTGCCGCACTGCGTCCCCAGGACCCTTTGCCGGTGCTAATCAAGGCTCGTCTCGATGTGCAAAGCGGTCGCTTGAAGATCGCTCTCGAAAGCCTTCGGAGCGCGCAGAAGCGTCTGGGTGACGCGCCTCAAGTCGCGTCGATGTTGGGCTCAGTTGCGCTGCTGGCTGACCAGCCAGCCGTGGCCCTCGGGCAATTTGAAGCACTCGTGAAACGGGATCACGATAACCTGCAGTACCGTTTGGGCTACGCTACCAGTCTGGCGCTTTCCGGCAAAACCGCTCAGGCCCGGGAACAGTTCGAGTTCGTCCAGAAGAGGGCCGGAAACGATCCCCAGCCGTGGCTGCTCTACGGCGCCATGATGTCTTCGGCAGGGAATACCGCGGCAGCACGCTCTGCCTACCAGGAGGTCTTGAAACGCGATTCCAAGAATCCATACGCGCTCAACAACCTGGCCTTTCTTCTCGCCTATCGTGGCGAGGATCTCGACAATGCCCTGGCCATGGCCGAGGAGGCTCAGCACGTTCTGCCTCGCAGCCGGGAAACCAACGATACATTGGCCTACGTATACGTTTGTAAGGGGATGAAGCGTAACGCTGCCGCAACCCTGGAACAGTTAGCCGCTATTCTCCCTGCCAGTCAACAAGGACGTACCCTTGCTCTCCTTGAACAAGTTCAGCGGGGCGACCTCCAGGGAGTCCGCAGAGAAATGGAGAAGGCGGACGTCGTTAACTAACTTGAATCGTCGAATCGCCCATTTGGGCCCTCAGTTCCAGCCCTCCTCATGGGTTTCCGCACGCGGGTGAACATTCTTACTTAGGTCCTTAGTAAGTTCACTTAGTCCAAAGCCTACTGCGATGACCCTTAGCTGACGAAAGAAAGTTAGAAGACAAATGGTCGTCCGTGCTAAGTTTCGGCTACCGACATTCGAGTCCTTTCGAGTCTTGAACCAGCGCCTCCGGTTTGGTGCTGAGTCCGGCGATGGCCAAACTTCGAGTGTTCCAGAGAGCATACAAACAGTAGTAAATACGGAAGTTATAGAAGCAACGTCTCTCGCTCGACTGGCAGAGCACCTGGAAACGGGAATGGCTGAGCCGGCCACCGTTACCTTTCCCTTTCCGGAAGAATTCGCCTTCGGCGAGGCATCCGTTGTTACTCCTCTGCGCCCGCCTGAGCCAGTCCATCTTGAGGAAGCCAAAACCGGCATCGGACTGGAGGGTTGCAAGGTGGCCGCGATCGGTTTTGGCAGACGGGATATCGGGAGCTTGGCTGCATGCATGATTGAGCAGCGGGCGCGGATCGAATTCTTTCCGCGAGGTGGCTACAACGGCGGCGAATATGACCTCCTCATCCTCAATAGCGGATCGGTCGAGACCTTCAAGAAGGAGATTTCGAGCTTCGCTGCAGCGCTGCAATCGGGCATCCCGTCGATTATCACCGGCAGCCGCTCCGTCTTTACCACCGCGCGCGAGATTGGCGGCGCGCAAGCGTGGGATTTTGTACCTAAACCGTTTCACATGGACGAACTAACATGGCGGGCAGCCAATCTGCTGGGGCGCCCTCGGGAAGGCGGCAACGCCCGCCGGCTCCCGGAGCCCACGGTTAGCGCCGAGCAGGATCAGTTTGCGCGAACGCCCGTAGAATCAGCGAATAAGCTTTATGCGGTGTCGCAAGCGCTCAACCTCTCCTCCGTCGCTGAATGCCAGCCGCCCACCGGCGATGGTACGTTCGGGCTACTCGAGCCTTCTTGCCCGAGCGAACACGTTGAGCAGTTTCGTCTTCTTCGGACTCAACTTATGCTGCACCGCGGGAGGTTCGACGAGGAACAGCATTTCCGAGTTGTCTGTGTCATGAGCACACATAAAGGCGAAGGCAAGAGCTTCACTGCTTCCAATCTGGCGGCGGTACTCGCCGTTGCCGGTGCGGAGAGAGTTCTGCTCATCGACTCGGACCCAGAGAGCCCACCCCTCAAGATCGGTCTTACGCTTCCGGAGGAAGCAGGATTGGCTTCTGCGCTTTCCGAACCGGCCGATTGGGCCCGTGCAGTCCGCCGCGTAAAGGGCACCCGGCTCTATGTGATGGCGCGCGGCGGCTCAATCCCTAGTCCCAATTTGGATTTCAGTCCACTGCCGGAATTGCTACAAGCGCTGCGTCCGCAGTTTGAATGGATCATCCTCGATGGCGCCGCGTTTGCCAGTTGTCCCGATGCTCAGTGGCTCACGACGGCGACCGATGGAACTCTCCTCGTTGTTCGAGAAAATGCTTCCAGCTTCGGGGCTGTCCAGGAGTCCCTCGCAAGCGTCCCTCCAGAACGCCTTGTGGGCGTCGTTTTCAACCACTGGCAATCGTGACCTTGGCAGGGCGCGTCTAGGCAGGGGGATCATGCGCATCGCCTGCCATAGCAGCATCACGGTTTCTCCCGCCCATCATTCGAAGGCGCGGCGTGAGCTTTCAACGGCTTTGAGACTCTGAATGGTACGATGGACGCGAAGGCTGAAAACAATGCGATTCGTGGACTCAAGGCGTCCGTAAGTAATTTCAGGGCCCTTAGCACAGCGGTTAGTGCAGCGGACTCATAATCCGTTGGTCGTTGGTTCGAATCCAACAGGGCCCACCAACCTAATCAGTGATTTACAGGCCGGCTAAGAATCTGGTGCATTGCCTTTGGCGCTGTCCCGGCGATCCACCCTTCATGGCCGTCGCAAGTAACTGTAAACGTGGTCCGAGAGGCCGAGCCGAATGGGAATGTCTGTGCGCGCGGAATCTGCCAGCTTGGACTCGCCTCGCGGAGGCAGAGGCGTGTTCGACACGAGCAACCCGCCGGATTTGATCATCGCCGACAAGTTGACGCGGGCCAGCGCCTGCTGAAAGTGGTCGTAGTAGAGGAAGACGTTGGTCCCAATGGCAAGATCGAACTGCTTTTCCTCAGTGAGCGGCTGGAACCTGCAAAACAACATTCATGTCGACCGGCCGGAGCAAGGAGAGCATCTCGATCCTGCCTTCGCTGGCGGGGTTCCCGGAAAGCGCACGGATGAGATCACTAGCCCGCTGCTCCACGGAGGCGTCGATCGCGGGGTCGTGTCCATACCGGCCCAGCGACGCGAATTCGATTCGGGGCTCTTTGGTATAGCTGATGCCCAGGCGCAATAGGTTCGCCAGCGTGAGTTCTTCGCCCTGTTTGACACGTTCGCGGATGACCTGGTCTTGGGCGCGGACCCATCGATTCCATCGGTCCTCGTCCACTGCGCCACCGGCCTTCAACTCCGGCGGCAGCGAACTGCCCATGGCGTGGAGAACCGGACGAGCCGATTCCAATGAGATGAACTCGGGAGCCTGAGCCGGGGAAAGGCTACAGGGACCGACGGAAAGGAAGAAAAGGAAAGTCACGCAGCGAACGTTTTTCATCTGGTCTTCTCTGACGTTGGACATTACCGCGGTCCTGCCCGCAGACTCTCGAGGATACTCGATATTCCTGGGTCCGGGCGAATGCGTTGCGCGGCCTCCAGATGTGCAATGGCTTCCTCCGTGCGGCCCATGCTTGCGAGCAACATTCCCAGTCTGACATGGGGCCTCGCGTCGTCAGGCATCAAGCGAAGTGTAGTCCTGTACTCCCCGATCGCGTCGGGAGCACGGCCGGGAATCTTTGAAAGGGACATTGCGAGTCTAAAGTGAGCATCGGCAAAACCCGGCTGGGCGCGGACGGCTGCCTCAAAATGGGGGATCGCGGCCGCATCGTCCCCGTTTGTCGCCAGACAATAGCCAAGGTTATAGTTCGCTCTTGCCAGATTAGGCTGGGCGCGGATGGCTGCTTCGAAATGAGGGATCGCGGCTGCGCATTCCCCGCGGCTGGCCAGGGATGCACCCAGGCCGGCCTGAACATGGGGATCGTCTGGCTTGAGGCGAAGGGCTGTCTCGAAGTGAGGGATGGCATCGGCAGCGCGCCCCGACGTATCCAAGTAAGTGCCCAGATCGAACTCGGCCAACCAATTGTCCTGGGTCACCGCGATCGCGTGTTGGTAAAGTGCTTCGCTGTCCTGCCAGTATGTGGCCTGTTTCCGTGCGAGCGCCATGCACGCGGCACATGAGACGACGGCTGCCGCAGCGACCGCAGCCCTAGTCCACGGCCATCTCTTCACGAGGTCTGCCGCTCCCCAGGCCAGCATCAACAACAAGCCAAGCATCGGGATATACATGTAACGATCGGCGTGGGCCTGGATTCCAACCTGCACAAGTCCGATGACGGGAATCAGCGTCCCGAGATACCAGAACCATCCCACCGCGAGATAGGGACGCGTCCGCCACGCCAGCGCCGCGAGAGCGGACACGGCCAGAACTACGACCAAGGCAGCAGCTGCGTGCCAGGCCGGAATCGATTGCGGATACGGATAAAAGAAAGCCAGACGGGCCGGCCAAAACGTTTGCCCGATGTATGTGACATATGTGATGAACGCGTTCGCGATCCGTGTCGGGAGCGGGATCTTGGTAATGGCTCCGGCCGATTTCTGAACGAAATAAGTCACCGCCGAAACACCGGCGCAAAGCGCGATCAGCGGTAGCTTCTCACTAAGCGTTTTTGGCCATCGAGCCCGGCGCAGAGGCCATACGTCGAACAGCAGGAGCGTGAAGGGAAACGTCACGATCATCGGCTTGGACATGAGGCCGAGACAGAATGGAACTTCCACTTGCAGGTAACGGCCAGAACTTGGCCGTTCCGTGTAACGCACATAGCCATAGAGCGCCAGGAACCAGAAGAATGCGCTAAGAACGTCCTTGCGCTCCGAGACCCAGGCCACCGATTCGACATGCAGAGGGTGCAGCGCGAACACGAAGGCAACCCATGCGCTCAAAACTGGCGCACCCGTGGCACGCCGCAATAATAAGAACAGAAGCACGGCCGACAGCGCGTGGAACACAACATTGACCAAATGATGCATTCCGCTCTGCATGCCGAATAACTCGACATCCAGAAGATGCGAGAGCAGCGTAACGGGGGCCCAGTTGCCGGCCACCACAGCCGTCAAAGCCCATCTGAAATTGCCAGGCGTCAGTCCGGCGCGGACGTGCTCATTCTGGTACACATATAGGTTGTCGTCGTAACTGACGAAATCGAAACCGCCCACTTGGGCATAAACGGTGAGGGTCGCCAGAATCAGCCCAAGGCAGACCGCCAGATCGAAAAGCTTTTGCCGCCGGGCCGCCCCAACAGGCTGTTCTGTCTCTCGCGGGGACCAGGCTTCGGAAGGATCGCCAGGGGCCTGAACCATTGGTTGCGGCTGGAAGTCGCCCGCGACCGGTGGAACATCGCTAGACACTGGACCACTCTATCACGGGTTCTTAACGCAAACGAATCCGCCACGGCATCCAAAACGCTTCCCACATCTTGCCGGCGGACATTTTAGACTGACCTTCCCGCCGTTCGTCAAAAGAAATGGGATACTCGGCAATCCGGCACCCGGAGCGGCGGAACAGATACTTCAACTCGACCAGAAAGGCAAAACCATCGGAGTCGGTGCTCCCGACGGGAACACTCTCCAGCGCCTCCCGCCGCATGCAGAGAAAGCCGGAGGTGAGGTCGCGGACGCGCATGCCGAGCGCGGCGCGCACGTAGAAATTTGCGGCGCGGCTGAGCAGGCGTCGGCGCAGGTTCCAGTTCTGCACGCTTCCGCCGGCCACGTAGCGCGAGCCGACGACCACATCGTGGTCCGCCAATTCTTCGAGCAAATGGCGGATCACCGGCGGAGGGTGGGAAAAATCGGAGTCCATTGTGATCACCGACCGGCACCAGGGCTCGGCGAGAATCCGGCGGAATCCATCGCGGTAAGAGGCGCCAAAGCCCGGATTGCGCTCCCGGTCGAGTAGCATCAGGTTGGAGTATTGAGGCTGGAGGGCGCGGACGACTTCCGAAGTGCCATCCGGGGAATGATCGTCCACAACAAGGACGTGGATTTCGGGATAGAGGCCAAACAATGTCGCAATGAGCTTGGGCACATTGTCCCGTTCATTGAACGTTGGGATCACGACCGCCGCGGTTCGCGTCGCGATCAGCCAGGCCGCTTCCGGCTCATGGTCCGTCAAACTCGGCCTCCCGGGAATCTAGTTTTGCGGTCCATCGGAGCTGTCCATTGGACTTAGAGTAAACCATCGATGAGTCCAAAACACAACGTCTTCATGATGCCGGGTTTGCTGCTACCATAGCGAGCGTATCAAGATGCAGGAGCGGCCATCACGACGCAGAATCAGCAGCAAGTAACGACGGTGCGGACCCAGGAGCGTGATCGCGCGGCCCAGTGGATTCCGGAACTGGATGGTGTGCGTGGCGTGGCTGTCCTCTTGGTCATGCTGTGCCATTCCCTCGTGATTTCGCCCTTGCCTCAATCCGCACGCCGACTGCACCTGAAGGGACTTCTGGTTTTGGGATGGTCGGGGGTTGATCTGTTCTTCGTCTTGTCCGGCTTCCTGATTACCGGAATCCTGCTTGACACGGAGGATTCGAAGAACTACTTCTCCTCTTTCTATGCCCGCAGAGTCTTGAGAATCTTCCCGCTATATCTCATTTCTGTCTTTGCCTATTTTCATATAGCCCTCCCGATCGCTCACCATTTTGGCGGGTGGCAGTTTATGGACAACTCTCTTGAGCCATGGTTCTGGTTTCACCTGTCGAACTGGAAGATCGCCTTCGGCGCAACTGCGCACTGGTTAACCCATTTCTGGTCTCTGTCGATCGAAGAGCAGTTTTATGTATTCTGGCCCATTGTCGTTTTCTTTGCAGGACGGAGGTGGTTGCCGTACGTGTGTCTGGCCTTGGGCGCAGCATCCTTTGGCCTTCGGGAGATGTACGCTGAAAATGATTTCGGAAGCTCTTTTCTTTATACGTTAACGCCTTTTCGCATCGAGCCCTTGGTCTTTGGATCGCTGGCCGCTGTGCTGGTCAGGAGCGAGAGAGCGTATCCAATACTCAGAAGCGGCCGGTTCCTTCTCGGGATGACTACGTGCGGGGCTCTCATGCTGTTTGCGGTATTGATCACGGGGCGAACAACGGGATTTGAAGGACCCCCGATGGCGACGTACGGTTTCACCTCGTTTGCCCTCATTTTTTCAGGTCTGGTGCTCTATTCCTACGTTTACTCAGGATCGCCCGAATGGCCGGCTTCGCTATTGCGAAAACCTTCTCTGCGAGCGATTGGGAAGTACAGCTACGCTATGTATGTGTTTCACTTGCCGGTGTTTCTTGTTTACGGCGTGGTTGTTCCGAGAATCCTAATCGCATTGCCGGAGCAATGGAGGTTCAGTGCCTGGATCTTCGCCGTGCTTGTCGGATTCGCCCTGGTATACGGGACTGCTGTTCTATCGTGGCACCTGCTGGAGAAGCATTTCTGGCGGCTCAAGGATCGGTTTGCGGTTAAGTACTGAACGTCGGTCTGGCGCACTTATCGCGGAGGCATGGCGAGTCTGACCGCATCCGCGGACTCGAGCGTGATCGCGTCCGGAGTTTGGGAAACCCAGTCTAGCGGCGTCGCGATCAAGCGCAGCAGTGTGATCGCCGGGCGCGGATTAGGGCGCCAGTGACTGTCCTCCGCGTCGAAATAACGGATCAGATCCGATGCGCTCCAGGGATAAAGCCAAACTTCGGCCGGGGTGTTGGGCGGCAACACGAACCACTGCATGTCTCGGCTGCCGTCCGCCCGCGTGATCTCAACTTGCATCCGTTCCGGTTTGCGCAACTTCCACAACGGGCCGTAGCGGACCACGAGACGCAGCCGCAGAAAGTCGGCATTGGAGGGCCAGTTCGGTGCTCCGAGATTAGTCGCCGAACTGCTTTCCGTGACCGGGTAGGTCCGCGCCGCAAGCCCGAGTGACTGCGCCTGCATCGAGATTCGAGACGCTCGCGAGTCATCCCTCCGCAAGCCGAAAACGGCGGGGCCGAGTTGTCGTTCCGATCGATAATGGTGCACTAGCCAGAACCAGACCTCTGGAGTTCGCGTGAAGTTGGCCACACCATCCACTGGCAGGCTCAGATTGAGACTGCGCCTGTAGGCAACCTCGCGGTCTGACAAATGGCTTAGGTCGGGATCGGGCAGGTACAGTCCTGCTGGGGCCGGCGCGCGCTCCAGTCCAGCGATCTCCAACTGGGCTAAGTCCGTGCCGCTCGCCGTGTAGGGCTGCATCAGTCCTCCCGCCACGTTACGGCGTGAAGCGATCCCGAACATCGTCTGGTAGGGGAAGACCACGATGGAGTCGCTTGTGCCACTGTTCTGTTGGAGATAGCGGGCCACGGATTGCAACAAATCGGTAAATTCAGGGGCATAGCAAGCACGCTCGAATTCCGTGAAGCCAGCGGGGCAAATAGTTAGTTTCGACGCGGCGTAAAGCCGGGTGAGGGTCGAAGGCAGGAACGCCGCCTGGCCGAAGCCGACCGAACAAAGGCACCCGGCCAGCATGGCAGCCACGGAAAGATTGGGCGATTCGAACGAGAACATGATTGCGCCTGCCAGGAAAATCATGGGGAAGCAGGCCAGAGCAATATGTCCATTGTCAGCGCGCACCAAACCGCTCTGCATCAGGACCAGGGCGAAGGCGAAACCGCCGATCAGAAAGCCAGTTCGCTGCACGATGGCCGGATTCCCGCTCGGTCGGGTGGCGGCGCGAAGCAGGAAGATTGCGGCTCCGGCCAGGAGGGTCCAGAAGAGATACATGGCTCCTTCGGTAGACATGCGGAATGGTGTCGCCCAGCGATACGCCGACACCTGCACGAGAGAATCTCTCCAAAACCGAAAATCGAGGGGTTTGGCGAGCACCGAATTCGTCGCCACCGCCACCACCGCCGAGCACGCCGCAATCGAAAGCCACGCCGCCAGGAATCCGATGCCCTGCGACGCACGGCGCCTATCGATCGCGACCGCAGCGAAGGTAAGACCTAATGCCGCCATCGTGTAGACCCCCAGGTCGGCGGCCACCAGGAATCCCACGACGCACACCAGAGCCGCCACACACCCGAAGGCAACCGCCTGTGCGCGTCCGCCGCCGACTATATACCACCCGCGCAGAAAGACCGCGAAAGCTAGAACTGCGAACGCTGTCCGCAGCGTCGGTCCCCAGAAGATGCACAGCAGGAGCAGCAGCAGGCATCGTTTCCATGGGCTTTGCTCCGGGAGCACGAGGCGCAGCGTCAGGAACACGAAAAGCAACGCGCACCACACCGGCACAGTGTTCCAGGTGGCATAAGTGCCTCCCATCGACACTCCCATGGACCGCCCAGGCACGCTGGAGAGCCACTGGAACAGGGGCCCGTGAGTGAACGCGACGTCGCGGCCAATCCAGATTCCGCGGGAAGCTTTGAAGACGCTGTCGAGGGCCCAGTTGTCGTCGATGAAGCCCGGGGATCGGACGACGGTCACGGAGCGCGGCGAGACCCATGCAGCCGGAAGGGACGCCAGCACGAGCAACAACACCGCCAGAGAATCCCAGTATGGTCCCAGGCGCCCCAAGGACCGCGCCCCAGGTGTCCGGGACGCCGGTGAGCTTGCTTCGCCTAGCATGGGATCGAGCTTCTCACTCATTCAATCAGCATACCCGCTTTTGGAATTAAGGCCCGCGCGAGGCATAGGAAGGCGCTGCGCGTGTCGCGGATCAAAGTGCGCTGGATCATTTGGCGTTATCTCACGTCGGCCTAGCGGCTGCCATGGGTCAGAGTCGTTTGAACCAAATCACCCAATTGGGCCGCCGTAAACTGGTTGCCTTCGATGTTGGCGACTAGTTTTTGTTCACGGTCTACGATCACAGTGTGTAGGGAATGGGTGACCAAGCCTTCGTCAGGCCAGAAATTCACTCCGAACATGCCGCACACCTGCTTCACCTTGCTTAGCTCACCCGTTAGAAAATGCCAGCCCTCGACTTTTGCGTTCCATGCTTCGGCATATTTCGCCAGCACGCCTGGCTGATCGTGGTCCGGGTCGAACGTAATACTGAGCAGCACCAGGTCCCGGCCCATGCGATCGTTAAATCGCTTCTGGAGACGGGCGAAGTTGTTCGACAAACGCAGGCAATAATCCGGCAACGGGCAGCGAGTATAAATAAAGGTAATTGCCACCACCTTGCCGCGGAACTCCGAGAGGGTGACATGATGATTGTTCTGGTCAATGAGCGAAAAGTCAGGCACTGTTTGTCCGCTTTTCAATGTGGAGTGCGAATCGGCCTTGGATTGCATCGCTTCATCTAGAAGCTCCAAACGCCTGACTTGCGCCGGATCTCTTTCCACACTGTCGTACGGGCGGACATGCACACGGGAGATATAAGACGAAGCCTTATTAATAACGAGCGTAAACTCGATTTTGTCTCCGGGTTTCAGACCGTGAAGTAAACTCTGGTCGCGGACGCGATACGACATTGTCATTGCGTCCATATAGCCTGGAATCGCGTCGTGAGACACTGTCACCACACGATTCGGAGCATCCACTGTGAGCACCAACCCAGTTACCTCGTATCGCTGCACTGATTGTGCATGGAGCGCCAAGGCGAACAGTAAGGACAACGACAACGCTCTATAATTCATATGCCCGATCTGGTCAACGGCCGGAAGCGGGCCGGTCCACATGTGCTCGAACCGGTCCAAGTTGAAACGAGCGCCGTGTCAGGTTGGTGACGTTCTTTTCAAATTCCTTGATCTCCACGAACTGATTGACGCCGACGTTGTTAAAACTCTGCTTAGTCTTTGAGGTGGGCCACCAAATCTCGAGGGTCTCGATCTTGGCTGACTTGCCGAGGCCGATGTGTTGCTGCAGGGGCGAGGCGCCGAATGACCCGCCGCTTCCCACTGTCCGCATGATCGTGCGTTGCTTGTTTCCCTCATTCACTACCTTAACGGCAATTCGAGCGCCATTCCCCCCGCGGTTGGACTTCACTCCCACCAGACGCACGGTGATCCAGTCGTTTCCATGTTTGCCGGGATTGGCGAACAGACGGCTGGGAGAACGATCGCCCGGATGTGGACCGCCCATCACAACAAAGAGATCCTCATCTCCATCGTTGTTTAGGTCCCCGAACGCGACGCCGTGGCCTTTAGCCAACGCCCCGGTTCCGGAAGAGGCAGTAATATCGGTAAAACGTCTCCCGTCCTGGTTGTGAAGCAATACATTGGGAAGCAGGGAAGCAAACGAAGGATTGCCATTGCCCAGGTAAATGTCCAGGAAACCGTCGTTATCTACGTCTCCGAAGTTAGAGCCCATCGGCATGAATACGCGATCTAGGTTAGCGCCTGCCGTTACGTCCTTAAACCTTCCGTTTCCGAGATTTCTATACAACTTCAACGTCTCCCCTTTCACCGGAAGTCCCATGTAACTTCGCGCAACCTCGTCAACCGACAGAAAGTAATCGGTGACGAAAAGGTCAGGCCAGCCGTCGTTGTCGTAATCGAAGAACCATGCCGCAAAACTCATCAAAGGCTCACGGACTTCGGCCTGCCGTGAGACCTCCGTAAAAGTACGATTGCCGTTGTTGTGATAAAGGAAATTAAGTCCGTTGTAGTTTGAAACGTAGAAATCGGGATACCCGTCGTTGTCGTAATCTGCGGAGGTCACGGCCTTGCTGACTGCGGTTCGATCGATTCCGGCCTGGTGCGAGATATCGACAAAGGTCCCGTCTCCCTTGTTGAGGAATAACTGGCTGGGGGCGTGCTCGTTGGCGAGGAAGAGATCCAGATAGCCGTCGTTATCGATATCCGCCCAGACGGCGGAATTTGAGGATCGGGCCGGTCCATCCAGCAGGCCGCTCTGAGCGGTAACGTCCGTGAACGTGCCGTCGCAGTTATTGCGCAGCAGGGAGTGGCGCCTCGGAAATTCCCATCCGCCGCGCAGAACAAGCACGTCCATGCAGCCATCGTTGTTGTAGTCAGCCTGAATCATATTGAGGCCGCCTGTCTGGCCCCCCAAGCCGGCCGCGGGCGCGCGATCCGTAAATGTTCCATCGCCGTTGTTGTGAAAATAGCGAAGCGGAGCGCAATCGTCAATTTGCGAAGTAACAATATCCAAAAGACCGTCATTGTCGAAGTCGTCGATGATCACGCCCCCTGCATTGCCATACGTGGCGAGACCCGCCGCCGGAGCGACATCGATAAAGCGGCCCAGGTTCTCTGGTGACGCGAAGGCCGAGGGCGGAATCAGAAACTCTTTGGGAACCTGCGACGGATACGCACCCCCAGTCATGTAGGCCAAGTTCAGCAACCATTTCAGTTCTGTGTTGTGGGGAGTGCGCGTCAGGCACTTGGTCAGATATCGGATCGCCTTCTCACGATCGTTCTGTCTTGTATGCAGCGTGCCAGGATGCGTCGGAAAAATCAGGGCCGCATTGATCATGGGATCGACGGCAGGGTCAGCGAAAGCGCTCCGATGGAGATAATTTATTCCCAGCACCGCTTCCATGTGCGACACAAATGCGCTGTTTGGGTCCTTCAGGGCGATTCGATACGCTGCTTCCATCTCTCTGATCGCCTGATCGAAGTCTGCCTGTGAAGACCAAAGCTGACCCAGAGTGTATCGAGCGTACGCTAGGCGCGAAGGCTCCATGTGCCCACCATCGTTCGCGATGAGCTTCTGTAGCGCCCGAATGGCGTCGCGGGGTGCCTGCTCCCGCGTCGCGCATACGCTTTTCAGGTCCTTCTGCCATGCCGAGAAATCCGAGACGGGCAGCTCGTTCCGGATAGCTTGTAAGAACTCTCCATAGCCTGACTCGTCCGGCGCCAGCGTTACATACGCCAGATTGGAACGAATTCGGCGGAGCTGATAGTCATCCGCCATCTTTCCGGCGTCGGGCTCCGTCAGAGCTTTGAGGATTGCGTAACCAACGGGTGTCTTGAAGACTTTACTTACCGCGCCCGGTTTTAGCCGGCGCAGAGTTTCTCGCACCTCGGCCCCGCGGCTGTTGGGGTCGTTCCCGAGGTATCCACCGTCGCCGGCAGAAAGATCTATCGAATATTTGCTTGCAAGGGTCGCGAAATCCTCGCCGGCTCGTATCCGGATGAGCAACCCCCGGGCTTCTTCGAGGGTGCGCGTGACGATGAGCTCGGCGGAGACCGGATGCGCGACCTCCTTGTCTTGCCCCTTGTGTACGAGTACGGCGACTGCGATGCAGACCACAATCAGGGTCGGGATGGCTAGTTTCGACAGCATTTCTAAACGCAGTCCTCTAGCAAAGTCCGTCTCAGAGTAACATACAACGCGAAGAAGATAGCGCGATCAGCGATCTTCAGCGCGTGTCAGGGATCAACGGGCGGAGGGTTCGCGAATCGTGAAAATCTGATCCGCCGCGACGTTGGTGAGCCGATGTTTCGTGCCCGAAGGCCACTCAATCTCAATAGCGCGTATTTGTGCCTGGCCCCCAAGTCCGAAATGAACTACTCGATCGCTTGACGACGCGTACCCTACGGCGGTGGTCACGCGGTTCCACTGTTCGCCGGACGCGCCGATCAAGTGCACCCGCGCACCAATTCCGTCGCGATTGCTACGGGTTCCCTCCAGACGCATTTCAATCCAGTGCCCGGTTCCGGGCGACGTGTTGGTAAGCACGAGCGGCTTCTCGTTCAGGCGCGAGACCACGACGTCGATCTTTCCATCTCGATTAAAGTCGCCAAAGGCCGCGCCGCGATGAAACGCATCTCCCTCCAGCGGTTCTACGCCGAACGTTCCATCTCCATGATTCGGAAAGATGATGTTGGGGTACCTCGACTTGTGGCCTGGCTTCAGCTCGGCATTGTCTAGGACGTGGCCACCAGCGACGAAAATGTCCTTGAATCCGTCATTATCGAGATCATAGAATCCCGTAGACCAACCCGAATATGGGCTGCTTTCGCTCGCCATATGGCTCGGTGACGTCATGTCTGCGAATCGGTTGTGGCCCAGATTACGATAGAGAGCGAAGAACTCAAAGGGCAGGGCGGTCACGATTAGATCGTCGCGGCCGTCGTTATCGTAATCGCGGAAATCCACGCCCATCGCCGAGACCGCTGCTCCGTCGGCATTGAGAGCCACTTCGGCAGGAATAGCGATGTCCCGGAACCCCCCATCGCCCTCGTTGTGAAGAAGGAGGTTCTGAACGCGATCATTGGTGACAAAGGCTTCCAGGCGCCCGTCGCCGTCGCTGTCGCCGAACGCCACACTCATGCCCTTGCCGGAATAAGATGCGATGCCCGATTCCTTCGAGACATTGCGAAAGCGCCCTTTCCCCTCGTTATGGTAGAGCAGGTTCGTCATGCCGTCGAACCAGCGGGGATGACAGTACTGCCGAACGCCCGGTCCAACCTCGCCACATTTGGCGTCAAGGGCCTGGTTCCACTTCACATAGCGCACCACAAAGAGATCGAGCAGACCGTCGTTATCGTAATCGAACCAGCCGGCGGCAATGGAGAATCCCAGTTCTCCGCCAAGCCCTGCGGCCGCCGTGACATCTTCGAACGTTCCGTCCCCGCGATTGCGATAGAGCTTATTCGATTTCAGGCCGGTGACGAAGAGATCCGGATATCCATCATTGTCGAAATCGCCCGCAGCGACTCCCATTGAATAACCTTCGCCCGCGACGCCTGCCCTTGCAGTTACATCAGTAAAAGTACCGTCGCGATTATTGCGGAACAGACGGTTGTAATATGACGGGTCGGTCTTACGGAGAGTGGGGAAGGTGGCGCCGTTGGCTATGAAGATGTCGGGCCACCCATCGTTGTCGAAATCGAAAACGGCAACGCCGCCCATCACCGTTTCGGGGAGATGTTTATCACCGGTTGCTCCGTTGCGCACCGTCATATCGAGGGTCGTTTGGCGAAAGCTTATGGGACTCACGGTGTGTGAGTTCGGCCGTGCTTTCGCGGCGACGGCGCGCTTGGGGCCGCGATGGGCATCCATCCCGTACTCGAAAGCAACTGCTACCAACAAGAGTGTGACGAAGATGAAGAGACCGAATCGAACGTGCTTCGCTTTGATTTCTATCATGCCGTTCGCTCTTATCGGGACCTGATCGGCAATCTTGCTGGTTATATCCCTATCTACCTTATCAGACCAATTGAGCCTTCCCGGTGAGAGCCTTTGGACCGCGGCCCCAACTGATTCATCTGGCCACCGCGCGGTTCCCACGCTCGCGCATGTTACACTATCGCTCTGAGTTTCGGGGCATGACAGGCGTTGGGGATATGCCGCACGCCGACTCGAGAGGGGACATGCAGACTTCCAGCGATGAAACGGCACAAACCGCCGGCCCGGGAAGCCGGACCCATGCCGTGCCTTTCATTTTGGCAGCGATTCTGGCCGCCTTCTCCTTCGCCACCAGTCTCTACATCAGTTCTCACCGCGTCTTCTGGTTCGATGAACTCTTCACCATCCACATCGCGCGTCTGCCCGACATCAAGACGATCTGGACGGCCCTCGGCCATGGCGCTGACTCCATGCCCCCCTTTTACTACATGCTCGTCCGGTTGTTTGGCGACCTTTTTGGGGACAGTGAAGTCGCTGCCAGGCTGCCCTCGGCTCTGGGCCTCGCCGCTGGGCTGCTTTTGATCTTCGATTGCACCCGGCGCCTGACCGATGGGTGGCATGGATTGATTGCGCTCTCCGTGGCCACCTGCTCGTTCTTACCGTACTATGGCTACGAGGCACGCTCGTATGGCCTCTACTTTATGTTGGCGGCGCTTGCCCTATGGGTTTGGCTTTGCACCGACGACAAGAAGCCCGCAGCCATCTTGTTTGGGATCGTGATGGGTCTCGGTGTTACGATGCACTATTATTTTGTTCTGTGCTTGGTGCCTTACGCGATTTGGGAGGTCCTTCACGGAAAACGGGGCCGGATAGCATCCCCCAAGCTGATTGCGGGGATTGTGGGCGTCGCCGTTCCTGCGGCACTATTGCTACCACTGATCCAGTCCTTCTCCCGGGGTTTTGCGACGGGCTTCTGGAACCGTCCTTCCCTTGGTGCACTAACGGCAATTTTTCCGCAACTATTCCCAAATGGTCTCACTCTGCTGGTGATTATCGTGATCTGGATTGTCGTGGCTGACACGAACAAGAACAACCTGGTCCTGCAGCCGATGGAAACTGCCGAGGCCATTGGCTGGTTGTTCTTATGCATTCCGTTAGCCGGCTTCCTCGTGGCGGAATGGAAGACCAACGCATTCTATAGCCGCTATTTCATTGGCGTGCTTCCTGGCGTGGCCGTGGCATTTGCCTGTTGCCTGTGGCGGCACTTTCGCAATTCGCCCTTGATTTCAATGGGGATATTTCTGCTCCTCGCAGGGTGGGGAATGATGGCGCAGATGCACGTGGTGCGGCACCCTGAGTCAGTCGAGGCAACAGGCATCCGGCAATTTCTGGAGTTGGAGACTCCTTTATGGACCGATGGAAAACACTACCTTGTGTTTTCGAGTCCCCTTCTCTTCATCGAGGCTCAGTACTATTCCAATCATCCCGAGGAGTGCATCCTGCTGCTTCCTTCCAACTTCATCGCGGATGCGGACCCAAGGCGAACATACCCTGATTCCGACCCCCAGCGTGCCAGCTTGGGATCCTTTGCGCTCGAGTTAAACTTATCGAAGTACTATCCGTTGCAGTTTTGGAGAATAGACGATCTCAGGAATCACCCCGCAGAAGTAGCGCTGATTGAGCCGACGCAGGAGACGGTGAAGGATGTGAAAGATGCTGGCTGGGAACTCGAGACCCGGTTCTCAAAGCCGCTGGCGGTTGCATATCTGCATCCACGGCGGGCCCAGGGGTACTAACCGGCGGCACGAGTAATACTCGGTCAGGAAAGCGACCCATGTCACGGGTTCCCAAAAAGTCCAAAACACTGGTTCTGAATCCTAAAGCATCGCCTGCCTGGCCTGGGATTTATCCTGTAAGTTAATGATACTAGAGTGGTCTGTCTTTGGTCTCGAACGTGCTTCATAGCGAGCGATTGCAAACCTGCGGTCCTGGGAAGCACTTAAGGTCGCGGGAAGTTCTAAGAGGAGGAAAACGAATGAAACTGCGACTTCAATTTTTGTGCATGTTCGCCCTAATGGGCCTCGTGCTCATGACACCGGCGTTTGCGAGCTACACGGGCCCATGGACGGCTGGCACGTGCTCAGGTGCGCTCTACTGTAACGATGGTAGCCCCGGGCAAACTGGTAACAATATCAACGGCAATACCGACGCGTGGACGATCAACTTCGGTTATTGGGTTTCGGACTCGTTCGTGTTAGGCGCCGGCGGAACCATTACGGGCGTAGACTTTGCCGTTTGGGAGTTTCCCGGGGATAGCATGACCTCCGTTGATTGGGCCATCGGTACCGCCTTTGGTGATAATAGTCTAGGTTCTGGCACAGCCGCCACTACGGATACCTTCTTAGGGACGAACAGCTACGGTTACAATATTGACGAGATCACGTTCAGCTTCGCTGGTATTTCTCTCGGGGCTGGCACGTATTATCTGACCCTGCAGAATGCTGTAGTTCCGAGCGGTGATCCGGTTTACTGGGATGAGAATTCCGGTCCGTCCTCGGCTGCCGAGAGTGCGGTCGGCACGATTCCGTCGGAAGCGTTCGGGATTGATGGTACCAATAATAAGGTCCCGGAGCCAGGCGCCGTGGTTCTTTTCGGTTCGGCACTCTTATTGCTCGGGGGCACCCTTCGCCGCCGGCTGCTGAATCGATAACGCGCAAAGCCTAAGCCGTCTAGTTTGAATCATAACCGCCTAGCTCACACTCCCTCCTCTGAGGTGATGTGAGCTAGGCGGTTTCTTTTTCAGGACAGTAACGAGACGGATGCTCTTCGGAAGGTCACCCAGGCCCTGGCCGAAGAGCGCGCCCTATTGTGGTGCCCAGCGTGCTTGGGCTGGACTCGTAGGCGATAATGGTTGACTTGCGGCGCTCCAGCAGGTGGAGAAGAACTGAAGAACTATGGCTCCAGCTTGGTTCCGGCTGGGTCAACAAGCCGATTTGTTTGGCGCTGCTGCTGGTTGCTGCCACTCTTTCCCTGTACTCTCCCGTTCACGGGCACCCATTCGTCAATTACGACGATAGCCTTTATGTAACCAACAATGACCACGTGCGGAGCCCGGTCAGTTGGGGTACCGTCGAGTGGGCGTTCACCAGTTTCGACGTGGGTACCTGGCATCCGCTGACCTGGCTTTCGCACGCCATGGATTACGAACTGTTTCAACTCAATCCTGCCGGACACCACGACGTCAACTTGCTGTTGCACGCGATCAACGTGGTCCTGCTCTTCTGGGTATTGCTTAGCGCGACTGGCTATGCCGGACGCAGTTTCATGGTTGCCGCGCTGTTTGCTCTACACCCGGTCAACGTTGAATCGGTAGCTTGGATTGCGGAGCGCAAGACCCCGCTGAGCATGGTGTTTTTTCTGCTCGCCCTGGGCGCGTACTGGTGGTACGCGCGGGAGCCTCGAATCGGACGCTATGTGGCCGTCGCGCTCCTGTACGCGTTGGGACTCCTTGCCAAGCCGCAGGTCATTACCTTTCCGTTCGTTCTGCTGTTGTGGGACTACTGGCCCTTGCGGCGGATGTTTGCCTCCGCGCAAGTGCCTGATTCCGGCGAAGCAACCCAAACCGTCATCGCACCGAGGAAGCTCCCGCGGCTGGTACTGGAGAAACTGCCGCTATTCGCCCTTGCGGCGGCCAGCGCCTTTATCACGATGAAAGCGCAGCGTGTGGGTGGCGACAAGGTTTGGTATCCCCTCACGGCGCGGCTGGAGAACGCAATCGTCTCCTACGCACTCTATCTGCGGAATGCGGTTTGGCCCACGCGCCTCGCCGTGTTTTATCCGCATCCCGGAAACTCTTTGCGAGCGTGGGAAGTGGGCGCGGCCCTTCTGTTGCTGGCGGCAATAACGGCGCTGGTAATCGATTGGCGGCGGCAACGTTATCTCGCAGCGGGGTGGCTTTGGTTCGTGGGGACAATGGTGCCCATGATTGGGCTTGAGGGAGTGGGTTACCAAGGCATGCAAGGCATGGCTGACCGCTATGCGTATCTGCCGTTCATCGGATTATTCGTCATGGTTTGCTGGAGTATATCGGACTTGGCGCGGCAGCGGCACATTTCCTTCGCATGGCTCGCGGTTCCCGGGTTCGTCGTATTGTCGATTTTGACGGTGGTTTCTTATTACCAGATAGGGTATTGGAGCGACAACGCGGCCCTCTGGTCGCGAGCGTTGCAAGTTACAGAAAATAATTGGCTTGCCGAGAACAACCTGGGCAAGGTCCTAATGAGCCGGGGGCGGGTCGAGGAAGGTGTGTCGCACTTCATCAAGGCGACGGAGATATACCCCGCCGATCCCGTCAGTAACCTGAATATCGGTATCTACGAACAGCTGCGTGGAAACCCGAGGGATGCGATCGAGCGCTTTAAGATCGCCTTGGCCTCCTCCCGCGACGCCGGCTTGAGATCCGCCGCCTGGAAGAGCATGGGCCGTGCTTATCGCGACCTCGGAGACACGGCGCGCGCCGAGGAATGTTTCGCGGCGGCGCCCGACGTCCCCTAAAAATGGGACAAGACGTGCTGACGGACGTTTTTCGCAGCTACTTTTGGCACCTGCCACCGGTCGTGGTATTTTACGCTGTGGAAAGAGGATTGTCGAATGGGGAAACGCGGAGGGGCTGGCTCGGTCCGATTCGACTTGGCGCTGGCGCTCGTAGCTGGCCTGCTATATGCCTTGATCGTGCTCGGGCCGCGCCCGCTGAATCCGCGAAACGTAGGCTGGATCCCATTCGATCCGGCCTACCACTACATTGGTTGGGAGTTGTTTCGTCAGGACCCGAAGCCGCATTGGCCGATCACTTATACCGAGAGGCTCGGCTATCCTGTGGGCGAATCGGTTGCGCTGACCGACCTGAACCCTCTGCTGGCGGTGGCTCTTAAGCCGCTCTCGCCGCTGTTGCCGGGGCCGATGCAATACTTCGGCCTCGAGGCGGTCCTGGTTTGTGCGTTACAGTTCTTTTTTGCTTTCAGGATTTTCCGGATTCTCGTGGGTGAGAATCTGCTCGGGATCGCGATGGCGAGCGTATTCTTCCTGCTTTCGCCCCCTCTCACCTACCGTTTTGCGCTGCACTATTCGCTTAGCAACCATTGGCTCCTATTGGCGGCGCTATTCACCTTTCTGCGCGAGCAACTCGTGCCAGCCACGCGCATGAAAACCTTTGTGATTACGGCGGCAGCGCTAGCTGCGATCTCAGTAGGCATCAACCCGTACCTCGCGTTTCAGGTAGTGCTGGTCCTGGCGGCAGCCGTGGTCAGTCTGCTTTGGCAGCGAAAGCTGACATTCCCCGGCGCGGTCGGAATTCTGACTTTGCTGCTGGCCGTCTGCGTCGGCATAGCCTGGGCTATGGGACTGCTGATTTCCGGCGGCCGGGGGTATTCCAGCGGCGGTTATCGCGACCTGTCGATGAACCTGCTCGCCCCGATCGACCCGCGCGGCTGGACATCGCTTCTGATTCACCGATTTTCCTCGGCGTCGCCCGGCCAGTATGAGGGCTACAATTATCTCGGCGCTGGTGTGCTGGCGCTGGGCTTGATCGTGGCGATTGCCCTCCTGGTACAGCGGCGCACGCTGCAGGCGCCGGACTGGCGGTGGGTGCTTCCGCTGACAGGGTGTTGCGCAGTGCTTACTGTGATGGCGCTGTCCACCAGGATCACGCTAGGATCGCGAACCCTGTTCGATCTGGATCCGTCCCAGCGATTTTCGCCGTATCTTGCGCCGCTGCGCGCAACCGGGCGTCTTTTCTGGCTCCCCTATTACGTCATCCTGACGTTAGTACTGGCCGCGTCGCTTCTGCTCTTCCGCCGCCGCTGGGCGAACCTCATGCTTGCGGCCTTGTTGATCGTGCAGGTTGCCGACACCAATTCCCTGCGTCATTGGGTACATGTGACAGTCAACGGGGAGCATCCGTCGCCGTTGCGGTCGCCGATCTGGTTGAACATCGGCGCCATGCACGAAAACCTGATCGTTCTGCCGGCGTGGCAATGCGCCGCGAACGCCTCGCCGGGCGGGCCGGAAGGGTATAGAATTTTCGGATTTCTGGCGGTGAGCCAGAAGATGAGAATCAACAGCTATCAGTCCGCTCGCTATACCCAGGTGGCGCGAGACTTTCACTGCAACCAATCGATCGCAGATCTCAGCCGACGGCCGCTGGCGCCCGATTCGGTGTACGTGGTCTCGCCGGAAGTGGCCGCCGCCATCGCCAAGGGTCCGACCGGGCCAGGAAAATGTCATGACGTCGACGGCTTCATCCTCTGCTCCAGCAGAACCGATTTTGGGCTGAGTCCCGTACTGATGACCGGCGATCAACGCCAGGAGCACGCCATTGCCAATCCCGGGTTTGAGGACGGCGACTCCGTTCCGTGGACGCCCGTTTGGGAACTCCAGGCGGGTGTCACTAGGGAGGCGGCCCATAGCGGATCTTACAGCCTTGCCGAAAGGGGCGGCGCGGGCACTGTGTATCAGGACGTCAATGGCTTGCGACCTGGAGCGACGTATCAGATTTCTGCGTGGGTGTCGGGATCGCTCGGCACCACGGCCAGCGCACAACTGGCGGTGTTCAATCCCAGCGACAACACATCGATTTCCAGCCCCGTCGTGAATTGCCGGCCCGATTGGCAATCGGTTTCCGTCTCGGCAACTGCCGGCCGGGAAGGCGCGATTCGAATTCAGCTCATCCGTCGTCCTGGTTCAGGGGAGATTTATTGGGATGACCTTCGGCTCACGCGCTGAGGATCCGTCTGACTGACTGTGCATTCGTATGATGCCGGGGAAGTTATATTGGTTGGAGGGGAAAGGGGGCTCGGGTGCCCGATGCAAGCTAGGGAGGTGAGTTCCGCGAACCCCCAAGGGCGGCAACTGGGGAAAAAGCTCTTTTTGCTCCTATTTGCCCTTCTCTTCTGTGCCGTGCTCTTTCTAGCCCTCGATTGGTTTTATACCACCAGAGTTCGGGCAGCGGCCCTCCAGGTGACGGGCAAAGGTTTAGGGTGCTTTACCGTTCGCGACCCGACGCGGGTCTTCGCTCTAAAACCTGACTGCTCCTGCATTCGCGCATGGGGCGGCGAGCGCTACCGGTTGGTGACGAACAGCCTTGGCTTCCGCGATCAGCAAATAAGGGAAATCCCCCCAATCGGCACCAAGGCCAGGGTTCTCATGCTGGGCGATTCTTTCACGGAAGGAATGGTCGCCTGGAACGACAGCTTCGTGGGGCAACTTGCGACCAATTTTCCGCAGTACGACTTTCTGAACGGCGGCGTAGGAGGTTACTCTCCTTCGAACTATCTCAACACGGCACGAGTGGCATTGAGCGCAGGCGTGAACTTTGACGAGGCCATCGTGTTTATCGACATCTCCGACGCGCAAGACGAAGCCTCCTTCTACCAGGACGCCAGCGCTTCGGGAGCGGTGGCGGTACCGCATCGGCATTTCTTCATCCGAAACTGGTATTCGAATCTTCGCATGGCCATCAGCGAGCATTTTCTGCTGACCAACTATCTCTTCGAAATTTTCGAGAAGGCGCTGGTTCGCTTTGGTTACTATCACCTCGACCGGGGCAACAACGGAAATGAGTTCGATTTTGAGAAGTCGGCATGGACGTACCGGCCGGTTTCTAACACCCTGCCCTTTGAGATGGGTTTCGGTCCGCTTGGGCTGGATGGGGGCATTACCAAGGAGAAGTCGAAGATGAACCTCCTTTGGCAGGAGCTGGCACAGCGAGGCATTCCGATCAGTGTCGTCGTTTATCCCTATCCGGCGCAGATCGTTCACGACACGGTGGATTCCCGCCAGGTGCGCATATGGCGCGAGTGGTGTGAGGGGAAATGCAAGCGCTTCATCACGGTGTTCCCGGCGTTCCTTGCCGCCAAGGAGCAGTGTTCCCGGTGGCAGCCCGGCTGCTGGTATTTGAAATACTTTATTTTCGGAGACATCCACTACAACGCAGCGGGGAATGCGCTGGTGGCCCAGGAAGTGGGCAGGAGCCTTTCCGGCCAGCCGGTGGTCCAACGATAAGGGCCACTGGAAGGAGCGGGGCTGGAGATCGAACCCGCTGGAACGGCCGGTTGCTGAAATTCTTCCGCATTTGTGGGAAGATACGGAAGACCCTTCGAGACATAGTTGCTAATTCTGTTATCTGGTAGCGGAGAAACCTCATTGGGCTTTTTCAGGACGACCGGTCAACGGTTCGGCATCGCTGGGGAGCTGTTCGCCTTCTTCTGGAGCAACAAGCGCTGGTGGATGACGCCAATCCTCATCACGCTTGGCCTGTTCGCACTGCTGCTGATCCTGGCGCAGAGCTCCGCGATCGCCCCTTTTATTTATTCGTTGTTCTAGAGGGGCGCAATGCAAACAGCGAAGAGGCTGTGGGCCGCCTGGAAACGGATCGCCCATGCCATTGGCAATTTTCAAGCCCGTATTCTATTGACTCTCATCTACGCCATCCTGGTCTTGCCGTTCGGCTTGGCGGTCCGGTTCTTTGCCGATTCCATGAACATAAAGAAGCGCCCGGTCAAGTGGTTCGACTCGCCTGCGGTGGCGAAGAACCTGGAACAGGCCAGCCGCCAAGGGTGACATGAATATCCTGGGGATCTCCTGCTACTACCATGATGCAGCGGCCGCGCTGCTGCAAGACGGAAAATTGATCGCAGCCGCGGAAGAAGAACGCTTCACCCGCATCAAGCACGACTTCGGCTTCCCTCATCATGCGATCGACTTCTGCCTGGAATACGGCGGTATTACAGGCGAAGACGTTGACTATGCTGTCTTCTACGAGAAACCGTTCCGCAAGTTTGACCGCATCCTGATGACGGTCCTGCAGACCTATCCGCGGTCCTACAGAGTTTTTCGCGAGTCAATGATCACCTGGATGATCGATAAGCTGTGGGTCGGATCCGAGATTGCCGAAAAGTTGGGAGTCCCGCGAGACAGAGTCCTGTATTGCGACCATCACATGTCTCACGCCGCCAGCGCTTTCCTGTGCTCGCCATTCCAGGAAGCTGCCATCCTCACAGTGGATGGGGTGGGAGAGTGGGCCACGGGTACTTGGGGAATTGGGCGCGGAAATCAGATCGAGATACGCAAGCAGATGCTTTTCCCCCATTCTCTTGGACTGCTGTACAGCGCATTCACCGCATTCCTGGGATTCGAAGTCAACGAAGGCGAATACAAGGTGATGGGGATGGCGCCGTATGGCCAGCCCCGATATGTGGATAAGGTCTGGAAACTGATCCGGCAGGAATCCGATGGCTCGTTCTCGTTGGACATGGATTATTTCTGCTTCCATTATTCGACGGACAAGACCTTCAACGGCCGATTTACGCAGTTGTTTGGGGAACCGCGTCCGCCGAAGACGCTGTTTTTCACCGCCGCCTCGGGTTTTCCCACTTATTTTGGAGCTCCTCCGGCGAACTACAACGATTTGTGCAAGCAGAACCAGTATTACGCGGACATCGCTGCCAGCGTCCAGCAGGTCACCGAAGAGGTCCTACTGGGCATAGCGCGAAACCTGCAGAAAGAAACCGGATTGAAGCGGCTCTGTATGGCGGGAGGCGTGGCCCTGAACAGCGTTGCCAACCAGCGCATTTTGCGCGAGACCGGCTTCCGGGAATTATTTATTCAGCCTGCCGCCGGAGACGGTGGTGGTGCCTTGGGCGCCGCGTTGTGGGCGGACAACATGCTGCTGGGGAATCCGCGTGGCTTTCGCATGGATCACGCTTACTGGGGTAAAGAGTACGGTCCCTCACAGGTCCAGAGTTTTCTGGATGAGAATGGGATTTCTTACCAATGTATTGAGAACGAAGATCGGCTGCTCGACTTGGTGGTTGATCATTTGCAACAGGGGAAGGTGATTGGGTGGTTCCAGGGCCGCTTCGAATGGGGCCCGCGCGCCCTCGGGAACCGCAGCATCCTCGCCGACCCTCGGAATCCGGCGATGAAGGACATCGTGAACGCGAAGATCAAATTTCGCGAGCCCTACCGTCCCTTCGCGCCGTCGGTGCTGGCCGAGTGCGCGGAGAGGTTCTTTGACCTGCCCAACGCGGTCGGGCACTTTCCCGCCCGCTACATGCTATATGTTGTCCCGGTTCATCCCTCCCAACAAGGTGTCTTACCTGCCATCACCCACGTGGACGGCACGGCGCGTTTGCAGACCGTGTTTCGCGACGTTAGCCCTCGCTATTCGGCGCTGATCGAACGTTTTGGACAAGCTACCGGCGTCCCGGCCGTACTCAACACCTCCTTCAATCTCAAGGGCGAGCCAATTGTGAACACGCCCGCCAATGCGTTCCATTCCTTCTCTAAGAGCGAGATGGACACGCTGGTTCTGGGAGACTTCGTCGTGGAGAAGCCCTAAGGCAGAACCTCGCGGTTCTAGCCGCCATGCGGCCTGCGTCCATGCAGCAGGCTCCGCTCCAAGGCCGCAGCGCGGCTTCGTGTTTTCAGAGGCGATTGTAAAACCGCTTACAATGGGCTTCATGAAGAAGGCGTTGATTACGGGGATCACCGGGCAGGATGGTTCTTATCTTGCCGAGTTCCTTCTCGACAAAGGATATGAGGTTCACGGCATCGTGAGGCGAGTTGCGCTGGAGGATCCGGCGCATCGCATGAACAGGGTACAGGGTATTTTGGACCGCATTCACCTGCATGCCGCGTCGCTGGAGGCGTTTCCCAGCATTTTCAGAACGATCACTCAGATTCAGCCCGATGAATGCTATCACCTCGCGGCGCAGAGCTTTGTCACGTATTCATTCGAGGACGCATTCTCCACTCTGGCGACCAATATCAATGGTACCCACTACGTTCTTGCAGCACTGAAAGACTCCTGCCCAGGTTGCCGGTTTTACTTTGCTGGAAGCAGCGAGATGTTCGGGAAAGCGGAAACGACTCCTCAGACGGAAAACACCAGGTTTCACCCACGGTCGTCCTACGGCATCAGCAAGGTAACTGGTTACGAGTTGACGCGAAATTTCCGGGAGGCCTACGGTATGCACGCCTCAACGGGCATACTCTTCAACCATGAGTCCCCCCGTCGCGGATTCGAGTTCGTCACAAGGAAGATAACGATAGGCGTAGCCCGCATTATGGCTGGAAAAGCGGACCACATTTCGCTTGGCAATCTCGATGCGCGTCGAGATTGGGGCCATGCCCGAGATTATGTGCGAGCGATGTGGCTGATGCTCCAACAAGACGAACCTGACGATTATGTAATCGCCACCGGAGAAACGCATTCCGTACGCGAATTCGCAAAACTCGCGTTCGAAATGGCAGATCTGGACTTGGAGCGGTACGTCGTAACGGACCCTCAGCTATATCGACCGGCGGAGGTAGAACTTCTCCTCGGAAATGCCGGGTACGCCAAGCACAAACTTGGCTGGAACTGCTCCATTTCTTTTAAGCAGCTTGTCGAAGAAATGGTAACATCTGACTGCGCCGCGCTCGGGATCAGCCTCCAACGGGGCGGGTCAGCCGGCGGCTGATTGTTGTGGAGGATGTGTCATTTTAGACCTCGTGGGTAATGCGCGCGTTCTCGTAACCGGATCTTGTGGGTTGATTGGCTCGGAGGTCTGCCTGCATTTCCATCAGGCTGGATATTCGGTTATTGGCCTTGACAACAATCAGCGCGCCATATTCTTCGGTCCGGAAGGTGATACTTCCTGGTCATTGCAGCGACTGCGCCAAAACGTCCCTGGTTATGAGCATTACGATATCGATATTCGTGACCGGCAAGGCGTACTTCGTCTGGTTGAGAGCACAAGGCCGACGGTGATCGTGCACACCGCGGCCCAGCCGTCACACGACCGCGCCGCCCAGATCGCTTTCGATGATTTTGATACGAATGCGGTCGGCACGCTGAACCTCCTGGAGGCCGCCCGCCGCTGGTCGCCGGAGTCGCCCTTTATTCATATGTCGACGAATAAGGTGTATGGCGATCGGCCGAACACGCTGGCGCTGGTAGAGAAGGAAACGCGCTGGGACTACGCCGATCCTGAGTACCGCCTGGGTATTCCGGAGAGCTTTTCGATCGACCAATCGCTGCACTCCTTGTTCGGAGCATCGAAGGTGGCTTCCGATGTCATGGTGCAAGAGTATGGGCGCTATTTCGGCATGCCGACGTGCGCCTTACGCGGCGGTTGCCTCACGGGACCAAATCATTCCGGCGTGGAACTGCATGGATTCCTTAGCTATCTGATCCGCTGCAACCTAACCGGAAAGGAATACAAGGTTTTTGGCTACAAGGGGAAACAAGTTCGAGACAACATTCACTCTGAAGACGTGGCTAGGTTTATGTTGGCCTTCGCACAGAAGCCGCGTTGCGGAGAAGTCTACAACCTTGGTGGCGGCTTTGAGAATTCATGCTCGATTCTGGAGGCCTTTGCTCTAGCGGCGGAGGTGACCGGACGCGAACAAGTATGGACGTACGTCGAAGGCAACCGCATGGGAGATCATATCTGTTATTACAGCGATCTGACCAAGATGAAGACTCACTATCCAAGCTGGGGCATCACCAAGAGCCTGAAACAGACCGTGGCGGAAATCGCCGCTTCGTGGTTAGTGCGTTTGGCGGACACACAATAGGATGAAAATTCTCATTTCCGGAATCTGCGGTTTCGTCGGTCGTCACGTCGCGGGTTATCTGCTGGAAGCGCATGAAGGCATCTCCATCGTGGGAATCGATAACCTGGCGCGATCCGGTAGCGAGACGAATCGGGTTTCCTTGAAGCGCCTTGGGGTGAATCTGTTCCATGGCGACATCCGAATGGCGAGCGACGTGGAGACGCTTCCCGTTGCCGATTGGGTCATCGACGCCGCGGCGCAGCCGAGCGTGCTGGCTGGTCGCGATGGCAAAACCAGCACTCGCCAATTGCTGGAACACAACTTATTAGGCACAATCAATTTGCTGGAATACTGCCGCGCCTCGCGTGCCGGCCTCATTCTCTTGAGCACCAGCCGCGTCTATTCGATTCCTGCTTTGGCGCGGTTGCCATTGCGTGTGGAGGAGGCGGCATATACTCTCGACCGAGGGCAGCCTTGGCCTCCAGGAGTTAGTTTGGCCGGTCTCGGCGAAAGCTTTAGCACGGAGGCCCCGATTTCCCTGTACGGCGCGACCAAGTTGGCATCAGAACGTCTGGCACAGGAGTACGCCCACGGATTTCATGTGCCAGTCTGGATTAACCGCTGTGGGGTGCTGGCAGGAGCGGGACAGTTTGGCACCGCCGAGCAGGGAATCTTTTCCTATTGGCTGCACGCGCACTCCAGCAGGCGCTTGTTGAAGTACTCGGGCTTTGGCGGTCACGGATTTCAGGTCCGGGACGCATTGCATCCGCGCGACTTGGCGCGCTTGGTGAACTATCAGTTGCGCTGCGGCGGACCTGGCCAGCTCCTCAATGTGTCCGGCGGCCAAAGGAACTCCACGTCCCTGGCGCAACTGACGGCGTGGTGCGACCAGCGTTTTGGCCCGCACCAGCCGATCGGGGACGGCTCGGAACGCCCCTACGACGTTCCGTGGCTGATTCTAGATTCCAGTAAAGCGCTGACGGAAGCCGGCTGGCAGCCCAACATCAGCCTGAATCAGATCCTCGAAGAGATCGCAGACCACGCCGCGGCGAATCCCGATTGGCTCACATGGTGCGGACTATGACCCCCGCCTCCCGGCCAAAGTCCCGTCTCACGCTGCTGTCAGTTGTGATACCGGCCCGCGATGAACAGGGCTGTATCGCGTCCACCGTGGAGCATCTGCATTTGGAGCTGCAGCTCAATCGCATCGCGCACGAGATCGTCGTCGTGGATGATGGGAGCACGGATCGGACGGCTGCCATTGTGACTGCGCTTGGAGAGCATATTCCGGAAGCGCGTTTGGTCAAGCACGGACCGCCGTACGGGTTTGGCCGCGCCATCACTTGCGGTCTGCAAAGGATGAGCGGTGATGCCGCGGTGATCATGATGGCGGATGAATCGGACGATTGCCGGGATGTCGTTCGCTATTGGAACGCGCTAGACGAAGGTTGGGACGCGGTGTTCGGATCGCGCTTCATGAAGGGTGGCGGCGTTATCGACTATCCTTGGCTCAAGCTGCGTCTAAATCGCATGGCCAATCTGTTCATTCGTGTGTTGTTCGGCATTTCACTGAACGACACCACAAACGCGTTCAAGGCTTACCGGCGCACGGTCATCGAGGGTTGCCAGCCATTGCTTTCGGCGCACTTCAACATTACAGTGGAACTCCCGTTGAAGGCCATTATTCGTGGCTACTCATGGACGGTGCTGCCGATTACCTGGCGCAACCGGCGTACCGGCGTGGCTAAGTTGAAAATTCAGGAGATGGGCAGCCGCTATCTGTTCATCTGTTTATACCTATGGTTGGAGAAGCATCTGAGCCGCGGGGATTACAAGAAGGAACCCGGATGAGCGTTCCACACTCAACCGCCCGAATTGCAGACACTGTACGAAAAATGGGTTGAAACTCGGGCGATGCCCGGCGGCAATCTGCGAGACCTCCGCATCGCCCTGGATGCTATAGGTAGTGAAACAACAGCTAGGAACAGGATTATCCTGCAGGCATTCGCAGATTCCGGCGCAGCCGGTCATCAGCTCTGCCGTGCGCCTGATGGCAAGAGATTGGGGGAAAAGCGTTCAGAATCTGATTTTTCCTGCAAACTCAAAGTCCCTTGGATTTCCCGCGCTGATGATGGTTCCAAACGCGGCGCTGCCGAAAGAGCCATTGGGATCATTCAGCGGAGGCGTGTTCGTCACATTGAAGACTTCAGCTCGAAATTCGAAGTTGACCCGTTCGGTGATCCGGAAAGTCTTGCCGATCATCAGATCAGCCTCCTGAAGGCCGGGGCCGCGGACGGGGTTTCTGGAACTGTTGCCGATGACGAATTGGCTGGCGACGGTGAACGCGGTCCTGTCGAACCACTCTGATGCGCTGCGGCTTGCGAAGTTGTTCGGACTTGCGATTCGATTGGGACGCTGCACGGCGTAGCCGAATGCGGACAGATTATTCGTCGCTTGCGTGACGGGGACGGCGTCACCTGCCTGCACCCGCACAATACCGGCAATCTGCCAGCCGGAAATCTTCCACAACCTCGGAATCTGGTAGACCCAACCGCCAGTGAAGACGCGGGGAATGTCGCCGCTCGATACGTCGCGCTCCAGTTTGCGGTTGTTGGCGTCGGCTGCTCCGATCGTGGTCAGCGTTGGGCCGGTGAAGATGGTCTGCGAGAAGTAGGTAGAGGCGTCGTCGATCAGCTTCGAGAAGGTAAAGGCGAACGTGAACGTGAGGCCTCGGCCGAGTCGCTTCTCCAACTTGGCTTGGAAAGCCTCGTATTCGGAATCGGCGACGTTGTCGCGGTAGAGGGCGACGGTCGTGAATTTTGGATACGCTCGCAGGAGCTGCTGTTGAGTGATCGTCGGCTGCCCTAGAGACGATGAAGGTGGGATTTGGCCATAATACGGATTCGGGACCTTCACGGTGAGCGCGGAGCCAAGCGCCAGGTCGGCAGCGGGGAGTTGATTGAGATTCCATTCAGGCAAGCCTAGGTGCGTGTTCTTCGATCCGAGGTAACCGACTTCGAGATTCAGATCTTTTCCAAAGGTCTTCTGCACCGTGAAATTCCATTGCTGCGAGTTGCCGGAGCCGACGTTGCGCTGTGTTCCGAAGACTCCTTGGCCTAAACCGGATTTGGGATTGGGCGCGGTGACCTGCACGGTGGGTCCACTCGATAGAAGGAACGCTGAGTTGATATTGTCCTGCGACTGCTGGCCCACGGTTTGAACGAAGGGGAACTGCGGAGTGGTGAACGGAGTGGTGATTCCGGACTGTTCGAACCAGACCAGGCCATAGCCGGAGCGGATGACGAGAGAGTCCCCGATGCGGTAGGCAAGGCCGGCGCGAGGGCCGAAGTTGCAGCACTCCAGATCACGGGCCGTATGGGGGAAATCCAGCACCTGGGTGTTGAGATTGAAGACCCCAACCTGATTATTCACTTCAGTCGATGGGAAATTCAAGGTGTAGCGCGTGCCGATGTTGACCGTGAGGCGGTTGGAGATTTTCCAGTCGTCGCTGGCGAAGAACTCGCCGATGTGGGCACGTTCCCGGATGGCCTTGTTCTGAATGTCGATGCTGAAGGCGTTCACCTGTCCGAGGAGGAGCGAAGCAAGCGCGTTGCCTCCAGCGCCGGTGGAAGAGTTCGAGCCGGTGGTAGTGAAAGCGTAGGAGCCGGTGGGATTGGGGGGATTGATAATGTCGAGCGCCTCGCGACGGATATCGGTGCCAAATTTGATCGTATGGCGGCCCTTCACGATGGAGAACGTGTCGAGATATTCAGTAACGGAGGTTGTGAAGTCTTCGTTGGCGGCAGTGGTGGGTCCGATTTGCTGATAGCCGGTAACGGTAAAAATCGGTAGGGTCGAGGGGAAGGTGCTGGTGGGCGCTCCGGGAACGGTGATGCCGCCGTTCTGAAGAGATCTTTGATTGACGTCGCGTCGGGTCCATCCGAAGCGGTCCTGGTTGAGCATGGTCGGCGAGAGGGTCCAGGCGTATTCGGAGGCGATGCCGTCGCTTCGGGTGATCGCGTGGCCGATGACGCCGGAGGTCAGGCTGCCGCTGCCATCGGGCAGGGGGGTGACGGGGTCGTCGTCGTCGCGGAGATAGGTGTAGCGGGCGAAGACGCGGTGGCGATCGTTAAAGATGTGGTCGACGCGGGTGTCGAACTGGTCCTGATTGTCGGGTTCGGTCGCAGTGCGGACGTAGTTATTCGCGGCGTTGGTGTTCGGCAGAGGGTAGTGCTGAAGAACCTGAATCGAGATGGGGTCGAAGCGGTTCATCGGAATGGTGTTGTTGGCGAAGGGCGTTCGCGGCGAGTTGAGCGGATCGTAAACCGCCGTCGTGAAGACGCCGCTGCGCTGGGCTAGTGTCGGGACCACGCTTTGACGGGTGATGCCGGTGCGAAGGCGGGTGCCCTGCCAATCGACGAAAAAGAACGTTCTATTTTGGCGGATGGGTCCGCCTAGGGCCAAGCCGTATTGATTGCGGCGGAAGTCGGGCTTGGGTCCAGCTGGGGCGAAATAGTTCCGGGCGTTTAGATGCTCGTTGCGGAAGAACTCAAAGAGGGTGCCGTGGAGTTGGTTCGAGCCGGATTTTCCAATAACCATGACAGTGCTGCCGTTGGAGCGTCCGTACTCGGGGGAGTAGGAATTGATGTTGAGCTTAAACTCCTCCATGCCGTCAATGATGGGATAGAAGGCGACTTGGCCGGGCTCGGGCTGAAGGACGCTGATGCCGTCGTAAATGTATTCGTTGGTACGGGGGCGGCTGCCGTTGATGCGTGGGAGAAGCGATCCTCCTCCGGGGAGGGCGACGCCCGGTGCGAGGGCCACCAGGGGAATGAAATTGCGGCCGTCGAGAGGAAGGGTCTCGATTTCCTGCTGGCTAACGTGATAGCTGACGGTGCCGGTGGCGGCTTCAAGCAGCGAGGCTTGTGCTTCGACCTTGACCGAGTCCGAGGCGGAGCCGAGTTTGAGCGCGACGTCGAGTTCGATCTGGTCGCCGATGCGGAGGACAATGCCGGTTTGCTGGTAGAGGGAGAAGCCGGGCTTCTCGACGGTGATGGAATATTTTCCGGCAAACAGGCCAAGGAGGTGATACTCGCCTTGAGCGTCAGAGGAGGCTTCGAATCTCGCGGCGGTGGATTGTTCCACGGCCTTGATTTTGGCCTTGGGAACGGTTAGTCCCGAAGGATCTTGTATTTTCCCGAATAGCTCGGCCTTCCCGCCCTGGCTGAAACAGTGGACGCTCAGGGACGTGAGTATGCACAGCAGGGGGAGGGTTGAGCGTATGTCCCGTAAAAACACCACTGTAATTTATCACAGACAGTGTTGGGTTGTCGAACATAATTTTGAACCGCGCCTAGGCCAATCCTACTTCGCCTGCAACGTCTCGATGTACCTGACGATATTGGTGACGCGTAGCGCGCCAACCGCGTCGCTTTTGGGGCTGATTTCCGTGAAAATCGGGCCCCAAACCGGCATGTCAATGGATCCGTGCGGCGCCTGATAGACGCTTGAGAGCTCCTTGGCAACCTCCGCTCCGGGGAATCTTCCCCCGTGCTTCTGCGCGAGCGCCGTCAGGTCAGAGGGTGGCGTCCTGAAGGCGGACGCCGCCGGGCCATTTCCTTTGGCGTCCCGGCCGTGGCATGGGGCACAGTAGGCCCGGAACATATCTTTGCCGGACGCGGGTGACGGAGGCTCCGTGCGCGGCTGGGCTCTCGCCAAAGCACCACAGAACAACAGCGCCAAAGCCGCCTTCTTCATAAGATCTCCTGTACCGTCTCTTCAGCATCTAGAGGACCATTCAACTAGGCACCCGCCACAAGACCGCAAAGCGGGTGCGATTCGCCTCCACGCGCATCTTCTTGCGCCAAAGCGCTCATTTCGGGCTGAAAACTCCGTCTTGAAGTGGCCTGTAGGCTGGTGGCCCATAAGTTGCTCCGCCTTTCTTGGACAGCAGAACTGCGTGTGCCGGCTCTATGTATGAGTGGCTACGCCCCATTAACGGGTACTATCGAAGCGGTCCGGGGAAGCGTCATTGACGCCCGGTTCGCCGGGAAAATCCCGTCTATTTTTCACCTCATGAAAGCCGGCGACGGCGTGCTCGTGGAGGTGATTTCCCATCTGGACGCCAGCACTGTGCGAGGCATCGCCCTGACGCCCACGCGAGGGCTCTCGCGAGGGGCGCCTGTGGTCGATACCGGCCAGCCGCTGAAGACTCCGGTGGGAGATGCCGTCCTCGGGCGCATGTTCGACGTTTTCGGCGGAACGATCGACCGGAAGGGGGCGATTGAGCACGTCGAGTGGAGATCGATCCACGCCCCTCAAATCCCCCTGATGCGGCGCGCAACTGACTCCGAGGTCTTCATGACCGGGATCAAAGCGATCGACGTTCTGGCCCCGCTGGAGAGGGGCGGGAAAGCCGGCCTTTTCGGCGGGGCGGGCGTCGGTAAGACCGTGTTGATCATGGAGTTAATCCACAACGTGATCGGTCATCAGAAGGGGGTAAGCGTATTTTGCGGCATCGGCGAACGCTGCCGGGAGGGCGAAGAGCTGTACCGCGAAATCCAGGCTGCGGGGGTGCTGGATAAGACGGTCTTGGTGTTCGGCCAGATGAATGAACCACCGGGCTCGCGGTTTCGCGTGGGCCATGCGGCGCTCACCATGGCCGAATATTTCCGCGATGACACGCGCCAGGATGTGCTGCTGCTGATCGACAACATTTTCCGCTTCATCCAGGCCGGCTCTGAGGTGTCGGGCCTGCTGGGCCAACTACCGTCGCGCCTGGGCTATCAACCGACCCTGGGCACCGAACTGGCCGAATTGGAGGAGCGGATCTGCAGCACGTCCTCCGGCAGCATTACCTCGGTGCAGGCGGTGTACGTTCCGGCAGACGATTTTAGCGACCCCGCCGCGGTACACACCTTCAGCCACCTGTCAGCCTCCATCGTGCTCTCGCGCAAGAGAGCGAGTGAAGGGCTGTATCCGGCCATCGATCTGCTGCGCTCCGGGTCCAAGATCGCTACGCCGCAGACGGTGGGTGAGCGCCATTTCCGCATTGCGCAAGAGATTCGCCGGACACTGGCCGGCTATGAAGAACTGAAAGACATCATCGCGATGCTCGGCCTCGAGGAGCTGTCGAGGGAAGACCGCAGGACGGTACATCGCGCGCGGCGACTCGAACGATTCCTGACCCAGCCATTCTTCGTGACCGAGCAGTTTACCGGGCAGGAAGGCCGGTTGGTGCAGCTGGAGGATGCGCTCGAGGGGTGCGAGCGCATCCTCAACGACGAGTTCGCGAATTATCCGGAGCAGTCGTTGTACATGATCGGACCGATCCGGGAGGCTCGGTCAAAATGAGACCCTCGTCGATGAAGTTAACGGTATGGCTGCCGACGGAGGTGCTTCTCGAAGAAGAGGTGGTCCGCATCAAGGCAGAGGCGGAAAACGGATGGTTCGGGCTGTTGCCGAGGCATATCGACTTTGCTACCGCACTCGCTCCGGGCGTCATGAAATTCCAAAGGCGAGGAGAGCCGGAGGAATTCCTGGCGGTGGACCATGGCATTTTGGTGAAATGCGGCGCGCAGGTATCCATTTCGACGCGGAACGCGATTCGTGGGACGGATCTGGCCAAGCTTCAAAAAGACGTCGAGCAGCAGTTTGTCGAAAAAGCGGAAAAGGAGAGAGCCGCCCGTGCGCTAGAGGCGAAGCTGGAGGCGGATCTTGTTAGGGGCCTGCTGGAGGTGCAGAAACATGCCTGAGGATAAACCTCCGGACAAACTGTCACGTTCGGCAGAGCGGATGATCCGTGAGGTCGGCGCCAAGCAGGAAAGGATCACTCGCGGCAAGGGGGAGGGCGCTGTAATCCGATCCATCGCCATCTTAGGCGTCGTGGGGTGGTCCGTCACCGTGCCGACGTTGTTGGGCGTCGTGGCGGGCTTGTGGATCGACCGGCACTGGCCGCAGCGGTTTTCCTGGACATTGACCCTGCTCATCGCGGGTCTGGTGTTGGGCTGCGTGAATGCTTGGAGACAAGTGAGCAAGGAGGGGCGATGAGCGTTGCGTTGCTGCTGTTGGCCGTTGCCGCCGGATTGGCGCTGGGCGTTATGTTTTACGGCGGCCTGTGGATGACTGTTCGGGCGCTTCCGGCGGCGCCTCATCCAGTCGTGCTGACATTGTGTAGCCTGGCGCTGCGCACGGCGGCCGTGCTGGCAGGCCTCCTGCTCGTCACGCGCGGGCGATGGCAGAACGCACTCGCGTGTCTGGTTGGGTTTACCGCCGCTAGGGCGGCCGTTTCGAGGTACTGGGTGAAATGCACATAACTCCAGACCAGACAATTCTTTGGCAACGGGGGTTCGTTCACCTCAACATGACCATCGTGTACACCTGGGTGGTCATGCTTCTGTTAGTCCTGGGATCGAGGTTCGTCACCCGGCGGCTGGCGACGGGGGATGATCCGAGATCGCGCTGGCAGAACGTGTTTGAGGTGGTGGTGGAGACGATTCGCGGACAGATTCGCGAAGTCTGCCCGCGCGGAGCGGACGAGCACATACCGTTCATCGGGACGCTGTTCCTGTTCATCGCGGTGGCGAATCTCCTGGACATCGTGCCGGGATGGCATGCGCCCACCGGATCTCTGTCGACCACCGCGGCGCTGGCCATCTGCGTGGGCGTGGCTGTGCCGGTGTTCGGCATCCAAAGCCAGGGCGTGGCAGAGTATTTCCGGAGCTACTTCAAGCCCACGTTCATCATGGCACCGTTCCATTTGCTCAGCGAAACCTCGCGCAATCTGGCGCTGGCGGTGCGGCTGTTCGGCAACATCATGAGCGCCTCGATGGTGGTGGGCATTCTGCTGGCGATCGCGCCGTTTTTCTTCCCGGCCCTGATGCAGGTGCTGGGGCTCTTGACGGGCATGATTCAGGCCTATATTTTCGCCATTTTGGCGACCGTGTACATCGGCGCCGCGACGCAGCGCGAGTACGAGGAAACGTGAAGGGAGACGTATGGATAACTTGACAGTCGTCGGAGTCGCGTCTATTGCCGCCTCGGCGCTTTGCATGGCGATCGGTTCGATCGGACCCGCCATGGGCGAGGCGAAGGCAATCGCACAGGCGCTGAGCGCCATTGCGCAGCAACCCGACGAAGCCGGAACGATCAGCCGGACGCTGTTCATCGGTCTGGCTATGATCGAATCGATCGCGATTTATTGTTTCGTAATCGCGATTATTCTGATTTTCGCGAATCCGTTCTGGAACCAAGTGGTTGCCAAAGGAGGCTAACGCCCGTGTTGATCGATTGGTTCACCGTCGCCGCGCAAATCGTAAACTTCCTGATTCTGGTTGCGCTGATGAAGAGGTTCCTCTACGGACCGCTCATCCGGGCGATCGATTCGCGAGAGAAGCGCATCGCGGCGCAGATCGCCGAGGCAGAGCGGAAAGACGAGGATGCCGAGAGCAAGGCGGAACAGGTCCAGAGGCAAATCGCGGAGCTGGAGAACAACCGCGCGCAAATGGTCGAGGAAGCGCGCATGGATGCCGAGAGCCAGAGGAATGAAATGGTCCAGTCGGCCCGCCAATCCGTGCAGGCACTCGAGGCGAAATGGCGCGAGGACTTGCTGCGCGAGGAGACAGTGTTCATGGCCGAGATGCGGCGCACTGCGACGGCGGAGATTATCGCAATTGCGCGGAAGGCATTGGCGGAACTGGCCAGCGCGGATCTGGAACGCGCGGCATTTCAGGTATTTGTGGAACGATTGCGATCCTTCGATGGCGGGGCACTGAAAACACTCTGCGAGAAGAACGGGCTCGCGGTGTGCAGCCATCAGCAGCTTCCTCCGGAGTGGCGTGCACAGATCGATCGGGTCGTGGAGCAGCGCGTGGGAGGACCGGCGAACCTGCGTTTCGAGTGCGCGCCCGAAATGTCGTGGGGCATCGAACTGCGCGGCGACGGGCAGCGCATTGGATGGACGCCGGATAATTACCTCGATGAGTTAGAGGAGAAGCTGAAGGATGTGGTCGAGGCGCATGCCGGAGCGGGCTATCCCTTAGCCGTCGGATAAACACATGAGCGCGGCGGATTCATTACGATCGGCGATGAAGGACGCGCTTGCGGAGGTTCGTGGCGTTGCGGACCGGTTCACGGCTCCGATGTCGGCTCGGGAGTACGGCGTCGTGACCTATGTCGGGCGCGGCGTGGCGCGGGTGCGAGGGCTGCCGAACGTCCGGAGTGAGGAACTGGTTCGCTTCGAAGGCGACGTTTTCGGAATGACGTTCAACCTGGATGCCGAAGACATTGGCGTTATTCTCCTTGACGAGGCGGCGGGCGTGGAATCCGGCTCCGAAGTGCACCGAACGGGGCGTGTCCTTGATACGCCTGTCGGAGAAGGGCTGCTGGGCCGGGTGATCGATCCGCTCGGCCGGCCGCTGGACGGTTTGGGTCCTTTGCGGACGCATCTGCGCGCCCCGGTGGAGAGCGACGCTCCAGCAATCTTGGACCGCGCGCCGGTGGAGATTCCGCTCGCCACGGGCACGAAAGTAGTGGATGCTTTGATTCCCGTGGGCCGTGGCCAGCGCGAACTGATTCTCGGCGACCGGCAAACGGGAAAGACCGGAATCGCGGTCGATTGCATTCTCAATCAGAAGGGAAAGGACGTGCTATGCATTTACTGCGCCATCGGGCAGCGCAGTTCGTCCGTCGCGAAGGTGATCGCGGATCTGAAGAGCAACGGCGCCATGGAATACTCCATCGTCGTGGTGGCCGCAGGCGATGCGGCGGCGGGCCTGCAATTTGCCGCGCCTTATGCGGCGATGTCGATGGGCGAGTATTTCATGCGCCAGGGCCGCGATGCGCTGGTGGTGTTCGACGATCTCGGCTCGCATGCGCGGGCCTATCGCGAATTGTCGCTGCTGCTGCGGCGTCCGCCAGGCCGGGAGAGTTTTCCGGGCGACATTTTTTACGTCCATTCGCGGCTATTGGAGCGATCGACGCGACTCCGGCCGGAGTTGGGCGGCGGATCCCTCACGGCGTTGCCGATTGTGGAGACGGAAGAGCAGAACATTGCGGCGTATATTCCGACGAACCTCATTTCGATCACCGATGGCCAGATTTACTTGTCGCCAGGTTTATTTCAGAAAGGCATTTTGCCGGCGGTCGACGTGGGGAAATCGGTCTCTCGCGTGGGTGGGAAAGCCCAACTCGCGGCCTATCGAGCAGTCGCTGGCGATCTCCGTCTGTTCTATTCGCAGTTCGAGGAGTTGGAAGTATTTTCCCGATTTGGCTCGCGGCTCGATGAGCGGACGCGGACTACATTGGCGCGCGGGCGTGCGATTCGGGAGGCCCTGAAACAGCCGCAATTCGATCCATTGCCGGCCTCCGTGCAAGTAGCAACGCTGGTGGCGGCGACGGCGGGATTATTCGATAACCTCACATCGGACCGAGTCGCTGATATATCGGCCCAGATCCGAGCGCTCCTGAAAAAGAAGCTGCCGCGCGTGGTCGAGTCTATCGAAGCGGGAAAGAAGCTCAGCGCGGACGATCACCACGCGCTGGTGGCCCTGGCCGAGGAGACGATCTCGTGCAAACCGCCGAGTCGCTGAGAAGGACGATTACGGTCACCGAGGAACTGCAATCGGTGGTCAAGACCATGAAGGCGCTGGCGGGCGTGAACATCCGGCAGTATGAGCGCGCAGCGCATGCTGTCGCCGAATACAATCGCACGATTGAGATGGGCTTGCAGGTGGCGCTGCGCGAGCTGCCTCTGCATCTGTTCGCACCCATACCCGAGGCCGGGGCCAAGTTGGCGGCAGTGGTGTTCGGTTCGGATCAGGGCATGTGCGGGCAACTGAACGATCAGGTGGTGGATTACGCGTCCCGGGCGCTCGGCAAGCTTGCGCACCGCCATAAGGAACAGAAAACGGTGGCTGTCGGTGTCCGCGCGGCGGCGCAGTTGGAAGGATCGGGGCGAGCGGTGGCGGGAACGGTGCAAGTGCCGAGTTCCACCGCCGGCATCACTACGGCAGTGGAAGAGGTCCTGAACCTGATCGAGGACTGGCATTTCTCCCAAGGCATCGAATTGGTCTTGCTGTTTTACGCGCGTCCGGTATCGGGCGCCTGGTATCGAGTGAAGGGAGTGAGAATGCTGCCGGTGGACGAGGAATGGATCCACAGCCTGCGCGTACGACCTTGGCCATCGAAGGTGCTGCCGGTGTTCACGATGGACCAGACGCGGCTGTTTCATTCGTTGATCCGTGAGTATCTGTTCGTGTCCCTGTTTCGGGCCTTTGCCGAGTCGCTGGCGAGCGAAAATGCGAGCCGGCTTGCGTCCATGCAAGTGGCCGAGCGGAACATCGAGGAGCGGTTGCACGCACTCACCACCGAGTCGCGACAACTGCGGCAGGCGACCATCACATCGGAACTGCTGGACATCATCTCAGCCTACGAAGCGCTGCGCGACCGCCGCAGATAGTATCTGGCATACAATTCGGACATGTATTTGGCTCTCAACGGCGTCCCCATCGGCGGCAATTTATCGTGGCCGGATTTTGCAAGGCTCGCCTCGACCACCGGATTCGGCGGCGTGGATTTGATGCTGGCGCCGGCGCTGGCGGATGGCGTGGCCAAGACGCGAGCGCTGCTCGAAGGGTTGCATTTGCGGCCGGCCTTCGCCAACCTCCCGGTGGAATTTCGCAAGGACGATGAGACGTTCCGCGCGGGTCTCTCGAGACTCGAGGAAGCCGCGCCGTTCTGCGCCGCGATCGGCTGCCCTCGAATGATGACCTACATCATGCCGTCGAGCGATACGCCTAAAGACGAGCTGCGCCGCCTGTATAAGAAGCGCTTTACCGACTGCGCCCATATTCTGGCTCGCTCGCACGGCCGCCTGGGTCTGGAATTCCTCGGTCCTGCGAATTTCCGTACGCAGTTCCGATACGAGTTCATCTGGAAGATGAATGAGATGCTGGAATTCGCTAAGGAATGCGGCTCGAACGCGGGCTTGACGCTCGACGCCTGGCACTGGCATCACGCGGGTGGCACGGTGGCGGATATTCTCGCTGCGGGAAAGGACAGGATCGTAGTGGTGCACTTCGACGACGCGCCGAATCTGCCGCCCGATCAGATTCGCGACAATCAGAGGCTGCTGCCGGGAGAAGGCGTCATCGACTTAGCCGGTTTCCTGAAGGCGCTCGAGAAGATCGGCTATCAGGACTCGTTGAGCGTGGAAGTGTTCGGACGGGGCCTGAAGGAAATGCCTCCGGAGCAGAGCGCGAAGCTGTGCCTGGAGTCGAGCACTGCGGTGTTCAAGAAGGCCGGCGTTCCTCTAGCTACTCCATGATGTTCTTCATCTGGGTGAAGATGAGAATCACGGCCGGGCCCAGCGTTACCAGAATCACCGACGGAAAGATCAGGAAGAACACCGGGAAAATCAGCTTGGCGCCCACCTTGCGAGCGCGTTCCTGCGCGAATTGGCGGAAACGGATGCGCAGATAGCGGGCATGCGTCTTCAGCGCCGGTCCAAGGCTGGTGCCGAAGCGGTCCGTGTCGATGAGCAGATTCGCGAATTTGCGTAATTCCAGATCCTTGCTGCGTTCGGCGAAGTTGCGCAGGGCATCGGCGCGCGTCGTGTCCGCGCGCAGTTCGAGCTGCAGTTGAGTAAACTCAGTGGCCAGATCGGGGTGAGTGGATCGCAGGCCGCGGGCCGTATCGACGATCGCCGCGTCCAGTCCCTGTCCGGCTTCGATCGCCAAGACCATCAGATCGAGTGCGGCGGGCAGGCCGCGGCGCAGCCTCTCCACGCGCCGTTTCGCCATGCGATCCAGGACGCGATCGGGAAGCATGAATCCCAAGCCGAGCCCGCAGATGGCCGCCAGTAAGATCTCAAACCCCTCGGCGTCGGTACGGAACGTCACAGTGGCCCAAACGCCCGCCGCGGCGAGCATCATTGCGGTGGCGCCCTTGATGCCAAGAAAAATCGAGACAGCGGACGCCCAGCGGTATCCGGCAATCACCAACTTCTGACGGGCGGCGTCGGCTTTCTCCATCCCGCCGGGAACAGCCTCTCCGATGAGGCGGAAGATGTCCGCCACGGCTCCCTGCGCGCCTGGCAATTCGGGCTGATCGCGGGCGATGGGCGACGGGATCGCCGCACCCCCGGCCTCACTGCGGGACGGCTTCAGCACGAAGACGTATCCGGCCGCCGTGACGGCAGCCAGGACGAACAGGAACAAACCGATCAAAAGTTGAGCGCTCATACCTTGATATCCACGATCTTCCGGATCACGAAGTGCGCCAGAGCGAGGCACACCACTGCCGCTGTGATGAGACTCTTTCCGTAGGGATGGTCCCACAGCACCTGCATATACTCGGGGCTGACATACAGCATCATCGCCGCGATCAGGATCGGCAGAATGGTCAGGATGACCCCAGTGAGCTTGCCGTGCGCGGCCAGGGACCGGACCTCGCCCCGCAGGGCGGTCGATTCCCGCATATTTTCGGCCAACTGGCTCATGACGTCGCTGAGCCTTCCGCCCGTGCGCGAGTGCAACTGAACGGCTGAAACGAATAAGTTTACTTCCAGAAGCGGAACGCGATGGCCCAGATTCTCAAGCGCGCGATTCCAGCCGACGCCCAGATTGGCCTCTGCCGCGGTCTTTCGCATTTCCGTGGAAACGGGAGGCGCGGTCTCCGCGGCGACCATGTCCATCGAGGCCGAGAGCGGATAGCCAGCGCGCAACGCGCGGGAAAGGGAATCGAGAACATCGGGAAAGTTCTCACTGAACTTGCAAAAACGTTTATCGCGAAGGCGCAGCACGTAGCTGTACGGAACCGAAGCCGAAAGCAAGGCGCCGGTGAAGGCGGGCCAGAATCCCATAAACCGGAAGAGAATCACAAAGGCGACGGCGCCAACCAGTGCCATGGCTATGGTCAAGCGGCCCACCGACCAGTCCAGATCCGCCTGCTCGATTCGCGTCTTCAGAATGTCCATGAAGTCGAAGCGGGCGAGGAGGTTGTCCCAAAAGTTGATGGTGGAGAGGCGTTCGGTGCGAATCACCGAGCTTTCCTTACCGCCGGCCTCCAGTTCTCCTTGTTCGGCTTCGGATTCCTCGGTGCGGGTCTTGAGAAACGCCATCCAGGAGATCGCCACCACAATTGAGGCGAGCGTGAAGGTTACGATGAAAAACGCGAAGATCGAAACAATCAGCATGAATATTCCTGAATCGCAGGCTAGTGCTTGGTTGACGCGGCGGCAGTCTGCTTCGGGGCGGCCGCGGGCGTGGCATGAATAACGGCACCCAGGGTTACCGCCGAACTGGGCTGCAGTTGATCGTCCAGAGGATTGCGCAGCGTCAGGCGGACTCGCGCGCCGGAGTCGGCGGCGGCCAGAACATCGGCCTGCGACGGAGCCGCCAGCAGCGTGACGGATGGCAGAATCGTGCCTTGAGACGTCCCTTCGGGCGTCGGCCCAACGGCCAGAACGCGCAGATCTTCGAGCGCGGTTCGCACCGTTGTCTCCGTGCCGCCCTTGCCGAGCACCACTTGCACGTCGACCTTTTGTCCGGGGCGCAGCATGCCGATGACGCCGCTGGAATCGGTGACGTGAATGGTGACCGCGCGCATCCCCGACGGCACACCCGATCCACCACCCGATTGCGCCGAAGCCAAGTGCGAATCCGAAACGAGATCATCCTCCGCGATGGCATCGAAAACAGTCTTGCCGACCACCTGATCCGGGCTGTCGAAAGTGCCCTTCGGCGCGCCCGCACCGGGCCACTGGATCGTCTTGAGGTCCGCGGCGGCGATCACCGTGCCGGATTTGAGCGCCCGCGCCGCGACGACTACGGTCTTCCCGCTTCCGGTGCTGCTGGATAGTTTGTTCACAAACAATCCATAGAAAATGCCTGTGGACATGATCGCGACCACAAACGCGATCCCCAGTAATTTGAGTGTGTTGTTCTTTTTCATAAGTCGCGGGTGGAGAAACTCTTCCCTGTTATAGATCGGCCGGGAACGCCTGTTTCTACAGGGATTAAGATGTAGATATGGATACGCTGACGATTGCCGACCGGGAATTTGCTTCCAGACTATTCGTCGGAACGGGGAAGTACCGTAGTTTCCCGGAGATGGCGCGCTGCCACCAGGCTTCCGGAGCCGAAGTGGTCACCGTAGCGGTTCGCCGGGTCAATTTGACCGACCGGACCAAGGAATCCCTGCTGGATTACATCGACCGGTTGAAGTTTTTCCTCCTGCCCAATACCGCTGCCTGCTATACCGCCGACGAAGCCATCCGCACCGCGCGGCTGGGCCGCGAAGTCGGCTTGTCAAACTGGGTAAAGCTGGAGGTCATTGGCGACGAAAAGACGCTGTTCCCGGACAACGCCGGACTCCTGGAGGCCACGCGGGTGCTGGTGAAGGAGGGTTTTGTCGTCCTTCCGTACACGAATGACGACTTGGTGAACGCACGGCGTCTGATCGACGCGGGAGCCTCCGCGGTGATGCCCATGGGCGCACCGATCGGCAGCGGACTGGGGATCCAAAACATCACCAATCTCCGCATCATGCGGGAGATGATCACGGAAGTTCCCCTGATCGTCGATGCGGGCGTGGGCACGGCCTCCGATGCGGCGATTGCCATGGAACTCGGGTTTGACGGAGTGCTGATGAACACAGCCATCGCCGCCGCCGAGGATTCGGTGAGAATGGCCACGGCGATGAAGCTTGCTGTCGAGGCAGGCCGCCACGCTCATCTGTCCGGCCGGATGGAGAAGAAGCTCTACGCTTCGGCCAGCAGTCCGATGGCCGGCGTCGTGCGATAAGCGCTCCCTGATGCTTCGCCGCCTGGAGCAATACTTCGAATTCGAACAGCTTGGAACCAATTGGCGCACGGAAATCCTCGCCGGTATGACGACATTCGTCACCATGGCGTACATCGTCTTCGTGAATCCATCGATTCTGCATGAAGCGGGCATGCCGTTCAAGGCAGTGGTCGCCGCGACGTGCTTTTGTGCGGCGTTCGGGAGCATCGCAATGGGCGCGTTTGCGCGTTATCCCATCGCGCTCGCGCCGGGCATGGGCCTGAATGCTTACTTCACCTACACGGTGGTGAAAGGAATGGGCGTGCCGTGGGAAACCGCCCTGGGCGCGGTATTTCTTTCCGGCGTCGCATTCCTGATCCTGACGCTGCTCGGCATCCGGCAGCTGATTTTCGCGGCGATCCCGCAGGAACTGTACGCCGCCGTCGCCTCCGGCATCGGGCTATTTATCGCGCTGATCGGCCTGCGCAATTCCGGCATTGTGGTGGCGAGCCCGGCCACGCTGGTAACGCTCGGCAACCTGCGCGACCGCGGCACGCTGGTCGCGATTGCCGGATTGCTGATCATCTCCGCATTGATGGCCTGGAAAGTCCGCGGCGCGATGCTCATCGGCATTCTCACCACGACGGTTCTCGCCGCATTATGCGGCTTGACGCATTGGTCGCCGGAGGTCTATCGCGTCTCCGACATCGCGGCGACGGCCGGCAAGCTGAATATCCGCGCGGCGTGGAGCCTCGGCTTCGCCGAAATCGTTTTTGTGTTTTTCTTCGTCGATCTGTTCGACAACATCGGGACGCTGGTTGGCGTGGGCAAGAAGGCGGGTTTATTCGACCACGCCAGCCAGATTCCCCGCATCAAGCGGATCCTGCTTTCGGACGCGTCGGCCACGATCGCCGGATCGCTGGCCGGGACGTCCACGGTGGTGAGCTACATCGAAAGCGCGGCTGGAGTGGTCGCGGGAGGACGCAGCGGCGTGACGGCCATCGTCGCGGGCCTCCTGTTTATCGTCGCTCTCTTCGTCGCACCCCTGGCGGGAGCGGTCCCCGCATCGGCCACCGCTCCGGCGCTGATTATCGTCGGTTCGATGATGATGACGCAGGTGACGGAAATCCGGTGGGACGATCCCATGGTGGCGATACCGGCGTTCCTGACGCTGGTGTCCATCCCGCTAACCTTCAGTATCGCCAATGGCCTTGCATTCGGCTTTACAGCGTATGCGCTGCTGAGACTTTTGCGCGGTGAGTTCCGCCGCGAACAATGGCTGGTGTACCTGCTGGCCGCGCTGTTCATCGCGCGCTTCGTCTACTTAGGGAGAGGATAAATGTACCCGATTCGCCTGGGCACGGACGCGGAATTCGCGGCGCTACGCGAGGCGCTGATCGCCTGCGATTACACAGAGACGGCGATTTGCTCGCGTTTTGGCGTCAAGAGCGTCTCCGATCTTCGCGTAGAAGACGCCGCCGCGGAGGCTGATGCTTCCGATCCAGTGCGCATCCTCACCCGGCTGCTGATCGGCTGCGCGGAGGTTCCGCTCGTGGACGCTTTGCCGGTTGGTCCGATGGAGGCGCTCGGCGTCGTCCGCGTCGAAACGGGCAAGATGGTGTCGACCGTGATGCTCTATCCTATCCGGGGCCTCTACATCGTCTCCGATCGTGCCCAGCCGACCTTCGACGACATTGTGTATCCGGCAAACATCCCGAATACCGAAATGTTTCTGGACTACGCACCCATCGGCCCCTGCGACGAGTACCTCGATCTCTGCGCGGGTTCCGGTGTGGCCGCCCTGGAGGCGGCAAGGAAATGCGCCCGGCACGCCTGGGCGTTCGATATCACCGCCCGGTCGACGCACTTCGCGGAGTTCAACCGGCGTCTGAACGCAATCCCCAACATGACCGCGGCTCAGGGCGATCTCTACGATCCCGCCGAAGGCCGCACGTTCGACCGCATCGTCGCGCATCCGCCTTATCTCCCCGTTTTCAGGCCCCGCTTCGTATTTGACAGTGGGGGCCAGGACGGCGAGCAGATCGTCCGCCGTATTGTCGAAGGCTTGCCCAAACACTTGCGGCCCGGAGGGGTCCTTTTCGCGCTCACTATGGGCTCGGACCGGGAACAGCCGTTCGAACGGCGCGTGCGCGATTGGCTTGGAGAATCCTCTGACGATTTCGATGTGGCGTTTATCGTCAAGGCGACGGCTTCTCCCCACGACTATGCCGCCGACGCTGTCATCAAGCATCGGGGCAGCGTCGAGGACATAGAAGCGTGGAGGGAGCTGTTTATAAGCTGGGGTGTCCATACCCTGCCTTACGGTCTCGTCTACATTCAAAGGCGCGCGACGGATCGTCCGGTTTTCACCGTGCGGCGCACTGCGGGTCCGGGGACCGGCGCGGCGGAATGCGGATGGCTGATGGCGTGGGCAGCCGCCGCCTACAATGCGCAGAAGATTCTCGTCACGAAGCCGCGCGCCCGCGGAGGCATCACTCTGCGCACGGAGCACCGTTTTGTCGATGGCCAGTGGTCCGCGGAATCGTGCTTGCTTGAGACCGACTACCCATTTCTCGCTTCGATGCAGACGGAGTCCTTGACCGCGCTCTTGCTGACGCTGGCCGACGGCTCACTCACCACCGTCGAGCTGCTCAAAGAGCTTCAGTTACGGGACGCGCTGCCCGCATCGATCGAGCCGCTCGATTTTGCCCGCGTCGTCGCCGCGCTCATCACCTCCGGATTTCTGGAATCAGGCGAGTATAAACTTCCTACCAGTTCATCATCCGCATCCGGTCCAGAATCGACGCGCTGAAGTTGTCCATCTTCTGCGGCCTCCACTTTCGTGGCGAGGGCAAGCACGCCGCGAGCCTGGCCGCCTGCTCGCGATCCAGCTTTGAGGCGGGAATATGATAGTGGTACTCGGAAGCCGCCTCCGCGCCCCATACGCCGGGTCCCCATTCGACGACGTTCAGATAAAGCTCCAATTCCCGCTGCTTGCCGAGGATTGTGTCCGCCAGCAGCGCGAGCGTATATTCGAAGGCCTTCCTCACCGGGTTGCGGTGCGTGGTAAAGAAGAGGTTCTTCACCAATTGCTGCGTGATGGTCGACGCGCCGCGGCCGAGCTTGCCCGCCTCCTCGCTCGACTCCGCGATTTTGCGCGTCTCAATCCAATCCACGCCGTGATGCGTGTAAAAGCGCTCGTCTTCAGACGCAATCACCGCGTGCGGCAGTTGCGGGGAAATACTCGAAAGCGGCACGAACACAATCCTTTTGTGATACGTCTTGCCCGCGAGCTTCGCTTCAACGAACCGCTGAATCTGCACGCCTGTCGTGGGAGGATTCACCCACTTCAGCATCACCAGCGACCAAATCCAGAATAGATAGACCGCCGCCAGCGCCAGCGCACACCATTTCAACAGGCGAATGGACCAACGAATCAGCACTCTTGTCTTATGATAAAGACCTGCATGCTTCAGGCGCTAACCAGGCAGGTGTCTTCGACGTTCGCTTCCTGCGAGCTTACGTACCTGGAGCGGGAGCCAATCGACGTGGAGAGGGCCGTCCAGCAGCATCGCGCTTATGAAACGGCCCTCGCTGAATTGGGCGCGCGCGTTTTTTCGTTGCCCTCTGACGACGCGTATCCGGACGGCGTGTTTGTCGAAGATCCGGCCATCGTTCTCGACGAAGTCGCAGTGATCGCGAGGCCGGGAGCCTTATCGCGTCGCGGCGAGGCGGAGAGCATAGCCCGGGCTCTGGAGCCCTTTCGCGAACTGCGCCGCATCACCGCGCCAGCGACGCTCGAAGGCGGCGACGTGATCCGCGTCGGCAAAGCGCTATACGTCGGCCTCTCGAAGCGCACCAATCGCGAGGGTATCGGCCAGTTGCAGGAGACTCTCTCGCTCTTTGGTTACCGGGTAATCGCGGTTGATGTTAGCGGCTGCCTGCACTTAAAGAGCGGAGCCTGTTGGGCCGGAGGAGAGACGATTCTCGCCAATCGAAAGTGGATCGACACGTCCGTGTTTGAGGGCCTCCACCTTCTTGACGTTGCCGAGCCGGCCGCCGCGGACGTACTGCCGATCGGAGGCTCGGTCTTGATTCCGGCGAGTTTTCCTCGCACTGCGGAAATCCTCGCATCGGCCGGATTTCGCGTGCGCCCGATGGATGTATCCGAGCTTCGAAAAGCCGAGGCCGGAGTGACCTGCATGAGCCTTCTATTTGAAACTCAGGGCTGACCCAGCGAATTGAAAAACGCCTGCATCATTTCTTCGGATCCCGAAAAAATGCCGGGCGCGGGTCTCCGCCGCTGGAGCATCTCGCTGTAGATATAGCCGGGCTTGTCGTAATTCAAGCCCATCCCAGCCAGGTACTGCAAGCGCAGGTTTAAATCCCCGTTGATGGCGGACCCTTTGAGCCACTGCTGCAGGTCCGCGGCGCGGCCCGCGTACGTTCCCAATATCTGCGGCGCGGAATGAAAATTGACCTCGGCCAAAGACTGCCTCACCAGTCTGTGATCGTCGCGCCCCAGGCGTTTGTGGAGCGCGTCGATATCGATCTTGGTGGGCTCCACTTGCGCCAGCAGTACGATGTCGTAGCCTTCGCCGTTTATGTCGTTGCCCCAGATCGTGCCGTTGGGAAACACCTCGAAGAACGTGGCCAGCTCGCTCTTTACCGTCTCGAAATCGCTCTCGTACAGAGGCACCCACTGCGTGATCACGCCGCCCGGGTTCAAATGCTGCTTCACCAGCTCGAAGTATTCCTTCGAATAAAGCGTCGCCGTGCCCTTCACCCACGGGTGGATCGGATCGGATGTGATGATGTCGAACTTGTCCTTCGTCGTCAGAACAAAATGGCGCGCGTCGTCGTAGACCATGTGCGTGCGCGAATCGTGAAACACATTGTGATTTTCACGAGTGAAGTACTTCGACGACGCTTGCGGGATCAGCGGCTCGATTTCGCAGATGGTGATGTCTTGAATCTCCGGATGGACCACGAATGTGCCTGCGGTGACGCCCGCGCCGAAACCAACGATCAGCACTGATTTGGGGGCTTTGTGGATCAGTGCCGGAATGTGCCCCAGCATGCGCTGCAGGCGCATGTCGTACGGCTCGGTGGACGCCTCCACTTTCCCGCTGACGTGAAAATAGATTTGGCCGCCGTCGAGCCGCGACACGACGACCGATGAATTGCGTCCCTCGCCGATATAGAGCGGCTTGCCCGGTGATGTTTGCAAAGACATCCTGCGCCCGTAGGCGATCGCCAGCCAGGGTGCTTCGGAAACCGTTGCAAATAGAATCAACGCGGCTACCGTAGCCGCGCCGACGCCAAAATAGCCCGATCCCGTGAGCCCGGACTTGTACAACATAATTAGCCCAGCCACGACGGAAAGAGCAATCAGAGTCTGCTGCGCGCCCTGCGTGCCCACCCACGGAATCAGCACGATGCTGAAGCCCACCGCGCCCAGAATCGCGCCGATGGTATTCGCCGCGTAGACCTCGCCCACCAGCGCTCCGCTGTCTTCATCTCGACCGGCTAGCGAAGCCAGCGCAAGAGGAAAGCTGAGGCCCCACAAGAGCGCGGGTGGAAGGATCGCCATCAGGCACATCAAGAAATCGATGCGGAACAATCGCCACGGATCGGCTACGGACAGAGGATTAAACGGCCACGAAGGGATCAGTTCGGTGACCGCGTAAGCCGTCCACGCCACGGCGAACGCCAGGGCCAGCTGCGACGCCCCAAGCGCCACTCGCGGACGCTTCATTTTTCGGGCCCACACCGATCCCGTGCTGCTGCCGATGCCGAGGCCGATCAAGAACACGGCCAAAATGATGGAAAACGTGTATACAGTGGCGCCGAGCATCAGGGCAAGCAGGCGAGTCCAGACGACCTCCGCGCCCAAGGCGCAGAGTCCCGATAATCCGATCGCCGCGTAGACGGGCCAGGCATGTTCGGGCCTCGCCGCGGGTGGCGCGCCCTCGGCGGGAACGTCGTACGCCGCGTGTTGCCGCAACACGAAACTCGCCGCGGCAACTGCCAGGTTGATCGCAGCGGCCACATACGTCGCGACGGCCATGTCGTGGACGCGTAGCAGATAAAATCCAGCGAACAGGCATCCGAAAACGGCGCCGCCGATGTTGCCTCCGTAAAACAGCCCCAGCCAGGATACGCCCATTGGCGTCGATTCCACCCAGCGTCCGATTGCCGGCAGAGACGCTCCCATCAGCACGGTGGGAGGCAGCAGGCAGATGCCCGCCACCAGGCCACGCAGCAGAATCGAAGGCAATCCATCGCCGACCGCCGCGGTATACAGGCCGTTCAACATTGGAATGACGAACAGTACCGCGACGCCGAAAAGGCCGATGCCCAACTCGAGAAGCCCGTAAATGCGCAGCGGATGCTCGCGACGCGAAATCAGGCGCGGCAGCAGCAGGCTGCCCAGGCACATGCCGCCCATATACGTTCCTAGCAGCACGCCAAGGGAGACGGCGGACGATCCGATCACCAGTTGCAGCAACTGGAACCAGACGACTTCGTAAATCAGCGCCGCGCAGCCGCTTCCGGCGAACAAAAGGAGGAGCACCGGCAGCGCGTCAAATGTGGAAGGAGTATTGCGAGACAATCTCGCATGATACCTGAAAAAAGGGGGGACAGACCACTCTGCCCCTCCCTTGTGGACCGCTAAACCAGCTTCATCTTCTTCACCGGCAGTTCGCGCACGCGCTTGCCTGTGGCTGCGAAAATCGCGTTGCAAATGGCGGGGGAGATCACTGGGACTCCTGGCTCGCCCACGCCCGCGGGAGGCGCGTCGCTCGGCACGATGTGGACGTGGGTCATCCGGGGCGCTTCCGGCATCCGCGCCACGGGATAATTGTTGAAATTCCCCTGCTGCACGCGTCCGTCGGCTAGCGTAACCTCGCCCAGCATCGCTACGCTGGTGCCGAACACCGCCGCGCCTTCGAACTGCGCGGTGACGCGTTCGGGATGGACCACCATGCCCGCGTCCACGGCGATATCGACGCGCGGGATCGTTACCTTGCCCTTGGCGTCGACCTCTACTTCAACAACCGCCGCGATGTATGAAAGGAAGCTGCGATGTACCGCGACCCCCCAGGCATGCCCCGGCCCGGACTTCTTGTTCGCCCAACCCGACTTCTCCGCCGCGAGTTCCACCACGCGACGCAGGCGGGCTACGTCGAGCGGATAGCGCTTGTCCCCTGGAAGATCGATGATTCGCGAGGGCCCGAGCAGATCGAGCAGATAGTCCACCCGGTCCCGATTCGCCGCCGCCGCCAACTCGTCCACGAACGACTGCACCGCGAAGGCGTGATAAATATTCGCTACCGAACGCATCCATCCGATCCGTACGGGAGCCTTCGCCGGACCGTTTTCCGCGCGGTGATGGGGGATGTCGAAGGGTACATCGCTCCAACCCATGCCCATTTGCGACGTTCCGTACTCCGCCTTCGGATCGAACATCATCTCGATGGGAGGAAACGCACTGCGCTGCAGCCACGCCGTCGGGCGGCCTTTCGCGTCCACGCTCGCCTTCATGTACATTGCGGCCACTGCGTGGAAATAGTCGAAGTGAATATCGTCCTCGCGGCTCCAGACCACCTTCACCGGCTTGCCGGTCTTCTGCGAAAGCACCGCGGCCTCGGCCACGTAATCCGGCTTGGATTTGCGCCCAAATCCTCCGCCCAGCAGCGTCACGTGGCACGTCACGTCAGCCGGCTTGATGCCGACTGCCGCTGCCACGGTCGCCTGCACGGCCTGCGGATTCTGCGTCGATGCATACGCGATTACCTTGCCGTTCTTAAACTCGGCAACAGCGGCCGGAGGCTCCATCGGCGTGTGCGCCAAAAGCGGAACATAGTAATCCGCTTCGATAATCTTGCCGCCCTTGGCGAACTCCGCGTCCACATCGCCCACGTTGCGCGCGACCTTGCCCGGCTTCCGCGCCGATTCCTTCAACGCCGTCTTGAACGCTCCCGAATCAAAGCTCGCGTTGGCGCCCAAATCCCAATCGACTTTCAACTTCTTGCGTCCCTGCATCGCGGCCCATGTGTTGTCAGCGATGACCGCGACACCGCCCAGAGCCTGAAATCCGTACGGAGGCTTCATCGGGTCGATGGTCGCCGTTTGCAGCACGCCCTTCACCTTGCGCGCCTCGCTGTCGTCCACGGATACGATCTTGCCGCCCATCACGGGCGAGCGCTCGATGGACGCGTAGACCATCCCAGGTATCTTCGCGTCGATGCCGTAGACGGCCTTTCCCGTGCACATGTCGAGCAAATCGACGATCGGCAGAGCCTTCCCGATGTAGCGATACTCGGACGGAGCCTTGAACGTCAGTTCTTCCTTCTTGGGAACAGCCTGCTTTGATGCAGCCGTCACTAGCGCCGCATAAGCAATTTTCTTGCCGCTCGGCACGTGGACCACCTGCTCGTTGCGAGCCCTGCACTCCGCCACAGGCACGCCCCATTGCGAAGCCGCCGCACGCTCCAGCATCGTGCGAGCTGTCGCGCCCGCGATCCTCAGCGCTTCGTAAAAGCTGCGGATGGAGTTGGATCCGTCGGTATCCTGCGATCCATACTTCGCGTCGCCAATGGCCTGCTCCACGCGGACGTTCTTGAAATCGACGTCCAGTTCGTCGGCCGCCACCATCGGCAAAGACGTCTTGATACCCGTGCCCATCTCCGAACGGTGCGCGATGATCGTCACCAGGCCGCTTGGCTCCATGCCGAGATAGACGCTGGGCTGCCAGGTGGCGTCGGCTTCCAGGCCTTCGGTGGCCAGCACGAACGCCCCGGCGGAAAAGATGCCGAGGAAGCCTCGGCGCGAGACGACTAATTCGACGCGGTTCATGCCTTCACCCCCGCCGCGACCTTAATGGCCGCACGAATCCGCTGATACGTCCCGCAGCGGCAGATGTTGCCCTGCATCACGTCGTCGATGTCCTTGTCCGTGGGTTTCGGCTTCTCTTTGAGCAGAGCCACGGCCTGCATAATCTGACCGCTCTGGCAGTATCCGCACTGCGGAACGTTGCCTTTTTCCCAAGCAGCCTGCACCGGGTGCAGGTGGCCATTCGCGAGGCCTTCGATCGTGGTGATCGACTTGCCCGCCGCGGCCTTCATCGTAGTCTGGCAGCTTCGCACTGCTGCACCGTTGATGTGGATCGTGCAGGCTCCGCATAATCCCATTCCGCATCCGAACTTCGTGCCGGTGAGGTCCAGCACGTCGCGCAAATACCATAGAAGGGGCATATCGCCGTCGCCATCGAATTTCCTGGCGGATCCGTTCACGCGCAGTTCAATCATGAAGCCTATGGTAGCGCGGCTTTGGTCCGATGGGGAGTTACACTGGTTCGCGGGGAAACTTCCATGATAATGTCCGTCTTTGTAGGAACAAGCGTCGATGGTTTCATCGCGCGGCCGAACGGCGAATTCGATTTTCTGGACCCTGAAGGGAACGAACCTCACGGTTACGAAGAGTTCTTCGCGAGCGTGGATACGCTGGTGATCGGCCGCAATACCTTTGAGACGGTGCGGGCCTTTCCGGAGTGGCCCTATGGGGATCGACGCGTCGTGGTGCTGAGCAGCCACCCGATCGACCTCTCGTCGGTGCGCGGACGAGTCGAGCAAATGGCCGGTGATCCAGCGGAGATCGCGGCAAAGCTCGCCGCGGGCGGCGCGAAGCACGTCTACGTCGACGGAGGCGTCACGATCCAGCGATTCCTGGGCGCCGGCCTGGTGAATCGCCTGATCGTGACGCGCGTACCCAAGCTGATCGGCGAAGGAATTCCGCTATTTGGAACGGTGCCGCACGATATCAAGATGCAGCTGGTGCGTGTGCAGCAATACCCCGGCGGCCTGGTTCAGACGGAGTACCGGATAGACCCGGAATAGGAACGCTCTATTTCCGGAACTCCGGCGCCGTTGCCGATGAGCAGTTGTTGCAATGGTCGTAACTGATGATCCGCGTCGCCTTCCATTCACCCGCCTTGTTCTGCCAGATCGTTATGAATCGGCCGACGCCGCTGCCATCCGGACACTTGCCCAGCTTGGGATTACAAAATAGGTGAATGCCCGTCTCCACCGCGCCGTAATGGTTCAGCGGATAGACGCGCAGCGAGCCAGACGCCAGGTCGCGATGCACCTTGCCGCAGATGTTGGCCTTCACCGCGTCCACTGTCGCCTGCTTGCCCGTGCTCAGGCCCGTGACGTCGTGATAAAACTCCAAGTCGTCGGCCAGCAGGGAGCCGAACTTCTCCAAATCGCACGAATTGTAGGCATCGAACAGAGCCGCATCCAGCCTCGAGATGGTCTTGAATAAATCGGAGTCCTGCGCAAACGCCGCAGGAAGGAACAGGAGGAACGCCAAGGCACGCATAGCGTGAACTACGCACCGTGATCCCGAAAGTTCCGGACATTTCGGAACCACTATTCGTCCATCTTTGTGCAAGTTGCGACTTTCACTGCAAGCCGCCCTTCGCGCCGCCGTGTACCTTCAAGCAGAATCTTCGTGGCCACGAAGTGTCGTACTGAAGTGGACCTGAGTCTCCGGCGGCCTTACCGCCCTCGGCGTCAGCTCGTAGCATGGCGCCGACGGAGGAACCTCGGGATCGATCCCGTAACAACACTATTGAGCGGATAGCCCTTATTGCCGCCTGCAGGGGAGTTTTCAGAGGGTGAGCGTCAAAGCAGGGATAAAAAAATGGGGAGTGATAGGTAAGCCCTGGAACCCCTCGCGAGATGCCCCCGATCCACACGCGGCCGGACAACGCCTGCCTTATCAGCAGGGCTCCGGCCGCGCACGGCACTTCTGCAGCCGAAGTGTCTCTTATGGCCGCGTTCACGGCGCCGCAATTCTCCAATGCTATGATTCCCCCATGTTCCGATCTCTGTTATTCGCGCTGGCGTTGCCACTGGCCGCGCAAAATGCACTTGTGGTCGTCTCCATTGACGGCATGCGCCCTGACTACGTCCTTAAGGCCGACGAGCATGGCCTGAAGATCCCTCATCTGCGGCGCATCTTAAAAGACGGCGCGCATGCTACCGGCGTCCGCGGCGTGCTGCCGACGGTTACTTATCCCAGCCACACAACGATCCTCACCGGCGTCTGGCCGGCGAAACATCGTATTTATTCCAACGTCGTCTTTGATCCTTTCGATCTGAATCTCGCGGGGTGGATGTGGTACGCGGAGGATATTGCCGTGCCCACGCTCTGGGACGCCGCGGCGAAGGCCGGGTTCGTCACCGGTAGCGTCAGCTGGCCGGTCAGTGTAGGGGCGAAGAGCGTGCGCTACAACATCCCCGAATACTGGCGCGCGTCAAAATTTCCCGGCGAGGATATCAAGCTGATGCGGGTCGTGAGCACGCCTGGCCTGATGGCTGAAATCGAGAAAGAGGCTGGCGCTTATGTGACGGATCTCGACGACGCCGAGCACGGAGACCGCCAACGAACCCGCTACGCCGCATACATCTTGCGCAACAAGAGAGCACAATTCGTCACGGTGCATCTGGCATCGCTCGATCATCTGGAGCACGCTGGAGGTCCGTTTAGCGCGCCTGCCAACGCCGCGCTCGAACAGATCGACGCCGAAGTGGGCGAACTCGAAGACGCCGCGCGCTCCGTCTCTCCCAACCCCGTGATCTGCGTTCTCTCCGATCACGGCTTCACGCGCACGGACCACAGCTTCAACATCGTCGCGCCGATGATGGAAGCGGGGCTCATCACCAAGACTAACGGCAAGGTCACGGCGTGGAAGGCGTATCCCGATCTTGAAGCGGGCTCGGCGGCGATCATTCTGAAGGACCCGAACGATGAAGCGACGCGCACTAAGGTCGGTCAGCTTTTGAAGCGCCTCGCCGAGGATCCGAACAACGGCATCGCGCAGATACTGGAGCCCCTTCAGATCGCGGTGTTCGGAGGACGCCCAGAGGCGGCGTATTGGGTCGATATGCAGTCGAATTTCTCTGTAGTGAATACAGACCGCCCGGCGCGCGTTGGGGGCACGCATGGCTATGCGCCGTCCAATCCGCAGCTGCTCGCCTCGTTCTTCATCGCCGGCCCGAAGATCAAGTCGGGCGTGAATCTGGGCGAAATCGACATGCGCAGCATTGCGGCGACGCTGGCGCAAGTGCTCGGCGTTCCGTTTCCTTCGGCCGATCTGGCTGCACTGCCTGTGTTTTAATAACGCCATGCCCCACATCGTCGTGATCGGCAGCGCGAATATCGATCTAACCACGTTTACAGACCAGTTCCCGCGCCCCGGCGAGACGATTTTCGGGCGCGATTTTTCGCTCGGCTTCGGCGGCAAGGGCGCGAATCAGGCCGTGGCCGCGCGCAATTGCGGAGCCGATGTGACGATGATCGCCCGCGTGGGGGAAGACATGTTTGGCGACGCGACCATCGAGAATTTAAAATCCTATGGCATCGATACCAGCCGCGTTTTGAAGACTGCGGGTGTATCCACCGGCGTTGCGCCGATCTTCGTCGAAAGCTCCGGACAGAATCGCATCCTGGTGGTAAAGGGCGCGAACGACTGTCTGACGCCCGCGGACGTTGAGGCTGCGAGAGATGTTATTTTAAGCGCGGACATGGTCGTGTTTCAGCTGGAGATTCCCCTGGCGACCACGATTGCGGCCTTGGAGTTGGCCAATCGCCACGGCATCAGTACGATTTTCAACCCCGCGCCCGCGCAGGTGCTGGACCTCAAGCAGGTCGGCATCGCCGATTATGTGATCCCGAACGAAACCGAGGCGGAAGTACTGTCCGGCATGCGCGTAACAAACCTCGACGACGCGAGGGCCTGCGCGCGTAAACTGCTGGCAGACGGCATCAATCGCGCGATTATCACTCTGGGCGCAAACGGCGCGCTGCTGATGGAGCCGGAGGTGCACATCGAGGCGTTCTCCGTTCAGCCGGTCGACACTACCGGCGCGGGCGACGCATTTATCGGCAGCCTGGCTGTCTTCCTGTCGAGCGGCTACGGCGAACGCGAAGCGATTTCGCGCGCTAATCTTTACGCGGCCCTTTCGACCCTCAACGTCGGGACGCAGAAATCCTTCGTGAAGGCAGACGTGTTCACTGCAGAGTGGCAGCGCCGATCAAAATGAGCCCGCTCAAGTAGCCGATGAACATCAGGGCGATGTAGAACATTGTGCCCTTCGGCGCGCCTTGAAATTCGCGCCAGATAAACACACCCCAGATCGCGGCGATGAGCGTCGCGCCCTGGCCCAGCGCGTAGGAAACCGCAGGTCCCGCTACATGGGCGGCGACCACGTTAAGGCACAGCGCAACCATCCAGATGCATCCGCCCAGAATCCCTATGAAGTGCAACTTCGCGCTTCCGCGGAAATAGTCCGCGTAGCCGACGCCTCCGGCCTTCATGAAAACCGTGTTCACGATGACGTTGCTCGCCAACACGCCCAGTCCGAAAAATACCAGCGCGACGTAGGGCGTCAGCTTATCCGGCCCGATGGCTCGCATCAACTGCGGGTAAAACAGCCCCATGGTGCATCCGGCGATGATCGAGAAAATCAACCCGTTCATGCGATTCTTTCCGCCCGCCTTCGGCAGCCGGTTGTATGCCGCGGCCGACATGATCATGGCGAAGACGATCAGCGCCACGCCCGCAAATAGCAGCGACGGATTGCCCTTCGGCGACTCAAGATAGCTTTCCACCGTGCCGATGACCAGCGCAAGGCCCACGCCTACCGGAAACGCAACGGACATGCCCGCCGCGTCGATGCCGACGACGAGCAGAATGTTGGACAAGTTGAAGATCGCGCCGCTGATGAGCGCGGGGACGGTGGCGGCTGCGACGATCGCGAATCCTCCGCCGAGCGTCGCGGCAAAAAGAATGGAGAAGAGAAACACGCCGATGGCGTAATCCCAATAGAACAGCTCGAAGGGCCACTTCTCCTTGCCGGCGAGCTTCTGGGTGTTTGCCCAGGAGCCCCAACCGAGCATCGTGACCACGCACAACAAAATCGCAATCGGTAGGCTGGTGACGACCATATTTATAGGGCCGCGACAAGTTTGGCGAGCAGCGCCGTGCGATCCGCGATCCGGCTTATAAGGATACTCTCATTGGGGGCGTGCGCGCCCTCGCCCACCGCCCCGAGGCCGTCCAGCGTCGGGACTCCCAACGCGGCGGTGAAATTTCCGTCCGAACCGCCGCCAGTGGCTGACTCCTGCAACGCGACGCCCAATTCGGCTGCCAGCTTCTCCGCCAGTTTGTACAGTTTGCGAACGCCCGCCGACCGCTCCAGCGGCGGACGGTTCAAACCGCCGGTGACTTCAATCTGGCAGCGCTTGTCGAAAGCCTTCAACGACGCGAACTTCTTTTCGAGATAATCGCGATCGCGCATACGGGGCGCGCGAATGTCGATTTCCGCCCGGCATTCGGCGGGCACCACGTTACTGCGCGTGCCTCCTTGAATCACTCCGGGACTAACCGTGACGCCATGATCAAGCTTGGTAAAGCCGGCAACGCGTTCCAGTTGACGGGCCATCTCGACAATGGCGTTGGCGCCGTTGGAAAAGTCAACACCCGCATGCGAAGCGCGTCCGCACACGACGATCTGGTAATCGCCGACACCTTTCCTCGCGGTTTTCAGCTTGCCTTCGAGGCCCGTGCCCGGCTCGAGCACCAGCACGGAGTCGCTCGATTGCGCCGCTTCCTCGGTGAGTGCGCGCGACGATTCGCTGCCCACCTCCTCGTCGGAATTGACCTGCATGACCACCTTCTTCGCCACGGGCACGTCGAGTTCGCGCAGGGCTCGCATGGCAAAGATGAAAAACGCGATGCCGGCCTTCATGTCGAGCACGCCGGGTCCCCACAAGCGTCCTTTTTTTTCGAGAAATGGCATCGTTCGCAGCGTGCCGAGGCTCCAGACGGTATCCGAATGCCCCAACGCAAGAATCTGGCCGGATGTTTTCGCGCCAGGCAGCGTGAACTCGACGCGCGCGTGCTTGCCAAACGCGCCCCCCGGAAACGTCTTGACCTTCGCAATGTCTCCCACGCGCGAGAAAAGCAGATCGACGAAGCGGTTGACATCCGCCGGACTGTCGCTGGGCGATTCGCATTCGACGAATTCCTTGATCAGCGCGACGATGTCCTTCTGATGCAGCTTGGCATAACGGAGGAAAGGGTCCATAGAATGGACAGTATGACAAATCGGAAGGCTGGGCAGAACCTGAGAAACCCTGATTTGGCGCCCGACGTTGAGGCGGACTGCTATACTCGTTGATTGCATGCCTGTCATGGATATCCAGCAGATCTGGGACATCCTTCCTCACCGCTACCCGATGCTGCTTGTCGACCGCATCGTGGAGCTTGAGGAGGAGCGCGTCGTCGGCATTAAGAACGTCACCATCAACGAGCCTTTTTTTGCCGGCCATTTCCCGGACATTCCAGTGATGCCCGGAGTGCTGATCGTCGAGGCAATGGCGCAGGTTGCCGGAATTCTTGTGCTCAGCTCGATTCCTGATCGCAAGAACAAGCTCGTGCTGCTGGCCGCCGTCAACGAAGCGAAGTTCCGCAAGCCCGTGGTGCCCGGCGATCAGCTTCGCATCGAAATGAAAGTGCTGAAGCGCAAGGCCACCATCGCCAAGATGAATGGCGTCGCTACCGTCAACGGGGTTGTCGTGGCCGAGGCGGAAATGATGTGCAAGCTCGCCGACCGCCTCGAAAAGGACTGACGTGATTCATCCCACCGCGATTGTCGATTCCAGCGCTCGAGTGGCTGAGTCGGCGGAAATCGGTCCATACTGTGTCGTGGGTGCAGATGTGGAAATCGGCTCGCGGACCCGGTTGATGGCGCACGTTTTCTTCGAAGGCCCGCTCGAGATCGGTGAGGACAACGTGTTCTTCCCCTATTCGAGCGTTGGCGTTGCGCCGCAGGACCTGAAATATCATGGCGAGCGCAGCTCTACGCGCATCGGGCATCGCAACAAGATCCGTGAATTCGTCACGATTCACCGTGGCACCGAGGGCGGGGGCATGCTCACCAGCGTTGGCGACGGCAATCTGCTGATGGCGTACGTTCACGTGGCGCATGACGTCCATATCGGCAGCCACACGGTGCTGGCCAATGCGACCACGCTCGGCGGACACGTCACCGTGGGCGACTGGGCCGTGATCGGCGCGTCGACGGGCGTGCACCAGTTCTGCCGCGTCGGCAAGCATGCCATCATCGGCGGATACAGCGTGATTACGCGCGATGTCCTGCCGTTTTCCAACACCGTGACCGAGCGCGAGGCCAAGGTGTTCGGCGAAAACGCGACTGGCCTCAAGCGCCGTGATTTCTCCGCCGAAACCATCGATTCGCTCCACAAAGCCTTCCGCCTGCTGACGCGCTCGGGCCTGAACACCACCCAGGCCGTCGCGAAGATCGCGGCAGAAGTCGCGCCGTCGCCGGAGGTGGAGGAACTGCTCGAATTCATCCGCACCTCCGACCGGGGCTTTATCAAATAAGATGCGTTACGGGCTGATCGCCGGCAATGGACGCTTTCCCGTGCTCGCACTAGAAGCCGCGCGCAAGGCCGGCTTTGAAATCGTCGCCATCGGAATCAAGGAAGAAGCGTCGCCCGAAATCGAGGCGCTCGCCGCGCGCTGCCACTGGATTTCCCTCGGGGCGCTGGGCAAGTTGATCGACATCTGCCACAAGGAGCACATCACGAAATTGATGATGTGCGGGCAGGTGAAACACGCCAAGATTTTTTCCTCCATCGTGCCCGATTGGCGCCTCGCCAAACTCCTGCTGAACATCGAAACGAAGAACACCGAGGGCCTGATCAACGCGATCGCGCGCGTGCTGAACGACGAGGGCGTGGAACTGGTGGATTCGACGCTGCTGCTGAAGGATCTTCTTGCCACCGAGGGCACGCTGACCAAGCGCAAACTGACGCCGGAGGAAACGCGCGACATCGAATACGGCCGCCACGTGGCGAGCGTTCTGGCCGGCATCGACGTTGGTCAAAGCGTCGCTATCGCGGACCGCGCCTGTGTGGCCGTGGAAGCGATGGAGGGAACCGACGCGATGCTGCGCCGCGCGGCATCCCTGGTCGAAGGGAAACCGCTGCGGCTGGTGAAGGCATCCCGCCTGCGGAAGCATATGTTGTTCGACGTGCCGGTGGCCGGCCCGCAAACCGTCGACATCATGAAAGAGACGAACACCTCTGCGCTGGCCATCGACGCATCGCGCACGCTGCTGATCGACCGCGACGAATTCCTGGTGCGAGCCGACGCCGCGGGCATCGCGATTGCCAGTTATCTGCCCGAAGAGTAGTTTGGTGTACTCTCACGGTGTCAACCGCTCCCGATGGTCGCGGCTCTCTTTGGGTGATTTTCAAACAGGGCCCGAAAAGAGCCGGCGGATCATTCCACTACTTCAGCCAGGTGACGGATTTCGGAGGCGTCTGGTCGCATGCCATCGAATCGGTTACGCCGGAGGCGAGCGGGGAGCAGGCAATTCCCGTCGCCGCGCGCTGCGCGGCCTGTTTGGTGGATCCCGACGCCTTGCCGCAGTTGGTGTTGCCCCTAAACTCCATGCACACCTCGACGCGATAGGCGGCCAGCGAGGTGGTGGAATAGTAGATCGCGGCGGCGACCAGAATCAGAAAAACAATCCCGATGATCGCGGCTTTGTTCACAAAATCGGCTCCGTGAAGAATGATCCCATTCGGCGGAATTTGTCGTACCGGTCGTCGATCAACTGCTGCGGCGACATGCCCGATAGTTCGGAAAGTCCAATGCGCAGCATCAGGCGCAGCGCGTCTGCGGCATTCTCCGGATCGGTGTGCGCCCCTTCGCCGGGCTCGGGAATGATTCCGTCGATCAGGCCCAGGTTCAGCAGATCGGGCGCGGTCATCTTCAGCGCGGCCGCGGCCAGCGCCGCTTTGCCGGAGTCGCGATAGATGATCGCCGCGCAGCTCTCCGGCGAAATGACGCTGTACACCGCGTTCTCCATCATGTACACGCGATTGCCGACTCCGATGGCTAGCGCGCCACCGCTGCCACCTTCGCCAATCACGACGACGATGATCGGCACGCCCAGCCGCGACATTTCGCGGAGATTTTGCGCGATGGCTTCGGCCTGGCCCCGCTCCTCGGCGTCGATGCCGGGGTACGCGCCGGGCGTGTCGAGAAGCGTGATGATCGGCCGCGAAAATTTTGCCGCCATTTCCATCAGGCGCATCGCCTTGCGATAGCCTTCGGGCTTCGGCATGCCAAAATTGCGGAACAGCTTCTGTTTGGTGTCGCGGCCCTTCTGCTGGCCCACCACCATCACCGGATTCTCCTCGAACCATGCCATCCCGGCCACGATGGAATGATCGTCGGCATAGGCGCGGTCGCCGTGCAGTTCCTGAAAATCCGTAAAAATGCGCTGAATGTAATCGAGCGCGTGCGGGCGCTTGGGATTGCGTGCAAGTTGCACGCGTTCCCAGCTGGGATTGGATGGTTGGGGAGACTGCGCGTCGGCCATGATGAGGGCTACTAGTTCAGAATACCTTAATTGGCGAGAATCTCCATCGCCTCCGAGCCGCAGATGCGCTTTACCTCGGCGCAAAACTCCTTGTCGGGGCGGACTTTCATGGAAAGATCCAGGATGACCGAGAAATCGCGCGATTTTTCCAACCGGAGGCGAACTTCGGTGGTGCCCGGTTTATTGGCGAAGAGTTTCTGCAGGGCGCTGGCCCGGTCCGCGCTCCCCGACCCGTTCACCGGCACCCGAATCGAGATCAGCGACGGCAGGTTCACGCGCGCCACTTCCAGCGGTACGATCTCCTGAACCGAAATTTTGGGGGGCGCGTTCTCTTCCGGCAGCACCAGCCCGCGCACCAGGACGGCTTTATCCTCGATCAGGGACTTTTCCAGACGCTCATATTGCGTGGTAAACACCATCGCCTCAATCGAGCCTTCCAAATCTTCAATCTGCATCGATGCCCAGAGCTTTTGTTCCTTGTTGCGACGCCGCTGCACGCCGGTGAGGATTCCGCAGAGCGCGACCTCCGTGCCCTTGGCGAGGCCCTCCAGATTGCTCGACCGGTACGTCGCCAGCTCGTTAACCTTATCCATGTACTGATCCAGCGGGTGTCCGCTGACGTAAAAGCCGAGGATCTCTTTTTCGGCCGACAACTTGTCCTGGCTGGTCCAGTCCGGAACATTCGGCAGGGGATGATCGGCGGGCACCTGTTCTTCCATCAAGCTCGCGAACAAGCCGGATTGTCCGCTTTCGCGGTCTTTGTGCGCGCGCGCGCCGGTCTCCATGGCGCTATCGATCACGGCCATCAACTGTGCCCGCGTGCCTTCCAGCGAATCCATTGCGCCAGCCTTGATGAAGCTCTCAATCATGCGGCGATTTACCGCGCCCAGGTCCACGCGCTCGCAGAATTCAAAGAGCGAACCAAATTTGCCGCCCCCGGTGCGGGCCGCGACGATGGAATCCACCGCGTTTGAGCCGACGTTTTTAATCGCGCCGAGGCCGAAGCGAATGCCGGGGTCGGGACCGTCGGGCACCGGCGTGAACGTAAATTCAGACCAGTTCACGTCGGGCGCGAGCACGCGGATATTCATTTCGCGGCACTCGTTGATGTATTTCACGACCTTCGCCGTGTTGCCTGTTTCCGAGGTCAGAAGCGCCGACATGAACTCAATAGGGTAATGCGCCTTCAGGTACGCCGTGACGAACGCCAGGTACGCATATGCGGCGGAGTGCGACTTGTTGAAGCCGTATCCCGCGAATTTTTCCATCAGGTCGAATATTTTTTCAACCTTCTTCTGCGGGTGGCCCTTCGCCTTCGCGCCGGTGACGAAGCGCTCGCGCTGCTTGGCCATTTCCTCGGCCTTCTTTTTCCCCATCGCACGGCGCAGCATATCGGCGTCGCCCAGCGAATAGCCCGCAAGGACGTTGGAGATCTGCATCACCTGCTCCTGGTAGACCATCACGCCGTAGGTCTCCTCCAGAATGGCCTTCATTTCAGGCAGATCGTAAACCACTTCCTTGCGGCCGTGTTTGCGGTCGATGAAGTCGTCGATCATCTGCATTGGTCCGGGGCGATAGAGAGCGTTCAGGGCGCAAAGATCTTCCAGGCGGTCCGGCTGGTAGCGCCGCAGAATGTCCCTCATACCCGGCGATTCGAACTGGAACACGCCGCTGGTATAGGCTCTGTGAAACACGCTTTCATAGGTCTGCTTGTCGTCCAGCGGTAGATCCTCGATGACGATCTTCACGCCGCGATACTTCTCGATCAGCTTCAGCGCGTCGGCGATGATGGTCAGAGTGGTCAGCCCAAGAAAATCCATCTTGAGCAGCGACAGCTTTTCCAGGACCACGCCGTCGTACTGCGTTACAATTTCGTCTTTGTTCGTCTTGTAAAGCGGGATCAGGTCCGTCAGCGGAACCGGCGAAATCACCACGCCCGCCGCGTGCACACTCGCATTGCGCGCCATCCCCTCCAGCCGCTCGGCGACCTCCAGTACTTCCTTCACCCGAGGATCTTTGCGGGCCAGATCGTCGATCTGCGGCTCGATCTTGCGCGCTTCCTTCAGCTTGATGTTCAGGGGCTGCGTGGGAATCAGCTTGGTGATTCTTTCCACGTCCGCGAAGCCCATGTCGAGCGCGCGGCCCACGTCCTTGATCGCGGCACGCGCGGCCAGCGTGCCAAAGGTAATGATCTGCGCCACCTGCTCACGGCCGTATTTCTCCGTGACGTACTGAATCACATCGCCGCGCCCCCGCGTGCAGAAATCGATGTCGATATCGGGCATGCTGATGCGTTCCGGATTCAGGAAGCGCTCGAACAGCAGGCCGTAGGCCAGCGGATCGATGTCGGTGATTTCCATCGCATAGCTGACCAGGCTGCCGGCGGCCGATCCACGTCCAGGCCCTACAGGAATGCCCTTCTGCTTCGCGTAGCGGATGAAATCCCACACGATGAGGAAGTAGCCGGAGAACTTCATCTGCTGGATGATCCGGATCTCGCGGTCCAGCCGCTCGGCGTACTCGGCCAGATCGTGTTTCAAACGGCCTTGGGCCTTCAAGGCTTCCAGGCGCGTGCGGCGCTTCTCAAATCCCTGCCGCGCAACATATTCGAAGTAGCTGTCGATCGTCTGCCCTTCCGGCACGCCGAACTTCGGAAACGGCTCTTCGACGGGAGATAGCTTCACCTGGCAGCGCTGCGCGATGTCCCACGTCCGGTCAAGAGCCTCTTCCACGTCGCCGAACAGCGCCAGCATTTCTTCGCGAGACTTGATATAGAACGCCGGTTGATCAAAGCGCATCCGGTTCGGGTCCGACATCGTCTTGCCCGTCTGGATGCATAGCATGATTTCGTGCGCGCGGGCGTCGTCCTTGCGGAGGTAATGCGAATCGTTGGTTGCCACCAGCGGAATGCCCGTATCTTGCGACAGCCGGTGGATCAGCGGCAGCACCTCCGCGTCCTTTTCCAGGCCGTGATCCTGCAGTTCGAGGAAATAGTTCTTTTTCCCGAACATGTCGGTATATTCGTAGGCCAGCCGCCTGGCTTCCTCGTAGCGATCCGCCAGCAGCGTCTCGTTGATATCGCCGCGCAGGCACGCCGACAATGCGATCAGGCCTTTGGAGTGCTGGGCCAACAGATCCTTATCGATGCGCGGCTTGTAATAGAACCCTTCCAGATAGCCGGTGGAAACCAGTTTCGTGAGGTTGCGATACCCTTCCTGGTTTTCGCACAGCAGTACCAGGTGGTTGTAGCGATTCGTATCGCTCTTGTTGGTTCGCCCCTGCTGCGCGACGTACACCTCGCATCCGATCACCGGATGGATGCCTTTCGCCTTGGCGTGATTGTAAAACTCCACCGCGCCGAACAGGTTGCCGTGATCGGTCATGGCGATCGCGGGCATCTTCTGCTGCTCGGCAACCTCCATTAATTGCGAGATCTCGCAGGCGCCGTCGAGCAGCGAATAATCCGTGTGGCAGTGGAGATGAACGAAAGGCGTATTCGACATCGTTACAAAATGCGGGGGAGACTTTCAGTATACCGCCGCTTTACTTCACTTCGACCACGATCATTTCCATTTTATTCGGCCCAAGGTTCGTTGTGGCGTGCATCACCGGTCCGCTCCAGGTGATATCGCCCGCGGCGACCTTGGGAAGCGCGCTTTGCGACCCGTCGGCCAGCTTCACTGTTGCGTTCAAATCGGTCAAGAACACGCCCACGCGGCCTTTGCCTGTGTGCTCGTGCATCATCTCCGTCCCGCCGGCCTCGCGCCAGCTGCGAAAAACGCGCACTTGAGGATTCTCAAAGATCAAGAGATTGTGCGCCGGATCGATCGCCACGGGGTCGAGCTTCAGGTTTCGTGGAGCACTCTGCGCGGGGGCTGGCTGTTTCAGTTCCACTTCGACAATGCGCAGCGTCGTTGAGCCTGTGTTTTCACTCACATGCATGCCGCCGGCCGGGCTCCAGGCGACCTCGCCGGCCTTCCAGTGATGGGTCTCAATGTGCCCGTCCTGATAACGGATGGTCTGATCGCCATCAGTCAGGTAAATCATGACACGATTCAGGTCATGCCGGTGCAGAGCAGTTGGTTTATGCGGCTCGTCGGCGGCTCTAAGCACGCGCACGGCGTCGTTATCGATCTTTACGTCCGCAGCGAGCGCTAGCAGCATCGAGAACAGGATCGTCGTCATCAGGGTAAAGGATACCCGAACTGATTTATGATTGGCTGCGGACAGAGCGGTCTGTCCCATTGCTCCCATGAATAAAGATACTCTCGATCTCTCCCCCTCGGAGATGCGCGCACTCGGGTACCGCGCCGTCGATCTTCTCGTCGATCACTTTTCCCAGCTTCCCGAAAAGCGCGTCGGCGCCAAAGGTGATCCCGCCGTGTTGCGCCCCGCGCTCCTTGCCGACCCTCCCTCGCAACCCGTCGCGCCCGATGAGATCTTCGCGACGCTCCAGCGCCACGTTTTCCCCAATATGATGAACGTCGGGCACCCGCGCTTCTTCGCCTTCGTGCCGGTGCCGTCGAACTTCGTCAGCGTCATGGCCGACGCTCTCGCTTCCGGCTTCAATGTGTTCGCCGGATCCTGGCTGGGTGGCTCCGGACCCGTCGCCCTCGAACTGGCCGTCGTCGATTGGATGCGGCAATGGTGCGGCCTTCCCGAGACCTCCGGCGGACTCTTCGTGAGTGGAGGCTCCATGGCGAACCTCACCGCTCTCGTCGCGGCGCGCGATTCGAAACTGGGACATCGGATCGACAAGGCCACCGTTTATTATTCCGATCAAACGCATTCCTGCGTCGACCGGGCGTTCCACGTCGCCGGATTCGTCCCCGGGCAGATCCGGAAGATCCCCTCCGACGCCCAGTTCCGCCTTCCCGCCGGCGAACTCGCGCGCCTGATCGCCGCCGACCGGGCCGCCGGATTGCGCCCTTTTGCCGTGGTCGCCAATGCCGGGACCACGAACAGTGGAGCGATCGATCCTCTCCCGGAGCTTGGCGAAATTTGCCGCGCCAATGATCTCTGGTTCCATATCGATGGCGCCTACGGAGCAGCTGTCGCGCTCTGCGATCGCGGAAAAGCTCTCCTGCGCGGCATTGAACTCGCGGACTCTCTCTCGCTCGATCCGCACAAATGGCTCTTTCAATCGATGGAGTGTGGCTGCGTCCTGGTGCGCGACGCGAGTATTCTCAAGTCCGCCTACCGCATCATGCCCGAATACCTCGCCGACGTGCACCGCAATCTTGCCGAGGTGAATCCGTGCGACTACGGCATCCAGCTCACGCGAGGTTTCCGTGCGCTCAAGCTCTGGATGTCGATTCAGTATTTCGGCCTCGACGCGTTCCGCGCGGCCATGGAACGGGGCTTCGCGCTGGCGGAATTCGCCGAAACGAAGCTCCGGACCATGCCCGGTTGGGAGATCGTCACTCCCGCGCAAATGGGCGTCGTGACGTTTCACCATCCCGCTGCGGACTATCCGAAGCTCCATGACGCTATGCTCGAGGACGGCTTTGGGCTCGCCACCTCCACCGTTCTAAAGGGCCGCACCGTGCTGCGCTTCTGCACCATCAACCCTCGCACCACCGAGGACGATATCAGCCGCACGCTGGATTGGATCGATTCTCTGATTTGAGTGGGACTTACTTGTATCCCAGGTGCAGCGCCACCACACCGCCCGTCATTCGTTCGAACCCCACTCGGGCGAAGCCCGCGGCTTTCATGGTTTCCGCAAGCGCCTCCGCGCCGGGGAATTTCCTGATCGAATCGGGCAGATAGAAATACGCGTCGCCGGAGCCGGAAATCATCCCACCCACCTTTGGCAGTACCCGCGTCGAAAAGTACCCGTAGAGGGCGCCAAACACTCGATTCGTCGGCTGCGAGAATTCCAGAATCGCCGCCACTCCACCCGGCTTCAACACCCGCAGCATCTCCTGCAGGCCTTTTTCGTAATTCGCCAGATTGCGGAACCCGAATGCGCAGGTGATCAAGTCGAGAGACGCGTCCTTCAGCGGCAGCGCCAGCGCATCGGCCTCGAACAAGGGCGCGCCCGGGCTCTTACGCTGGCATTCCACCAGCATCGGGTGGCAGAAATCGCTGCCAAGGATCCACGCGCCGTGATTCTCCAGGGCGACCAAAACGTCGCCCGTGCCGCAGCAAAGGTCAAGGACGCGGGCATCGGGCTTTAGAACCTCCTCCAGCCGCTTCACGGTCCGCGCGCGCCAGCGCTTGTCTAAGTTAAACGACAGCAGATGATTCAGCAGGTCGTAGCGGCCGGCGATGCGGCCGAACATGTCCTGAACCCAGCGGGCTTTTTCCTGTTCGGCGTTTTCCAGTTCTCTGGGCGTCAACGCAGAACCGCCTCAATGGATTCCAAAACCACGCGGTCGTCGATGCCGGACATCACCGTGACCTCGCCGATCTTCACCGGCAGTACGAAATGTACGTTCCCTTGAATCGTTTTCTTGTCACTCACCAGCCGCTTCGCCAGGTTGCTGGCGGAAATGCCGTCGAGCGGCGGAATCGGCCCGTATTTCGTGATCACGCGTTCGATCTCGGCCGCTTCCTTCGCGTCCAGATGCGCCGCCCGCTTCGCCAGCACGGTCGCCGCCCGCATGCCGAAGGCCACAGCCTCGCCATGCAGAAACCGCGAATAGCCTGTTTCTGCCTCCAGCGCGTGACCCACCGTGTGGCCGAAGTTCAGGATGCGCCGCAAGCCGCCTTCGCGCTCGTCGGCGGAGACCACTTCGCACTTGATGCGCACCGCGTCGGCAATGATGCGCTCCACGGTTCCGGGCTCTTGCGCCATCACCCGCGCGGCTCCTTCGTCGAGCAGACGAAACAGCGCCGCATCGCGAATCACGCCGCACTTGACGATCTCGTAGAGCCCGGCGCGATACTCGCGCTCCGGCAACGTCTTTAAGACATCGGGATCGATCAGAACCACCAGCGGCTGATGAAAACTGCCCAACAGATTCTTCCCCGACACCAGGTTCACGCCGGTTTTCCCACCCACCGCCGCGTCCACCTGCGCCAGCAGCGTGGTTGGCACCTGGATCACCGGCACCCCGCGCATGAAAATCGCGGCCAGGAAACCGCCTGTATCGTTGACGATGCCGCCTCCGAACGCCACCACGATGCTGGACCGGTCGCCTCCCTGGGCGAGCATCTGCTCAGCCATCGCCTCCACTTCGGCGAGGCGCTTCCTCGATTCGCCTCCGGGGAAAAAGATCGGCGTATGCGCGATGCCGTCGAACATCGCTCCGTGCATATCCCAAACGTCTTTCGTCGTGACGACAAACACCTTGCCGTGCTTGGCGGGAAGAAATTCCTGAATACGTCCCGCCGCCCCGCGCTCCACGATGGCGTCATAGGAGCGCTGCGGCGTCTTGACGCGAAAACTAGCCATCTTTTTATTGTCGCTTACTCGCCATTTTCGCTTCCAGATTGGCCTTCACCTCCGGCCATTCCGGCGCGATGACGCTGAAGTACACGGTGTCGCGAAGGCGGCCGCTCCAGGTCACCATGTGGCTGCGCAGGATGCCCTCCTGCTTCGCTCCGATGCGCAGAATCGCGTTGCGTGACTTCATGTTCAGCGTATCGGTCTTCAGTTCCACCCGGTTGCACCCCAGCGTCTCAAACGCGTGGCGCATCATCAGGTACTTGGCTTCGGTGTTGATCGCGGTGCGCTGCCACGGGGGCGCGATCCACGTGCTTCCGATCTCCACGCGCTTATGCGCCACATCGATGTTCATGTACCGCGTTGAGCCGACGATGGTGCCGGTCGCCTTTTCGATGGTCGCGAACGGCAGCGCGGTCCCTTTCTCCTGATCGGAAAGCGCGGCCCGGATGTAGCGCATCATCTGGTCTGCATCGAGCACCTGGCTGGGATTCAGCTTCCACAACTCCGGATCCAGGCCCACAGCGGACAGCCCCGCGTGATGCGATTCGGAAAGAGGTTCCAGGCGGACGTGAGAGCCTTCCAGGACAACGGGTGAGAGATTCACAATCTCCCGATTCTAACCCGCAGCAGCGCGCTCCATCTCCGTGGCGAGAATCGCGGCGACGATCCGCACGTTCGGCTCGGTCAGCATTTCCGCCGGCGCGAAGTGCGACGTCAGCCCGTGCGGCGCGATGCGGTCCCATTCAAACCAGGCGGGGCGCGGCTCAGGCTGCCCGGCCGGCGCGAGATGAATGATCTTGCCGCACCACGGATAAGGACGATACCGCCGCAGGGCCCCGGCTAGAGGTTCGCAGGAGGGAGTCAACTTCCTGCGCACCACACGGGAGACGGCGCGCCGGACCAGGCTGCGGGGAGGACAAAACAGATCCGTCGCGTCCAGCATCGCGACGAACGACACTTTTTCTCCCTCTTCTTCGATCAATCGGGCCATCTCCAATGCGACTAAACCCTCCGCCTGCCAGCCCGCGAGCGCGTACGGCCCGTGTGCGCGACACCGCTGCAGGATGCGGACACAGTGGGCGGCAATGTGCTCAATCGTGTGCGGCGGAGGCATATGTTCCAGGGTGGGCGGAGTAATTCCGATCACCGGATGTTCGGGGTCCAGGTGCGCGGATAGTCGGGAATACGCTGCGCCCGGCGCGATCAGCACCAAAGGCACTGCGTCGGAAGCTCTTCTCTCGTGCACCGACGGGCTCGGCACAGCCGCTTCCAGAGTGAACACACCGGCCTCGAAGTGACGAAGCACATCAGCCACCGGAATACCAAGGGAAAACGCGGCTTCCCGCGAAGGATGAGGCCCTGGGTGCAGCAGCAACAACTTCGCGCGAATCTCCGATAGCCGCGAAATGAACTTCCGGCGCGAGCCGCCGTCCGTCAGCGGTACGAACCGCGCGAGCGAAGCCTCCACCGCCATCCGTGCCGTATCTTCGTCCGGCCCCCCAGGTAACAGGCTTACAACAGAATCACCAGTGCGGATCCCAAATGCTTTCAGGCGCTCGCGGGTCGCCCACAGATGCTCGGCGAGCCGTTCCGGAGTGGGCGGTTGGCGTCCAGCCTCGGCGAGTGCGAGTCTATCCTCGTCGATGGAGCAGGCGTGAAGCAAGACAAGTACCTACTCCCTGTAGAAACACCGATCCGGGAAAAAGTTTCAAATCTTTTCGGCGATCGATTTTGCCTGAAGAAACTGAAGGAGATAATCTGGGCCACCCGCCTTGGAATCCGTTCCGGACATGTTAAATCCGCCAAACGGATGAGCCCCGACCATGGCTCCCGTGCATTTCCGGTTCAAGTACAGATTGCCGACAAAGAACTGCTCCCGCGCCTTGCGAAGTTTGTCGGGGTTCTTTGAGTAGGCCGCCCCAGTGAGGCCGTATTCGCTATCGTTGGCGAGTTGCAGGGCATGGTCGAAGTCGCGCGCCTTGGTCACCGCCAGCACTGGCCCGAACACTTCTTCCTGGAAAATGCGCGCCTTGGAGTCGACATCGGCGATGACGGTTGGCTGAATGAAATATCCAGGGCCCTCTGCCGGACCACCGCCGGCAATCAGGCGCCCTTCTTTCTTGCCGATCTCGATATATTCGAGGATGGACTTTTGGGCGCTTGCGCTAATCACCGGGCCCATGTAATTGGCCGGATCGTGCGATTGGCCGACGGTGATCGCCGCCACCTTCGCCTTGACCTTCTCCAGGAACTCGTCGTACACCGCTTCGTCGACAATCGCCCTCGAGCAAGCCGAACACTTCTGCCCTTGATACCCGTAAGCCGATTGCACCACGCCGGTCGCCGCCGCTTCCAGGTCGGCTTCACGGTCGACGATGATGGCGTCCTTGCCGCCCATCTCCGCCACCACGCGCTTGATCCAGATCTGGCCCTTGCGCGGCTTGGCGGCCAACTCGTTTATCCGCAGGCCGACGTCCCGCGAGCCGGTGAAGGAAACAAAACGCGTCCTCGGGTGCTCGACGAGAAGGTCGCCGATCGCCGATCCGCTGCCCGTGCACAGTGAGAAACTCCGCAGCGGGAATCCCGCTTCGCGCAGCACTTGAGCGAACTTCTGCGCAATGGTCGGAGTCTCGCTCGAAGGCTTGATCACCACCGTGTTGCCCGCCACCAGAGCCGCCAGCGTCATGCCGCACATGATCGCCAGGGGAAAATTCCACGGCGGAATGATGATGCCCGCGCCTAGCGGAATGTAGATCATTTCGTCGCGCTCGCCGGGCATCTGCACCGTCGGCTCGGGCGAAGCGAATTTCTCCATCTGCCGCGCGTAGTATTCGGCGAAATCGATGGCTTCACTCACATCGGCGTCAGCCTCGGGCCACGTTTTTCCGGCCTCCAGCACCAGCCACGCGTCGAAATCCATCTTATTCTTGCGAATGATCGACGCGGCCTTCACCACCATGTCCACACGCCGCTCCACCGGCACGCGGCTCCACTCGCTGAAGTACGCGTGCGCATCTTCGATGGCCCTGGCCGCCAGTTCCGGCGTCGCCCTGTGATGCTTGCCGATCACCTGTGAAGAGTTCGACGGATTCACGCTGGTCAGCAGGTCGCCTGTCTTGTGCGCGGCTCCCGCGATCCACAGTTCATAATCCAGGCCCAACTCGGCGCGGACGCGCGCCAGCGCCGCATCAGCTCCCGCCCGATTCGAGGGCACGGAAAAGTCGGTGATCGGCTCGTTCGAGAAGGCAGAGAGCCGCCCAGTTGCGACAGAGGTGGTCATAAACGAGGCCTGATTATCCTTCGATGATTTTGCGGCCGCGCTCGAATAGCTCCGCGGCCTCGTCCGCCATATGGCGGCCCTTGTCAAATAGGTCTTTTGCTTTGTCGGCGACGTCGCCCCCGGCCTCAACGATCGCGTCGCGACCTTCGCGCGTTCTCCTGCCAATGTAACGCCGCGTTTCTTTCCCCGTTTGCGGAGCATATAAGAGAGCGATGGTTGCACCGATCGCCGCTCCCGCCGTGAACCATACCAGATTAATACCGTTGTCTCGCGCCATGACTTTATTCTACTCTTGCGCGGTCAAAAAGGCGTAAGCTCGGGGTATGGAACCTGTTACGAAATCCCATAAGCTGGACCTGGTCACTGTGTTTCAATCCGCGGGAACCACTTCGGAGATGGAGGCTCTTTCCGTCAAGGCGCTGCTCGAAGCCTCGGGAATCACCGCCGTGGTGGAGGGCACGCCGACCATGCCAAACCTGCCCGAAGAAGTCCGCGTGGCGCGCGAGAATGTCAGCGAGGCCAAGCGAATTATCGCTGCGGCGCTGAAAGCGGGCGCGTCGGGTGCATTGGAAGCGGAGAGGGCGACTGAGTAGCGGCGGCCGCCACAGCGGCATCTTTTCGCTGGACCTCGCCGATGGCCCCTCTGTGACCTCCGCCCGAGCGTCCTTTCGCGCGGAGCTTCCGCCGTGCGCGTCGCGTCAACACCTGTAAAGATTGATGAAGCTTTCATCCATCTGTTGCGAATTCGCAGCAACCCGCTTGTTATAGTCCCCTGAGCATCGCGTTTCGCGCTTGTTTCAATCGGCGAAGGCGAGGCGAATTTTCAGAGGAGAAGAAACAAGAATGAATGCAAGGACGATATCGCTGAGCTTCATGTACGTCGCCGCCGCGGCTCTCGGGTTCGCCGGCGAAGGCCCTGCTCCGTACGGCGTACCACGGCTGGATCGAGTGTTTCTCATCATGATGGAGAATCACGGCTACAGCCAGGTTGTCAACAATCCGAACCTCCCATTCACGAACACACTGATGGGCCTCGCCAATACCGCCACCAACTACTTCGCAATTGCTCACCCAAGCTTGACGAACTATCTGGAGGTCGTGGGCGCATCGAACTTTGGTGTGCACAGTGACAACTATCCTGACTGGCACAACTTCTCCTGTATCACCAACCTGGCTTCTCAAACGGTTTCCACCGATACCCCGTCGACACCAGCCATTTGTCCCATTGGCGGCACAGGCACGGATGCGGCGACGCCGGCGGTGGACACCACCAACGAAACCAGCGGCCCTCCCGGAGTCAATAACATCGACGGCATTCAATCCATCCCCGCCGCCGCGAACACCTCCGGCAAGACGATCGCCGATCAACTGGCCGAGACCGGAATGACGTGGAAGAGCTACCAGGAGAGCCTGCCGCCCCAGGGCGCCGACGGCATCAACATCAGCGACGGTTTTTACACGAACCTCACTGATTTCAGCAAGATCACTCCGACGCTGACACCTCCGCTTTCGTCGTCTGACATCGTGTATCTGTATGCCGTGAAACACAACCCGTTTGCCTATTTCCGCAGCATCCAGGAAGGCGAGCAGCCCGGCAGCGACCTGACCAACATCGTTGGTTTTGACGGCGCCAACGGGCTTTATGCCGACCTTGCCGCCGGATCCGTCCCCAACTTCTCTTTCATCGCGCCCAATCAGTGCAACGATCAACACGGGCGTGGAAACGCGGGCCCCTACTGCAACTACGATCCTAACGACAACGGCACCCAGGCGGGTCTGAACCCTGCTCTCATGCAGCGCGGCGATATCGCCCTGAAACAGATCGTGACAGCGATCAAGAAATCGCCGGTATGGGTACAGGGCCACAACGCGATCGTGATCGTGTGGGACGAAAACGACTACAGCATCGCGCCGAACACCAACAAAGTCCTGCTGATCGTCGACACCAACTACGGAACCCACGGCTTGCAGAGTTCCGCGTCGTACAACCATTTTTCGCTGCTCAAGTCGATTGAGGCGGGGTTTGGCCTGGCCTGCCTGAACCATGCTTGCGACAGCACGATCAATGTCATGACCGATCTGTTCGGAACCGTTTATCAGTAGACTTGCCGCTCGCGGCTCTATTCCGATAGGGCCGCGAGCACCTGCTCGGCGTGTCCTTCCGGCTTAACCTTGGGGAAAATTTTAGCGATCTTCCCGTCAGCCCCCACCAGGTACGTCGTCCGCTCGATGCCCATGTACTTCTTCCCGTACATGCTCTTTTCCTTCCACACGCCGTAGGCTTCGGCGATCGAGTGCTCCGGGTCCGCCACGAACGCGTAGGGGAGGCCGTATTTGGTGGCGAACTTCTGCTGCGCCTCGGGCTTATCAGGAGACAGGCCCACGATCATGGTCTCGTGCTTATCGAATTTCTTCGACAGATCGCGGAATTCGCACGCCTCCTTGGTGCAGCCGGGCGTGTCCGATTTGGGATAGAAGAAAAGCACTACGCGCTTGCCCTTGAGCTTGGAAAGCTGGAACGCGCCGGACTTGATTTCAGGAGCCTTATCGCCGATTTGGAGGGCCATATGCGGTGATTGTAGAATAGTATCTATGCAAAAAGGAATCATCGCGACCGCGGGTCTGGCTGTTGCTCTGTTGGTCGGTGGACGAGTCTTCGCGGCGCCTCCGGCGGGCGACGCCGAAAAGGGCAAGGCTGTTTTCGAGGATAACTGCGCGGTGTGCCACAACGCCGATAGCGACGAGAAGAAGATGGGTCCCGGCCTGAAGGGTCTCTTCAAGAAGGCCAAGCTGAAGAACGGCAAGGCGCCCACGGAAGCCAACGTCAAGGCGATCATCAACGCCGGCGGCAACGGCATGCCGGCCTACTCCGACATGTTGAGCGACGAAGAACGCGACAACGTGCTCGCCTATTTGAAGACCCTGTAGTTTACACTGGTAGTAGCTCGCCTGAACGTCCTCATCGTCTAGTCGGCCTAGGACATCGCCCTTTCACGGCGGTAACGGGGGTTCGAATCCCCCTGGGGACGCCAAATCATCAGGCGCAGATACGCGCATATCGGAGTAGGGGTTATTTTCCCTCCGGATACCTCCTCATCAGTTCCACAAGCATCCTTTCCAGGCGCTGCTTCCGCTCCCGCAGCGACTTCCCGTACCCTTCCTCCGAATACCGCAACAGATCAAACTCGACTCTCTGAATGGACTGCTCAAGACCTCTGATAACTGGAGGCAGGTAGGGGTCTTCTTCGTCGTAGGCCTTTACGTAGACGGACAATTCACCGTCCGCGATTTCGTCGCCGCCGGACGCCATATCGTTCTTCTCAAGCGTGGTCAGACACACGCCGGCGAAGTGACACTGCCCCGGCGAGTTCTCAGGATTCATCGTCACCGGGAGGTTGCCGAATTTGTCCTGCATCTCTTGCAGGTCCTTCATCAGATCAGAAATTCGTCTCATTAAGACAGTGAGGGCATCGCACGGCTTGTAATCAAAACCCTGTAATGAAAATAATGATACACGGACCGCAATGCTTGTGCGACTATAAGATCCCAAACAACGTTGGGGTTAAGAACGCCTCATATTCCTGTCCTTGGCTCCTGGCGCACTATGATGAGTCCATGCCTCATCCCTGGGGGTGTCAAACCACCCTTTGCGCCGTGACATACTTGCTGACTGCCACTTCAATGGTCGGGAAAAAGGTACGCTCACCGAGCGGCAAGTAGAGCCCAAAACGCTTCAGCTTGTCCTTGACCGGATCTTTCATCTCAGCGAAGCACAACTCGATGCCGCTTGAGGCAAGGGTCGCGTCCAACTCCATCAGCATGTCTGCGGCAGTGACATCGACGCTGGTAACAGGCTCTGCCGCGACGACCACCCAGTGCACGGGCGTGGGTGAGGCGGCCACCGCGTCCAGCAGGCAGTCCTGGAATAGCTCAGCGTTTGCGAAAAACAGGGGAGCATCCCAACGAAACAGCACAAGGCCCGGGATCAGCTGGGCGTTCGGATAACGCGTGATGTCATGGTAGCCCTCGATACCATCGACGCGACCAAGGACAGCGTGGTGCGGTCGCCAGCCATCCCAGAGGAATTCGATGACGGCAATCACGATGGCCAACCCGATGCCCGGAATCGCACCGAATACGGCGACGCCGGCTAGGCACACGATGGACAGCCAGAATTCCCACTGCTGGATGCGATAGATTCGCCGAAGGTCACGGAACTCGAACAGGCCGATTGCCGAGGCGATCACCACCGCCGCCAGTGCGCTGCCGGGTAAGTATTGAAGCAGCCCGGGAGCCGCCACCAGCAGCAAGGCGACGCTGATTGCGCCGACGACCCCGGTCAACTGGGTCTTTGCGCCCGCCGCCTCGGCTACTGGTGTGCGCGACGAGCTGCTGCTCACGGGAAAGCCCTGGAAGAATCCGGCGGCGAGATTGGCAACTCCGAGCCCTACCAGTTCCTGGTTGGGGTTGACGTAGGCACCGGTCCGCGCCGCATAGCTACGCGAGAGCACGCTGGTGTCCGCGAACGCCACGAGCGCAACGGCACAACCTCCGATGAGCACGGGCATGATGTCGCTGTAGGCGATCCACGGAATCGCGAAGGCCGGCAGTCCCTGAGGCAGGGCTCCGATGACGGGGACGCCGGCACGCGTCGAGAGTTCTAGCCGGCCGACAACGACGGTTGCGCCCACCACGGCGATCAGTATTCCGGGCACGCGCCTGCGGCCCTTGAGCAGCAGGATCACCGCCAGCGTACCCGCGCCGACCGCAAACGCAGTCCAGTTGGCTTTCCCCTGAAGCAAGGCCTGCGCGATAGCGAATAACTTCCGCAGCGGTCCGGCACCCTCCACGGAGAATCCGAACATCTTGGGCAACTGGCTCACCAGCACGGTCAGCGCGATTCCATTCATGTAGCCGTAACGGATCGGCTTGGAGAGCAATTCGGTGACGAAACCGAGGCGGCTCAGGCCGGCAACGATGCAGACACTCCCAGTGACGACTGCCATCATGCTGGCGAGCACGACAGCGCGCGAAGAGTCACCGCCGGACAGAGGTGCAACGACGGCGAGGATCAAGGCCGCCAGCGAGGAATCCGGCCCCAACACCAGGATGCGGCTTGGGCCAAACAGCGCGTACGCCAGCAGCGGCACGATGGTCGCGTAGAGCCCGTAGATGCCCGGCACGCCCGATGCCACCGCGTAGGCGATACCGACCGGCACCAGCATGGTCGTCAGTACCAGACCTGCCGCGATGTCATGACGCAGCCAGCCGACGTCATAGTGGCGCAGGATCTGGAGCCCGGGCAACCAGCGCAACCAACCGCCCTGGTCCCTCTGTGGTCGCACAATACGACCCGGTTCGGGCAGGGAATTCAACGCAACGGAATCAATCATGCCTTACGGAAAGGATACCTTTCTTCCGTCTGCAGCGGCCCCGATGCGGAGCCTTGGGTTGCCACTCGGCAGCGACTTCTGGCGATCCGTCAAATACCAAGAGGCCGTTTACGAAAATGGCTCGCGCACGATCATCGACCCGTCGCGAATGGCCGGCGATGGCATGTTTAGAGAATCGGCTTCTTACTCCGGCGCCGACGAGGCCTTCGCGCGAATTCTCGATCAGTTCCTTGACGGAGCGTGCCCGAAGACGGCTCCCGCCGATAACTCTAATTCAACTCGCCGGGAAGCCCCGGCTTGCCTTGATCTCGCGGATCTGCAGGATGTGACGCTGCGCGTGCGTGGAGATCATGAGCACCCACTGATACGCGTCAGTCCCCTCTTTTTCCAGCCCGTGGGCGCGCAGATCGTCACTTGTGGCCTGGGCGTATTCCAGTATCTCTGCGTGGAGCTTGCGGAAGGCCGCGAGGCGTGCCTGTAAGTCGGCCGGCAGGCTCTTGGGCACCTTGTTGGGCGAGGTTTTCTGCCGTATCGTCCGGTCGATTCCGTACCACAGGACGTCGTTATCGGTCACCTGCCCTTTCTTGCCCGACGGTTCTTCTTTGAGGGCGTCGCGCAGTTGCTGCCAGTAAATCGGCTCGGCCAGGTTCAAGTGCCCCAGTACATCAATGACGCTCCACTGATCGGGTGCAGGGTGATACTCGAGCTGAGCCTGCGAAAGGTGCGCGGTCTCATCTTCCAGCCATTTCGCGGTCATCTGAAGATCGGCGACCAGGCGCTGCCGCTCACCCTTGGTCATGGACGCCCCGAGCATAGGCACCGAAGACGCCAATACCCCGGCAAGAACACATGCGATTATTCTCAAGATTGCCTCCTTTCTGCCATCAGACGCGCAGCGGCGCGAAATGTCCCGACGTTCCCTAGCCCACGACGCGGAAACTCCTAAGGCTGCACCCACTCGCCGTTGTGCATCCGCCGCTCCGTCTCGCCCTTAAGGACCAGGTTGGCGGGCTTGCCTGCTTCGATGGGATCGCCGCCCGGCTCTGGCTCGATCGTCATGCCGAGGCCTTTGGTGATCGCCGAGCCCTTGGGAACAGGCACCTGCGATTGGGGTCCCGCGGCGGTGATTTTCCCATGTTCGATCACCACAACCGAGTAATCGATGGGCGCGCGGCCCGGCGAAACCAGCTTTGCGCCAACGATCACCTTCACGTCGGAGTTGTCTGGCATGGTGCACGCGGCAAAAGGCAAAATCGCGAGCAAGAGCAGCTTCTTCATCCGAACAATTCCTCCAGCGACAGCGCGCGGAGGTCGGGAACCAGGACGTCGGGCGCGTGGCCGGACAGTTCCTCCGCGCCCACCACTCCGGTAGCCACGGCGATCGACCGCACGCGATTGGCTTTGGCGGCAAGAATATCGTTGGGATGGTCGCCGACCAGCGCAACGGGGCTACCCGCGCCGATCCATCCTTCGTTCCTGGCCTGGCGCACGGCGATCCGCACCAGCCCGGCGCGATCCTTCGCCTGCTCCGCGAAGGCTCCATAGCGCAAATACCGGCGCAATCCCGCGCTCTCCATCTTTTTCCACGCGATGCGCCGCAAATTGCCCGTGACCAGCCCCGTTACGACGCCACGTCGCGCCAGGCGATAGAGCAGCATGCGCGCTCCCGGGCAAACCTTGCGGCGAAGATCCGGGCAGGTACGGATGTAAATCCTTTGTGCCCGGCGAAATACTTCCGGCAGTTTGCGCCGGATGAACGCATGCGACGCGCCCGCACTCAGCAGCATCTGAACGACGATATCGCCCTCCAGCATGCCTTGCGTGGCGATGCCGTCGGTGGTGGTGGAAAATCCAGTGGCGCGGCGGACGGCCTCGATCAGCGCCTCGCGATGGTGGGCGCCGGCGCGGCGGACCAGCGTTCCGTCGATATCGAACAAAACCAGACTGTTCATCGATACTTTCACTATAGCGGCTGGTAGAATGTCATCAGATGCAGGTCTTGAAAGCAGGCGCGCATAAACTTCTCCTGTTGGAACTCGACCCCGAGTTTCTGGAGAATATCGCCAAGCAGGCCGGCTTCGATTACCGCCTCGACGACCAATCGAAACGCGTGGTTCTGGATCTGATCGCAGAGGGCCGCCAGTCGCCTCTGCTTTTGTTTGATGCCGCCGATCCGGCCAATCTGCATTGGTTTTCGCGCTGCCAGTTCTATGTTGACGGCACCAGCGGCAGCGTACTGCAAACGCCCATCCAGCTCGCTAACCAGCGCGATCCGAAAGGCCGCGCGCTCCCGCATTCCATCCGCATTCAGATCAACAAGGAACTGCCGGTAGGCTTTCGCTTGCCGAATAAAGCTCCGGTGACCGAGCAGTTGGTTTACAACGTCCTCTACAATTTCCTCAACGCCCTCATGAACACGGGCGTCGGCGTCTGCGGCGGCAAGGTGGTGAGGCCCCTGGCGGGCCGCACGGAGCCGTTGGGCAATCGCAACTAGCTTCAGATAAAGGCTCCCCGTGGCCGCGGCTCGCCAAGCCAGCTATGATGTCTCCATGAAATCCTTGCTCTTTGCGGCCGCCGCCCTCACCTGCGTGGCGCAGACCATCGTGATTCATGCCGATCGCGTGCTCGACGGAAAAGGCGGCTTGGTGCGCGACGCAACGGTGACCATCGAAGGTTCGAAGATCGTACGGATCGGCGGCAACGCGCAACCCGACTTTGACCTGAAGGGCATGACACTGATGCCGGGCTGGATCGATACGCACACGCATCCCAGCTGGCACTTCGATGAAAACGGCCGCTACTTCGCCGGCCGCGAGCCTGAGGAGCAGCAGCTGCGCTACGCCTCGGAAAACGCCCGTGTCACTCTGCTGGCGGGATTCACCACGATTCAGAGCCTCGGCGCGATGGTCGACGGCCCTTTGCGTGATTCCATCAAGAGAGGCGAGCGACAAGGCCCCCGCATCCTCACGTCGTTGCGGCAGATCAACGAACGCTCCGGCGATCCCGACAAAATCCGCGATATCGTCCGGCAGTGCAAACGCGACAGTGCGGACGTGATCAAGATCTTCGCCACGGCCAGCATCCGCGACGGGGGCAAACAGACCATGACGGATGATCAAATCAATGCCGCGTGCGGCGAAGCGCGGGCACAGGGCCTCCGCGCAGTGGTGCATGCGCACGCCACCGACGGCGCTCGCGCGGCAATTCTGGCCGGATGCACCGGCATCGAGCATGGCACGATGCTCGACGACGCGACGCTCGACCTGATGCGCGAGCGCGGTGTCTTCTTCGATCCCAACTTCCTGGTGCTGCACAACTACATCGACAACAAGCCGAAGTTCCTGGGCATTGGCAACTATAACGAGGAAGGGTTCGCTTACATGGAGAAGGCCCTGCCGATGGTGGCCGACGTGCTGCGCCGCGCCCGCGCGCATCGCGTGAAAGTCGTCCTCGGCACCGACGCGGTGGCGGGCGCGCATGGGCGCAATTTCGAGGAATTCATCTATCGTGTGAAGGACGGAGGCGACAAACCCATGGACGCGATCATCAGCGGGACGTCGATGGCGGCCGCGTCCCTCGGCATGGGCGATCAAATCGGCGCCATTGCGCCCGGATTCGAGGCGGATCTGGTGGCGGTACAAGGCAACCCGCTCGAGGACATCACCGCGGTTCGCAAGGTCATGTTCGTTATGAAGGGCGGCAAGGCCGTGAAGACGGATCCACTCGAAGGGATCTGGCAGGGATTCGACGGCGAATGGGGCCACGTTTCGCGCCAGCTCGTCGCGCTGGCCGAGGCAATTCCGGCGGAAAAATATTCTTGGAGGCCCGGCGCCGGCGTCCGCTCCACCAGCGAAGTGGTCATGCACGTTGTGCAGGCCAATCTCTACCTGCTGTCGGTGACGGGACCCAAAGCTCCGGTGGAAGTCACCACCACCAATATGGAGAAGACGATCACGGCAAAGGCCGACGTCGTGAACTGGCTGAAGCGGTCGATGGAGGCGGTGAAGACTGCTCACTTGAATCTCAAGCCTGGGGATCTTCAGCGCAAGGTCACCATTGCCGGCCGCGACGCGGACGTGGACGGCATGTATCTCCGCATCATCGTCCACGCCAATGAGCACATGGGCCAATTGATCGCCTACGCGCGCATGAACGGCATCGTGCCGCCATGGTCGGAATAGAGCAAGACATGGCAACCCTTGGACTGATCGAATACGCGGAGGCCTCAGCCGAAGTCCGCGCCGTCTACGACGACATCATGGCCACGCGCCAGACCGATTACATCAACAACTTCTGGAAGGCCATCGCGCACGATCCGGCCACGCTGAAACGTACCTGGGAATCGATCAAGCAGATCATGGAGCCGGGCGCGATTGATCCGTTGACGAAAGAAATGATTTATCTCGCCGTCAGTGCGTCGAACCAGTGCGGATACTGCATCGCGTCGCACACCGCCGCCGCTCGTAAGGCCGGCATGACCAGGGAGCAGTTCATGGAATTGATGGCGGTGGTCGGCATGGCGAACGAGACCAACCGCCTGGTGAGCGGCTATCAGGTCGAAATCGACGAGCGGTTCAAAACTTGAACACCTGCACCAGATTGTTGTAGTCGTCGGTCCAGAGCCGCAGCCCCGGGCGTGGAGCGATGGGCCTTGCCGCCGCCGCGATCTCCGGCCGGGAGAAAAAGGACGCGTCGCGGCTCATCACAATCCAATCCGCCAGAGAGTACAGATGCGCGTCATCCTTCGGGCTCTCGACCAGCCTGGCAGTCAGCCCATGCGCGGAGGCGAGCAGAGCTACAACTGGCGGAAGGTCCAGGTACTGATTCGACACGTGCACTGCCAGAATCCCCGACGGCTTTAACCGGCGCAGGTACAAGTCGAACGCCTCGTTGGTGAGCAGATGGACGGGAATCGCGTCGCCGGAGAACGCGTCGGCCAGGAAAATGTCGTAGGGCTCGCCCGACTCTCGCTCCAGCGACAACCGAGCATCGCCGAGCGAGATATCCACCGATGCCTTCGAATCGCTTAAGTACGTAAAGTGCGATCTTGCCAGCTCAATCACCTGCGGATTGATCTCGTAAAACCGGAACGCGTCGCCTGGTCTGCCGTATGCGGCCAGCGTTCCCGCGCCCAACCCGATGATCCCCACGCGTTTGGGCGTTTCGCAGCAGAATCGCAGTACGATCCCCGCGCCGGATTCCGGCCCGAAGTACGCCGTCGGCTCGGTGCGCCTCGCATCCAGATATTGCGCGCCATGCTGCACCGTGCCGTGATAGAGTGTGCGCGCCCGTCCTCCGCCTCGAACGGATTCGACCACGCGGAGTGACCCGTAAAAGCTCCGCGTCATCGCCAGCGCGTCCTTGTGGTAGCCACGAACCTCCTCGCCCAGCGCCATCATCGCGGCCAACGTCACCGCGGTCCAGAGCAATCGCTGCGCCCAACCCTCCCGCCAGTTCAGCCAAAAAGCGAGCGCCGCCGCGAGGATCAGCGACAGAGGAAACTCGTAGATCCCCGCAAAGATGCGTGGCGCGATCAACCCGGTGAAGATCGCGCCCAGCGCTCCTCCCAATGCGATCATCAGGTAAAACGACGTCAATTGGCGCGCCTCAGGCTTCAAGCGGCTCAGTTCGCCGTGGCAAAACATGCACGCCACGAAGAGTCCGATCGTGAATAGGGGAATCGCCACCACGATCGCATCGCTCACCTGAATGTCGTACAACGCGTAGGCCAGCGAACCAAGCGTCACGGCCAGCAACCGCAGGAAGATGCCTCGCTTGTACCATCGTGGACTTTCAAAACAAATGATGAACGAGAGCAAGTACGCGGCGAGCGGCAGAATCCACAGAAACGGCACCGCGGCAACGTTCTGTGTCAGATGATTCGTGGTCGAGACCAACAGCATCGATCCGGTTGCCGCCAGCAGCAGCCACGCGGCGGAATTTTTCGGCACCTCGGCCGGCGGTTCCGTTATAGGGGCATCCGCAGGGGGCCGCCCAAGCCAGGCCGCGACTCCGCACAGCGCCACGAACACGGCGAATCCCGCCGACCACCAAAGATCCTGCGCCCGCGTGGGAACATGCGGCTCGATCCAGATGGGATACGCCGCCAAAGCAAGCAGCGAGCCGGCATTCGATAACGCAAACAGCCGGTACGGTTGCGATCCGCCTCGCGCCAGCCACTTCTGCAGCAGAGGACTGGTCGACGACAAAAGAAAATACGGCAGGCCCAGGACCACTGTCAGCATCAGCAAAATGAGCAACGCCGGGTCTCCCTCGCCGGACGGCTTCCAGCGATCGCCCGGCATCACCGGCAGCAACAGGAGCGACGCTGCCAGAAGCGCCCCGTGAATCATCGGCTGCGCCCTCGCGCCGATCCGCCGCGTCAAGCAATGCGCGTAGGCGTATCCAGCCAGCAGCGCCGTCTGGAAAAAAACCAGGCAGGTGGTCCAAACAGCCGAGGAGCCTCCAAACCACGGCAGAATCAGCTTGGCGAAGATCGGCTGGATCAGGAACAGCAGGAACGCGCTCAGGAAAATGGTCGCGCCGAAGACGGCGGCTGCGGGCATCAGTCAATTCTATCCGGGAATTCAGAGGGTCTTAGAGTGGTCTTTCCGATTCAGAGCCCGGTGCACTGCACTCAGCAGGACCTCCGGCTTCATGGGCTTTGAAAGCGCCGCTTCAACTCCCAGGTCCTGCGGTAGCCGCTCCAGGTCCCCAAAGCCGGACATCACGATCACTTTCACGTCCGGAAACGCGTGACCCGCCTCTTCGGCCAGGCTCACTCCGCTGCGGCCGGGCAACTGTAGATCGGTCAGCAGCAGATCGACGGGCGCGCGGCACAGCGCCTCCATCGCGGAAGCGGCGTCGGGAGCCTCGATGACCTCGTACTCCGCAGTCTCGAGAATGCGCCGGAGCACTGTCCGGACCGGCGCGGCGTCGTCCACCAGAAGGATGCGCCCTTGTCCGTTAGCGACGGGAGCCTCCGGCGAGTCTTCCAGGACAATTTCATTGGTCGGCGGCAGCAGGATCCGGAACGTTGTTCCCTTGCCTGGGGCCGTCTCCACGCGAATGTGCCCGCCGCTCTGTTTCACGATGCCGTAGACCGATGCCAGGCCCAATCCCGTACCCTTCCCGACAGGCTTGGTCGTGAAGAACGGTTCAAAGATCTGCGCTTGCGTCTCCTCGTCCATGCCGACGCCGGTATCGTGGATGGATAACTCGACGTAGCGGCCGGATTCCGCATCGGGAAACCGTTTACGGTCGTCGTCGCTTAACTCGATGAGCGCGGTCCGGACTTCCAGCCGCCCGCCGTCAGGCATCGCATCGCGCGCGTTCAGGAACAGATTCAGAATGACCTGCTGCATCTGACCAAGGTCGGCCTTCACGCGTGGCACCACCGCGGAGGGAACGATCGCCAACTCCACCTCGTCGCCCAGCAGATGCTCCAGCATCCCCGCCATTTCCCGGATCACTTGATTCAAGTCCAGAACGGCAAACTCAAGCGCTTGCCGGCGGCTGAAGGCCAGAAGCTGCTGCGTCAACAGAATCGCCTGGTCGCAAGCGGCGTTCATCTGCGCGACATCGTGACGAAGCGGGCTGGCCGCGTCCAGTTTCTGCGCCATCAGTTGGCTATAGGCGCGAATCACGGTCAGAAAATTGTTGAAATCGTGCGCCACGCCCCCGGCAAGCCGGCCGAGGCTCTCCAGTTTCTGCGCCTGCAGCAGAGCCTTCTGCGTCTCCTTCAGCTCCGCCGTGCGTTCGATCACTGCTGTTTCCAACCCCAGACGCAGCCGGTTCAATTCGAGATTCGCGCGCGCAGTGCGGTGCTCGGAGGCCCTCAGGATCGCCAAGAGGCGTTCTCCGCTGATCACCAGCGAGCCGCAGGATATTCCCGTGATCGCTGCTGAAAGACCGATAAACCCGACTATGTTGGGCGGCGACCAAGCGAACAAGTCCGTAGTCCGAGGCTGGATGCAGTAATACACGCCGCGCCCGATCATCAACAAGGAACAGAGCACCACCAACCAGCCGGTGAATTTCATGCCGACTTCACGATCCCTGGGAACGTTGGTCAGCAAGGTCTTCCCCGCCAGGAGTCCGATGACTCCAACACATCCCAGCATGATGAACCCGCGAGCGTTCATATTATCGTTCACGTAACGGAAGTAACTCATGATGGTGATCGCGCAGGCCGGGGCCGCGTAGCTCTGCCAGATGCGAGGCCTCAACCCCCGAAACTCCCTGGCGGCCTCCCAAACCAGGATTGCCGCCAGCAGCGACGTCGCGTTGGCCACGACGACGGTCAAGAAGTCCGGCAGGATCGTGCGAAGCGCAAACAGAATCAGGGTCGGCGCCACCAGCGCGTGGCCGATCGCCCAGCGGCCGAAGCCTGGAAACGTCCTCCGCGTCCGCCAGATGAGGAGGTCCAGCAGGCTCAGCATCGTGGTCACCAAGATCGCAACAATCAACAATGCTCTGGCATCGAGCGGCATGCGCGGTTTATTATACAACCGGATGCCCTCGAAAATAATCCCAGCACTCGCGGTAGCGCTCCTATCCGCGGCATGGCTGCCGGCACAGCCCGTGAAGCTCGAGAAATTGGAGAAGAAAACCATTCTTCTGTTCACTCCTCATCCTGACGACGACACGTTTTGCTGCGCCGGAACGCTGGCTCTTCTTGCGCGGGGTGGGAACACGATCCACATCGTCATTTACACCAACGACGACAAGGGCTCCTACGATCCGGATATGACCAGCCAGCGGCTGGCCTCCATCCGCAAGATGGAGGAGGAGAATTCCTGCGCCGCGATCGGTATCCCGAAGCAGAATATCCACTGGCTGCAGTTTCACGACGGCATGCTGGAATATGCCAATCCCTTGGACCTGGTCGAGCAGGCGACGAAGATCATCCGTACCTACCGTCCCGACGTGGTGATGACCATCGACCCCGGCTCCGAGTACGTCCGCTGGCATAAGACCGACCACCGCATGGCCGCCAACAATACGATCGACGCGATCCGCGCCGCCGAATGGCACCTGTATTTCCCGAATCAGCGTTTGCATGACGGCCTGCAACCCTGGCAGGTCCCTGTCGAAGCGTACTACTACGTCACCCAGCAGGACGCCAATTACTGGGTCAATATAGACGACGTCCTCGAGAAGAAATTAGCCGCCGCCGTCGCCCACGTGAGTCAGTTCGAGCCGTCCATCACCAAATACCGCCCCGAGTGGGATCCCAGGGATCTAGCCGCTACAGAAAAATATCTCCTCAGCCGTGCGTTTAAAAAAGATGGTCACGTAGTGGAGTCCTTCCGCATCTCCACGCAATTCAATCAACAATGAACAAGCTTGCGATTCTCGGCGGCGACCCGGTGCGGCGTGCCCCCTTCGCCCGATGGCCGCGGTATCTTCCTTCCGACGCCACGCGCCTCCAGAGCGTGCTTGAAAGCGGGCACTGGGGCGGATTTCCGGTTCCCAGCCGCTATGCCGCCGAATTCGCGGAAACATTCGCGGAGCTTCACGGCGCGCGCTATGGGCTTTGCATCGCCAACGGGACCATTGCCCTGATTGCGGCATTGAAGGCCGCAGGAGTTCGGTTCGGCGATGAAGTGATCGTCCCCGCGTATACGTGGGATGGAACCGCAACCGCGGTTCTGTTCGCCGGAGGAATCCCCGTCTTCGCCGATATCGATCCCGATACCTATTGCCTCGACGTAGCCTCCGCCGAACGCGCCATCACGCCCCGCACGCGAGCCGTAATTCCCGTTCATCTCGCCATGCGATTTACGGACATGGATGCGCTCGCCGCGTTGGCGAAAAAACACAATCTGAAAATCATTGAGGACTGCGCGCACGCCCACGGCGGCCAGTATCTTGGCCGCGGCGCCGGCTCCATGGGCGATCTCGGTTGCTTCAGTTTCCAGGAAAGCAAGCTCATGACAGCCGGTGAAGGAGGCATCGTGCTCACCTCCGATCTGGCTCACTTCGAGCATCTGCAATCGCAGGTCAACTGCGGGCGCGCCAGCCTGACCGACCAGTTCGAGCAGCGCGTGCTCGGCTCGAATTACCGGATGACGGAGTGGCAGGCCGCCATGCTCATCGGCCAGCTCGAAATGCTGCCTGACCTCGCGGCCAGGCGCGCCCGCGCGGCCGGCAGGCTCACCGAAGCGTTATTAACTCTTGACGGCGTAAGCGCTCTTCCGCCGCAGCCCGCAATGACGCGCGAAACGAATTACTGCTACGTATTTCAATACCGCGACCCCCGCGTGAAACGGGACCTGTTTTGCGCCGCGCTCGAAGCCGAAGGCATCCCGTGCGACGGGCGCTTCTATGAGCCGGTCTATCGCAGCCCTCTGTTTTGCGCCTCTCCTGAAATCAGCCCGCAGTTGCAAGGTGTCGACTACTCTTGCGTCTCCTGCCCTGTCTCAGAACGCGCCGCGTATCATGAGGCCGTCTGGCTGCCGCAATTCCTGCTGATCGGCGAGGATCATGATGTGGACGACGTCGCCGCCGCGATCGCGAAAGTGCTGGGCCACGCCGGGGAGCTGGCCTCGGCCGATCCATCGCTCGCCGGAGCAAAAGCCATGAGCCGCGCCCAACGCCCTCGCAAAGAGCGCGCGAAGAATTACTGACGATCTTCCCACCCTTATCGGGCAGCCCCTGGCGTGAGCCGGGGGATTTACGCTACAGAATATTCACCGCCCGCGCCGCCAAAAGAGCAATCGCCGTCAGCGAAATCGCCGATTGCACCATCATCAAAGCCTTGGCCCATCGCGACAACACCGGAACGTCGGTTGGCGAAAACGCAGTGCTGGTGTTGAACGCCAGGAACAGATAATCCACAAATCCCGGGCGCCACTCGTCCTCGCCCATCTCTTTGCGCAGTTCCGGGTCGAGCATCATCTGCGGAAACAGGAACGCGCCGTCCGTGTGCGACCGTTTCAAGTCACGCTGATTCGGCCCTCCTGCATCCAGCCTCCAATACCAGGATGCGAACACCAGAATGTTTGACACCCAAAGCGCTCCGGCTGCCCTCAACAAATCCGCTGGCGTGTCTTTGTGCGATGGCAGCCGTGACACCAGGAGCACCAGCGACGTGGCCAACGATATCGTCACCACCCCTTGCGCCAGATATCCGAAGATCTGGTTCCATCGGTACATGCCCACGCGGTGAAACAGGATCGCCGGCGTCACCAGCGCGGCCACCAGCGCCAGCAGCAGCCAGTCCGGACCCACCGTCATCGCCGATGGCAGCGCATAGAAAAGTCCGCCGATGGCGATCATCGCCACCGCCGAGGGCCATCGCGGCTCGGGCTCGATTTTCTTAACTGGATTTTGTTGCATCATTCTCAATCTAATCCCTGTAAAATAGCGCAATGGCCGACTCCGCCGGCAATCTCGTGGATCAATGGTATTGCGTGGAGGGTCCGGAAAAGCGCGGCCCTGCTCCCCCCGCGGAGATCGTGCGGCCGATTCAGGCGCGTTCCCTTCCCTCAAGCGCTCTGGTCGCGCAGGCCGGCTGGCAGACCTGGAGTCCCGCGGCCACAGCGCTTACGCACTTGCTGAAAATGCGATTAAGGCGCAATGCGTCTCCGAAGCCGATGCCGTTTCCGGATGACGATGCACTGATGACTTAGAACGTAAACCGCATCTGCAATTCCAGCCGCCGGTTGTTCGCGTTCTCCGAGAACATCCCGCCGCCGCCCGCCATCGTGTTCGCTTGGCCGAACAACGGCGACGTGATATTCCCGGTGATCGGGCCCGGATTGGTGTGATTGAACAGATTGCGTCCCTGCATGGAGACGGTAAGGTTGTACTTCCTGTCCGTCGTCGGAGCTGCGAAAATACCGCCCATCGGGCCATGATCGTGCCCAGGCCCTCCGCCCATGCCTCCCTGCGGCGTGTTTCCCGATGCCGACTCCTTCTCCGGCCCGAGCCCGAACGTCTTTGACACGCGCAGATTCACCGTATACTGGCCCGGCCCGCGCCCGAAGTTGCGCGGAATGATCTTCTCTCCGGGAGACGGATTCGGGTCCAACAGCCCGTACGGCGTTTGAATCAGCCCCGGCAGGGAGTGGTCCGTGGCGATCGCCGGCCGCGCCGTAAACAGCGACGTGCCGTACGGATCCGATCCCGTCGTAATGTTGAACGGCGCGCCCGAGTTGAGATTCACAAACGGGCTGAATCGCATATTCCACTTCGTGTTGATCGATCCTCCGATGAATGCGCGATGGCGCACGTCGTACGCCGATGGCGCGTATTCGCCATCCTGCGAGTAAGGGCTTGCAGGATAGGTCCCCAGGCCGTCCGTATTGCTCATCGCCTTGCTCCACATGTAAAACCCGAAGAGCGAAACGTTCTGATTCAGCCTCGAATTGATGTTCGTCACCAGTTGATTCTGGTTGAACAATCCCGACGAGGTCATCAACAGCAGTGGATCCGCGTTTCCGTAGGGATACACCGGATTCGCCGGATACGTGCCCAACAAGGGCGAGTTGATGTTGAAGGACCGCAGTTCGTGCAGCCCGTGCGAATTCGTATAGGTGACGGCCAAAGTTGCATTCGAAGGCAACTGACGTTCCACTGTAAGGGCAGTCTGCATCAAGTACGACGAGTGCAGATTCGAATCCTTCACATAACGCACCTGCGGCGCCAGTGCCCCGTTCAGCATGTCAAGCGATGGAATATTCGGGAAAAACAGCGGATTCGTTACAACGTATGCCTGTTGCACCGTTCCGTTGTAGCGCTCCGCGGTCAGCGTATTGCCCAGTGCGAAGCGGTCGTAGAACATCCCGAATCCGCCTCGGAACACGGTCTTCGGCTTGGGATTGTTCGCTCCACCCGGCGCCCAGGCGAAGCCGATGCGAGGCGCCCAATCGTTGTGGTCGGCGATGTTGGTCTGCATCTCATAGCGCACCCCGAGGCTGATCGTGAAGTTTGGCCGCAGCTTCCAGTCATCGCCCGCGAAGACACCCGCGTCCATCTGTTGCAGCGCCAGGTATGGATTCCCCGCGCTCATGCTGAATTGCGACGGTTCGCCGCCCAGCGCCTGGATCTGCGACGGCGTATATCCCATGCCCTGGAACAGCAGCGTCCGTTGGTAGCGCTCAATGGAGGTGATCTGAGTCGAAGTCCCGGCGATCGGCTGATTGTTCGCGTCCAGTTCCGGCCCCGTTCCGCCGCCGAACGTGAACGTGCCCAGAAAATTCGACGGCGACGTGTTGTTGTCCGTCTGCCCGCGCATCCGGACGCCGAACTTCACCTGATGCGCGCCCTTGGGGATCGTCGTGTTGTTCTGCAGCTCGTAGTAATTCGCATCATCCGAGGTATGACCTACGGTTGCGCCGCCGCCGTTGAACGAACTTAGTACGTTCAGCGCCGGCGCTGCAGTATTTGCTGCCAATTCGGACGAGGACCGGTAATACTGAAACCGCGTCTCGTTGATCTTGGTGCCGAACACCGCAGTCTCGGTTACCTGCACAGTCTGGCTCAGATAATCGTTGCCGTAACCGCGTTCCGGCAGATTGAATCCGCCGATATTTCCATTCGTAATTCCGATCTTGGTTGCCGAGTAGCGCACCACCAGGGTGTTGCTCGGACTGAGCGCGTAATCGATGCGCGGACTGATCGTGAACCGGTGCTGCGGCGTCGTCGTGTTTTGATAAAACGGCGTGATCGCCAGCGTCTTTGGATCCAGGGTCACCGCATTGACGATCGATCCATTGTCGACAATGTTGTCCTGTACGTCCAGCGTGAACGACGTCCGCCTTGAGAGGGCTCCGCTCAGGTTGCCTCCGAATTCGTTGAGTGACAGGTCGGCTTTCTCCGCCGAATACGGGTTGCGGGAGTTCCAGATCTGGTTGGCGAAATTGTAAAACAACGAGCCGCGGAGTTTGTCGCTGCCCGGCTTGGTGAAAATCTCGATGCTGCCGAAGCCAATGTGGTCATACTCTGGCGCAAACGGGTTTTGATTGATGCGGATCTCGCGGATCGAGCTTTTCGGAGGCAGTTCGCCGCCGCTAAATCCGTCGATGAAGATCGAGCCTCCGCTGGGTCCCGCCGAAGGCCCGGCCAGAGCTTCCAGGTCCGCCTGCAGGTCGTCCGGGTCGTCGGACAGGCTCTGTAAATCCTCGCCGCGCAGAACCAGTTGATTGGCGTTATTGGTGACCTCCGTGCTCACCGCCGGCCCGACGGTTTCTTGAACGGTCACCTGTTGCACTGTCGAGGCGACCTTCAGTTGCAGATTCAGGGTCTGCACCCCGGTCCTGAGCGTGATCTGCACCGGCTGCATGGCAAGGTCCGGAGCCGCTGCCGTTACCGTGTAAGCGCCCGGCGCAAGTCCGCCGGCGGAGTAACTGCCGTTTGAATCTGAAGTGACTGATTTGATGACGTTTCCTGGTCCGGCTAGGGTGACCTTCGCGCCCGGCACCACGGCGCCGGTCTCGTCCGCCACCTGGCCGCTCAGCGTCGCGGTCTGCGCAAATGCTCCGGCCGCAAGCAGCAGGACAGAGAGGATAAGGATATTGATACGTTTCATTCGTTGGGTGTTTAGGGAGGGGTAAATGCTTAGTTTACCGCGGAGAGGAGAGAAAATCGAATAGTGTCGGGGCTGTATAAGAGCCACCGCCAGGCTCTCTCGCGATATCGTAAAGCGGAGGGAACTCTATGCCTACAAACGAGTTGAACGCCCCCGAACTCTGGGCGGCTTTGGCACGCTAGACGAGAGGTTCGAAGTATATCGACACTGATTCGGACAGGGATGATCGAAAATTTCCCCGTCGTTCTCTTAGGCGTCGAGTACTGGTCGCCCTTGATTGAGTTCCTCCAAAACTCCGTCTCGCCGAACCCGGCCATCGATGCGCGGGATCTCGATCAATTCCTCGTAACGGACTCGCCGCGCGACGCGGCATCGCTCATCCAAGAAATCGCGACGGAGCGGTTTTGGGCGTGAGATCCTGTTTTGAACAGGGTGTGTGACCAACGGAGGAGTTCACGATCGGATATTCTTCTTCTTGGCTTACTGGAGGTCCGATGAAACTCTTCCTTCTCGCACCGATCTTCTCCGCGCTCGCTCTGGCCGCGGCTCCGCCCACGGAGGCGGTCAAGAACCGGGCCCCTCTGGCGGAGAGCGCCTTTTACCGCCTTCCGTTGACCTCGGTCAAACCCACTGGCTGGCTGCTTGATCAGTTGCGCATCCAGGCCAGTGGCATCACCGGGCACCTCGACGAATTCTGGCCGGACGTGGGGCCGAACTCAGCTTGGCTGGGTGGAACGGGCGAAGGGTGGGAGCGCGGCCCCTATTACCTGGACGGTCTCGTGCCGCTGGCGTACCTGCTTGACGATCCCAGGTTGATCGCAAAAGCCCGGCCCTGGATTGAATGGACGCTGGCGCATCAGCGTCCCGATGGATCGATCGGCCCGGAAAAGAACCGCGACTGGTGGCCCATCATGATTATGCTCAAGGTCCTCACCCAGTATCAGGAAGCCACCGGCGATCCTCGCGTAATTCCGGCGATGCAGAAGTACTTCGCCCATCAGTCTACCTCACTGAACTCCACGCCTCTGGTGAGCTGGGCGATTTACCGCTGGCAGGACGAACTGGCCAGTATCCTTTGGCTCTACAATCGCACCGGAGACGCGCGGCTGCTCGATCTGGCCCAGCAGCTCAAAGGGCAGGGATTCAACTGGGGCAACTTCTTTCTGCACTTCCCCTACACTGGAGCCGCCCCGCGCGAACACAGAGGGCACGATTCCCACGGAGTGAACAATGCCATGGGGCTGAAGACTACCGCGCTCTGGTCCCTCATCTCGAAGGACCCTGCTGACCGCAACGCCATCGCCGCCGCGCTCGCCACGCTCGATCAGTTGGAAGGGCTGCCGAACGGCATGTTCAGCGGAGACGAGCACTTCGCCGGGCGCAACCCCTCGCAAGGCATCGAGACCTGCGCCGTCGTCGAGGCGATGTTTTCACTCGAGCTCGACCTAGCCGTCACGGGCGACGCCTCGCTCGGCGACCGCCTCGAGAAGATCGCCTTTAATCCGCTGCCCGGCGCTCAGACCGCCGACCAGTGGAGCCATCAGTACGATCAACAGCCGAACCAGGTGCTTTGTTCGCTCAGCCGGCGGGACTGGGGCACCAACGGCCCCGAATCGAACCTGTTCGGGCTGGAGCCGAACTACGGTTGCTGCACCGCGAATTTGCCCAGGGCTGGCCGAAGTTCGCCGCCTCGCTGTGGATGGCTTCTCAGGACGACGGATTGGCAGTGGCAGCCTATGCGCCCAGCGTCGTGCGGACCAGGATCAAGGGCACCGAAGTGAAGATCGACGAGGTCACTGACTATCCGTTCCGAGGCAAGATCGCCATGACGGTTTCGCCCACGTCTCCGCTGCGATTTCCGCTTTATCTCCGCATCCCTGCGTGGACCAGCGGCGCGGCGGTGATGATCAATGGCCGCAAGTTCGACGGCGCGTGCCCGGGCACCTACCAGCGCATCGACCGCGAGTGGCGCCCCGGCGACAGCGTGGAGATCAACCTGGCCATGCCGGTTCGCACGATCGCCGGGTTCAATGGATCGGTCTCGGTGGAGCGCGGACCGCTGGTCTTCTCGCTGCGGATCGGGGAAAGTTGGAGCCAACTCCACCAGACCGGGCCGGTGACCGATTGGGAGGTGTATCCAACTTCGCCCTGGAACTACGGGCTGAGACTCGACCCGGCCGATCCCTCGTCGTCGTTCGCCGTGGAGGAGGCTCCCATCGCGCGCCAGCCGTTCAACAATAGCGCCCCTCCGGTGGTGTTGAAGGTGAAAGGCCGCCGTTTGCCGCAATGGGTCACGGTCGACGATAGCGCTGCGCCGCCGCCGCCGAGCCCAGTCCGCACGGAGCGGAAGGAGGAAATGGTAAACCGCCCGATAGACGAGACCATCACACTAATCCCCTACGCCGCCGCGCGGCTTCGCATCACCTCATTTCCGGTGCTCGGGGAGGATGTGCCGGAGACAAAGAGGTAATAGCGGCTGATGTACGTGAAAGAAAAATCGATGGCGGAGAGAGAGGGATTCGAACCCTCGATAGAGTTTCCCCTATACACACTTTCCAGGCGTGCGCCTTCAACCACTCGGCCATCTCTCCCCGGGAAGGTTACTCTCAATAGTTTACCGCACCGGGCAGCTATTCTCCGTAATCGTTTAGAATCACCCTAATGGCCATAGCTGCGTCGCTCGGCGTCTTTTTGCTGGCGACACTGATGCTGGCGGGGTGGGGCTGGGCATTTCAAAAAATTCTGCGCCAAGAAGGGGATAACTGGCCGGAGACCATCGTGCTGGGGCTGGGCGCGCTCGTTTTCGCCGGCGGAATCCTCAATCTGGCGAGGCTCGCCAGTCCCTGGGCGCTTGCGATTCTGGCCGTCGCCGGGGTCTTGATGGGAGTCTTCGCCCTCCGCCAACGACTGCCGGAGCGTCCGCCGCTAGCCGCCTCGCTGATGATCGCCGCCATCGTGTTGTTCACCGCCGCCACGCAACTTCGGCCGGGCGTTTATAATTTTCACGACGACTTTCAGAAATACTTTGCCCACGTCGTGCGGATGCTTGAAACCGGCACCGTGTATGGCAGTCCGCTCAGCGCCATGGGCTCGCAAACCCTGGGCGCGAAGGCGTTCCTGGACGGCTTCGTGGCAGCGTTGTTCCCGATCGCCTACCTCAACGGGGTCGACGCCGTCTTCGGCTTGCTCCTGTGCCTGATGCTGGCGACCCAGTTCGGCGCGACGCGTACCACGGCGGCGTTGTGCGCGCTCACCGTGTTTGCCATCAACCCTCAGTATGTGAACGTTTCCGCGCTCTTCCTCGGAAGTGCGCTCATCATGGCGCTGGCGAGTTTGGATGCCGGCCGCCCTCTGTCTGTCGGGTTACTGTACGCAGCTTTAATCGCCATGAAGCCGACCTTTGTCATTTTCGTGGCGATCCACATGGCCGCGATGGCGCTGGCCGTGGGGCTGCGATGGGCATGGCGCTCGGGCTGGGCCACGGCACTGTTTCTGTCGCCATGGATGCTGGTGCACTCGCCTCACTATGTGTATGCTCTCCTTCACCGGCGTCTGTCTCCGCCGCATGTTCAGGGAACCATCGATACCGATCAAATCCACTTGTTCTCCTGGGCGCCTCTCGATTACGGCGACACCTCGATGCATTTCACGCTGCTGGCCGCGGCGATTGCAATCTGCGGCTTGCTCTGCTGGTACGCCCCCGCCGGAAAGAGGATGCTGGCATTCTGCGCCTGTAGCGTCCCCGCGTATCTCGTATTTGTTTATGTCTTCAGCCCCCTGGAATTTGGGTACGGGAATTCGGTCCGCTACTTCTGCCCGGTGGCGATCGGGCTGGCACCGCCGGCGTTTGGATGGGCCTCGACCTTTGCCCGCCGCCGATGGATTCCCGTGGCTTTGACGGTTCTGATCGTCGCCCTGTTCCTGCCCTCGACCATCACACGGATGAAGTGGGCTGTTCACAACCACTCCATCGCGGCGTATGATTGGCTAGCGCAATCTCCCCCCTATATCGCCTACAGCCGCCGCGTTCTGTCGGATCACGAGCGGCAGGCGGTGGCGGCGATGCAGAACTTTATCCCAGCCGGGGAGCCGGTCTTAGCCTGGATCAACGATCCTTTCTACCTCGATTACGGGCGAAACAAGATCGTCGATATCGACCCTGCCGGCGTCGGCGGGCCTTGGGCCCATTTGCCGCCAGCAAAATATCTGATTCTCGATTACAACGGGTATCCGACGGCAACAGAAGACGACTATAAGGACGATGCGCTCGATGCCGGTGCCGCGCAACGAAGGAACGCCGAATACACGCTCGATTTCCTGCATCGGATCAATGGGCTGGTGGAGAAGGGCGAGGTCTTGTTCGACAACGAAGAGGTGAGGGTGGTGAGGATTAGAAACTAAGACTAGGACGGCGTGCGCGCATCCTCCGATGAGTGCGCGCACGCCTTTGAGGAGATGCCGGCGTGTCTGGCGGCTGCGTCAGCGGCGCGCCATGTTGACCTTGGGCGCTGCCAGGTAACCGACCACTCCATCCTTTTGCACCGTATTCACGACGATTTCATACGGCTGCTTGCTGTTGCCGGTGTACAACTGAACCGGCTCGTTGATGGTCTTGTCTTTCTTTTCGACCATCCGGTCTTCCACCAATACGGCCATGGTGTAGCGATTATGCTTGGGATCGGACTTCTTGAGCGTGAGCGTCAGGCTGCCGACCTTTTTCGTCATCTCGCCCTTCTTGAGCGTGAACTCGTAGTAGTTGCGCTCGCCCAGGTCTCGCAGGGCCTGCAGATCCTTGGCGTTGGTGGCGATCAGGCCGCTCATCACGCCCATGTCGCCGATGGCGCGCTTCAAATCCGCCCCGGTCTTATCCAAATCGGTGCGCGTGGTGGCTAAATCGGACCGGACTGCGCCGACGTCCGTCTTCACGCCGCTCACGTCGTCATTCAGCTTGGCGGTGGCTGCGGTTGCGCTCGTGGTGGCTTCCTTCACCTCGGCGATCTGCTGGCCGACGGCTTTCTGCTCCTCCTCCAGTTTCGCCGACAACCTGGACGCGGCCTTCAGAGCGTCCTGACGAGCTTTCAGGACGGCCGAACTCGCGTTGGCGTACTTGCCTGTGACGTCGTCATTCAGGGCCTGGATCTGTTGGCGCTCCTGCTCCAGCAGGTTCGTGGTGGTTTCGCCGAGCTTGGCGACCTGAATCTGTGCGTCCTTGCGGGTTTCCGCCAGCTGCGCGCTCAAATCATTCGAGCGGACAATCAAATATACGTTGCCGGCGAGCGCGAGCACCAGCCCCGCGGCGAGCCCGAAGTACACAGCAGCGTGGGGCGACCGGGTTGGCGTCTGGGAGATGTTTTCTTGATCCTGATTCATATAGCCTCCGCCATTGAAGCGGCAATTCCGGTGCCATTTGTAACTAAATGATTTTAATAGAGTTGATAGCTCTAATCGTTCGGTAATTTTTACCATCTAGCGAGATTTGCCGGAAAATCAAGTTGTGGATTCAACCTCTTCGGGGCTATCCTGAAGTTTGGACCCCCACCGGCACGAACGTATTTCCGAGAGCATCCGCGAGGAACTGGATGAGATCATCGCCTATGAACTATCAGACCCTCGAGTGGGTAACGCGACCGTGACGGAAGTCCTTCTTTCTCAAGACTATCGCAAAGCCGTCATACGCCTCGCGCTCATGGGGACAGCCAAGGAGCAGGCCGACACCCTGGCCGCGCTGAACCACGCCAAGGCATTCTTAAAGCGGGAGTTAGCGGAACGGCTGCAATTGTTCAAGACGCCCGATCTGCATTTCGAGGCGGCGTTGGCGGCGGATCTGGCGGCCAAGGCGACCAAGATCCTCAAGCGAATAGAGCGAGGCCGCCCCAGAACCGATCCTGAAAAAAATACCCTTCCATGAAAAGCGCTGTGCTAAGTTTGTTGTTAGGGCAAGCGGTCTTGTCCTGGGCGCAAGGCGCTTTAACTCAGCGGGTTGAGGCGAATATTGACGCCATGGGCTCGACGTACACGATTGTGGCGTACGGCGGGGATGAAGCACGGTTGAGAGCGGCGGTGGAGGACGCGTCGGAAGAGGCCAGGCGGCTGGACCATCTGCTTTCCAACTACATCCCGTCTAGCGAATGGAGCCAGGTGAATCGCGAGGCGGCTAGCCAGCCGGTCCGTGTTTCGACCGAGTTGTTTCACCTGCTTGCAGCGTGCGTCGAATATAGCCGGGAAAGTGAAGGGGCATTCGACATCACGGTGGGCCCTCTGATGAAAGTGTGGGGGTTCTACAAAGGAAGCGGGCACCTACCGCACCGGGCGGAAGTTCGGGGCGCGATGGCCAAAGTGGGGTATCAGAACATCCTGCTGGACCAGGCGGAGCATACGGTGCGGTTTGCCAAGGAAGGCGTCGAGATGGACCCCGGCGGGATCGGCAAGGGATATGCGGTGGACAAGATGGTGGAGATTCTGAGAGAGGACGGGGTGAAGTCGGCGCTGGTTTCGGCCAGCGGAAGCAGCATCTACGGCCTCGGCGCTCCGCCGGATGAGCCCGGCTGGAAGATCAAGATCCGCGACCCGAAGGACGCGTCGAAAACAGCGGCCGAGGTGATTTTGAAGGATAATTCGCTGTCCACGTCGGGCAATTACGAGAAGTTCTTTTTCGCTGAGGGGAAACTGTACAGCCATATCATGGACCCGAGGACAGGATATCCGTCGGAGGGGATGCTGTCGGTTTCGGTGGTTTCGCCAAAGACGATCGATAGCGAAGCCTGGTGCAAGCCGTATTACATTCGCGGCCGAGCCTGGGCGGCGCAACATAAGAAACCGGAATTTAGAGTCCTCCTCTGCGAGGACAAAGCTCATCAAGACAACACTGGGAGTGACAAATGCGCGTGGCTCCAATGAATAGCCGCTTTCTCGATGCCTGCCGGCGCCGGCCGACCGATGTTCGTCCGGTGTGGTTTATGCGGCAGGCCGGGCGGTACATGAAGCAGTATCGGGACATCCGGCAGAAGGTCGGGATTCTGGACATCTGCAAGCGTCCCGATCTCGCCGCCGAGGTGACTCTGCAACCGGTGGAGGTCCTGGACGTGGACGCCGCGATCATCTTCGCCGATCTGCTGCTGCCGGTGGAGCCGATGGGCCTGCGCCTGCGCTTCGCCGCGGGCGAAGGGCCGGTGATCGATAACCCGGTGCGCACCTCGAGCGACATCGACTCGCTATCGATTTCCAACACGGACGAACTGGGTTACGTTGGCGAGGCCATCCAGCATGTCGTGAAGGCCCTGGCGGGGCGCGTTCCGGTGATCGGCTTCGTTGGCGCTCCGTTCACCATGGCCAGCTACATGATTGAGGGTGGGCCATCGCGCCACTTCCTGCGCACCAAGCAAATGATGTATCGCGACGAGACGCTGTGGCGCCGTCTGATGGGCAAGCTCGTGGACGTGCTGGGCTCGTTCGCGGTGCTGCAGGTGGCTGCCGGCGCGAGGATCGTCCAGGTATTCGATAGCTGGGTGGGCGCATTGGGTCCGGACGATTACGTTCGTTACGTGGCTCCGTACTCGCGGGCGCTGATCGAGCGGATTCGCGGGGCCAGCGTTCCGGTGATTCATTTCGGCACGGGCGCGGCAGGATTTTTTCGCGAATTGCATGCCGCGGGCGGCGATGTGATGGGCGTCGACTGGCGCATCAACATCGACCAGGCGTGGATGGACATCAGCTACCGGTCGGCGGTGCAGGGCAACCTGGACCCGGCCGTGCTGATGGCTCCGATTCCGGAGCTTCGCGCGCGCGTTCACGAGCTGCTGAAGCGAACCGGGTCGCGTCCCGGGCACATTTTCAACCTCGGGCACGGCATTTTGCCGGAAACTTCGGTGGAAAACGTGAAAGCTTGTGTCGAGATCGTACGCGAGTTTAAACTTTAGCTTATGGCACAGCACGTCGTCGTTGTAGGCGGCGGGATTGCAGGCCTTTCAGCAGCATACGACCTCTCTCGCGCTGGGATTTCCCACACGCTCTTCGAAAAGAACCTTCGATTAGGCGGAGTGGTGGAAACCCGGCGTCACGACGGCTGTATCTTAGAGTGCGGCCCGGACAGCTTCATTTCGGCCAAGCCGGAGATGCTGGCGCTCATCAAGGAATTGGGCATGGAAGGCGAGGTGATTGGATCCAACGATCATCAGCGGACCACGCACATCATCAAACACGGCAAGCTGGTCCCGCTGCCGGAGGGCGTGATGATGATCGTGCCCACTAAGGTGATGCCCATGGTGAAATCCAACCTGCTGAGCTGGGGCACCAAGATCCGCATGGGACTGGAGATGCTCCGGCAGCCGAAGCGCTACCCGGACCGCAGCGTGGCCGAGTTCGTGGTGGATCACTTCGGGCAGGAGACGCTCGACTATCTGGCCGAGCCTCTGCTTTCCGGCGTCTACGGAGGCGATCCGGCAGAGTTGAGCATCAACAGCGTGCTGCCGAGGTTCGCGGAAATGGAAGCGACGCGCGGAAGCCTGGCGCGAGCCGTGATGTTTCCCAAGCGTCCCGCGGGGCCCGTCAAGCCAGGCGCGCCGAAGGGTCCAGGCGGAAGCGGATCGCTGTTCCGCACGGTGGCCAGCGGACTGGGCAGCGTGATCGAGGCTCTGGGGGGCTACGCCAACGTCAAGCATGCGGGCGTGGAGTCGATTGAGCGCGAAGGGAACGGTTTTCGCGTGCGCGCCGGAGGCGAGTGGATAGACGCCAGCGCGGTGATCGTCGCCGCGCCGGGGCCCCAGGCGGCGCCGTTGATCCAAGGTGTCGATCCGGAACTGGCAAACATCGTAGGCACGATTCCGTATAGCTCCTCCTCGCTTGTGTCGCTGATCTACGACGAGGCGAAGTTCGACGGCCAGCGCGCCGGTTTCGGGTTCCTGGTTCCTAAGAAGGAACGCAAGCGTATGGCGGCGGCGACATTCGTGGGCACCAAGTTCTCGCATCGCGCGCCGGACGACCGTATTCTGCTGCGGTGTTTCTTCGGAGGCTCGGGCGACGAGGCGATCCTGAAGGAATCCGACGATTCGATGGTGGCGATCGCGCGTGAGGAACTGCGCAGCATCCTGAGTTTGACCGCGGCTCCCCTCTTCACCACGGTTTCGCGCTGGCCGAAATCAATGGCGCAGTACACAGTGGGACACGGCAAGCGCATGGAAGAGATCAAACAGCGCGTCGCCGCGATTCCGGGACTTCACCTGGCAGGCAACGCCTACGACGGGATCGGCCTTCCGGATTGCGTTCGCACAGGCCGGGCGGCCGCGGCGAAGATTCTGCGGGCGTAAATGAAAGTTCTGATCAGCGACGATCAGCCCGACGTTCTGGAGGCCGTCCGCCTGTTGTTGAAAGGCGCAGGACACCAGGCGGCGACGGCTGACTCGCCCCAGGCCGCGCTCGCTGCCGCGGAGCGGGAATCCTTCGATCTGGCGCTGATCGACATGAACTACTCGCGCGACACGACCTCGGGCGAGGAGGGGCTTGCCCTTCTCGATAAGCTGCTGGCGCGCGGCGGGGCGCCGGTGATCGTAATGACCGCCTGGTCTAACGTCGATCTGGCAGTGGAGGCGATGCGGCGCGGCGCGGCGGATTTCATTCAAAAGCCCTGGGACAACGTGCGCCTGCTGGCCACTATCGAACGGCAGGCGAACCGTTCCAAGGAGCGTGAGCAAGCCCGCAGCGACCTGGAGATTGCCAAGCACGTCCAGCAACACCTGTTGCCCCACCACTTACAGCGCCTTGAAACCGCTTCGTTCGCCGGGCGCTGTCTGCCGGCGCGCGAGATCGGCGGCGATTACTACGACTTTCTGGACCTCGGCCCGGGGCGGCTGGGCTTGCTGTTGGCCGACGTTTCCGGCAAAGGCGTGGCCGCGGCGCTGCTCACCGCGAATCTGCAGGCGTCCTTCCGCAGCCAGCTGGAGCTGGGGATGAAGCATCCGCGCGCGCTGCTGACGAGCGTGAATAAATTGTTCCACGAATCGACGCCGGCCGAATACTTCGCCACAATGTTTTTTGCCGAGTACCGCGACCAGAAGCGGGAGCTCCGTTACTTCAATTGCGGGCATCCTGCGGCGCTGCTGATGCGCGCCTCGGGAGCGATCGAACATCTGGAAGCCACGGCGCTGCCGGTGGGCATTTTCGGGACATGGAGATGCGAGGAAAGAACCACCACCTTCTCCCCGGGCGATCTTCTCGTCGCGTTTTCCGACGGCGTCCTGGAAGCCGGCGTCGAGCGCGGCGAGGAGTTCGGAGAAGAGCGCCTGATCGATGCCCTCCAGCGCTCCCGCAAGCGCGATCTCGAATCCCTGCTGGACGAGGTCGTCGCCGAAGTCCTCCGCTTCAGCCCCGACGTGCAATCCGACGATGTGACGCTGGTGGCGCTGCGGGCTATCTGACCGCTCCCTCTGGTCGCGGTTCTGTTGGCGTAAACCAAAATGCCTACGGGAGCCGTCATGGCGCAAACGTGCGATGCTCAAGGCGGAAAGAGGTGTCCGGTGACCCCCACTCAAGAGTACTTGTCGAAGCGCATTGAATACCTCGAAAAAGAGTTGCGCAGCGTCCTGGCGGAAAAGGAGCGCGCGTTTGCGTACACCTTCGCTCATGGAAGAGCCTGCTTCGAGGACGCCGTGCTGCGCAGGCACCGGACCTATAAGCACTGGCTGCCTTCCTATCTCTTGCAGGGGCGTTTCCTAGCGTACCTGACCGCGCCCGTCATCTATGCCGGCATTGCGCCATTTCTCTTCGTGGACCTGTTTCTGATGGTCTATCAGGCAATCTGCTTTCCGGTTTATGGAGTTCCCAAGGTCCGGCGCGCCGATTACATCATCTTCGATCGCGGCCACCTGAAGTACCTGAACCTTTTGGAACGCCTCAATTGTGCGTATTGCTCTTACGCCAACGGCCTGTTGGCGTTTGCAACGGAGGTCGCTGCGCGAACCGAGCAACACTGGTGCCCCGTCAAGCACGCGCAGCGCCTGCGCGCCCCGCATTCACGGTACGGGTACTTTCTCGACTACGGGGATGCGGAGCGCTACAGCCGGGAAGTGGAAACCGTGCGCAGCGATTTCGTCGATCTGAAGTCGTCAAGAAACCGGATCAGACCAGCGCCGGGTAATCCGTGTAGCCCTTCTCGCCGCCGCCGTAGAAGGTCTTCCGGTCGTAGGGGTTCAAAGGACTGCCCAACTCGAAGCGCTTCGGTAGGTCGGGATTGGAAATGAACCAGCGTCCGAACGCGACCGCGTCAGCCAGACCCTCGGCGATCGTCTGTTCCGCGATTGCGCCGTCGTAGCCGCCGGCGGAGATCAGCACGCCGGAGAAGGCCTTGCGGAACAGCTCGGCGGTGCGTGGCGCATCGGGGTACCCAGTCTCGCCCCCGCGCGGTTCAATGATGTGGGTGTAGGCAATGCCGCGCTTGGATAACCGCTCCAGCACATAGCTGAACAAAGCCACGGGGTTGGAATCGCCCATGTCCAGAAACTTTCCATAAGGCGATAGCCGCACGCCGACGCGTCCAGGGCCCCAGACGCCGACCACCGCGTCGACCGCTTCCAGCAACAAGCGGGCCCGATTCTCGATCGAGCCGCCATATTGATCTGTCCGGTGATTGGACTTGTCCTCAAGGAACTGGTCGAGCAAATACCCGTTCGCGCTGTGGATCTCGACGCCATCGAATCCGGCGAGCTTCGCGTTTTCCGCGCCGTGGCGATACTGCTCCACGATCCGGGGGATCTCCGCCAGCGTCAGCGCGCGAGGCGTTTCAAACGGCACCTGGCGGAAGTCCGCCGTCAGCGCCTTGGAGCCGTCCTGTGGCGCAATCGCCGAAGCGGAAACCGGAACTCCATCCTCCGGATGGAGCGAACTGTGAGACATTCTGCCCACGTGCCAGAGCTGGAGGAAGATATAGCCGCGCTTGGCATGAACGGCCCCGGTGACCAGCTTCCAGCCTTCCACCTGCTCCGGCGAATAAATGCCAGGCGCGCCCGGATATCCCTTGCCGAGCAGGGAAATCTGCGTCGCCTCGGTGATCAGGAGGCCGCCCTCGGAGGCGCGCTGGCCGTAATAGGTGGCGTTCAACGGATTAGGGACGTCGCCCGGAGGCGTGGACCGCATCCGGGTCAGCGGCGCAAGAACGACGCGATGAGCAAGGTCAAGTTCGCCGACGCGCAGCGGCGAAAGAAGATAGGGATACTTTTTCACTAGCTATTTTGATGCGCAAATGTCCGCGGCGTCGCAGTCAAAACCGCAAATTGCCGCCCCCGAACAATGAACGAAGCAGGCAGGGCACGGAGGCCCTGCCCATCTTACTTAATCAAAAACGGCCAGTGCTTCACCAGATGGTAGTGATACCGCGCCACCATGATCCACACCACGATTCCGCCTACGACCAGCAGCGTGATCACATAGGGCATCACTTTACCCCACGGGAAGCGTTGCTTGTCGCGATGCAGCACCAGCAGGTAGCCGGCGAAGACGCCGACGAAGAACAGCAGGCACATCGGCACCGCGAACAGCATCAGGTTGAACACATCCGGCGTCGGTGTGATGATCGCCGCGATGATCACGATGGCCAGAATCGCGTAGCGCGAATGTTCCATCAGGAATTTGGGCGTCGCCAGGCGCAGCACGATCAGGAAAAAGATGATCACCGGCATCTCGAAAATGGCGGAGACGCCCAGCATCACGTCGACGAACAGTTCAAAATACTTGTCGATGGAAATCATCGGCACCACGCCGCCGAACTTGCCTAAACCCAGCAAGAACGTCAGGCCGTAGCGGAACGCGATGAAGTAAGCGAAGAAGCCTCCGGTGATGAACAGGCCGGCGGTGGTCAAGATGAAAGGGACGGCCCACCTGCGTTCCTTCTTATAGAGGCCGGGCGCGATGAAAGCCCAGATTTGGTAGAGAATCCAGGGCGACGCGACGAAGATGGAGGCCACCAGGGGAGTCCACATCCATATGATGGAAAACTGCTCCATCGGATCGATGCCCACCAGGCTACCCGTCTTTAGGTTCTTGAACGCCTCGACCGCCGGAGCCTGGACGATCAGCCACAGCTCGTTGGAAAACACGAGGCAGACGAAAAAGACGACGCCGAAACCGACCAGCGCCCGAATGATGCGCGAGCGCAGCTCTCCCAGGTGGTCCAGGAAAGACATGCGGAGCATGCCTTCTTCTTCGTCGCCGCCTTCGCCGCCGCCACTGCCCCCCGAAGAAGGAGGCTTCTTGCCTCCCTGGGACAGGCGCGCCATTACTTTGTCATACGGACTTTCGTCGCTCACGGTTTCCTTCTGGCCCGGTTGATTGGACACCCCACCATAGGGATCGTCCGGATAAATGTCCGGGTGCTGATCGTCCATGCTCAATCTTCAAAAAGCTCGGTCTTCCAAAAAATCTAGCTGGATTGCTGGGACGGTTCCGGCGAAGCGGCTTCCCGAGGTACAGTGCCCTCGATCTGCTTGGGAGCAGCGGCGGCTTCAATAGCCCCTTGTGATTCGGCGCTTGGAGGTTCTAAAGCGCTTACCGTGGAAGGATTGGTTGCGGTGGAATCGTACGAATCCGTGCCATAAGAGCCCGAATCGTAATACGGATAGTCGAAGTTGGTATGACTTTGGATCTCGGACGTAAACGGACGAACAACGTCCTTAATCGATTCGCTTTCCCGCTCCAGTGACTGCATTTCGCGCTCAAACGTCGCTTTAAGATCGTTCGAGGCGCGACGGAACTCGGTAATCGCTTTTGCGATCGTCCGCCCCAGTTCTGGAAGCTTCTTCGGCCCGAACAGAACGAGAGCGACGAGGAAGATAGCGATCATTTCCTGAACGCCAATCGGACCCATCGGTGCCCTCTCTTTCTACGAATAAAACGGGCGCGGCTGCCAACTTCAGGGCCGCGCCCGCACCTCAATCATAGCAGATGCGGTGCGAGCCCCAACTGTGATGTACTTGCATATCAAGATGACTAAGTTGACGCAAAATGCGCTCCTGTTCACCAGCCTCGGCGTGGCGACGGCGTTCGCCCAGGTGAAGATTACCGCCGGATCGAGCCGCATTCACGTGGAAATCGGCGGCAAGCCGTACGGCGATTTCGTGGTCACGAGCGAAGAGGCGATGAAGCCCTATTTTTATCCCCTCCGCGCGGCGTCCGGGACCATTGTCACCCGGCACTGGCCCATGGAAAAAGTCTCGGCGATCGAGCCGGTGGACCATCAGCACCAGCGCGGCATGTGGTTCGGACCGGACCTCGTCAACGGGTACGACTTCTGGAACAACGAGTTCAGCTACAAGAACCCGATCGCCGGGTGGAGCAAGCTGAGCAAGATCGGCGAAATAAAGAGCGGCAAGAAAGAGGGCAGCCTCGCCGCGACCTTCGATTGGATGGATCCGAAGGGCGTGAAGATCGTGGAGGAATCCCGGAAAATGGTTTTCCACGACGCCGGCAAGCTGCGCATCGTCGACGTGGACGTGGACCTGACGGCCGTCACCGACGTGAAATTCGGCGACGGCAAGGACTGCTGCTTCGGCATCCGCATTGCGCCGCAGTTGCAGGAAGACAAGGTGATCAAGACCAAGGGCAAGCCGAACCAGACCATCCCCGGGCCTCCGGGCGTGATCAGCAATTCGCTGGGGCAGAAAACCGAGAAGGAAGTCTGGGGCAAGCCGGCCGATTGGGCCGATTATTCAGGCGAAATCGATGGCGAGGCGCTGGGCATCGCGATTTTCGACCATCCCAAAAACTCGCGGCGCGCCCGCTGGCATGAGCGCGGCTATGGCTTGTTCGCGGCCAATCCGTTCGGCATCCAGTCGTTGGGCGATAAGTCGGCCGACGGCAGCGTTACGCTGAGGCCGGGTGAGAAACTGCACTTCCAATACCGCGTCGTGATCCACCCGGCCGGCACGGATCTGGCGAAAATGTACTCGGAGTATGTGAAATAAATGGTTCTTTCCGATATCGATATTAAACGCTACATCGCGGAGGGGAAAATCAAGATCACGCCGCCTCTGCCGCCGGAGCAGTTCGGGAGCTGCTCGGTCGACTTCCGGCTGGGGCATGAATTCAGCGTGTTCGAGCACAGCAAGCACGCGCTGATCGACATTCGCGAAAAGGCGGCGATTCAGGGGCTGATGAGGACCATCACCGTGGCGCCGGGCGAGCCGTTCATCCTGCAGCCACACGAATTCGCGCTAGCGATCACAGAAGAAACGCTGGAGCTGGACGACGACGTGCTGGGAAGGCTCGAAGGACGGTCGAGCCTCGGCAGAATCGGTATCATCGTGCATGGCACAGCGGGATTGTTCGATCCCGGCTGGATCGGCAAGGCGACGCTGGAGCTGAGTAACCTGGGCCGGATGCCGGTGGCGCTTTATCCCGGGATGCGCATCTGCTCGTTCACGTTTGAGCAACTGTCGACACGCGTCGCGGTGTCGTATCGCAACAAGGTGGGGAACAAGTACGCGGGCCAGGATCGTCCGCTGGCGAGTAAGCTGGCGAGCGAGGCGGGGGAGTAGGGGTCACTCCCCCATTGGTCAGATATTGCATGCCAAGGGCTATGGAGGGGCGCCTGTCCGAGGAAAACTCTACCCTGCGTCGGCCGTTTATCGTGGCTATCCGCGGGTTTGTGTTGGTCCGAACGCGTCGGGCCGCGACGCGCTATTGTGCCGGGATCGGCTGTGCGAACACCAGCCGGTATCCGTTCAGATCCATAACGTCGAACTCCATCATCCCGTACTCCTGCGCACAAAGCTGCCGCGATATCCTCACTCCGGGCAACGCCGAGTACTCTTCGTAAAGCGCTTTCACGTTGTCCGTGACTATGTACACGTTCCACGCCTCGCGTTCTCGTCGCCCCGGATCAGGTGGTGCCACGTATCTTGGCTGCTGTTGCAGGAATATCTCGATCTCATCGCGACGCAGGATAGCGAAACCCGGCGGATAGTACACGGGCTCGAACCCGAGCTGCTGGTACCATTCCATTGTCGGCTCGATGTTGCCGACTAGAAGCACCGGAGTCGAGTTGCGCAGTTTCGCTCGATCCGCTCCCTGTGCCCCATTTCTCATCGAGGAGAGTATACACTCCCGAAATTCTAGCTTTTCGGTTGGCAGAGAAACGATGGCGAACCATTTCGCGATGGGTTTCACGATGGACCTCGCTTCGAGGAGTACGCCGGGCAGGGGAGGCAGTCCATTGGCAGTCCGTCACAGGTAGCTCAGCCACCAATCGCGGCGGCGCTGCTTGAGACCCGCGAACCAGAGGCAGAGCGGATACATCGCGATGACGATTCCGACCCAGATCAGATACACAGTCCCGAGTGGATAACCGTAGCCCTGAGGATACGCGTTCACAATCGGGTTAATGACGATCGGCCGGCCATAGCGGAGCCACGCCAGCGGAATCGTCAACAGGTGAATCACGTAGAGATGCGTCAGGAAGTAGAACAACGGGACGCGTCCGAAGATCAGCAGGGGATTTTTCGGCGCGAACTGCTTCTTATCCAGCCAGGCGAGCAGCAGGATCGCCGGGCCAAGCGTCATCAGCACAAAATCGAGCGACGGCGGATACTTCGTCACCCTTAGGAATGACAGCAGGCCGGTGGTCCAGCGCGAAGGCTCGCCATAAACGTTGATGAGCCGCAGGAGCACGAACGCGGCAGTCAGGCCCACGCCAATTGGCGCCATCCAGCGCTTGTGCCAGGTGAAAACCTCGCCGAAGCAGAAGCCCAACGCCATCACCGCGAACCAGGGGACCAGCGGATAGGAGAAGACTGCCATCGTGCCGCGGATCTGCACCATCGCGACCGGATCGTGCGGCATCGCGACCACCACTAGGCTGAGCAGCGCCAGGATCGGCGCGGGCAGATAAATCAGCAGCGCCAGGGCCACCATCGAAATGCCCAGGCCCCAGAGTACGGTGACGACGAGCATCCCTTGGCCCCAGGTCATGGCGAAACGCACCACGCTGAGTTCGAGGAACATCAGCCATAAGCCTCGCGTGACCAGGAAAACGGAAAGCTGGGGTTTCGTGCGGCCGCGTTGGAGCAAAAAATACGCGCCCATACCCGCAGTGAACATGAACACGGGAGCGCAGAAGTGGGTGATCCATCGCGTGAAGAAAATCGCCGCGGTGGTGCGTGTCAAGTCGTCCGGCTGAAACAGCAGGGCCGCCGAGTGGAAATAATCGCGGGTATGGTCCAGCGCCATGACGATCATGATCAGGCCGCGAAGGGCGTCGACGGATTGGACCCTTTGGGTCAATTCACCTCCCGGAGGAGCCGAAGCCGCCTTTGCCGCGGAGCGAGCCGCCGAGGTCGCCTTCTTCCCAATCAATCGCTTCGTATTTGGCGACGACAAGTTGCGCAATGCGGTCGCCAATTTCGATTTTGTAATCGGCGCTGCCGAGGTTGAACATCACTACCTTGATTTCGCCGCGATAGCCGGGGTCGATGGTGCCGAAGTTGACGGTGAGCGAATGCTTCAGGGCCATGCCGCTGCGCGGCCGCACCTGCGCTTCATAGCCGGGAGGCAGTTCTATGGCGATGCCGGTGGGCACGGCCTGCGCCACGCCCGGCGGAAGGACCACGGATTCGACGGCCCGCAGGTCGAGCCCGGCGTCCTCGGAAGGGCCGTGCGCGTAAATGGGCAGCAACGCGGCGGGATGAAGTTTCTTGATGCGAATTTTCATATGTGGGAAAACGTTATGATAACCGTTTGAACCAATCAAAAACTTCCCGCGTGCTGGCCGTGGCGCCGATGCCTCCCGAAAAAAGCGCGTATGCGCTGGCGCGGTATAGCCGTTCTCCGGACTCGATCCAGAAATCAATTGAGTGGGTGCGCACGCACGATTCGGCCAAGTTTCTGGAGAGCTTCTACTTTCAGTACGGCCATGCCTCGATTGCGGACTTGGGGCACGTGGCGCTGTGCTTCGAGGGCATTTCGGAACTGGCGGCGACGGAGATTGAAGATGAGCAGCTGTGGGACGGGCAGGCCCGTTCCTCGCGCTATCAGGACTTTTCCAAGTCGGGATACGTCACGCCGCCGGGATTTTCGCCGGGCGAGGCGGCGGCCTACGCCGAAGCAGCCAACAAACTGCTGGACGCCTATCACGACATTCACGCACGGGCGAAAGAACATCTGAAGCAGAACTTGCCGCGTCCCGAAGACATGAAGGAGGACGCCTACGACCGCAACATCACGGCGCGGGCGTTCGATGTCGCGCGGTATGCGCTGTTTCTGGGCATTCCGACGGGCGTGGGGCAGGTGACCAGCATCCGGACGCTTGAGCGCCAGATCCGCCGCCTGAAAGCCTCTGAATACCCGGAGATCCGGGAAGTGGCAGAGGAGATCACGGGAGCCTGCTCCGCTCCACCGGCATGTCCCTGGGACGAGGCATCAGCCACCGAGCCGGTCGCGCCGACGCTGGCGCGTCACGTGGACGCCGATGAGCATGCGGCGCATTCCAGGTCCGATCTGCGCGTGTGGGCGAAACAGAATCTTCCAAGCTGGATGGGGACGTCGCGGCTGGAATCGATGGAGTTGATCCGTCCGGTGGACATGCACGCAGAGATCGCCGCGACGCTGTTATTCCCCGTGACGGACTGGCCTTTCCGCGAGCTGTACGAGCTGACCCGCTCCTGGTCGCCAGCGCGGCGGGATGAAGTGATCGATTGCGCGCTGCGCTCACGGACGCGCCGTGATGAACTGATGCGCGGCTTTCGCGGCGGACTGTACGCCTTCGATGTTGTGATGGACGTCGGCGCCTATCGAGATATGCACCGGCACCGAAGATGCCAGCAATACCGGCAGGATTATGCGGGGCAACTGGGTTGGGACACGCCGGAGGCCCTGGTGGAATGCGGCGTGAGCACGATCTACGATGCAGCGATGAAAGAGGCGTTCGCGGCGATGAAAGCGCTGCCCTCGCCAGGGTCGCATTATCTGCTGCCGTTCGGAGCGAAGAGCCGGTTCCTGTTCAAGATGGATTTCGCCGAGGCCGAATACATCGCCCGTTTGCGAAGCGGCGTGAAAGGTCACTTCAGCTACCGCAAAGTGGCCTGGGAGATGAAGTGCGCGATGGAACGACTGGAGCCGGAACTGGGACGGCTGATGGAGGCTACGCCGCCTTGGGTGGAGGATCCGCTTAAACGTTAGGTCTCGAGGTTTCGGGCGCGACGGGAGACTCCGCGGCCACTTCGCGGAGGAGCGCTTCGGCCGACTCAAGCGAGATGGGCTCAGCGGGAGTAATCTGGGCGGCGGACTTCGACGCGGGATTCACCGAATAACGGCGGATATCGCCAAGAATCACCTTGATTTCACCGAGCTCAGTAACGATCTGAAAAAGCTTCCAGGCGGCGACGATCATCACGGCGTAATAAAGCACCGTGAGGACGCTGCTGACCATTGCTTGCACAATTCCCATGACGGGTATAGTTCTCCCTCAGGCCGTCCATCGGCGGTTCGGCGAAAAACTTTACCCGCTGGTTATTCCTGACCGCCGCCGCGCCCGCCGCCGGTATGGGCGGGTCCACGGAACACGGCGTTCACGAACAGAACGTTCAGGCCGTCCAGATAGGCGCGGTAGTTGGGGTCGGCGGTGAAGCCGATGACGTTGCCTCGCCCGTTTTTCTGCACGATCACGAACGGCTTGAAGGCAAGCTGCCTGCGGTATTCGTCCCACATGTAGCCGCTGGCCAGTACGTCGGCCGGGCCGGCGAAAACCGCTGCATTGACGCCCTGATCGGCGTGAACCGGCTGATAAATCGCGCGGCCGGACACCAGCGCGTAGACCGTCTCCGGAACGCCGGCACCAATCCAATGCTCACGGTCGACCTTGACCCTGGCGAGCGCGCCATGGAGGCTGCCGGGAAGCTCATCGCCGGGCAGCGTGGCCGTTTCCAGATCGGTGGGCGTAGTGAAAATCTTCGGCGCGACCCGCGCGGCCTCCGCCGATGGGGGAGCTGCCGCCGCAGCAGGCGCGGGCGTTTCGGCTGCTCCCCCGCCGCGTCCGCCCCGGCCACCGCCGCCTGCTTGTGGCGTGGCGCCATTGGCGGGCGCCGTCCCGCCGGGCCGGACGGCATTTTCTTCCGACGTGGACAGAAGCCCAGTGGCCGGAGCGCTGAGGAACTGGATCGCGCCGCCGATTCCTACCACTGTTCCGCCGGCCTGCACCCAATCCTTCAGGCGGCGAAGGCCGTTGGCGCCCAACGATGCGGCATAGGCGCCTCCGTCGGGAAGAATGATCGTTTGAAACTTTGAAAGATCCACTGCCCCGATCTGCTCCGTGCGGATCACGGTGGTGGGATAGCCGAACTGGCGCTCAATCACGAAGCGCGCCTGTCCCGCGGAACCTCCCTGCGTCGGCCGGTCCCAGGCAATCAGGATGGCGGGCTTGCGGACGTAGCTGAAATGGCTGCTGCCGAAGGTAGGTCCATCGTCCACCCAGCTGGAGTTATGCGCGTCGACGTCGGCTCCGGTGGATTCGGCGAGCTTGTGAACGTCCTGTTCGAGTGCAGCCGGGTTGTCCTTGATCTTAAGAACCAGCGCACCGAGTTCATAGCGCTTGCCGTCGAGCGTGAAGGGCCGGTCGTTGCTGACGATCTTGTAATTCGCATGAAGCAGCGCGGTGAGCATCCTGGCGGCTCCCGAGGTGCCCCAGGGCACGATGTACGCGACGTCGGCTTTGCCGCTGACCACGCCCTTGGGAGCGGCGCCCAGCACGACCGGCTCGAATTTTCCTTCCGATGCGACGCCGGCGGTGGCGGCCTCGACGTTGTACTGTAGCGGAAGGCTCCAGCCGGTGACGTCGTAAATCTCCGAAGGCTGGCGGCGCTTGCGGCGCGCTTCCTCGGCCTTCAGAAAATCCTCGGCCATCGAAACCTGTGTGTCCATTAAGACGCGGACCAGCCGCTTGGCGGGCTGTGCCATCGAAATAACGTAGCTTCCCGCCGGATACTGCTTGCCGCCGTTGGTAAACAGGGCCGTGGCGCGCTTTACCTCGACGCCGTGATCGACCAGCAACTGCGCGAGCTTATCGACCGTGGTGACATCGCCTCGGCGAGGGAGGATATATTCACGGACCGGCTCCGTGGAACCTTCCTCAATCGCAGACTTGCGATAGCGGAAAAATTCATCCAGCAGTTCCGTGCGGTGCTGCGCGGTGGTTTCGCAGGTCGCGATGGACGTGATGAAGTGGCGGCGCACGGTTTCGCGGTACGTGATGACGGTGTCGTCGGACTTCCTGACCACCAGGCCACGCGTGGAGCCGTTTTCATAGGTCATGGAAATGCCGCCGTAGTAATCAGGCCAGCTTGACCCGTAGCCGGGATAAAACGCGTCGTAGGTTTCGCGGGTAAAGTAGCTGAAACCGAACTTGTCGAAATAATGCGCGTTATTCTTGCCGAACCAGTTCTGGTTTTCCTCCTGCGCCTTGGTGAGATGCGGATTAATCGGGTTGGCGTCGGGTGCGAAGTAATAACTCGCGTCGGTGCCCATCTCGTGCAGGTCCACGTAGACAAGCGGCAGCCACTCCTGCAGCGCGTGAATCTGGCCGCGGATTTCCGGCTGGGTCATGGCCAGCCAGTCGCGATTCATGTCGAAGTAGTAATGATTGGTGCGGCCGCCGGGCCACGGTTCGGCGTGCTCGGCCGACTGCGGATTGGCGTCGGGTTCCAGGCCGGCGTTGACGTCGTAATTAAAGACGAACCGCTCCCGCCCGTCGGGATTCTGGAGCGGCACGATCATGACAATGGTTTTCGCCATGATCTCGTCCACTATCTTGTCGTTCTTCGAGGCAAGCAGGTGATACGCGGTCATCAAGGCCGCGTCGGGCGAGGAGATCTCGTTGCCGTGCACACCGTAGGCCAGCCAGACGATGGCGGGCAGATTGGCCATGATGCGCTTGGCATCGGCATCGGACGTCTTGCGCGGATCGGCCAGGTGCTTGATATCAGCCTGAATCTGCGGCAGGCGCTTGATGTTCGCTTCCGAGCCGACGGCGGCGTACACCAGCTTGCGGCCCTCCCATGTTTTCGCGTACTCCCAGACTTTCATGCGACTCGGATAGGCGGCGGCCAGCGCGTCCATATACTGCATGATCTGGGCGTGGGACGATACGTGATCGCCCGGCTCATAGCCGAGCACTTTCTTGTGCCTCGGCACGGCAGGATCGTAAACGGCTCCCGGCCAATACTCGAATTTTGCTTGAGCGGACAGGGAGAAGGCGCAAGCGGCCAGAGCGGCGAAAGAACGAAACATAGTTTCTCATTCTAGCCGTTTTCGTGAATCCGCCCGTACCAGTACGAAGGCGGCGATTCTCCCTTCCTCCCCCGCTCAGTTCGTTGTATACTGTCAGACCATGACGCGGTGGTCGATCGGCATTTTGTTCTGCCTTTGCGTAGGAGCCCAAGCCTATCAGGCGCCTTGGGCAAACGAACGTGTGGAGCTCGCCTCGCGCGGCCCGGCCAAGGCCGTAGCGGAAGAAGATTCGGCGCGGCTGCGCATCGATTCGTCCCTGGTTCTAGTTCCGGTGCATGTGACGACGCAGCTGGGTGTCTCGGTTCCGGATCTCAAGAAGAAGGACTTTCGGGTCTATGAAGACAACGTTGAACAGGAAATCACGCATTTCGGCAAGGACGATGCGCCCGTCTCAATCGGCCTGCTCTTCGATGCCAGCGCCAGCATGCACGACAAACTGCGCAAGTCCTCGGAGGCGGTGGCCGCGTTTTTCAAGACAGCCAATCGCGAGGATGACTTCTTTTTGATCGAATTCAACGACCGCCCCCGGCTGACGGTTCCATTTACGTTCGATTTCGAAGAGCTCTATCATCAGATCGCACGCACGCGGACCATGGGGAGGACGTCGCTGCTGGATGCGATCCATTTAGCGCTTCAGCAGATGAAAAGAGCCACCAATGCCCGCAAGGCGATCGTGATCGTTTCCGACGGCGGCGACAACTGCAGCCGCTACACGGTGGGCCAGATCAAGAACGCGCTGGCCGAATCCGAGGTGCAGCTTTATGCGATGGGCATTTTCGATCCAGAGGACACGGCTAAGAAGCGGCCCCGCGAGGAGATTGACGGTCCGAAGCTGTTGAGCGACCTGGCAGACCTGAGCGGCGGCAGGCATTACCCGATCGACGACCTGAACGATCTCCCCATGATCAGCGAGCGCATCGGGCTGGAACTGCGGAACGAGTACGTGATCGGCTACTCGCCGCCGAATTTGGAGCGGGATGGCAAGTATCGCGCGATTCAGCTGAAGCTCGCCGCGCCGCAGGGCATGCCCGCATTGCGCGTGCAGTATCGCAAGGGCTATTTTGCGCCGAAGTAGTTGTATGGCGGCCAATCTCGCTTTCAGCGGGCTTGATCGTATTCCAACACAAGCCGCCTAAAAATGCGGCTGCCACGGAGAATGGCCGCCCCACATTGGCTTCATGAATACTCGGGAAACGGCTTAATTGCTTCTTCTGGTGCGGCTGGCTCCTTGGCCGATGAGGCCGAGATCGGCGAGCACGCAGACAATCACCGCGACCAGATACGGCCCTTCCACCGCATGATGTGAATTGACGATCCAGGCGTATACGATCGTGGTCAGCGGAAGGAAGAAGAAGCCCACGACGATCAACAGCAGCGAGTGGTAGGCTCTTTCCAGGTAATCTGAAAACAAGTACATCAGAACGATCACGACTCGCGGAAACGCGAGGGCGAGCAACAACAGTAGACAGGGCATGGCGCTGCTGTCAGTGTACTGTGCCGCGAGCCCGCGCGGATGCACGATAATCTTCTCATGAACCATGAAGTTCTGAATCAACCCCCTGCGTTGAGCGATATCGATCTGTTCTCCACGGACCGGGTCTTGCGCGAAGCGGTAAAGCGCGAGTGCGCGGGCTGGGCGTCGGAGAGGCTGGCCGAATATGGACGCTGGCTGGGCAGTGCGGAAGGCCTGGAGTGTGGCGAGTTGGCGAACGCGTATTCTCCGGCGCTGCACACGCACGACCGCTTCGGCCATCGCCGCGACGAGGTGGAATTTCACCCCGCCTGGCACATCGTCATGCGGAAGGCCGTGGAACATGGCATCCACAGCTCGCCGTGGGCGAATCCGCGTCCGGGAGCGCATGTGGCGCGCGCCGCAGCCGCGATGCTCGCCTCGGAATGCGAGGCTGGGCACGTTTGCCCCATCTCCATGACGTATTCGTGCGTGCCGGTGATCCACAGGCATCCGGATCTGGCGCGGGAGTGGGAGCCGCGCATCTTTTCCACTTCGTATGACGCGTCGTTTCAACCCGCGCCGGATAAGAGCGGCGTGCTGATCGGCATGGCGATGACGGAAAAGCAGGGCGGCTCCGACGTTCGCGCCAACACCACTCGGGCGGAGCCTGCCGGTGGCGACGAATATGTTCTGAACGGCCACAAGTGGTTCTGTTCGGCTCCGATGTGCGATGCGTTTTTGGTCCTGGCGCAGGCCCCAGGAGGCCTCACCTGCTTTTTCCTGCCGCGATGGCTGCCGGACGGCCGCCGCAACGCGTTTCACATCCAGAGATTGAAGGCGAAGCTCGGAAATCGTTCGAACGCCTCGGGCGAGGTGGAATTTCATGGCGCGTGGGCGCGCCGCATCGGCGAGGAAGGTCGCGGCGTGGCGACGATTATTGAAATGGTGCATCACACGCGCCTGGATTGCACGATCGGCGCGGCGGGCTTGATGCGGCGCGCGCTGATTGAAGCGTTGCATCACGCGCGTCATCGCGAGGCGTTCGGGCGAAAGCTGATCGACCAGCCGCTGATGCAAAACGTGCTCGCCGATTTGATCATTGAATCGGAAGCGGCGACGGTCCTGATGATGCGTCTGGCGCGCGCGGCGGACGAGGGCGACAAGATATTCGCGAGGTTGGCGGTTTCGGCGGGGAAATACTGGGTGACAAAACGGACGCCGGTTTATGTGGCGGAGGCGCTGGAGTGTCTTGGTGGCAATGGCTACGTTGAGGAATCGGTGATGCCGCGGCTATATCGCGAGGCACCTGTGAACTCGGTTTGGGAGGGCTCGGGGAACGTGATCACGCTCGATGTTCTGAGAGCGGTACGGAAGGAGCCGGAGGCGTTGGAACGGGTGCTGGCGGAAATTCGGATGGCGAACGACCCGCGTGTAGAGCGATTTGTGAGCGGCGCACACCCCCGTGCGATGGAATCCGAGGCGCGCCGGTTTACGGAGTTGCTTGCTGTGGCCCTGCAGGCGTCGCTGCTGATCCGCTTCAGTCCGCCGGCGATTTCAGATGCTTTCTGTGCGTCCAGGCTGGAAGGCGACGCGGGGCGCGCGTTCGGCACGCTCCCGCATCGCGTCGATTTTCAGGCCGTGACGGCGCTAGCGAACTGAGATGTCAGGCGAATATTCAGCGCCCGTTCAATTTTCTTGATATCGCCGCGCTCGCTCTTGGTGCGGAACGTGGTGGCGACGCCCCGCGCTCCGGCGCGTCCCGTGCGGCCGACGCGATGGATGAAATCTTCTGGAACCTGGGGTAGATCGAAGTTCACTACGTGAGCGATACCCTCCACGTGAATGCCTCGCGCCGCAACATCCGTGGCCACCAGCACGCGAAATTCGCCTTGCTGGAAGCCCTTCAATGCGCGGTTGCGCTGGCCCTGGGTGCGGTTGCCGTGGATGCTGGTGGATCGCACTCCGCCAGTCTGGAGCTTCTTGGCCAGGCGGTCCGCGCCGTGCTTGGTTCGCGCGAAGACCAGGAACGATCCGCCCTGATTTTTCAACATGTGCTGCAGCAGGCCGACTTTGCGATCCTGCTCCACCTCGTAGACGTGCAAGTCGACGTGTTCGGCCGGTCTGGTCGTGGAGCCGACGGTGATGCGCACGGGATTCTTCACGTGAGTGTTGATCAGGTGCGCCACGCTGGATTCGATGGTGGCCGAAAAAAACAGCGTCTGACGCTCCACGGGAAGCAGCGTCATGATCTTCTTAATGGTGGGCAGAAAGCCCATGTCGAGCATGCGATCCGCTTCGTCCAGCACCAGAATCCTGGCGCCGGAGAGCTTCACCAGCCGGCGGTCAATGAAATCGGAAAGGCGGCCGGGGGTGGCGATCAGCACGCGCGCGCCTCGGCGGATCGAATCGAGTTGGGGGCGCTCGCTCATGCCGCCGACCACAACCGCGTCGCGGATGCCAGTATGTTTGGCGAGTTTGACAAAGGTTTCGTGAATCTGGATGGCCAGTTCTCGCGTGGGGCTGAGGATGACGGCGCTGACACACGTTTCAACCGGCTGTTTCAGCAGCGATTCGAGCACAGGAAGCACAAAGGCAAGTGTTTTGCCCGTTCCAGTTTGCGCCGTGGCGACGACGTCTCGTCCTTCAAGCGCCGGAGGAATCGATTCCGATTGGACCGGCGTGGGGGTTACAAAGCTATTTTGGGCGAGGTTCGCTTGCAAAACGGCGGATACAGGAAATTCAGAAAAAGTTTTCATTCAATCTTTCGGAGGAAAGAATCAGCGAGCCTTACAAGGAATGCACGAACGGGAGAGAAGGGTGGCGGATTTACTTTCGGTCTTTTCAAGTATAGCACGCCTTCTCGAGCGCACTCTTACTTGAGGCCAACAAGCGCGTCTTTGCGAATCTTCGCCACCACATGCACCAGCGGATCGACCACCTCGGCGATGTCGTATCGCATCGCGGTTCCCAGCACGATCGCCGCCTCGTTTGGCTCAAGTTTATAGTCCTTCTGCAGCCAGTTCACCAGGCGCGTCGTGGCGCTGCGCAGCGCGTCTTCAAGCGAGTTGCCGATGCCGAGCGACATCAGGTACTCGTCGTTTTCGGCTCGCGGCCCGCCCATCGCTTCACCCTTGATCAGGCTGACGGTGAACTCCACCCGCATCGACGTTTCGAGAGCATCTCCGGTCAACTCGCCGTCGCCCTGGGCAGCGTGTCCGTCGCCGATGAACAGCAGCGCGCCGGGTGCGTAGACGGGCAGATAGATCGTGGTGCCCTCCCGCATCTGGTTGTAGTCCATGTTGCCTCCGAACGAGCCCAGATGACCCGTCTGCAGCGCCTGATGACCCTGAGGAGCCACGGCGATGCAGCCCATCATCGGCTGGAGCTTCACCGTGTAATTCTTCAAATGCTCGCTCGGATTCTTGAGGCGCGCCACGCCGTTATCGGAATCCAGCACCCAGTTGCTATCGAAATTATCCTTGTATTTCGTCTTGCGCAGATAACCGCCGTTAAGCGCCGAATCAACGATTTGATCGCCGCTGCCCGCCGAGTCCCGGTTCAAGCGGACTTTGTCCAGTTTCACCACCAGCGTGTCGCCCGGAAACGCGCCCTCGATGTAAAAGGGACCTGTCTCCGGATTCCCTCCTCCTGAACGCCGCACCCCCTTCGGATCCGTGCCGCCCGCATCGACAGTCCAAGTCCGGACCGTGTCGCCGGGGAAAACGTGCATCACGGGCGGAATCGCATCGGAGAATACCCGATGAAACTCCTTGGGCTCAAAATCCAGCGTGCGAGGGGCCGAGGGGGGCGCGGCGGGACGCCGGGCGGTCCATTCCACCTTGTCCGTCTTGCGCCACAGCGCCGTCCCCACGATTTCGCCGCCGCGAATCGAGCCCTCGAACGTGCCGAACGCCTCGCCATTCGGGCGGGAGGCGGTGAAGGAGATCTTGTCGCCGTCGGTGGCGCCTTCGAGCTTCAGTTCGTTCAGGTTACCAGTGACTTTGTTCCCGTCCGCTTTCAAGGTGATACGGACGTACTGGGTGTCGCCCAACACCTTGGCGCTCAGCTCCCAGGTTCCGGAAACGTCGGCGGCCCAGGCTGTGGAAACAAACAGAGAGACAGCAAGAATCTTCATCATGTCCTCCTGAGACGATACCGATTTGAAAAAGTTCCGTTACTTGAGCATGGGAAATAACTGCCGGATGCGGGCCTCATCCGGTTGCACCCCATACTCGCAGATCTCGAAAGCCTCGTAATACTGAACGGCCTTGCCCGCTGTTGGGCCGTACCACTTCTTGAGCGACTCGCGAACCTCCGGCTGGATGGGCCTTGTGCGGGCTCTTTTCAGCCAGGCCTTGCGCTCCGCTGCGCCCTTGGGCACGTCGGCCAGTTTGCCGTCAACCCAGGGCAGCCATTCGTAGAATTGCGACACGTGCGAATCGAGGGCGTCGATTTTCTTGTCGATCACTGAATCGATGTCGACAACGATGTCCGGACGAAATGGATTCGGACGCTGGAAACTGTCCTCGTAATAAAGGAATACAGGGTTCTTGCGCAGTGCGGGGACCTCGGGGACGAGGCTTGGCACGACGACCATGTAGGCGGCGTCCTGGACCAGCACGCCGGTGTAGCGATGGTCGGGATGATAGTCGTTGGGGCGAGGCGCGAGCACAATATCGGAGTTCCACTGGCGAATCTCGCGAATGATCTGCCTGCGCACTTCGAGCGTGGGCAGAAGCTCCCCGTCGTGGTTGTCGAGCACGTCGTACTCGATACCCAGCCGCCGCGCGGACTCTTTTGCCTCGGCCAGCCTGCGGGCGGCGAGCGCGGCTCCGTGAATCTCCATGTGGCCCGCGTCGCCATTGGTGACGGAGACGAACTTGACCGTGGCCCCGGCGGCCCGGAAGAGTGCGGCGGTGCCCGAGGCGCGGATATCGCAATCGTCAGGATGCGCGCCGAAGGCGATCACGTGAATCTGGTTGGTTTGCGCGAGGAGGACACTCATGGTGGCGGCCCAAAGAAGGAGCTTCATTCCGCTATTGTCTTATTTATGCAAGACGAAAAGCGGCTACGCAGCGAAATCTGGTTCAATGACCGGGCCGACCCAGGCGAGACCGCCATTTATATCGAGCGGTTCACCAACTACGGCATCACGCGACAGGAGATGCAATCGGCGCGGCCCATCATCGGCATCGCCCAAACAGGCAGCGATCTTTCGCCTTGCAATCGCATTCATCTGGAACTGGCCGCTCGCGTCAAGGCGGGCATTCGCGACGCCGGAGGAGTGCCGTTCGAATTCCCGGTGCATCCGATTCAGGAATCGTGCCGCCGACCGACCGCCGCGCTGGATCGCAACCTGGCGTATCTCGGTTTAGTCGAGATTTTGTGCGGTTATCCGTTCGATGGTGTGGTGCTTACCACCGGCTGCGACAAGACCACGCCAGCCTGCATCATGGCCGCGGCGACGGTGAATCTTCCGGCCATCGTGCTCTCCGGCGGTCCGATGCTGGACGCGTATATCGACGGCAAACTGGCCGGATCGGGCGCGGTGCTGTGGGAGGCACGCAGGCTGGTTGCGCAAGGGCTGATCACCGTAGAGGAACTGGTGGATCGCGTGGTGCGCACAATCCCCAGCGCAGGACATTGCAACACGATGGGCACAGCGCTTTCGATGAATTCGCTGGCCGAGGCGCTCGGCATGTCCCTGCCTGGCTGCGCGGCAATTCCCGCGCCCTATGCCGAGCGCGCCAAGATGGCCTACGAGACGGGACGCCGCATCGTGGAAATGGTGCGCGAGGATCTGTCGCCATCGCGCATTCTCACGCGCGCGGCCTTTGAGAACGCGATTGTGGTGAACTCGGCCATTGGCGGGTCCACGAATTGCCCTCCGCACATCGTCGCGATCGCGCGTCACGCCGGCGTGGGACTGAGTATCCAGGATTGGGAAGAGGTCGGCCACAAGGTGCATCTGCTGGCGAACGTCGCGCCCGCGGGCGAATTTCTGGGCGAAGCGTACCATCGTGCTGGAGGTGTCCCCGCAGTCATTGGCGAGCTGATGCAGGCGGGCAAGATACGTACCGATGCGCTGACGGTCACCGGCAAGACAATTGGCGAAAATTGCCGCGATGCGCGCAGCCGCGATCGAAACGTGATTCGCACGTACGCGGAGCCGCTGAAAGAGAATGCGGGCTTGCTGGTGGTTTCGGGCAACTTGTTCGATTCGGCGCTGATTAAGACATCGGTGATCAGCGAAGATTTCCGCAAGCGCTATTTAATCGACGATGGCTTCACCACTCGTGCGATTGTGTTTGAAGGCCCGGAGGACTACCGCCGGCGCATCGAAGATCCGTCATTGAACATCGACGAGACATGTATGCTGGTGGTGCGCGGCGCGGGTCCGATCGGGTATCCGGGTTCGGCGGAGGTGGTGAACATGACGCCTCCGGGCCATCTGCTCGAAAAAGGAGTGCGGATGCTGCCGTGCATGGGCGACGGGCGGCAGAGCGGGACGTCGGAGAGTCCCTCGATTTTAAATGTGTCGCCGGAAGCGGCGGTGGGAGGCAATCTGGCGATCCTTGAAACGGGCGATCAGATCCGAGTGGACCTGCGCGCGCGGCGCGTGGACGTGCTTCTGACGGACGAAGAGATCGCGCGGCGGCGAGCGGCGCTGAAGCAGCCGGAACTGAAAAGTGATTCGCCGTGGCAGGAGTTGTATCGGGCGCACACGGGTCAGTTGGAGACGGGTGCTTGCCTGGATTTTGCAGTGAAATATCGGGATTTGCAGAAGGTGGTACCGCGGCATTCGCATTAACGGGCGTCGACGCGGCGGTCTGTCGATACCGATACATCGTATACATTTTGTTGCGGGCACATGGTCTAGACTTTGGGCGCGGCGCTGACGCGGGGAGCCTGCGGGGTTGGGTGAAGGGGCGATGTTGTTGAGGCGCGGGGAAATTTAACCCTGCCGCAGGACCGTGATCACGTCGTCGGCGGTGATCACGCCTGCCAGTTTGCCTTCCTCATCCACCACGGGGAGTGTAAGGAGGTTGTACTTATCGAAAATCTCGGTCACCCGATCCTGTTTTTCGCCCACTTCCACCTCGACCAGATTGTCGGAGGCGAGAGAGTGGAGCGGTGTCGTGCCTTCGTGCAGAAACAGGCGCGCCAGCGGGATGGTGGCTTTCAAGCGTTCCTGAGAGTCGACCAGAAAAATTGTGTTGAGGGCTTCCAGCAGGTCCTCATTCTGCTTGAGGGACTGCAGCGCGTCGGCGACCGTTGAATGTTCCTTAAGGGCGATGAACTCAGTGTTCATTAAGCCGCCGGCGGTGTCCTCCTTGAATTCGAGCAGCTCGCGGACCTCGGTTTTTGGCTCGTGCTCCATCTCCTCGAGGATCTCCTCGCTGGTTTCCGCTCCCAATTCGTTTAGCGCGTCGGCTGCTTCGTCCGGGCTCATCTCCTCGACGATGTCGGCGGCGGTTTCGGTCTCGAGGGATTCAAGAATGCTGGCCTGAATGTCTGGGTCGACCTCGGTCAGCGCGTCGGCGGCCACTTCGCTGTCGATGTTCTCGAAGATCGATTCGCGGTCCTCGGGCGACAGCTCTTCGACGATGTCGGCGAGGTCGGCGGGATGCATTCCTTCAAGGAGGCGGTTCGAGATGTTCAGGCGCAGACGGCGCTGCGGGTCCGCCTCGATGATGTTGCAAAATTCCCATCGGATGGAGTTCGGAGGGATGCGGCCCTGCATGCGTCTGACCAGCCGCGGCGGCACGACGCCCTGCAGCAGGCGGCGGAAAATGCTGCGAATACCGATGTCGATTTCGAGCACCCAAAGCTGGTCGCAGCCGTCTTCGATCATCCGCTCGAACGTGACGTCGTTGATACGGACAACCTTGCGCCCATGGGCGTCGATAATCTGCTGGTCGAGCAGATCGCGGACCATCCGCAGCATGTACTCGTCGGAATGATAGGGAGTCAGATTCTCATCGCGGAGATGGATGCCTTCGAGCGAAATGGAGCGGATCTGGTCGTGGCGGACAGTGAGCCAGGCTGTGCCGGCTCCGCCGATGAGGAAGCGGTCAACGCGAACCGGATCGATCAGTGGAACGACTGCGGCGTCCTTGACAACACCGATTCTGCGCCCCTTAAGGTCGAAGACCTTGAGGCCCATGAGTTCGGTGAGGAACAGGAACTTTTCCGCCATCGAGCGCCAGGATCCATAGTGGAGAAACTGCCCAGAATCTTACTCTTACTATGACCCATGCCGCATGAAGGCGCAAGCATTTTTTGTCGGAGCCGCTGAAGAACACGAAGGCCCTACCGGGTACGCTCCGCCGTATGTCCCCACCCGCCGAAGTACCACCGCACCCCGACGGTCGAATACCTTCCATAGGGGCCGTCCGCACGCAGTGTTGCCGCGCCTGCCGGGCCGCCATACCGTCCCAGCATATGGACGTCGTGGTTCGTCACCCTCAGTTGGAAGTTTTTTGGCAACTCATAACCGGCGCCCACATTGGCCTCCCACAAAATAAGCGACGCGGATGCGCCGTAGGACTGTTGCGGAACGTTGCTGCCGCCAAAGACCTTCGGTTCAAAGAAGATAAACATGCGCTGCAGCGGACCTCTGCCAATCGGCTGCACTTCCACGTAACTGCTCCAGACGTACCGCGCGTAGGCGGAACAGTTTGAAATGGCGTAGATGGGATTGGTCTTTTCCAGGGTACAGAGACCCAGGTCGACTTCATTGTGTGGCGGCGCAACCTGGAAATCGACGTAGCCTCGCACGGAATTTCGCGGGAAAAAGAGTTGGTCGCTTACGCTGGCAGGCTTCTCGGGAAGCACCGCTGCTGGATCACCGCACCAAGTCATTCCTGCCAGGATCGTCAGACTTCCATACGCCATCATTGCTCGCTTCATAAGCCCCCAAGCGATCTATCGGCTGCAGTCTCACGGACACGCCAAACAGGGCCAAATGGAGCTGCTCAGTCAAATGACCTCGGCTCAGACGGAGAGAGTATATCAGGAATCACTCAACGCGCAGACCAGAGCGCCCTTGGCGGTGGCGTGCAGGGGATTTTGCGCGAGGCGAATATCGGAAACGGCGATGGGGAACTCCTGCTCCCAGAGCAGTTTTTCGAAGCGATCGCGGAAGCCGGGTGGCAGCGCGGTGCCACCGGACAGGACCATGGGGATCGGCCGGTTGAATTTCGGCAAGCTCGACGTGCGCGTGAAGGCTTCCTTGAGCGCGGTGACCAGAGAACGGATCATGTCGTCGTAGTAGACGCCCAGGACCTGATGGACTTTATCGGCGAAGAATCCGTTGAAGTGGAACGAATCCTCCTTGGTGAGCCGGATGCGGTTGGCGCGCTCGCCAGTGACTGCGGCAGCGTTGGTGTCGATGTAATCGCCCGCCTTGGGAATGCTGAAGCTGATGATCGGAACGGACAGATAAGCCAGGCAGACGTTGCAGAGTCCTCCGCCGAGGCTAATGCCGATGCCCGTGTAGTTGGAACTTTCGAGCTCGCTATAGACGATGGCGAGGCCTTCGTTGATGCCGGTGGGCTCGTAATTCAGATCGGTCAGGATCTGGCGCACCGTCGCCTCATGATAGGTGAGCGAGCCCTCCGCGCCGAGCGGCGGCGCGGGGACCGTAAAGCAGACCTTCTTCTTTCTGTCGCTTTGATGGCCGTTGAGCATCGTGGCGAGGATCTCCCGGATCATGGCCAGACTGTCCGGCTCTTTGGCGTCGAGCACGCCGGCGGTCATTGGGCGGCGGGTTTCGGCGTTGAGCAGTCCTGCGAACTTCTCGCTTTCGTTCCCGTGGACGATGATCTGCCCGGCTTTCACGGTGTGGGGAACTTTCTCGCGCTCCAGCACTCCCTCGGTGATTTTCGAGTAAGGAATGGCCACGAACGCGTTCAGCTGGGATTCGTAGCGGAAACTGTCCTCGGCGCGGCTGGCGATGACGATGCGGCTGGTGCCGACGTCGAGGCCGAGTGCGTGGAACTGGCTGGTTTGATTCATTTCACTACCTCCTCGCCCTGTTCTTCCTTCAGGGCGACTTCGATATCCTTGTAGCGGCGCCGCAGGACCGAGCGATATTTTCCGGTTTCGGCGCCTTCCGCTGCCGCTTGCCGGGCGACCCACAATTCGGCCAGGTCCAGGCCCCGCCAGCGGGTGCCCGTGACGCGCAGGAACACGCTGTCATAGGTGAAGCCGAACACGTATAAACTGGCCAGCGGGATGGCGTAATTGTCCGGCAGCCCCACTCCGGCGTAGGGAAATTTTCCCGCCCAATCGGTGTGGTCGCCGATGTGCATGTTCTGCGGATTCACGGATACTTGCGCGTGCGTGACGCAATTGCCCGCGGGGATGGCGTAGCGGGAGCGAAGCATCTCCGTAAGCACCTTCGCCGATGCGATCTGCGCCGGCGTGGTGGCCTCGGCGGCGCTGGTCTGGCCTTCCAGGGAGACACCAAGGAAGCTATCGTTCAGGTTGACGTAAACCCCACGCGAATCCGCCCAGACGGAAGCACCCGCGTGATTGGCGGCATCCGATTCCTGAACGACCCGGAACACGCGTCCGAAGCGGTCGATCTGGTAATGATAGGCGCGCTCCTGCCGCACCACTTCGATGGAGCTGCGGCCGCTCACCTGTAGCCGCCGATTCTCCTTTTCCTCAAACGGCGCCAGGTTGCTTTCCGTGGTGTGATACACAATCCCTACCGGAGCATTGCCTTCGCCTTGCCGCACGCCGCCGGTTGAAAAAATCGGGAACTGCCGGCGGGGTCGGTTGGAAACGGCATACCTTAAGTCGATTCTGAGCCCGTTGCTATACAGCTCCGAGGAACCCGATCGATCCACCAGCCACACGCGCGGCGCCGGTTCCAACATGATCGCCGGATTGGTTGTGTCAGGTGATACGAGCAGCCGCTCTCTGGCCAGCGTCTCCGCCGATCCAGTCGGCACGGGAACCAGGACCACGAGTGCGGCTAATCCCGCTGCCAGCCATCCGGCGCGCCGATGCGATCGGGCGGTGACTTTCGCCAAACGGGCTTTTGGACGCATCTCCTGACGCAGGAATCGCAGCCGTTCTACGGGATCGGCAATTTGGCCGGCTCGGAGTTCTAGCGCCGATACCGGCGGTTCGAGGATGGATATGCGCGCCATGGTCCTCTAGGTGGAGTATGTTTCCGGAGGGAAATTTCTCTCCTCGCGAGGGATCGGCAGAGCAAGGGGAAAACCTTAGTCCTTCTTAGCAGGTTGGTCTATGGAGTCTACGACCAGTTTCGAGTCGGCCTGGAACTTCCGGTAGTCGCGATAGGTGATGTCGATCTCGGCGCGCATCTTCTTGAGGAGCGCCAACCGCGCCTCGGCGCGCACAGAGATATGCGAGGGCAGCCAGACCTCTTCATTCACGCGGGTCTGCTCGAAGCTCAAGCGTGCGCCGGGAGCGACGCGGAAGAGAAAAAGTCCAAACGAAAGCGTGTCGGTGGCCTCGCCCTCCGCTTTCACCCAGTGATACTCGCCTTTATCGATCCAGATTTTGCCGTGCAGTTTCGTGAAGACCTTGGCTTCGGACTGCTTCGGCCGATAGTTCGGTTTGGGATCCACTGAGAGGACCCAGGCGGGCTTGCCGCTCACCGGCTCTTCGCCCACGATGCGAAAGTCGAAAGCCTCGGTGAATTCGCGCAGGAATTTCTGTTCTTCCTTGCGTTCCTTCTCGAGCCTCGCTTTCTCGGAGGCTGATTCGCGGCGGCGTTTTTCCAGTTCATTGTCGAGCTTGCGGTCTTCCTTGGCCGCGTCCTTCGTCGAAAGAGGCTTATCGTTGCGGGCGACGAACTTCTCGTAGGGCCGGCCTTCGAGAATGAGGATCTCGCGGGTTTCGACCTCGGCCTTGGATACGTTGCCCTTGGAATTATATTGCCGGACTTCAGTCCGCTCCAGGTAGGTGTAATCCTTGCGATTTTCGAAATTGGTGAAGTCGCGAGCGGTGGAGCGGCGAATGATCTCGTTAGCGTCCTGGGCGAACGCGGCCGAGACGATGAGAAGCGGAAGCAGCGCTCGCATACTTCATTGTACGCGGGCCTTCCGCAGGGAGTTTCAGTTTTCGGCCAGGCTCGGCCGTTCGCCCTATTGGGAATTTGCGGGCAACTGCCGAATAATGAGATATGTCCGAACTTGGCCTTGCATTTTTGTCCCAGCGGAAGCTCCATTTGCGGAAGAATGGCGTTACGCAGACGCTTGAGAGCGAATTTGAACGCACGGTGCGGGAGCGCACGGCGTCCATCGAACGGCGCAATTCGTGGAAGACGCAGGGGCGCGGCGCGATGTTCATGGGCGCGGCTGGGCTGGCGCAGCAGCAGGCCGCGGCGAGCCAGACTAGTGTGCTGATCACAGGGCTGACACTGGCTCCAGAGGGCGGCTTGCTGTACTCGATGGAGACGGATTCGATCAGCGGGATCTTTTTGCGCGATGCGGCCGGCGCCGAGACGCGCCTGTTTCACACGACCGATTTTCGGATCCGTCACGCGGCTCTGCATTCAGACGGAGCGACGCTGGCGGCCACGGCGTTTCATAAGGACAGCATGCGGTCCAACATCGCCTTGCTGCCGCTGCACGGCACCGATTTCTCGGAGGTGACGGAAGGCGACTCGTTCGACCAGGTTCCGCAGTGGGTGCCCGGAGAGGGGCGGCACGTTGTGTTTCAGAGCGCGGGGGTGGGTCGCGACGCGGCGGGCAATTTCGCTGGGCTGGGTCCGTGCACAATTCACCGTCTGAATGCGGACTCGGGGAACCTCGACGAAATCGCGGCGGAAGACGGCAAGGATCTGCTCCAGCCTCAGCAGACCGAGGACGGGACACTTTACTACATCCGCAAACCGTATGAATCGGGCATTCCGGAGGTGAGCCTGCTGGGGTCTTTGAAAGATGCCGCGATGTTCCCATTTCGCATGGGGCGCGCTATTTTCCAGTATTTCAACATTTTTTCGATGATGTATACGGGCAAGCCTCTGGTGACGAATAAGGGCGCGGTGCAGAGGCCGATTGACCCGCGGCAGGCGCTGATTTACGGGAACCTGGCGCACGCGCAGATGATGCAGGCGCAGGAGGACGATCAGCAGGGGCTGGTGCCATCGTCCTGGGAGCTGGTGAGGAGGCGTCCGGGCGGCCAGACGGAGACCGTGGCGAAGAATGTGCTGACCTACGATCTTGCAGAGGATGGGGGGATTGTGTGTTCCAACGGCGCGTCCATTCTGGCGATCGGGACGGATGGACGCTCGGAGCGTCTCGTGCAGGGCGAGTTGATCGAGAGGGTGCTGGCGCTGTAGCCGTGCGCCACGTCATGCCCGGGCGGCGCGGGCGATGGGGACTTCCGCGGGGATCGTGATGATGAACTCCGCGCCGCGGCCGTCGGCGCGATTGGCGGCATGCACCGCTCCGTCGTCCTGTTTCACGATGGTCTCCACGATGTGCAGCCCCAGTCCGCCCTGGATCTTGGTCGAAACGTGCGGGCGGAAAAGGTCGGCCAGGATCTCCGGAGCGATCCCTTCGCCTTCGTCGCGCACGATGATTTCCGCATGTCCTTCGTTCTTCCGCGCGATCACGTGAATCGAGCCGCCCTCGGGCATGGCTCGCATGGCGTTGGAGAAAAGATTGATCAGGACGCGCTCCCAGGCCCAGGTGCGGCGCAGTTCGATGCCGGGCTCGACGTCGCAGAGGAAGCGGATGCTCGGGCCGCGGCCACCGATGAGGGAATCCTCGGCAAACGCGATTGCGTTTTGCAGAATCGCTTCGAACGGCGCGGGCGCCTGATCGACCTGCTGGAGACTCTCCGTGATCCCCTTGCCGCGCTCGATGCTGCGCAGGATTACCGCCGATAGGGAAGCCCATTGCGGATCCCCGGCCAGCAGATCCGCCGCCTCCACGAGCGTCTGAAACACGTTATTCAAATCGTGGACTAGGCAGGGCAGCGTGAGATCCGTCGCCTGATTCATGGACATCTCCCATTAACCAGCAATTTGTCGCAGTGTACTAAAAAATTCAGGAAAAGACACGCCCGCGCACTCGGCCCCATCGATGGCGCAGGGTCCGTCGGCAGCCAGCGCCGCCACCGAGAACGCCATGGCGATGCGGTGGTCGCCGCGGGAATCGATTTCGGCGGCGTGGAACCGCTGCTTCCCTTCGACGCGGAAACCGTCGGGCGTCGATTCGATCTTCACGCCCATGCGCCGCAGATTCATCTCGATTGTCGCGATACGATCGGTCTCCTTGACGCGCAGTTCCGAGGCGTCGCGCACGGTCAAGCCCTGCTCGCTGGCCGCGCCGAGTACAGCCAGGGCGGGGATCTCGTCGATAAGCGCCGCGGTCAGCGCGCCTTCGATCACGCCGCCCTTTATGCTGGACGCGCGGACGCGCAGATCGCCGATTACTTCGCCCCCGCTCTGTTGCAAGTCGAGCACCTTGATCTGCGCCCCCATTCCTACGAGAAAATCGAGCAGCGCGGACCGCGTCGGGTTCAGCCCCACGCCGTGAATTACCAGGTTCGCTTCCTTCACCAGAAGCGCGGCGACCAGGAAAAACGTCGCCGAACTGAGATCGCCGGGGACCACGAGTTCGCGGCCGGTCAGCTTCGCGCCGGCGCGCAGGGTGATCACGCGCTGTTCGGATTCGATGTCGGCGCCGAATTCCGCGAGCGCGATCTCGGTGTGATCCCGCGTACGGACCGGCTCGCGGACGATGGTGTCGCCCACGGCGAATAGACCGGCGAGCAGCACGCAGCTCTTCACCTGGGCGCTGGCCATCGGAAGCGTGTAGTCGATGCCGTGAAGCGTCCGTCCGTGAATCGTCAGAGGGGGGAACTGGCCGTTGGTCGCTTCGATCTGCGCGCCCATCTGCGTGAGCGGATCGATGATGCGCTTCATCGGACGCTTGGACAACGACTCGTCGCCGCCGATTTTCGAGGTGAACTTCTGTGCTGCCAAAATACCGGACAGCATGCGGATGGTCGAGCCTGAATTGCCCGCATCCAGCTCGGACGAGGGCTCCTTCAACTCGCCTCCCTGTACGATCACCAGGCCGTCTTTCCGTTCGATCTTCGCGCCCAGCGCCTGCATGCATCCGAGCGTCGACTGGCAATCGGCACCGGTGGAATAATTGGCGATCCGGCTTTCGCCCTCGGCGATCGCGCTGAGCATTCCATAGCGATGCGAAATGGATTTATCGCCGGGAACCGAAATCATGCCGGAAATGCTCTTGGCCGGAGAAATGGTCTCCCGCATTTACTGAACCTTCACCGTGATCGTCCGCGAAACGCTGTATCCGGCGTTATCTTCCGCCGTCAGCGTATATTCGGTGGTCGCTCGCGGCGACGTCTGGAAGCACCGGGCAAGCGACGGCGTGAGATTCTCCACGGCAGGCTCAATGCGCACACGCGCGGCGTTGGCCACGGCATAGCAGATGAGCGCCGGCTGCCCGGCGTCGATCGCGGGAGGCGCGTAAAATTGGGTGATTTTCAAATCGGATCCGATCATATTCAGCGTTGCCTGATCAAATGCAGGCTTCTTCGCCGCGGCCTCGCGTTCGATCCTCTTGTTTTCCTCCCACCTGGAATACAGCGTCCAGCCGGCGTACAGGATCGCGATCGCGACCGCGGCCGACGTGTACGGAGAATCTTCCGCGGCGGCATCCTTTTCATTATGAACGAACGCCGGGCTCGGCTATCGGCTTGAGGTCACCCATCAGTTTGTGCAGAATGAACAATGCGATCAGGTAGAATGTGCTCATCACTAGGAACAGCGGCGTATAGCCGATGAACTTCACCAGGTAGCCGGGCACGATGGCGGAAAAAATCACGCCGCCGAGGCCGCCCATGCATCCGCCGATTCCGTTCACGCTGCCTAAGGCGCTCTTCGGAAACACGTCGGAGGTGGTGGTGAACAGGTTCGCCGAAAATCCCTGGTGGGCCGACGTCGCGATGCTGAACAACCCCACCGCGAGCAGGGCGTTTGGGACAACAACGCCGAGCGCGGCAATCGGCATGGCCGCGGCGCACACCAGCATCGCCGTTTTGCGAGCCTTGCCTTTAGCCCAGCCGCGCTCCATGAGGAAGCCGGACAGCCAGCCTCCACCCATGCTGCCGAAGCAGGCGACGAAGTAAATGAACGAAAGCGCTCGCGCGTATTCCTTGTCGGTCATGTGGCGCGCATCGTGCAGGCAAAGGGGCAGCCAGAACAGATAAAACCACCAAGCGGAATCTGTCAAGAATTTAGCGCTGGCGAAGCCCCACGTCTGCTTAAATTTCACCGCCTCCAGGTAGGAGAGTTTGACGAGTTTCTCTTCCAATTCGACCGTGGGGGGTGTGCGATAGCTTGCCCACCACAGCAACAGCCAGACGAATCCTAAAGAGCCCGTGAGCAGGAAGCAGGTGCGCCATCCGAACGCGTGGTTCAGCGCCACAAAAACAGGAGGACCCACCACCTGCGCCAGATTCGATCCGGAGTTGAACAGTCCCGTCGCCAGCGCGCGCTGTTCCTGGGGAAACCACTCGGCCACGCCTTTGATCGCTGCGGGAAAATTGCCCGCTTCGGCGAACCCGAGCAACCCTCGGAATCCGCCCAGCTGGAACGCGCTGGCAGCCGTCGCGTGCAAGGCCGCGGCAACCGACCAGGCTCCCGCCGCGACGCTGAATCCCGACTTTGTGCCTAGCGCATCGACCACGCGGCCCATCACAAGGTAGCCGATGGTGTACGCCGCCAGAAACGCCGCCGTCAGGTAGCCGTACACGGTCTCATCGATGTGCAGATCCGAGCGCATCACAGGGATCAGGACCGCGAAAATCGTGCGGTCCATGTAATTGATGAGCGTCGCCAGGAAGAGAAGGAAGAGGATCCACCAGCGCATGGATGTTCGATTATGTCAGGTTTATCTGACTCACGGCTCCGGCGGATCGTGCCGATGAGGAATCGTGACCCTTTGGCTCGCTCTCTTCCTGACGCAAGACGCCCCGGTAGACCGCATTCGCGCGGCGATGGAGGCGTCTCTGGCAATGCAGCGCGCTTCAGTGCAGCAGCAGGCTCGGGCGGCTGGCGCGACGATGACGCCGTGGACACTGCCGACGGCCTTGGCGGTCCGCCAAATGCCTTCCATCATGTTCGAGCCACTCTGCGATCCGCTTCCACAGCCGGAGCTATCGAAAATGATCGACAATGCGGCGGCGAGGAACGGAGTCGAGCCGTCGTTGATCCTCGAGGTGGCGCGCCAGGAGTCGGGTTTCCGCCCGTGCGCCATTTCTCCAAAAGGAGCCGTGGGCCTGATGCAGTTGATGCCTTCCATGCAGGATCAATTCAAGGTGATCGATCCCTTCAGCCCTATCGCCAGCATCGACGCCGGAGCGAAGCTGCTGAAGCAACTGCTTGACCGCTACCATGGCGATCTCACGCTCGCCTTGAGCGCGTATAACGCCGGAGCCGCGGCAGTGGATAAAGCCGGCGGCATCCCGCAGATTCCGGAGACGCAGAATTACGTCACGAGAATTTTATCGCGGCTGGCGCAGTGAGTTTGGACCGAGGGGGACAGACCGCTCTGTCCGCGCGGCAAAGTGGCTGTGGCGTGTTCACACGAGTGACTGAGGCCGCCTTGGGACAGAGTGGTCAGTCCCCTTCGGGCGCTGTTCATTTCTTTCTTGCGACCAATACTCGGGACGGATACCCGGTCTGACGCACGAACTCGTCGCCGGTAATGGTCAGCCCCGCCTCGCGAATCAGATCCGGCACGGAATGTTCCACTTGCCGGCCCCAGAATGCTGGCGCGAGGCCTCCGCAAATGGCGTACAGACGATTGAAGACTTCCGCATTCTGGCCGATCACTACCAATGAGAAGTTTCCGCCGGGTTGCAGCACGCGCGCGACCTCGCGCAGGGTCAAGCGGATGTCGTCCTGACCCAGCAGCTCCAGCAAATAGCAGCACACCACGGCATCGAAGCTTCCGCTGCGGAAAGGCATGCTGCGGACGTCTACCGCGCCGCAATGAGCCTGCGCCGAAGGAAACTCCTGGCGGGCCCGGCGCTGCGTTCGAGCAGCCATGTTGGGGGAAAGGTCCAAGCCGAACGTCTTCCCGCCAGGATTAGCTCGCACTAGTCTCCGGAACATCTCGCCCGACCCGGTGGCGATCTCAAGCACCTTCATTCCATTCCCGATCCCGGAGTGGTGAAGGGCGCTGCGGTGCGCCTTCGAATGAAAGAAGAACGTGCTTACCGGATAGACCGCCGAGAGATGGTCGTAAATGCGCCGGGTGCGCTCCGCCAGCGTGCGCGGCATTCCTTCAGCGCGCGGAAGAGGAATGGAATAATTGAAATCGCCCAAAATCGTCCTTAAGAACCTATCACCAGAGATTCGACTCTCCCTACCGTACCACTGGGCTGCTCCGGAAATTCGATGCCTGTGCTGGTGCCTTCGCCCAGCCGGCTGTCGATCCACATCTTATAATCGTCGCCGAAGAGCACCTTCAGCCGTTCGTTCACATTGCTGATGCCGATGCCCTGCTCGAACAGCGTGGCCAGTTTGCTTTCCGGAATCCCCACCCCGTCGTCCTCGACGAGGATCTGCAGGCGTCCGCCCGTAATCCGGCTGCGCAGCCGCACGGTGCCTCCGGCGATCTTGCTCGACAAGCCGTGACGGATGCTGTTTTCGACAATCGGCTGTAGCAGCATGCTGGGCACCAGCATATCGAGGGTGGCCGGGTCGATGTCTTTCACTACGTGGAGCTTTTCGCCGAAGCGCACCTTTTCGATGGCCAAGTAATCGTCGATGAACGACAGCTCTTCGCGCAGGTGCGTGAGATTATCCTGCTGGCGCAATAGGCGTCTTAAGATGTTGGACAGCTTGTAGACCACCTGACGCGCCTGCTCCGGATCCTGGCGGATCAGCGACGCCACGGAATTCAGCGTATTGAACAGGAAATGCGGATTGATCTGCCGGCTGAGCGCCGCGAGCTTCGCTTCATTTAGGCGCAATTGCTGCTGCTCCAGCTTCTTCTCATTGCGATTGCTGTTCCATACCTTGATCGGCAGGACAGTGGCGAACAGGGTGGTCGCATAGACCGCCACTATGGTCCAGGGCGAAAGATGCTCCCATTTTTGCTGGATGGCGAACACGCCCTTCGATTGAAAAATGCGGGCCGTTTCGGTGCGCAGCAGTTCGGCCAGCAGAATGGCCACAATGCATAGCAGACTGAACGCGGGCAGGCGCAGGTCGCGCTTGCGGGCCAGCCGCCACAGGTTCAGATCCGGAAAAGGCGAAAACGTCCAGATGGCTTCCTTGTCCGGCGCGATGTCCCTCAGCAGCCCTCCCACCACGCCCACCGCGGCGAACAGTGGCATGGACATCAGCTCGCCGTTGAACATCGCGGGGATGGAGATCAGGACGCCGGACATCAGGCCGGTGACATAACCGCCGAGCAACCCAAGCGCCAGGCTGCCCTCCATGCCGAGGTCGACCGCGGCATAGGCGTCCTTGGTCAGGACCCTGGTCGCCACGCCGGAACCGAATATCGCGGAGCAGACCAGCGCCATTTGGACGCGCTGGGCCAGCGTGCGCTCTTCTCGCATCAACATTCTTTGGAAGCGCTGGGACCGTGTAAGGATGCTCGCCACCGACGCCGCTACCGCCAGTTTCACCAGCAGAATGACCAGCAGAAGTTCGATGGGCTGCGCGGGCATCTATCGGTTCATTATAATGAAGGTTTCCGCCGTACCCATTCATGCCTCCCGCCTTTGAACTCAGTAAAGTTGCCGAAGCTGACTTTCCCACCCGCTTCGGGCACTTCCGCATTTACGGTTTTGAAGGCCGCGCGGGGGATGCCGTTGAGGATTCAGTCGTCCTCCAAATGGGCGAGATCGACGGTCCTCCGCCGCTGGTTCGCATTCATTCCCAGTGCCTTACCGGCGACGTGTTTCACAGCCTTCGCTGCGACTGCGGCGCGCAACTGGAGTTGGCGCTCGAATCGATTGCCGCCGAAGGGCGTGGCCTGCTGATCTACGAACATCAAGAGGGCCGGGGCATCGGACTGATGAACAAGCTGCGCGCATATGAGCTTCAGGATGCCGGAGCCGACACGGTGGAGGCCAACGAACAGCTCGGGTTTGAGGCTGATTTGCGGGGCTACGCGATGCCAGCCGCCATCCTCGGTTACTTCGGCCTGCGCGCGGTGCGGTTGATGTCGAACAATCCGGAAAAAATCGAGGCGCTGGAGCGGGCGGGAATTAAGGTCTCCGAGCGCGTGCCGAGCATCGTCGAGCCGCAGGATTCCACGCAGGACTATCTTCGGACCAAGAAGGAAAAGATGGGCCACCTGCTGGACGTGTAAGAATTTCGGCGGCTAACTGTCAAGACCGGAACAGCACGTTCTCATTCTCAAACGTTCTGGTGGCGATCCAGAACGCGATTCCCGCGTACACCAGATTCGCCACAGTCGTGATCGCGAAATTGGTCATAGTCGCGTCGCCCAGGAGAATGCTTCGGATCATCTGGCTGGCGTTGAAAATTGGGATCAGGCACAGCAGCGGCGTCACTTTCATGCCTGCTAATCCGCCCATCAGCGCCGGGAAGATCACCACCATCAACAAAGGCGTCAGGTAGCTGCCTGCCTCCTTGGCGCTTTTGGCGAACAGGGCGATGGCGATCATTATCGACGCCGCGAAGATCGCCAGGGGCAGCAGCGTGACCACGATCATCGTCACCGTGTGCGCGTCCAGGGGGATCGTCGCGAACATCTCCCTGGCTTCGGGTGACTTGGCGGCGAAGTTGCCGCCTTTGAGCGAATATACGAGGCTCGCTAGCATGAGGATCGCAGTCATAAAAATCGCGGTCATTGCGGCAAGTCCCTTGCCGATGACGATTTCCTTTCGATACGCGGGCGCAGCCAGCAGAGCCTCCATCGTCTTGCGCTCCTTTTCGCCGACCGTCATGTCGATCACCGGATGCATGCCTCCGCTGAACATCATCAGCAGCAGCAGATAGCCGAGCATGCTGCCCCACATCATGCCCGCCATTTTCCTCGCGCCCGCGACGTTGTCGCGTTTCACCACGAACGGTGTCAACACGCTGGGGGAAATGCCCGAACCCGCCAGCGCCTCACGCACCTTGGCCTCCTTCAACGCATCGAGTGCGACGCGCACGCGCTCCGCCGCCGCGCTTGAGGTCGGGTTTGAGCCGTCGACGACGATCCGCACTACGGCGCCCGATTCCTCCACCCCCGCCGCCACCGTCTTGTTGAGCACTGCGTCCTTCAAATCATCGCCTGAGACGAGCGAAATGCCCGCCTTTTCCAGCGCCTCACGCACTGCGGGCGACGCCGCCTTCACGGCGACGGCCATCGATTTGGCTTCCTGCTCGGCGTTCTCCTGCACGCGCGAGATCAGCCGCGTGCTGACGTTCAACAGCAGGGGAATGAGCAGTACGGGCAGAACCACCATGCTGATCATGGTGCGCCGGTCGCGCGTCAGGTCCAGGATCTCCTTGCGGTAAATCGCAACGATCATGCGCAATCGCATGTTATGTCTCCACTCCCAGCAGGCTCAGGAAGATCTCGCGCAGCCGCTGCTTGCCGGTGGCCTTGCGCAACTCTTCCATCGTGCCGATGATCTTGAGCTTGCCACCGTTGATGACGGCGATGCGGTCGCACAGGTGCTCGGCTTCCTCCATCACATGCGTCGAGTAGAGCACGCATTTCCCATCTCGTTTCGCCTCGACGATGGCGGTCTCGATGGTCTGCGCCGTCGGCACGTCCAGGCCGGAGGTGGGTTCGTCCAGAATCAGCACCGGCGGATCGTTCAGCATGGTCCGCGCGATCGCCGTCTTCTGCTTCATGCCGGTGGACAGCTTGTCGGTGCGCACGCCGCTGAAGCTTTTCATGTCGAGCATGGTCACCAGCGTCTCAATCCGGTTGGCCCGGCGGGCGGCGTCCATGCTGTTCAGTTTGCCAAAGAAATCGAGAATCTCCACCGGCGTCAGGCGGCCGTACAGGCCCATGTCGCCTGATAAAAAACCGATCTGCTCGCGGACCTTTTCCGGCTCGCGCACAATGTCGAAGCCATTCAGCGTTGCCGTGCCCGAAGTCGGCTTCAGCAGCGTGGCCAAGAGGCGAAGCGTCGTCGTCTTGCCGGCGCCATTCGGTCCCAGCAGCCCGAAGACTTCGCCCGCGTGGACCTCGAAGCTCACGTCGTCTACCGCCAGTTGCTTGCCGCGCTTCGGATCCTTGAATTCCTTGGACAGCCCGTTTACCCGGATCACTTGGTGCTCGTTTGAATGAACTGTGTGATGTCGCTCTTCAGCTTCTTGTGCGACGGCACGTCGATATAGAACATGTGCCCGGCGTTGTAATACTGGAACACCACGTTCTTGCGGATGCTCGGATGAAGCTCCAGGTGGTTGAACGTGTATTCGGCGGCGAAATAGGGCGTCGCCATGTCGTAATAGCCGCAGCCGACGAACACCTTCATGTGCGGATTCTTGGCGAAGGCGCTGCGCAGCGAATCGGATACGTTGACGTAGCGATTCTGATTCTGCTGGCCGTAATCCCACGGCAGAATGCCGCCGCCTAGCACATAATAGATTGCGTCTGTCTTATAGCCTAGCTCCGAATGCACGTATTGATTGAACATCGCCGTGTACGGTGGGCGAATGGCCGTCATGCTCGGGTCAAATTCGGCGGCTTCGCCGGTGTTGAGCGGCGCCGGACCAATTAGCCTGCTGTCGAGTCTGCCTGCCATCATCCTCTGATCCCGCAGGAGCTCGCGCAGGTAGTGCATCAGTTCCATTCGGAGGTCGGAATTGTCAACGTATTTCGGATCGACGCCCGTCAGCCGCGCGATCTTTGCGACGATGGCTTTGTAGTCGGCATCGGGAAGCTGCGTGCCTTTGGCCAGGGCCTCGTTATAAGGCCCGACGGCAAGCTTTTCCGCTTCTTTTAGAGTTGTTTCCATGTTCTTCTGCAACTCTGGCGCGAGCTTCTTGTGATAAAAAGCGGTTGCCGTGTAGCTCGGCAGATAGAGCATGTAGGGAAGATCGTTGCCGTGTGCGAACTCCAGGGTTTCGAAGTTCAGCACGGTGGAAAGGAGAATTACGCCGTTGAACGCGACGCCCTGATCCACGAGGTATCCGGAGAGCCCCGCCGCGCGCGTGGTGCCATAGCTTTCGCCGGCCAGATAGAGCGGCGAGGACCAGCGCTCATTGCGCGTCAGAAACAGGCGGATGAACTCGCCGACGGATTCGACGTCGCCCTGGAGCCCGTTGAATTTCTGCTGCAGGGTCCGATTCGCCGCGCGGCTGTAGCCGGTGCCGACGGGATCGACAAAGACGAGGTCGGTCTGGTCCAGCCAGGTGTTGTCGTTGTCGACCAGTTGATACGGGGCGGCCGGTAGAGCGCCGTCGTCCATCATCTTCACGCGTTTGGGCCCGATGCAGCCCATATGCAGCCATATGGAGGCAGATCCGGGCCCTCCATTGAACGCGACGGTCAGCGGACGCTTGGCAACATCAGTCGCGCCGTCCAGCGCGTAATAGACATAAAAGAGATTCGCGTCAATATCGCCCTGCGCGTTCTTGATCGGCATCATGCCGGCGGTCGCGGTATAGCCGAGCGTCTTGCCGTTCACATGGATTTCGTGCTTGGTGACGATGGGCTTCTCTTCCACCAGGGGCTTTTCGGCCGCCGGAGGCGCCGGTGTCGCGGCGGGCGCGGGGGCCTGAGCCGCGGCGCCTCGTCCTCCGCCGGGAGGCTGGGCAAACGCAAGTGTGGTAAGAAGAGGGAGCGCAATGAGGGATTTCATCAGGCCTAGGCTATCACGCGCTGCGCGCTACCGAAAGTAACGAAAGAAATGTACGCGTAGAGGACTGCACAATCATTCGATTTCCGTGAGCGGCGTTTTCCCACCCCGCCGAGCTCGCGTAGACCGAATCAAACGATGAACGATGCGCCCCCGGCGCGAAGCTAGTTCCTGCGTCCGGATTCCTTCTGCAATCTAGCCAGCCACTCGGGCGCGATCCATTTCCCGGACTTCAGCGCCTTGTGGACGACTTCCCATCCCTGATCGTATCGCCGGTCCTCCGCATAGAGTCCGAGCAGTGGATTGTAGGGATCGCAGGAGCAGCCGTCGGCGTTGGCGCCGTTCTCGATTGATTTCTCGTAGTCCGCCATGGCGGCATCATACTTCTTTTCTTTCTGGTTAGAGCCGCCGCGCTCGCAGTAGGCGTCGGCCAAGCGGCTCTTGCCTAATGGATTCAGCGCCATCTCTTGCGTGTACTCGCTGATGGCCTGATCGAGTTCGCCCATGGTCTCATGGGTCAAGCCGAGCATGTCCCATGCCCGATCGTGCCGGGCGTCTCTCTCGATCGCCTTTTTGAAATCAGCGATTGCCGGGTCGAACCAAAACTTGCAGTCGCTCTTACTGCCCACCAACGTGCCGTTCACCACGACCTCCAGGACAGCCCGGTCGTAATAGGCTTGCCCGCGCCTGTAATAAGCCTCGGCGCTCGCGGGATCGAGCGCGATGGCCTGATCATGATCCTTGATGGCAAGGCCGAACTGGCGCGCGTATTCCTCGGGTGAAATCAGCTTGAACGCCCGGCTATAGCGGGCTTTCTCCGAATAAGCATCGCCTCGCTTTGTATATGCCGCTGCGCGGTGGGCGTCATCGCGAGCGGTCTCGATGGCCCCTGTGGCACTACTGATGTCGCGTTCATAACTGGCCAGATACCAGGATTTCCCGCATCCCCCGAGCAAAAGCCCCAGCAAGAGGGGGACGGATACGTACAACGGTCTGGCCATATTCAACAGTGCTTTCATCGTCCATGCCTCGACATCCGAATCTAGAAGGCATTCTTACGGGCATTCGGGCGCACTATGAGAATCGGCATCGATGGTCATTTTCATTATGGCTATCCACCCGGGCTGGGCCGTCCGCACGACAAGTACTGTCCGGATGCGCCGTCACTCAGGGGACCTATCCACGTGACGGCGGTTAGCCTGAGCCCGGGCGTCCCGGTTCTTGCTGGACGCCGGATTATACAGCGCGGCTTCCAACCGCTACCCATCGGGCGGCGGCATCGGCGCTATCATCGGGCCGTGTATTGAACGCAATCGCCGCGCCCGGGGCAGCCTTACGAACAGCGTTGATGACGACTTCGAATAATGCAAGGTGCCGGGGTGGCAGGCGCACGCCGGCTCCGATGACCACACAATCGTAGTTCGCCGAACGCAACAGACGCTCCACCGCCGGCCCGGCGGTCTCGTCCGGCCGGATAAAACCAACGTCGGATTCCCATCCGCGTTCGGTGAACTGCTTCACCGCAACCGTGATGCCGGCGCGCACTTTATTAGCAGTCATACCCGGCGGCAATGCAGGGTCAGAATAATCTACAGTCTCCGGATCCAGGCCTAGCAGCAAAATTCGCGTCATGATCTCTTCCTTGTTCTTGCGAGCGCTTGGCGCTACCGTCAGGCTGCCAGCTTCGCCAGAAATTTGACACGCTATCAGAACCTTAAGTCTCGCCCCAAACGAGTCGGATGGCAAGAACAAACTTCCGGATGCGCCGTCAGGAGCAAACTGAAACGGTTCAAGCATGTGGCAGCCGAGGGCCCCGCGATCTTGGCCGACGGTCCCGAACTAGACCGACATTCAGGCGCACATTCAGATCGACGAAGTGCTGGTTTGATCGACTCCAGCACCGCCTGTCAGGGCGGAGATATTAGAGCCGCGCGGCTTACTTCTTCTTCGCCGGCGCAGCCGGAGCCGGCGGCGGCACTTCCGAGGTCGCGATATCGGCCACTGCTTTCCAGCTTCCATCCGTCGCTTTCCGGTACGTTGTCACGTAGCTACCATGATCGTTGATCACCTGCTTTGAGGCCGGATCAGTCATCGTCATCTGGTACGCGCCTTGCGTGTACCCGACGTCGCCGGATTTTGCGACCTCCACCTTCGACGCCTGGAATTTGAGTGAAACGGCCGGATCCGCGGCCATCCCCTTGAGTGTCGTCCGGATCGCATCCTTGCCCGAAGCCGACGCCATTCCGGGAGACATCAACACAGCATCGTCGGCGTAGTGTGCCACCAGCTTATCGACGTCTTTCGCAGCCCAATCCGCGTTCCATTGCGTTTCATTGTCCTTGATCGCCTTGACATCGGCGTCGTGAGTATCCGGTGCAGCCTGGTTGCATCCGGTCAGCATGAGCGCCGTCGCCACCAACGCCCCTGTGGCGCCCTTAAGTATCGTCCTTTTCATCCTATCCTCCTTGTTTCTCCTTGGAACCGAGACAGTATACAACACGCCCGATTCTATCGCGTGCTCGCTTCTCGCCGATTGGCCGGATAGGGACTGGATGGTCGTTAGCCTTGATCGGAAATGCCCCGGGGGTGAAAGGCTCGGGCGCATCAGTCCGGGGCGGGAAATGCGCGCGGTTGTCCGCCGAGCTAGGGCACGCCTGGGTGCGACCTGCCACATCGACCGATGAGCGCGCGCGGAACCAAATCGGCCTGTCTTTACGGATTCTGCGACAAATCCGTGTAAATCACGCCCAACGGCGGCCTGAACTGGAACATTCTATCCGCCAGCGGCGGATTGCGTTTCTCGGCCGAGAACGCAAAGTCGAGTTGCGAGCCGTCCGTGCCCTTCACATTCAGCCACCGAATCGTGAAATCCGGGTCGACCAGGAACGTTACTTCGGTGTACGGCATCTTGTCCGATTTCGGGGTTGCCGTGAGGAACGTGCTGGGGCCGTCGGGCAGCGTGCGGAAATCGCGAAAATCCTTTTCAAACTCCAGCTTGCCCAGCAGAAACGCCAGCGGCGCGCGCATGTCTTCCGAGCCCTTGAGACTCGCCTTCTCGAAGCGATTTTGATCGGGGAAAAAGGAATAAGCGAACTTGCCGTCGCTGCCAAAGAGTTTTCCGGGCGGCGACGTATACTCCCAGCGCATCCGTCCCGGCTTGCGAAGATACAATTCGCCCTTCTCGACGCGCTTACGCCCTTTATTCGTATAGGTTTCGGCGAAGGTGACCTGCAGGCTCTGGGTGTGGTTATAGCGATCCTCGACGCCCCTCAGCATGCGCACGACGGTATCGGCGCCTTGCGCGCTAGGGAGACAGACGATCCACGTTCCAACCGCCATCGCGACGCCGACGATAGCGCAGGCGGTCATGAAGCCGGAACTGGCCGCCTTGCCAGAACTCGATCTCGCTTGGGTCGACACGAAAACCTCCCCAATATATTGGACGCGGCGGGTTGCCGTCAGGATACTTTTCCTCAAGTTTCTTTAATTTCTCCAGTAAGACTTCCCGCGACGCGATCACCGAGCTTTGCTTGGAAACAGCCGCACTGAACCGGCTACCCAGCGGACGGCCATGAAAATACGCGTCGGACTCCTCCGCGCTGACCTTCTTCACGCGCCCGGTGATGCGGATCTGCCGTTCCAAGGGCTGCCAGAATAACACCAGCGCCGCGTGCGGATTCTGCGCCAGCTCGCGGCCTTTCCGGCTCTTGTAATTCGTATAGAACACGAAGCCGCGCTCGTCCCAGCCCTTTAGGAGCACCATACGGGCGGACGGCTTGCCGCTCTTTGTGGCTGTCGCCAGGGTCATGGCGTTGGGCTCCTTTAAACCGGTCCGTTCCGCCGCCTCGAACCATTCGCCAAACAGCTTAATTGGATCTGGATGCCCCAACTTCCAGTGTAAGCTGAAGGCATGAAGAAAACAGACGACGAGTGGAAAAAGCAGCTGACGCCGGAGCAGTATGCCGTCGCCCGCCAGTGCGGCACGGAGCCCCCTTTCACCGGCAAATACTGGAATCTTCATGACGATGGCACTTATCATTGCGTCTGCTGCAACGCCGAACTGTTCAGCTCCGCAACAAAGTTTGAATCCGGCAGCGGCTGGCCGAGTTTCTATGCGCCGATGGACGAAAAGAACCTCAAAATGATCGAGGATCTGAGCCACGGCATGCGCCGCATCGAGGTCCAGTGCGCGCAGTGTGGAGCCCATTTGGGCCACGTCTTTCCGGACGGCCCCGGACCCACCGGTCTGCGTTACTGCATCAATTCGGCATCGCTCAATTTTGAGAAAAGCTAGTGTTCACAGGTCATTACAGCGGGAGCTTCGCCGGGAAGGCGCTGAATCGGACGATCCCTCTGTGGGTGCTGTTTGTCGCGGTCCAGCTTCTGGATTTTGCCTGGTCGATCCTGGTCCTGCTTGGTATTGAAAAGGTCCGGATCGTGCCGGGATTCATGGCTGCCAGCGCGCTCGATCTTTACTACATGCCGTATACGCACAGCCTGGCGGGAGCGCTCGCATGGTCGGTGGTCGGCGGCGTTGTGTTTCGCGTGCTGTGGAAGAGCTCCTGGAACGCAGCGCTGATCGTCGGCCTGGCTGTGTTCTCGCACTGGATTCTGGACCTGCTGGTGCATGCGCCGGACCTCCTGATTTACGGCAATCTCAAGGCAGGATTCGGCTTATGGAACTACTTCTGGCCGGAATTTGCTCTTGAAGTCGCGCTCTTGGCCGCGACGATCGTCTGGTATCTGCACGAGGTCACCGCGCCGGGCGTGAAACGCCGAACATGGATCTTATTCGCAATTCTGCTCGCCTGTCAATGTCTTGATAAATTCGGCCCTCCGCCGGGATCGCCCGCGCAGGCTGCCGGTTCGGCGCTGGCCGCGTATGTCGTGCTGGCCGCGCTGGCGGCCTGGTCGTGATGCGTCGTCTCCATTTGGTGTGGTTATTCGCGGTCGTCCCGCTGTTTGCGCAAACTCAGCCTGCTCCTTCGCTCGCGTTCGAAGTCGCGTCCATCAAACCCGCCGGCGCGCTCGATCCCATGGCCATTCAATCCGGGAAAATGCGCATCGGAATGAAAGTCGATGGAGCGATCTGCAGCATCGGCGCTTTTTCGTTGCGCGATCTGATCCGCACCGCTTATGAGGTCAAGGATTTTCAAATCACCGGCCCCGATTGGCTCGGCAGCCCGATGAGCGCCGCGCGCTTCAACATCGAGGCCACCATGCCGGAAGGAGCCACGGAGAAACAGGTTCCACAAATGCTCCAGGCGCTGCTAGCCGACCGCTTCAAGCTCGTCGTTCATCGCGATAGCAAGGACCAGCCCATCTACGCGCTGATCGTCGGCAAGGGCGGGCCCAAGCTCAAGCCCGCCGAACCCGATCCTGCCGCTCCCGAGACTCCCGAGGCGCCGAAAAAGGGCGAGACCGTGGTCGGACAGGGAGCCAGCCAGGTGCGCATGAGCGGTAATCCCACGGACCCCAAGGGGATGACTATCAAGGGAGGGCCGCAGGGGCAGATGCGCGTCTCCATGGCCGACGGCAAGATCCACATGGAAGCAGCGAAAATGTCGATGTCAGCGCTGGCCGATGTGGCGACAACGTTTGCGGGCAAGCCGGTCGTCGATATGACGGAGTTGAAAGGCGATTATGAGGTGGTTTTCGATCTTTCGATCGACGAAATGAAAAATATCGCGAGAGCTATGGGCGCGGGTGGACCGGGTATGGATGGTCCAAAGGCCGGCGAGGCGTCGGACCCCTCCGGCTCATCGATCTTCGCTTCCGTCCAGCAAATGGGCCTGAAGCTGGAATCGCGCAAGGCTCCCATGACGATGATCGTCATCGATCACCTGGAAAAGACTCCGACGGAGAATTAGGTCACCGAGAGCTCTTCCGCAGCGCGTCGAAACACGGAACGGACGAAATTTCGACGCTAACCGATCAGCGTATTAAACAACAGCTTGAACGTCCCGTAGGTCTGTGCGCGATGCTGCGTGCGGAAGCCCACCACGATGACACGGCCCTTGCCCACAGCCGCCGTCACCATGGCCGCTTTCTTCGAGAGGTTCTGTTCGCCCACCAGCCAGCCGCTTTGCAGGATCTCGCGGTCCGCATAGCGGGCGACCACGTAATAATTCTCGTTGGCCGCGTTCGACAAATCGAACGCCATGTTGCCTTGCAGAAACACGCCGAAGGCACGCGAAGGCATGCCATATGCCGGCGGCTGCGTGTTGTCGATATCGAGCCGGAGGGTTGAGCCAGGGCACCAGAACTCCTTCGTGTTTAAATTCGCCAACGCGTTGCGGAGGCCCAGGTTGAATTGCTCGATGGCAAACTCGCTCGCGCCGCCGAGCGCGACCAGCGTTCCTCCCTTGTTCACGAACTCCTTCAGCGCTGTCACGCCTTCATTACCGATTCCGGCCCGATACTCGGGCGGATAATTCTCACCTCCGCCGAAGCCTCCGCCACCACCACCGCCGCCGCGTCCGCCGCGTCCGCCTCCGGCAGGAGCCTGTCCGGTGATCATCGCGATGCTGTCATCAGGGATTACGATCACGTCGTATTGATCGATCAAATTCCCGGCCTTGAAGTCCTTGTCCATCAGGCTCGTGTATGGAAATTTAAAATCCTCCATCAGCCAGCGCGTCCATCCTTCGTCGATATTTCCGCCGGAATAGCGCTGCCGCAAGCCGATGCGCAGCTTCTTCACCGGATGCGTCGAACCTGCGCGCGGCGCGGCGTTCAAGGCCAGGAAAGAAACGCCGGTGTCCTTCGCAACCGGCGCGGCCGAGGCGCCCTTGGCGACGATAAAATCCCCCGCGCGCAAACTGCCCTGCGCCTTATCGACACGCGAGACCTGAGCGCCCGCAGCGAGCAATTCGTTTACCGCTTTGAACGCGTTGTTCAGCCGTCCGTCGATCACCGATCCCACCGAGCCTTCGCTCACCTTGCCGGCCGCCGACACCGGGCCCGTGAGTTTCTTCATCTCCGCGACGTTCACCGGCTCATCGAGCGCGTCCGTGCGGACGCCCATGAATTCGTCCATCGTGTCCGTGGACATGTCGTAGGGGCGGATCGGCGTACCGTCGCCATTTCGCGTCCAATAATTATCCGGGAAAAAGGTCCTGCCGAGCAGATTCTTGATCAGCCCCATTTTGGGCTGTGCCAGCGAAATGACGAATGAGCCCGCCGGATAATCCACGCCCGTGGACGCGCTGAACGGCTTCGTCGTTTGATGAATCTCAATGCCCTGGACCAGCAACTTGTCGATCATCAAGTCCGCCGTCAACGGATCGTGCTGATTGGCAGAAACGATGTAGGCATACGGCTTGCCCGCCGCGCCGCGCTCGGTCTGACGCTTGCCTTTCAGATACGCGTTCCACAGCACCGTTTCGCGATTGCGAGCGGAAATATCCAGCACTGCCCAGGCCGAGATCTTCTGGCGCTCCACGATGTCGCGCAGTCGCCACCATCCGCCCGGCCACGGATCGGGGAACACTGTTTCCTCTTCGTACTTCGGCAAGTTGCGGACGTTGCCCTGCAACTGCTCCGGATGAATGTACAGAGGCGAGGCCATTTTCGCGCTGGCCGATTCCGTCAACATGCCCGCGATGTTGTGAAATGGCGTGATCCAGTGGAAGCCGAAGTGTCCCCATCCGGAATATTCGCCCATGTTGAAGACGCCGGACATGCCGCCTTCTTCCTCTTTATAAGCCATGTGGGCGCCGTACCAGCTAAGTTCGCGCCAGGTGAGAGGGTCGGCGTAGGGGCGCACCGGCTCGGCGTACGGAGGCAGATAAATGCGCGCTCCGTAGCTGCCCATATGGTGATGATCCACGTAGGATTCGGGCCGCCAGTCGGTGAACAGCAGCTTCGCCATGTACTTCGACTCGACCTGCTGCGTCATGAACGCGTCGCGGTTGTTATCGTGCCCGACGTACTTGTGATAGAGCCACGGCGTGCTCGTTCCTTCCCAGGCCTTGCCGACGCTTTCGCGGTACCAGTCCGTCACCATGATCTGGCCGTCGGGATTGAACGAAGGCACCTCGATGAACACGACGTTTTCGAGAATTCGTTTCGTTTCTTCGTCGTTGCGCGAGATCAGGTCGTAGGCCAGTTCCGGCGCCATCTGCGATCCGCCGATTTCGCTCGCGTGCAGGCTCATCGATTGCACGCAGAACACTTTGCCTTCTGCGACGAGTCCCTTTACCTGCGCCTCGGCGAGGCCGCGCGAATCGCTGATCTGGAGATTCACCTGGCGCAGATGCTCGAGCTTCGCGTGATTGGCGGGAGAAGTGATGACGACCATCAAGAACGGATTGCCCATCGTCGACGGGCCCATGTTGGTGACCTTCATTTTTCCGCCGCTCTCTTTTTCGAGGACGGAGTAATACTCCACGATCTTGTCCCAGCGGGCCATTTTGCCGTCGGCCCCGAGCTGGAAGCCGAAGAACTGCGATGGCGTGGTGACGTTCTGCGCGGCAGCCAGCGTTGCGGAAAAAAGGGCGATTTTCAGGATGCGGGAAAATGTCATATGCGAGCCTCGATTGGGGGCCAGCATACTGCATCGGAATAGGCCAGCACAAGGAGCCAAGAGGCGGCCGAGTCCCGCATCGTCGAACTGGTGTGCGAATCGCCGTAGCGTCTCACACGCATCAAACCCAACGCGCCTTACACGCTCGCATTTAGTCTCTTGCGGAGTTCTTCCTGGTAATCCGAGAGAATGGCGTCCAGCTGCAGATTGGAGGTTTCCTTATGCTTCCTGATCGCCGCGCGGGCACCCAGCACCGAGACAGCGACCGCAGCCCCCAGCGCCATCATGTACCATCGAATGGGAGCTGCCGCGAAGCCTGTGGCCAGGGCAGCGGCTGAGGCCACGAAAAAGAGACACGAGATAGCCGCGAGGTCGATAAAAGAGTAGAAGGCCAAGCCAGAGAGAAATGCAAGATCGTTGCTGGTCTTCAACGACGGCGTTTCGTCGATGAATCTGAAGAATATCCTTCGGATAGCTCTCCAGTCAAGCCGGTTGATCTTGTCACTCAGCACCGGATCAGGGCAAAACGGTTCGGTCAGGCGTCGGGTAATATTTGCATGAATATCCTTCATTCCGCCTAGCGTTCTCTCGTCTATTTTGTGGGTGAAGTCGAAAAAGTAGTAAAGCCAGCCGAGGACCATGGCAGCTCCTGCGAGTCCGCTCCATTTGCCGAAGTCGGCGGTAAAAAGGCCCCACAGTTGGGAAGACTGCGGAACATGCTGAAACGCGACGGCGTAAAACACAAAAAGCTCGAGCAAGATAATAATCCCGGGTACGAGTATTCGCAGCAGAGTGTGTAGCCAGTGCGGCACGTTTCTCAGGACCTCACACTTTCGCGAAGATGCGTTTCGTAACGGACAATGGCCCCGCGACCATTGCCTCCGTCCTTGGCCCATAATTCCGCGATCCGATGCACTTCCTTTGGGGTGATCAGTGTGCAGCCCGAGCCCGCCTCGATCGACAGGAGGCGCTCGAACGCCTCGCGCCTTGTGGCTATTGTTAACGGACCAGGGCCAGGCCTTCCGTTCCTTCTCTTTCGCCAACGGCGCCGAGGGTCGTACCGCATTTCCGCGAGCCAATCTCGAAAATCCACCAACATCTCGTAGGCTTCGTTGACCTCTGCAAGAGAACCTCCGCTCCGGTCCTTCCTTACGACTGTGCAGGTCCAGCAACCGAAGCGTGATCCGCCGCAGCTTGGGGCGAGACGGTCACCGGCGCTGTACGAAGGACATTCGCCGCCCGCGGCTTGCGCGTATAGTTGGACGAGGCCTCGATTGTCCGCGCCCCAGGGACATGGCGTCTGCATGAGAAACTGCCAAACGTGTTCGGTGCCAAAATCTTCTATCGGAGTGAAGGCAGTCGCACGCGCTAAGCCGCCGTAGGGCCCAGTAAACGGGCGGTCAGACTTATACTTGTCCATGACCCTAGAACGGGCGCCACTTTCCGTCCTCCTTAAGCCGAGGACGATGACCACCTCCCCAGACAATGAAATCTGGGTCCGAATGAAGTTAGACATCGGCTTAATCCGCAAGTTGCGTGTACACCAACGGAACCAGTGGGTGGGCGGTGCATAACCACGCCCGATAACGCACACAAAATAACGATTCTTGAGCTCAGGTTCTAGCATTCGTACGTGCATTGGTAGTCCCTGGAGTTCGGCGGCCTCACCGATCTCAGAGAGCGTAGCGCGTACTTTGGAATCGTAGGCCGGGTGTTCCATTCCAGTGTCTACGTAACAAACGTAGACCGGCTTGTGCGCGCCTCCGGTTGAAAGGTCCCGCAGGGCCAGCCAGATCAACTGGAGGGCGGCTGTTGAATCTTTCCCTCCGCTGAAGGCCACGATCCAAGGCCGGGAGTCTGCCCTATACAGCTCCCGCACCACTTGCAGGCGTGAGCGCACATTTAGCTTCACAAAATCGAGCGTATTCCGATTTGTTTGCACAGCAATAAAGAAATAATATCATTCTGGTAGGGTGATTATTTTGTGGGCTTTGACGTATAAAAGATTCCCCGGCCTTGGGTTCGAACTACGGTTTAGCGGCCTGAAGGCTTCACCAGAAGATCGAACGTGTCCTTCACCTGCCACACCGGCTGATCCGCTTCCGGATCGATGAGCTTCACCATCTCGGCGTGCAGACGGTCGGCAAGCAGCGTCAGCTTCACGTAGTGGTAGTTCGGAAACATGATGCTCTTGTATTGGTCATCCTTGGTGCGTTCCACGAAATACGGAGGCGCGCCACCGCCGCCAGAGACGAGGTATACAACGTCGTTCACCGTGTTGCGCTCGTAGTTATGGATGTGTCCGGCGCTAACCAAGATGCGCGCGTGCATCTTGGGAGCCATCTCGCTCAACAGGTCGCGCAGCGCGATCTCATTCGGACGCGGGTTGTGATCCACTTCGATATGGGTCTGGATGTCGGCCACCGGCGGATGATGAATGGCGATCAGCAGAAAATCCACAGTCGACGGCAATGCGCCCAACTGCTGGCGAATCCAGCGGTCCTGATCGCTGCCAAACGTCAGCGGCGCGTCGCTGTCGATGGCCATCGTATAGACGCGCGAACCAACTTGCGCTGCGTACCATCGCCGGTTGCGCATCTCCGGAAACGCGCTCCACCAGTTTTCGAGAGCCTGCTGCGGATTGCCGCCGCCGAACTCGTGGTTACCGAGCGTCTGAAACACATGAACATGGTTGTCGCGCCAGATCTGCGTCTCGGTCTGGTACACGACGTAGTCGTTCGCAGTACCGCCCGATAGAGGCAGGTCGCCATTAATCAAGATGGCCGCCGGTTTTTCGCTGGCGATTTTTTCGACCAGCCACCGCCGCACTTTCGGATTCGTCGAGCGGACGTTCGAGGGATCCGTGAAGCGGGTGTCGCCATAGGCAATGATCGTCGCGGGCGAGCCCAGTTCGCTATCGGCGATGCGGAACGCAGGCCCTGGCTCGCTGATGAGCTGATCGGTGGGCAAATTCATCGCGGAGGGACGAGGCGCGGGCGTCTGCGCCATTGCGGAGGCGACCGTCAGGATCGCCGGAAGAAGATGTTTCGACATACCCTCGCATTGTCGCAAGTGAGTGTTACATGCGTCTGAACGCGTCAAATCACTGCCAGACTCCGGTCGCGATCATCCACACCTTCAACACCTCCGGCCAATGCGCTACCGGGAGCTTTGCAAATGCCGGCGTCCGGCCCGTCATCCCGAATCCGTGGCCCGCGGTGAGATAAATGTGCAGCTCCGTTTTCACTCCGGCGGCTTTCAGTTTCGTGTAAAACTCGGCCGACGCGGTGGATAGGTTGTCGTCGTTCGCTACCACGATGAACGTCGGCGGGGTCTCTTTCGGAACATACGGTTGCGGATGCAAGAAGCCTGGATACCCGAGCACCGCGAAGTCAGGTCGCGAGCTTTGGCGCTCCACCGGGTCCGCCGCATTCGGATCGCCCGGCTGGAACCGCGTCTCGGCCAGCGCGGCCAGCTCTCCTCCGGCCGAAAATCCCATGATCCCGACCTTCTCCGGGTTCACGCCGAACTCTTTCGCACGGCTTCTCACCAGGCGAATGGCGCGCCGCGCGTCGGCCAAGGATTCCGTGTCCGCCTTGTAGTTCGACCCCGGCGCGCGCTCCAGCCGCGACTTCAGCACGAACGCCGCCACGCCCATTTCGTTGAGATTCTTCGCCACCAGCGAACCTTCCAGGTCCATCACCAGGTATTGATGCCCTCCGCCGGGGCAGACGATGAACGCAGCTCCAGTCGCGTTCTCGGCGGGCGGCAGAAACACGGTGACCGAGGGGTCGTGAATATTGGTGACGCGGTGGAAGCCGTCGGTCGACGGGCTCCACTTTTCGGGCGAGGTTTGCCCTTCGCTGCCCGGCACGCCGTTGGGCCACAGCTTGATCTCCGGCTGGTCGAAGCGTATCGAATCGTCAGCGAAGGCAAGAAGAACAAGAGCCGCGAGAATCATGATTATCGATGGTAGCCCTTCGATCGTAGATACTGCACCAGCTCCGCCGGATGATCCGTCTGAATGCCCGCCGCGCCGCGCTCGATGGCGTCCTGCCAGCTTGCGGGATTGTCCGCTGCGCCCAGTCTGTCGACAAAAATACGCACGTTGGCCGCGCGCGCCACGGCGATGGTCGAATCGTTGAAATCGGACACATCGAAGGCGGCGATTTTCAGGCCCAGCGTCTCGATGAGCCCGCGCAGACGCCCGGGATTGCCCGCCTCCGGCATCAGCCGCATTTTGGGCTCCAGCGCGCCCACCTGCTTTAGGTAGTTCGGATCTCCGTAAACGACGACGTGCTCTTCCATCTGATGACGATGCACCGCGTCCACCGCATCGGCCGCCGAAATGCGTTTGCTGTCGATATAAACGCCGATCTTGTCTCGTGCGAACTCCAGCGCCTCGTCGAACGTCGGGACGCCCAACGCCCGCATCTCCTCGAACGTCATCTTCGTGACTTCGCCTTTGCCCTTGGTCGTCCGGTCGACTGTGGAATCGTGCATCAGAACCAGCTTCCCGTCGGCGGTGGTGCGCACATCCAACTCAAAAAAATCCGCGCCGGCGTCGTACGCGGCCTGAAACGCCGCGATTGTGTTTTCCGGGTGATGCAGATGTTCGCCGCGATGGGCGATCACGGCAACCGTCCGCGATTGCCCCATGGTCAAGGCCGCGCAAGCGCAACACAGGATCGGTAAAACCCTTTTCATTCCTCTATATTAGAGGCCGCATTTGCTGTTGGTGACCCGACTCGAGCCGTGTTCGCGCGTAGATGATAGGATTGGGAAGTTTTGGAACCGGAAGTGCGGAGGTACGGGTTGTGGGCGAGTACACACAGGCGGACAGGCCGCTGAAGATCACGACTCCCCTGGGGGAGGATGTCCTCCTGATTCGCAGCTTGAAAGGGCGTGAGGAGATTTCACGGCCGTTTGAGTTCAACGTCGAACTGATCGCGGATCTTGAGGATGAGGTCGTTTTTGACAAGATCGTCGGCCAGAGTGTCACCGTTGAGATGCGCCTGCCCGATGATAGCAAGAGGTTCTTCAACGGCGTCGTCAACCGCTTCAGTCAGGGTGCTCGTGACGAGACGTTTCTGCACTTCAGCGCCTCGGTGGTTCCCAAGCTGTGGCTGCTGACGAAAATGACCCGCAGCCGGATCTTCCAGCACCTCACTGTCACTAACATTCTGAAGCAGGTGCTCACCGGCTTCGATGTCAGCTACGAGATTTCTGGAAGTTATTATCCGCGCGACTACTGTGTTCAATACCGCGAATCGGACTTTGCCTTCGCCAGCCGACTGATGGAGGAGGAAGGCATTTTCTACTATTTCAAGCACTCCGACGGCAACCACCAGATGGTGGTCACGGACATTTCTTACAGTCACCCGGCCGTGCCAGGGGCTTCCAGCGTGGTCTACGAAGAGATGACCGGCAATCAGCGCGAGGAAATGCGCGTGACTCGCTGGCAGAAAACCCAGGAACTTCGCTCCGGCGAGTGCACCCTTTGGGACTACTGCTTCGAGTTGCCCGGAAATCATCTGGAGGGACAGGAAAAGACCATCGCCAGCGTATCCGCCGGAAGGGTGACGCACAAGTTGAACCTCGCCAACGATTCGCTGGAAATGTACGATTTTCCGGGCCTGTACGCACAGCGCTTCGATGGGGTCGATCCGTCGGGCGGCGACAGATCCTCCGATATCCAGCATATTTTCGAGGACCGGACCCGCACCGTCCGCCTGCGTATGGAGCAGGAGGAAGTGCAGGGCCTCCGGATCGAAGGCGCCGGCGATTGCGGGCAGTTCACTGCCGGACACAAGTTCACCTTGGAGCGCCACTTCGATGCCGACGGAGCGTACGTGCTTACGCGCGTCGAACACGACGCCGTCGCCGAGGCGTATCGCAGCGATCAAGCGGATACCGGCGCGTTTCAATATACAAACCGTTTTTGGGCCATTCCGGAGGCGCTGCGCTACCGGCCGCAGCGCATCACATCGAAACCGGTGATTCCGGGAATGCAGAGCGCCACCGTGGTGGGTCCTGCGGGCGAGGAGATTTTTGTCGATAAATACGGCCGCGTAAAGGTCCAGTTTCCGTGGGATCGCGAGGGCAGTATGGACGCCGACAGCTCCTGCTGGGTTCGCGTCTCACAAGGCTGGGCGGGGAAGGGCTGGGGCGCGTTTTTCTGGCCGCGCATAGGCCACGAGGTGGTGGTGGCGTTCGAAGAAGGAGATCCGGACCAGCCGATCATCGTCGGCCGCGTCTATCACGCGGACAATATGCCTCCGTTTCCCCTGCCTTCCAAGAAAATGGTGAGCGGATTCAAGTCCAACTCCACCAAAGGCGGCGGCGGATACAACGAGATCAGCATGGACGACACGAAGGGCAACGAACTGATCCATGTTCATGCCCAGCATGATCAGTCCATCGTGGTGGAACACGACGAGCGCACCAGGGTCGGCGTGAACCGGACGGAACTGGTCGGCAGCAATGAGAGCATCACGATCGGCGCGAACCGGACGGAACAGGTGGGGAACGACGAGACCATCTCGATCGGCGTGGACAGGACGGAGCAGGTCGGCAACAGTGAGACAGTGACGATCGGCGTCGCGCGCACGACCAGCATTGGCGTCAACGACATGCTCAACGTCGGCACGGCCCAGGAGATCACCATCGGAGCGGTTCAAGTCACCACGGTCGGGCAGGATCGATTTGTCAACGTCGGCGCGCTGCAGGATACCCAGGTCGGCGAAAAATACAAGCTCACTGCCGGGTCTGAGATCGTGCTGCAGACGGGTTCCGCGAAAATCACGATGAAGTCCTCGGGCGATATCGAAATCAGTGGCACGAACATCAAGATCAACGGGGTCACCATCGATTCAGAGTCGAGTGGAATCCAGACGATCAAGGGCAGCATGGTCAAGATCAACACCTAGAGACGAGGAGGTAAGACATGAGTGGTCAGCCTGCGGCACGGGTCGGCGATGAACACCTTTGTCCGCAATCGACCGGACCGGTTCCGCACTTCGGAGGGCCGATTTTGCCCCCCGGCGAGCCCACCGTTCTGATCGGTGGAAGCCCGGCCGCGCGGATGAGCGATCAGGCGACGTGCATCGGCCCGATCGACATGATCGCCAGGGGAGCGTTTCCGGTGCCGATCGGAGGCAAGCCGGCCGCACGGATGACCGATCAAACCGCCCACGGCGGCGTCATCATCGTGGGCTGTCCCACCGTGCTGATCGGGCTTGCCGGCACCGCGGGAAACGTCGCGGCAGCCACCTCCGTCTGCCAGGCGGCGGCGAACGGCCGGACAAGCGGATCCACGCAGCAGACTTATAACAACTGCGGCGTGGAATCATCGCGCCAGCTCATTAACCGGGCGACGGGCGCGAATGTTTCCGAGAATACGCTGCTCACGGGCGCGATCAACGCCGGCCTTGCGAACGGCACGCCCGGTGTTGCGCCCACGCTTCCCGATGGCGGAACGACTCCGGCCGCGCGCCAAACCATTTTGGCCAATAACGGCGTTCCGTCCACCGTTGTGCCGACCTCGCCCGATGCCGTAGGGATGGCCATGTCGCGGGGCCAAGGGGTGATCGTGAGCATCGACGCCGCGCCGCTTTGGGGGCCCCCGACGCCACCCGGCTCCTTTCATGCTCTCAACGTTGTGGGCGTGGAGTACGACGATAACGGCAACCGGACCGCAGTCTATGTGAACGACACGGGGACGGGACAGTGTGGACAGCGCGTTCCCGCGAACACCTTTGACCAGGCTGTGGCGGCGAGGGGGGGCTCCATGCTCAATGTGACCAATAACCCGGTTTGGTGACCGTGACGCATCAATGTAAATCCTGCGCGTCTTTGAGCTGGATGCTTGCCACCGCAAGCCTTCTCTCGATCGCTCAAACCGCCACGAAGAAAGAGAAACCGATGAATCCGCAACCACCTAAGACATTTGCAGAGCTTTCCAGCCTCGCACGTACCTATACGATGGGCGCGGTGCCGGAGCAGTATCGCCAGTCGTTGCCGATGCCTGTATGGACTCAGGGCGGCGTTGAGACGGAGTTTTTTTTCGCCCCCGCGCTTGCCCGCCCAAAGCGCCCGGTCGACCTTTATCCGCCGGGGTTTGCCATCCTTCTCAGGGGCGACGGCAGCCTGATCACGCTGTGGAAGGTCGCGCCGCCCGATTTCGGCCTGAACCACGATCCGGGGCAAGCCTTGGGGCAATTCGGGCTGCCGGACGGCTGGACCTACGAGGACTACAACCGGCGCCATGCTCAACTTCTCGCATCTCTCGACATTCTGCTCCCGCAGTATGCCGCCAGGAATTCGCGTCCGGGCGGGGAAACGGTGCTCGCGGCGCGCCACTTTCTGCAGTTGTTCCAGGAAATTTCGGAGCCGCCTTTTTCCCCCTATTATGAGGCGATTGGAAGGGACTTCTTCACCTGGGCGCGCACGATCGCCCGCTAACGTGATCCGCCTGCGCTCTCCTTCGCGCGTACATGTTAGGATTTGGTAATTCCGGCTGGCCGGGGTGCCGTGTTAGACGGGATTGCGGAGGCAGAGGCAATGGGCGACTACAAACAGACCGACAGGCCGCTGAAAATAACGACGCCGCTCGGGCCGGATATCCTCCTGATCCACAAGCTGAGGGCGCGCGAAGAGATTTCTCGCCTGTTCGATCTGCGCGTGCAAATGGTGGCGGATCTGAAGGACGAGGTCAAGTTCGACAAGATCATCGGCCAGGGCGTCACCGTGGAGATGCGGCTGCTCGACGGCAGCAAGCGGTATTTCAACGGCATCGTCAACCGGTTCAGCCAGGGCGTGCGGGACGAAAAATTCATGCACTTCCGCGCCCGCGTGGTCCCCAAGTTGTGGTTGTTGAGCAAGAAGGTCCGCAGCCGTATTTTCCAACACATGACTGTGCCCGATATTTTGAAGCAGGTGCTCACCGGTTTCGACGTCAGCTACGAAATCGCCGGCAGTTACTACCAGCGCGATTTCTGCGTGCAGTACCGCGAGTCGGACTTCGCCTTCGCAAGCCGGCTGATGGAGGAAGAGGGCATTTACTACTTCTTCAAGCATTCCGACGGCAATCACCAGATGGTGGTGACCGACATTCCGAACAAGCATCCAACCGTACCCGGCCCGGCCAGCGCGATCTATGAGGAGATGTCCGGCGACACGCGGACCGACATGCGCGTCACGGGATGGCGCAAAATCCAGAGTCTGCGCTCCGGGGAATACACGCTGTGGGACCATTGCTTTGAGCTGCCGGGAAATCACCTGGAAGCGAAGGAAAAAATCATCGCCACGGTGCCCGTCGGCAAGGTGACCCATAAGCTCAACCTGGCCAACGACTCGCTGGAAATTTACGATTTTCCCGGCCAATACGCACAGCGGTTCGACGGAATAGACCCCGGCGGCGGGGACCGCCCGTCCGATATTCAGCACATTTTCGAGGACCGGACCCGTACTGTCCGGCTGCGCATGGAGCAGGAGGAAGTGCTGGGCATCCGGATCGATGGCACGAGCGATTGCGGTCAATTCACTGCAGGACACAAGTTCAGCCTGGAGCGCCACTTCGACGCAGACGGAAGCTACCTGCTGACGGGGATCGAACACTCCGCCAGCGACGAATCCTATCGCAGTGATGCCCCCGACTCCGATGCGTTTCAGTATTCTAATCGCTTCCGCGCCATTCCGGAAGCTCTGCGCTACCGTCCTCAGCGCGTCACGAAGAAGCCGGAAATCGCGGGCATGCAAACGGCCACCGTGGTGGGTCCCGCGGGTGAAGAAATTTTCGTGGACAAGTTCGGCCGCGTGAAGGTCCAGTTCCATTGGGACCGCGAGGGGCAGTCGAACGAGAAAAGCTCCTGCTGGATCCGTGTAGCGCAGGTTTGGGCCGGCAAGGGCTGGGGAGCCTTCTTCTGGCCGCGCATCGGGCACGAAGTGGTGGTGACTTTTGAGGAGGGCGATCCGGATCAGCCCCTGATTACGGGCAGTGTGTACAATACGGACAATATGCCGCCGTTCACGCTGCCTCTGCGCAAGAAGCTCGGCGGGATCAAGTCTGCGAGCGTGAGCGGAACCGCGAAAGAAAACTTCAACGGGATCGTGTTCTTTGACGACAAGGGCAATGAACACACGTCCATTCATTCGGAGCGTCACATGACGTTGCATGCTGAGTTCGACACGCGCGCGAAAGTCGGCCGCCACAAAGGCGACCGTATTCCAGGGCATTCCACGCTGACAGTGGGCCGTCTTCCAGGAGGATCATAAGAATGTCGTCGGGCTATCAACCTTGGGCAAATCCTGACCCGCAATCCGTCGCCGGGCTGAACTCGGCGATGATTTATGGCGAGAACATCGCTGTCGTTGCGGGACTGAATCACCAGATCGCGTTGGGAAGCAACCTGCAGTTTTGCATCAATCCCAGCGTTTTGTTCGAGATGTTAGGTATTCCCGGAAGCGCGACGCTCTCGTCGCTTTTTGGAAGCGGTTTGGGTGGAAATATGCAGTTCACCATCGGCTCCAATACGAACATCGTGTGGGGACGGCAGTTCCAGATCACGATGGGACCGGAGCAGGTCACCATTGACGCCAACTCCAAGAAACCCTTCGCGATCACGATGTGCGCGCTCATCGGTGCGGCCGCCCTCGGCTACGCCATCGGCTATGGGCTGTGCAAAGACGAGGATGGCCGAGCGACCGCCGTGGTGATTTTCCAGATAGTCATGGATTTGCTGCTGGCTGTGTTCATGATTCAGATGATGGCGTACAAGACGATCGACAACACGACATCCGACGATATACGCATTCTGGTCGGCGCGAACACCGACACGTCAGGGCACCCCATCCCGCGCTCCACAACGCTTCAGGATCTGGCCTCGGCGTTGGCATTTGTCGTGGCCATGGGCGCGCTGATTACGCCGCCCATCGCGGTTGCGGTAGAAGAAGGCCACTTCCAGGGCGAAACGCAGTCCAAGTGAGGCGGTTTTTATGAGTGAACGTTTCAAGTACGCGTGCAGACGCCGCTCCCGAGTCGCCGTCAAGTTCCAAGGGGCGCTTCCAACCGGCGCAGGATCTGGTGGTAGTCCAGTTGAGATAAGTGAGCTAGATAGCGAATCTGATGGCACCCGATGGGTGGGCACCGAAAAGACGCTGATTCTGGCTGGCAATCACGTTGCGATTCAGGCGGACACCCCGCTACCGCCCACGCCGGGGGGCCCCTGTCTGATCACCTTGCTATCCACCGACATGACATGTACACAAGGCCGCATTGACGCCCACGCGATCGAGGGCATCCGCATAACCACCACCGGCTTCCCGGATCCCATGATCCCGATGTCCTCGGAAGAGACGGCTGGAGTGGACATCATTTGCGGAGAGGCGCAAACGATCAACATCAAGCGCGGTGTGCTGCCGATCGACAACTACATCTCCATCACGCCTGAAATGCTTCAGGTGGAGGGCGGCCTTGGCCCGGTGATGATCGAGAGCCAGACGGAAATCACCATTCAGGTAGCGGGCGGCGTCGCCTCCATCACATTGTCGCCGGCAGGCATCATCATGCAGGGCCCGATCATTATGATCAATTGAGGACCCCGACATTGAATCACGGACCTCTCATCAAGATTCAGGCGCGAACCGCGGCGGACATCTGCGCCCACTATACCTTGCCCTCGCCGGCTAAGAAGTTGCTTCGAGAAGGGATGAGCCCCGGGGAGTTCATCGCTGCGCTGGCCGAAAACAACAAATATCCCGATGCCATCACGTTCATGGCGCGGGCGCTGCCCGTGCGCGAAGCGGTCTGGTGGGGATGTCTCTGCATGCAACACGCGTGCGGTGACAATCTGGCCGTGAACGAAAGAGAAGCCGCCGTAGCGGCCGTTCAGTGGGTGATGCAACCGAACGAAGAGAACCGGGTTGCCGCGAAAGCTCCCGCCGGGGCAGCTCCTCCTCCCCTGGTGGCCGGAGCGCTGGCGATGGCCGCGTTTCAGTCGGGCGGCAACATCGCTTCTCCCAACATGCCTCCGCAGGCGCCGGCGCCGTTTGCCGCCGCGAAATCGGTTGCGCTGGCGGTGACTCTCGCTTCCGTGAAGAGCGACCCGGCGCTGGTCGGTAAAACGCAGCGATGCTACCTTGAACTGGGCCTGGAAATCGCCGCGGGCAAGCTGATATGAGCAGGGAGGGATAATCTACCATGGGATCACCCGCCGCCCGCTTGACCGACATGCACACCTGTCCGCAGGTCACCGTCCTGGTTCCTCACGTGGGTGGACCGATCATCGGGCCCTGCATGCCGACCGTCCTGATCGGTGAACTTCCGGCCGCTCGAATCACCGACATGGCGACATGCGTGGGGCCGCCCGATATCATCATCTTAGGCTCGTTTACCGTCCTGATCGGCGGACTTCCGGCGGCGCGAATCGGCGACTCTACTGCCCATGGTGGCGTCATCATCCTGGGTTGTTTTACCGTCCTGATCGGCGGTTGAAGATTCTATGAGCGTATTTATTCCTTTTGAGAGTCAGCTGGACCCGCAGATTCAGCGCGGATGCGGTGCGGCCTGCCTCAGCATGGTTTATAAGTCCTTCGGCAAGGACGTTCCGCAAGCTTCTGTCTGGCCTTTGATCGCGAAGCAGAACCGCTTTGGCAGCGTTGCCTCGACGACGCATTTAATGGCTGCGCATGCCCTGAGCCAGGGCCTTAGCGCGTTGGCGATTCAGGCGCGCCACCCGATTCAGGTTCTCCGCATCTGCCGCGAAAAGGGCGTCCGCGCGATTCTCAACCACCGCCCCCGTCTGGATGCCGTCACGGGCCATTACACGGTACTTGTGGATATTGACGACAAGACGGTCGTAATCCACGATCCCGCCAGCGGTCCTTCCCGCCGCATGTCACACGCGGAACTGCTGCAACTGTGGCAGCCGGCCTCGGCGAACTCGGAGATCGCGGGCAACGTGCTGATTGGCATTGCCGCCGACGCGCCGCCTATCCCTGCCTGCGAATTCTGCCACACGCCTATTCCGGCGAAAATCGATTGCCCAAAATGTGGCAAGGCCGTCAGCCTTAGCCCCGCAGCCCTGCTCAGTTGTATCCGCGATGGTTGCATCGCTCGCATGTGGAATTACGTCGCCTGCCCAACCTGCGACTTCATGTGGAGCTTCAACGAAGCTGGGACATCCACCGCGGATGCCCCTCGCCCGGAGCAAAAAGCCGGATTCGTCCTGCCCACTCCGCCGGACCTCGACCAGTTGTTCGCCGAGGTGGACAGATTCTGCGCTTACCTGTTGAGTATTCCCGGCGCGGCGGAGCACGCGGATCTGAACGCCCAGCTCAATATCTTAAAGGGCGGAAAAGAGAGGCTGCGGCAGGCGATCCAAAGCGAACTTGCCGGATACCAGTCCCGCCTTGATCAAAGTCTGGAAGTTCGGCGACGCGTGGAGGAGCGGGCGGCGGAACAACGCCAAAAGCTAGAGGAGATCAACAAGCCCCTGCCGCCGCTCGACGGCAACGCTCTCGGCCAGGCGCTCTTGAAGAATCTGGGGTTCCACTAGACGAACTTCAGACGGCCCATCGCGTAGACCACCATCTTCAGCAGCAGCCAGCCGTGGCTCCAACGCTGGATATTGGTGTCACCATAAACCCGCTCCCCGTAGCGGACGGGCAGGTCGACGATCTTCATATTGAAGTGGGCCGCGCCGAAGATCAGGTCGAAATCGCCGAATGGGTCGAAATCGCCGAAATAAGCCCGATTGTCGGCGATCGTCTTATAGTGCGCCTTGCTTAACACCTTGGTTCCGCAGAGGGTATCCTTGATGCTCTGGCCCAATAGCCAGGAAAACGCCAGGCTGAAAAACTTGTTCCCCAGGAAATTGAAGAAGCGCATCGCGCCGCCTTCCATGGGATACACTAGGCGGACTCCGTTGACGAACTCGCCGCGGCCCGACCGCCAAGCCTCGTAGAAATGCGGCAGATCTTCGGGAGGCACCGTCAGATCCGCGTCGAGGATCATCAGCACTTCGCCGCGCGCTTTCTCGAAGCCGAGACGAACCGCGTCTCCCTTGCCTTTGCCGGATTGACGATACAACAGCGCGGGTCCGGCCGGCCCCAATGGCCCACGCACAGCGATCTCCCGTTCAATGGTCGAGTAGGTATCGTCCTTGGAACCGCCTTCAACGAAGATCAGTTCGGTGCCGCGGCCCATCTGCGGAACGCGATCGAAAATGTTGGCGATATTGCCCGCCTCGTTCCGCGCGGCGACGATCACGCTTACAATCGGCTCCGGAGCCGTCTGCATGTGTGGAGCGGGCCGAGTGATCAGGAAGTTGGTCAGCCCCAGATGCCGAATGGGCCACAGCTTCACTGCGAACTTGTTGGCGAACGGGCCGATCAGCGGCAGATTCAGCGGCAGCAGGACTTCCTGCGTGGTGCGAATCACCTCAAAATCGGCCAGGTAGAACAGGTTTTCCAGGTCCTCGCGCGTCAGCCAGTTCTGCAGAGGTTGCCTCTTGGCGAACCCCGTCCACTCGGCGATCCGCCGCGGCCCCTCCCATAGACGGCTATAGGAATTCAGGATGATGCGCGTCTCCGGATGCGCGTAGCGCAGCGCGTTGGAGAACACCCGTTGCACGTTCCAGACGTCGTTCACCAGGTCCGAAATAATAATGAAGTCGAATTTTTCCTTGCCCAGATCGACGAAGTGCGCGTCGGCTTCAATGAACCGCAGTTTGGGGTACTTGGCGTGCGCGCGATGAATCATTGCCGGGCAAAAATCGACGCCGACGCCGCGGGAAGGCTCGACCGCGGCAAGCAGGTCGCCCTCGCCCGAGCCGAGTTCCAGGACTCGCATTCCGGGAGGGATCAGGAAGCGGTAAAACTCGCGCAGGCGCTGGCGATAGCCGCGGCGCAAAATATCGAACCGGCTGCCGGTTCGCGCGTACTCCTCCCAGTAGGCGATGCGGGCTTCGGTGTAAGTGGATTGCTTGGGATGAACGCTCAATCCTTCAGTGTAATGGCAGGGGACGTGCTTTCACCACATTCGAGTGACGCGACACCTCGAATTTCCCTGCGGAATTCCGGCGTTTGAGACGCAGAAGCGCTTCCGGCTGATCGAGAAGCTTCCTTTGTTGTTTCTCGAGAGCGAAACCAATCCGGAGTTGTCCTTTCTTGTGTTGCCGGTAACGCTGATCGATCCCGACTACCGTCTGGCGCTTTCAGCCGAGGACCGGGAGACGATCGGCGCCGGCGATGAATCGCGGTTGCTGTGCCTGGCAATCATCACGGCCGTCGACGATTCTCCGCCGACCGCCAATTTATTGGCGCCAGTGGTGGCGAACCTCGATATCGGACGCGCGGTGCAGGCCGTACGCTCGGACTCGGTGTATTCCCACAAGCATCCTTTGCTCCCGGAAGGCGCATCATGCTTGTGATCCGGCGCCGTCCCGGCGAGACACTACTCATCGGCGGCGAGATCGAGGTTGAGGTGCTGGAAATCGCCAGCTCGCAGGTGAAGCTCGGTATCCGAGCGCCGAAGCAGATTGTCGTGCTGCGCAAGGAAATTCAGATCACCCGGCAGGAAAATCTGGCGGCATCCAGGGAAAAATCGGGCTCGGCCGTAAATTCCTTGCTGCGGACGCTCAAGGAGCGCGAACGGGCTCCGATAAGAGCGCTGTAAGACCCGGGAAAGGATTCCCGGACACATCAGAATTCAAGGAGAGAATCCGTGTCATTTTCAATCAACACCAACATCGCCTCATTGCAGGCGCAGAATTATTTGCAGCAGACCAGCAGCTTCCAGAAACAGACGATTCAGGAGGTCACCTCGGGCCTGCGGATCGTGAATTCGGGAGACGACGCCGCCGGTCTGGCGATCGCCAACGGTTACCGGTCCAATGAAGCAGTGCTGACGCAAGGCATCCAGAACGCCACTAACGGCCAGAATCAGCTTCAGGTGGCCGACGGCGGGTTGAGCAGTATCGGCAACCTGCTGGACACGGCGCGGACCCTGGCAACGGAATCGGCGTCTGGAACGTTCACCGGGGATCGTACGGTTCTCAACACCGAGTTCCAGAGTGTGCTCACGGAAATCAACCGCCAGGCCCAGGCCATCGGCTTGAATACCGGCGGCATTCTTGCCGCGAACTTGAACGTGTTTATCGGCGGCGGCGAAGCGTCGAACGGCGTCACGGCGACCACCAACGGAAGCGTCGCGGTGAACCTGAGCCAGGCGACGGTGGATGCCAAGAGCCTCGGTCTGCAGGGCGTGCAGGCGGCGGGCAAGACAGGTACGGATATCGGCACGGGCAGCACCACCAGCGTTCAGAACATTCTGGGCAACGCCGCCAACCAAGCCTCCATTTCCAATAACACCACCAACTTCTACATCACCGGCCCCGGCTTCTCCGATACCAGCGGGGGCAACGTGATCAAGCTGGCCGTGAATCTGAACGGAGTCACCGACGCCAACACACTGGTCGCGGCGGTCAACTCGGCCATCCAGGCGGCCGGAAACGGCAACAGCCAGCAGGCGACCGCGTTCAAGAACGCCAACATCACGGCGGCCATCAACACGGACTCCACCGGTAAGCAGCAGTTGACCTTCAACAGCGCGTCGACGGCGTTCCAAGTGCAGGGCGGGGACCGGGTGGCCACCGCGATGCTGGGCAACTTTTCCAGCGGATCGACGGGCAACGTGGCCAACGTCACGGCGTCCGCGGGAGCCGCCTTCGCTGCACCGGCAGCGGCGGAGACCGTCAATCTGCGCATCACCGGCGCGGGTTTGACCGGGAGCCAGGGCGACATCTCCGTGGCTGTTGCCACTACCGATACGGCGGACTCCGTGGTTTCGACGATCAACACGGCCATTGCCGGCAACTCGGCGCTGACGGCCACCGGCATCAAGGCCGTGAACAACGGGGGCACGATCGGGTTCGTGGGCCATGCCGGGCAGAGCTTCCAGGTGGCGACCGCGGGCGACATCGGCAACTCGCTGGGCTTCGGCTGCTATCTGAACAATCAGGGTATCGCCGGCGGGTCGGGCAACTTCGACTACACCTCGCTGACAGCGACCGGAGCCTCAGGGGCCCACACGCAGGGTGTGGAGATTTCGGTTAATGGCGGAGCGGCCATCAATCTCGGCGTGTTGTCGGGCAGCGCGACCGAAGCCACCGCGCTCAGTACGTTGAACGCGGCCTTTGCGGGCAATGCCGCCCTGAGTGCGGCGGGTATCACCGCGGTCAACAGTGGCGGCGACATCCGAATCGTGAGCCAGAACGGGACCAACTTCCGCCTGAATCTGTACGGCGGCAACGGAGATGCCTTCGGCTTCGGCGCCAGCAACGCCGGCTCGGCTGCGGGACCGGCGGCTGCGGTCTCGGCCTACGCCGCTCCGAACGTCGTCGATTCGGCCGGAGCGCAACAGACCGCAAACGCGTCGGGCAACAACGTGTTCCAGTTCACCGGTCTAACCAACGCCGGCGACACTCAAACGGTTACCCTGAGCGCGGTGGACAACAACGGCACGGATCACACCCTGAACGTCAACTTGACCAACGCCAACGCCGGCACGCTGGATCAGGCCGTTTCCACCATCAATAAGGCGATCGCAGCCTCCAACGACACTACGCTCGAACAGATCGGCGCGTTTAAGCAGGAAGGTTCGGCGGGCAATGTGAACGGCGTGGAGGGAATCACCCTTATGAGTGCGGGCGGAGCCTTCAAGGTGAGCCTGGGCGCTTCCCCAGCCAGTTCGACGTCTGGCGTGAACGTCGGCCTCGCCGATGGGACGAGCGGAGCAAGCGGCGGCGCGGTGGTCAACTCCGCTTCCAACGGCACGGGTTCGACGGCAGACATCAGCAACGTCTCGACGGCCACGGCGGCGGTGACCGCCTTGGCGAACGCAGTTTCGGTGCTCGGCACCGCTCAGGCCGCGGTGGGCAACGGCGAAAATACGCTGACCTACGCCATCAACCTGGCATCTTCGCAGTTGACCAACCTGGCCGCGTCCGAATCCAGCATCCGCGATGCGAACATGGCGATCGAATCGGCCAACCTCACCAAGTCGCAGATCCAGCTTCAGGCCGGCATCGCCGCCTTGGCGCAGGCGAACTCCGCTCCTCAGCAAATCCTGACTCTGCTGCAGCACTAAACAAGCTAGCGGAAATCACTGACCCTCTGGGCCATTCCCGAGTTTCCGGAGTGGCCCTTCTTCTATTTGTACAGGCCGCGTAGCGCGCGTGCGCGGATCCGGATCAGATCAGCAAAAGACTTCATGCCCTGGGTGAGGCTGACCTTGGTGCCTTCCACGTTGCTCCACTCCACGGGCACCTCCACCGCGCGCAGCCCCAGCAGCCGGGCGATCACCAGATCCTCCACGTCGAAGCTGAATCCATCCTCGACCTGGCGCGGGAAAATCGCCTGTGCCGCGTCCTTGCGGAACAGTTTAAACCCACACTGAGTGTCGCGAAACGGCAGGCCGGTGACCAGGCGCATCACCACGTTGAAGGCGCGGCCGGAGAGCTCGCGGATCCACGGCTGATGCACCTTCACCAACTTGCGGTCCAGAGCGCGCGAGCCGATCGCCACGACCGCGTTGTCCCGCCGCGCGGCCGCGATCAGCTTATCCAATTCCTCGATGGGCGAGGACAGATCGGCGTCGGTGGAAAGAATCCAATCGCCGGACGCGGCGAGCATCCCATTGCGCACTGCGCATCCCTTGCCGCGATTGCCGGGGTTGCGAACAAGGCGGATAAGCCCGCCGCGGGCCTCCACTATTGCCGCCGTACCGTCGCGCGAGCCGTCGTCCACCACCAGAATCTCCTCGACGGACAGCGGAGACTGTTTCAACCACGCCAGGATTCGATCGAGGGTCGCTGGCAGACGGCGCTCTTCATTGTAAGCCGGGATGACGATCGAGAGAGTTTCCACTCAGCGTTGGTTCTCCAGAAACCAGCGGTAGGTGCTCTCGAGTCCCTGACGCAGAGGCGTCCTGGCGCGCCAGCCGAGCGATGCGAGCCGCGACACGTCGAGCAGCTTGCGTGGAGTGCCATCCGGCTTCGACGCGTCCCAGACGATCCGCCCATCAAATCCGACGATAGAGCGGATCATTTCCGCAAGTTCCAGGATGGTCAAATCCTCACCCGTGCCGACGTTCAGGATCTCCGCGGAATCGTGATGCTGTATGGCGAAGACTGCGGCGTCGGCCAGATCGTCCACGTACAGGAACTCGCGGCGAGGCGAGCCCGTGCCCCAGAGCGTGACCTCCGGCGCGCCGGAAGCCTTCGCTTCCTGAAACTTGCGGATCATCGCCGGGGCGACATGAGAAGTCTGCAGGTCGAAATTGTCTCCGGGGCCGTAGAGATTCGTCGGCATCAGGGAGATTGTAGGAAACCCGTACTGTGCACGATAGGCTTGCGCCATTTTGATGCCGGCGATCTTCGCGATGGCATACCACTCGTTGGTGGGCTCCAATGCGCCACCGAGCAGAGATTCCTCACGGATCGGCTGGGGCGCGAATTTCGGATAGATGCACGACGAGCCCAGAAACAGCAGTTTTCTTGCGCAGTTGCGGTAGGCGGCGTCGATCACGTTGCTCTGAATGGCGAGGTTTTCGGCGATGAACTCCGCCGGCCGCGTGGAATTGGCGAGGATTCCGCCCACCTTGGCCGCAGCCAGGAACACGTATTCGGGCCGCTCTTCCGCGAAAAACGCATCAACCGCGGCCTGGCGCGTCAAATCCAGTTCGTCGCGGGTGCGCAGAATAAGCCGTGAATATCCATCCGCCGAAAGGCGGCGCACGATAGCCGAACCCACCAGCCCCCGATGGCCGGCGACAAAGATCGACGAGGATTTATCCATGCGACAGGCCGCGCGCCACCACTCTATGTCCGGCCGCGGAGAGCGTGCACTCTTGGCGGGCGAGCTCGAGGTCGTGCTCCACCATCATGGCGATCAAACGCTCGAAGCCGACCCTGGGCTGCCAGCCAAGCTTCGCGCGCGCCTTCGAGGGATCTCCGCACAAGGCCTCGACTTCGGTGGGGCGCAGATAGCGCGGATCGGTTTCAACGTGTTTCTTCCAGTCGAGTTCCAGCAATCCCGCGGCCACGTCCAGAAACTCGCGAACGGAATGGGATTCGCCCGTCGCCACGACGTAATCGTCTGGCTCAGTTTGCTGGAGCATCAGCCACATGGCTTCGACGTAATCGCCCGCATAGCCCCAATCGCGCTTGGAGTCGAGATAGCCCAGATAGAGCTTTTCCTGCAAACCGAGCTTGATGCGGGTGAGCGCGCGGGTGATTTTCCGCGTGACGAAGGTCTCGCCGCGGCGCGGTGATTCGTGGTTAAAGAGTATCCCATTACAGATGAATAACTTATATCCTTCCCGGTAGTTCTTGGCGAACCAGTGGGCCGCCACCTTGGCGATGGCGTATGGACTGCGCGGATAAAACGGCGTGTCCTCATTCTGCGGCGGCGCGGAGGCGCCGAACATCTCCGAGGATCCAGCCTGGTAGAACCGCACGTCTTTGCCGCCAGAGGCATATTCTCGAACCGCCTCCAACAGGCGCAGCGTCCCTGTGCCCACGACATCGGCGGTGTACTGCGCCTGGTCGAAGCTGACGCGAACGTGCGATTGCGCTGCCAAGTTATAGATTTCAGATGGCTTGGTGTGCTCCAGGATCTTCCGGAGAGAGGCTCCGTCCGCCAGATCGCCGTAATGGAGGTAAAGGCGCGCGCCGCGCTCATGTGGATCCGCGTAAATCGCGTCCAACCGTTCGGTATTGAACGTGGAGGCGCGGCGCACGATGCCGTGGACGACATAGCCTTTTGCAAGAAGCAGTTCGGCCAAGAAAGACCCGTCCTGCCCGGTAATTCCAGTGATCAGGGCGACGCGTGGAGATCCTGCCATCGCTCTCATTTTCGCACGAATAGGCCGTAGCCGGATGTTATCCTGAAGAGAAGTGTCTGCTCCGCTCAATTTTCATCTGGAACATTACGAAGGGCCTCTCGACCTCCTGCTGGACCTCATCCGCAAGCAGGAGATCGACATTTACAACATCCCGATCGCGCAGATCACTGGCCAATATCTCGATTACATGAATCGCGCGGCGGAGATGGATATTGAACTCAGCGCGGAGTTTATTTTCATGGCGGCGACGCTGATCCATATCAAGTCGAAGATGCTGCTGCCTCGAGACCCGGCGCTGGCGGAGCTGATTCCGGAAGAGGATCCGCGCAAGGAGTTGGTGGACCAGCTTCTGGAGCACGAGCGCTTCAAGAGCGCCGCCGAAATGCTGCACCAGAAGCGGGTAGTGGAGGAAGCTGTCTGGTCCAATCCGCAGATCGGGCAGTTCAGGACCGAGGAGGGCATGGAGCCCGGCCTCGCCGTCTCCCTGTTCGATCTGGTGAAGACGTTCCAGGGCGTGCTGGAACGCATCAAGACCCGGCCGACCTATGAAATCAACAAAGAAGACGTGTCGGTCCCGGATATGATCCGGTATCTGCATCACGTTTTCGAAGAAGGGCCCAAGGGCGAGAGTGTCTCCGCGCGCGAACTGTTTGAACGGCAGAAGAGCCGTCGCGCGATGATCTGCCTGTTTCTGGCGATGCTCGAACTGGTGAAAATTCAGGCCATCGGCCTGGTGCAACAGGAGGGCTTCGGCGAAATCGGCTTGAAGCGCTTGAGGGGATTCGAAACGGCCTTTGCCTCGGGCGAGCAACTGGCCGCCATTGACGAAGGATACAACTAGTGGAAGAAATGGATGTCACGCAATTGGCCGGGGAGCGTCCGTCGGCCAGCGCCGAACAAAGCGAAGATGCACAACTGAAGGCCATCCTGGAGGCCGTGGTGTACATCACCGACGAGCCTCTGTCCGCCCAGCAAATGGCCGCCGCGCTGCAGCAGCCGATTGACCGGGTCAAGAAGCTGCTCGATGAAATCGTGGCTGAGTTCGCCAAGCCGGAGCATGGCCTGTCCGTGCGCGAGGTCGCCGGCGGCTACAAGATGGCTACCAAGCCGGAGCATCACGAAGCGGTGCGCGCGTTTGTGAAGAAGCTGACGCCTCCGCTGAAGTTGTCGCTGGCGGCGCTGGAGACGCTGGCGGTGATCGCGTATAAGCAGCCGGTGACGGCGCCGGAAATTATGGAGATTCGCGGCGTGCAGGGCGTCGGCGTGCTGAAGACGCTACTTGACCGTAAGCTGATCGCCGAGTCCGGCCGCAAAGCGGTGGTCGGCAAGCCGATTCTCTACAAGACCACCAAGGAATTCCTCGTTCAATTTGGACTGAAGGATCTGACGGAGCTGCCGACGCTGAAGGAGTTCGAGGAACTGGGGCGATTGGAGATCGCCGAGCCGGAAGCGCCGGCGTCTGAAGCTCCTGCGGCTGAGCAGCCAGCAGAGGCATCAGAGACGCAAAATGGCTGAGCAGCGGTTGCAGAAAGTCCTCGCGCAGGCCGGCGTCGCGAGCCGCCGCAAGGCTGAGGAGTTGATCACCGCGGGCCGCGTCACCGTAAATGGCGCGGTGGTCACGGAACTCGGCTCCAAGGCGGACTTCGAGAAGGACCACATCAGGGTCGACGGGCGGCTGCTGCATGCGCCGAAGCACTACACCTATCTGGCGATGAACAAGCCCCGCGGCTGCGTCACCACCGTCTCTGATCCCGAAGGCCGCGAAACGGTGATGCATTTGCTGAAAGGCGTTCGCGAGCGGGTGTTTCCCGTCGGGCGGCTAGACTATCACAGCGAAGGGTTGCTGCTGTTCACCAACGACGGCGACTTCGCGCATAAACTGATGGCTCCGTCCAGCCATGTGACGAAGACCTACGTGGTGAAGGTGAACGGCGCAATGACGGATCAGCAGGAAAAGGCATTCCGCGAAGGCGTGAGCATCCACGGCAGGAAAACGTCGCCCGCCGAACTGAAACTGATCAAACCGGGCGACAATCCCTGGTACGAGGTCAAGATTCACGAAGGCCGCCAGAACCAGATCCGCCTGATGTTTGCGCATTTCGGGAAGCTGGTGGAAAAGCTGCGCCGGGTGAAGATCGCGTTCCTGGAATTGGATGTGCCCGTGGCGCAATTCCGCGCGCTGACGCCGGCGGAGGTGGAGCACTTCAAGAAACTGCTGGAAAAACCGTCCGCGCCGGTGAAGTTCGTGAGCGCCCCGCCGAAGAAGAAGTCGACGATCCGCTCGAAGTTTCCCAAGAAACATGCCTGACATCGCCCAGATGCTGCGATCGGCAAGGGTGATCGCGGTGGTCGGATTGTCGGGCGATGAATTTCGCCCCAGCCACGGCGTCGCCGCGTATATGCAGCGCGCGGGGTATCGCATCATTCCGGTGAATCCGAATGAAACGGAAGTGCTCGGGGAGAAAGCCTACGAGCGGTTGGAAGATGTGCCGGAGAAGATCGACATTGTCGATATCTTCCGCCGCTCGCGGTTCGTGCGAGGAATTGTCGAATCGGCCATCCGCATCGGCGCGAAGGCGGTTTGGATGCAGGAGGGCGTCGTCGATGAGGAGGCCGCGATGCTCGCGCGAGAGGCGGGGCTGGATGTGGTGATGGACCGGTGCATTTTGAAAGATCACCGGCGGCTGATCGCCTAGTCGTATTTCTCAAATTCCAATTGGTCGCCTTTGACGGTGCCGGTTGCGGCTAACGTACCTGCAGGCAGCTCCAGAACCGAGTGAGCGCGGAGGCTCAAGGCGATGCGCGATTTGCCCATGTCGGGGCGAATCTTCAGGATTTTCTTCTGCTTGGAGAGAAATACGACGTCGATGGGGAATTTCATGGCGAACGTGTGGACGCCTTCGCAGGGCGTAATCCATAGGCCCTCGCCGGGCTCCAGGCCCTTGTGCTTCAGCAAACCGGTGCGGCGCTTGGCGCTGGTATCGGCGATACCGGCGCGGTCGGCAAGCACGCCGCCCCTGGTCTGATTCGTCACGCGCAGTTTAGGCACCGGCATCAGCGTAGCATAATGAAAGTATGAATTTGAAAAAAGCGACCCTCGGCGCGGGATGTTTTTGGGGCGTGGAGGCCACCTTCCGCAGGCTGGCCGGCGTGAAGGCGACGCAGGTAGGCTACATGGGCGGAACGCTCAAGAATCCCACTTATCAGGACGTCTGCACGGACCGCACGGGCCACGCCGAAGTGCTGGAAGTGACCTTCGATCCGTCGGTGATCAGCTATCACGACATTCTGGAAGTCTTCTGGGACAACCACAACCCGACGACGCTGAACCGGCAGGGTCCGGACGTCGGGGCGCAGTACCGCTCTGCGATTTTTTATCATTCGCCGGAGCAGGAAGCCGAGGCTCGGGCGTCGCGCGATGCGGCGCAGAGCCGGTTTTCAAGGCCAATCGTAACAGAGATCGTGCCTGCGACGGAGTTCTGGCGAGCGGAAGAGTATCATCAGCAGTACCTGGAAAAACGCGGCCTTTCGCAGTGCCATATCTGAGATTGCTATCATTGAGATAGCCCTCCTCGCAGGAATTCTGTCTTGAAAATTGGATTTGTCAGTCTTGGATGCCCGAAGAACCTTGTCGATACCGAGGTGATGATGGGCCAGCTCGTCGCCGGTGGCCATGAGCTGACGCCGCATCCCTCCGATGCCGACGTGATCGTGGTGAACACATGCAGCTTCATCGATCCCGCGAAGCAGGAATCCGTCGACACGATTCTCGAAATGGCAGAGTACAAGAAAACCGGGCGCGCTCAGAGGTTGATCGTCGCCGGATGCCTGGTGGAGCGCTATCGCGACGACATCCAGAAGAACATGCCGGAAGTGGACGCGATGATCGGCACCAACGAATTGGAACGGATTAACGCGCTGTGCGAGGGTGTGAAGCCTGCGGAAAATCCGTTCGACGCATATCTTTATCACGACCTCACGCCGCGCGTTCTGGCGACGCCCAAGCATTTTGCCTACATCAAGATCGCCGAGGGATGCGACCATCCGTGCACGTTTTGCGTGATCCCACAGTATCGAGGCAAGTTCCGCAGCCGGCGATTTGAATCGGTGATTAGCGAGGCGACGCGCCTGTATTCACAGGGCGTGCGCGAGATCAATCTGATCGGGCAGGATACCACCTGTTATGGCGAGGACCTGGGCTTGAAGGACGGGCTCGCTACGCTGCTGGCGCGCCTGGCATCGATCGAGACGGGCCAAGAAAAATGGGTGCGCTTTCTGTACTGCTATCCGAACAAGGTGACGCAGAAGCTGCTCGACACGATCGCGGAGCATGATTCGCTGGTGAAATACATCGACATGCCGCTGCAGCACGCTAGCGCGAACGTCCTGAAGCGCATGAAGAGAGGGGCTAACGGCGATATTTTTCTCAAGTTGATCGAGCGCATCCGCGCGACCATCCCGGGTGTCGCGATCCGCACCAGCATGATCGCAGGATTCCCGGGGGAAACCGAGCAGGATTTCGATACGCTCTGCCAGTTCGTTGAGGCTGCACAATTCGACCGTTTGGGAGTGTTTTCGTACTCGGATGAAGACACCAGCAAGAGCAATGCGCTGGACGCCAAGGTGGACGCCAAGACGATTTACAATCGGAAGCGCCACCTAATGTCGATCCAGAAGAAGATCTCGCGTAAGCGGAATCGCGCGCTGATCGGAAGGGAACTGCGCGTCTTGGTCGAGGGGCCTTCGGCCGATTCCGACCTGGTTTGGCAGGCTCGGGCGTCCACACAGGCGCCTGAAATCGACGGCGTCTGCTACATTTCCGATCCCGGCGAGCATCCGTTGAAAGCCGGGGAGTTCCGGAATCTGCTGGTCACGGAAGCGCACGATTACGACCTCACCGGCGCGCTGGTGGATGCTCCCGCTGCTGCGCCCGCGGAAAAGCTTCTGCAAATTTCCCTGGTATGATTTGTCCGATCTGCAAGAAAGAGGTTGCGCTCGATAATCCCGAGATGCCGTTCTGCAGCGAACGCTGCCGGATGATCGATTTGGGCAATTGGGCTGCGGAAAAGTATGTCATCTCCACGCCCGCCGACCTGAAGCAGCTTGAAAGTGACGAAGGCGAGTGAAGAAGCTCGCCATCCTGCTGGCCACCTGGTTTGGATGTGGCTACGCGCCCAAAGGGCCAGGCACGGCCGGGTCGCTCGGAGCATTGCTCGTCGCGTGGCCGCTGCGTCATCAGGCACCGTGGTTTTTTGCGCTGCTGGCGTTGATCTTCCTGCCACCGGCGATCTGGTCCGCGGGGAGCATGGCGCTGCAGACGGGGAAGAAAGACCCGCAGATCGTCGTGATCGACGAGGTGGTGGGCCAGTGGATCGCGCTGGCCGGAGCTGCGACGTATTCGCCGTGGGCGTGGATCGCGGCGTTCGCGCTCTTCCGCGCCTTCGACATTTGGAAGCCGTGGCCAGTGCGCCAGCTGGAAAGCCTGCCCGGCGGAACCGGCATTGTGATGGACGACGCGATGGCGGGCGTTTACGCGGCGCTTGTGTTGTACCTTGCCGGGTGGAACAATTTAATCAGTAAGCTCCTCTATGGCATTTCGTAAATCATCCGACCGTCCGCAGATTTCTGAGATCTTTCCCGCGGCGGCCATTCCCGGCGGTGAGTTCCAGATTCGCGGAAAGGGCCTGGCCGGCACGGATCGGCCACACGTGAAATTCGGCGAGGTGAACGCCTCCGTCGTCATCGGCTCCGATTCGTTCGTCATTGCGCGCGTGCCGGAAGGCGCGCCTGCGGGAGAGTTAATGGTGGGCGACGCTCCCTATAAGTGCGACATCGGGATTCTGGTGGCCGACAGCCTCCATCCGGTTTCGAATCCCGTGGTGGATCATCACGGGAATATCTATACGACGTTTAGCGGATCGCCTGGACAGAAGGCCCCGGTTTCGATTTATAAGATCGATACGCATCATCGCGTGAAGCCCCTGGTTTCGGACCTGATGAACGCCACCGGGCTAACAATGGATGCGGACGGCATGCTCTACGCGTCGAGCCGGCACGAGGGCATCGTGTATCAAGTCTCGCCCTCGGGCAATCTGGCGGTCTACGTGGAAGGGATGGGGGTCGCCACTGGCATCGCGTTCGACCAGCACGATCACCTCTACGTCGGCGACCGCAGCGGCACGATTTTCAAGATCAGCCGGGAGCGCCAAATCTACGTCTTCGCGACTATGGAGCCGTCCATTGCCGCGTATCATCTGGCTTTCGGTCCGGACGAGTGCCTCTATGTGACCGGCCCGACCACCTCGAGCTTCGATACGGTTCACCGCATCACGCCGGATGGCCATGTCGAGGTGTTTTACCGCGGCCTGGGACGCCCGCAGGGTCTGGCGTTTGACACGAAGGGCAATCTGTACGTGTCGGCGTCGCTGGAAGGCCGGCGTGGAGTGGTTCGCGTCGCGCCGGACGCTACGGCCGAGCTATTCCTCTCCGGCCCGGCCATTGTCGGTGTGGCGTTCGCGCCGTCGAAGTCGCTGATTCTGGCGACGAACAATTCTATTTATCGCGTCGATTGCGGCATCGAAGGCCTCAGGCTTCCTTAGACGGTAGCGGCTCACCTTTCCCGCAGACTGCCGAGCGCCGCCTATCTGGCGTGCGCGATTATAAAAAGGCATGGAAGCGGAAATCATTGCGGTTGGAACCGAACTGCTTGGCGTCCAGCGCGTCGATACGAATTCGCTGTTCCTGACCGATCAGCTAAACATGCTGGGCGTCGAGGTTCGGCGCAAAATGGTGGTGGGCGACCATCGCGAGCTGCTGACCGCCTCGATCCGCGAGGCACTGGATCGCGTAGAAATCATCATTCTGACGGGAGGGTTAGGGCCCACCGAGGACGATTTGACGCGCGAAGCCGTCGCCGCCGCCACCGGGCGCAAGCTGATTTTCCGCGACGATCTGCGTGACGCCATCGCCGCGCGTTTCCGCAGCTTCAATCGCAAAATGGCCGAAGTCAACCTGCGGCAGGCCTACCTGGTGGAAGGTGCCGAGCCGCTCGAAAACCCTAACGGCACAGCGGCAGGCCAGTGGCTGGAGCATGGGTCGCGCGTTGTGATGATGCTACCCGGCCCTCCGCACGAGATGAAGCCCATGTTCACGAATCACTGCGTGCCGAGGCTGGAACGCCGCCTGCCAGCGAGAGTGATCCGGACGCGCTTCTATCGTGTGGCAGGCATAGGCGAATCGGACCTGGATCAACTTATCGCGCCGGTGTACTCGAAATACGAAAATCCGGTGACTACTATCCTGGCCGCGCCCAGCGATATTCAGATCCATCTGCGGGCGCGCTGCGCGACGGCGGAGGAGGCCGAGGGGCTCCTCGCCGAAGTCGGCACGCCGATTGAGGCTTTGCTGGGCGATCGTATTTATTCGCGTAACGGCGATCCCCTGGAATCGGTGATCGGGCAAATGCTGGTCGTTCGCCAGGCGACCCTCGCGGTCGCAGAGAGCTGCACCGGAGGGTTGCTGGGGCAGCGGGTCACGTCGATTGCCGGAAGCTCGAAGTATTTCGTCGGCGGATTCCTGGTGTATAGCGATGCAATGAAGCAGCAGCTTGTGGACGTCGACGCGCGGATCCTGGCTGAGCACACCTCGGTGAGCGAAGAGGCCGCGCGGGCCATGGCCGAGGGCGCGCGGAATCGCACGGGCGCGACGTATGCGCTCTCGATTACGGGTGAAGCGGGACCGGACAGCTCCACCGGAGCGACGGTGGGTACAGTGTTCGTCGGTTTCGCCGGACCCGATGGTTGCGACGCGCGAAGGCTCCAACTGCCGGGCGACCGCACCCGAATTCGTACGTTTGCGGCACAAGCGGCGCTGGATCTTCTGCGACGGAAAATCGGCTAACCCTAAATCGGCCTATCCTCCTACAATGGGCCATGGGCGAAATCGTGCGCGATTTCTACGATGACCTCGCGGGAAGCTACCGCCTGATGTTTGAAGACTGGGACGCCTCGGTAGCCCGTCAGGCGTCTATCCTCGGCCCGCTCCTCGAACGCGCTTGCGGCGCCCCCGGAACGGTCCGGATCCTGGATTGCGCGTGTGGGATCGGGACGCAGGCGCTCGGACTAGCCAAGCTGGGTTTTCACGTCGCCGGCAGCGACCTCAGTCCCGTCGCGATCGCCGAGGCACGTGCGGAAGCCTCTCGCCGTGGGCTCGACCTACCGCTCTATGCTGCCGACATGCGGCGTCTGGATTCATTTCCAGAAGCCGGCTTCGACGCGGTCATATGCATGGACAACGCGCTGCCTCATCTTCCCGGCGGCGAGGTTCTTGCCGAAGCTGCAGCGCAGATGCGCGCAAAACTCAGGCCCGGAGGGACATTCATGGCCAGTATACGGGACTACGATCGCCTGATTCGGGAGCGGCCGATGGTTCAAGGCCCTGCGCTGTACTCCGACGCGGGGATGAGGCGCATTGTCTTCCAGGTCTGGGACTGGATCGGCGAGCGGCGATACCGCTTCCACCTCTACATTACTCGTGAAACGCCTGAAGGATGGCGGACCCTCCACGGAGTTTCAGAATATCATCCAGTGTTGCGCGAGGAACTGACGAGCATCCTTGAAAGCACCGGTTTCGTCCATGTGCGCTGGCTGATGCCAGCCGAAAGCGGCTTCTACCAGCCATTGGTTCTGTGCGTTGCACCAGGCTAACCTCCTTCTTTGCGTCGAAGCGCGCGACGGAGATATGCTGATGGACCTGCCGGTATGAAACTCCAAGCCATCGCCACTCTTGTCTTGCCGGGCGGCGAGGAGCGGGCGTAATGCGCAGCAAGACGGCTCATTCCCATCCCACGCGGCGGCAGATGTTCCAGGCGGCGGGCGTTCTGCTCGCTTCCGCGGGGATGGCGCCGGGCCAGAGCTCCGAACACGCTGAATTTCGCGCGATGCCGAATTCCTCCCGTATGCGCATGCACTGGTACGTGTTCGGGCCGGCGTGGACAGCCTTGGAATCGGATCGCCAACTGCGCCTGATGGCGGAGGCGCAGATCGGAGGCGTGTTGATTTTTCCCACCTATCCGATCGCACTCGACGATCCGGCCCATGGGATCAAGAACGAGGAATATCTCTCGCCGCAGTTCTTGTCGGTCTTGCGGTCGGTGACGGAAAGCTGCCGGCGCAGGGGGCTGACGGCGGATATCGTTCTGGGAACGGGGTGGCCCTACGGTGGACCTTCGGTCACGCTTGAGGAGAGCGCCCATACCCTCCGCATCGCTACAGCTACGAGCTTCGCGCCGAAGGAGGGCGAACGCGTGATCTCCCTTGCGCGGATCCGCAGTGGCGAAATAGTGTTCTATTCTTCGCCCACCCGGATGCAGGTGAAGCGGGCGGCCTTGGGCGGCGAAGGCTTAATCGTCGATCACTACGATTCGAAGTCGCTGGAACATTTCTTGAAGGCAGTGGGGGACAGGCTGGTGGACAGCGTGCCGGCCGGGGGAATCCGGTCCATTTTTTGCGACAGCTTCGAAGTGTATAACGCCACCTGGACCGCGAAACTGCCGGATGCTTTCCTCAAGCGGCGCGGCTACGATCTGATCCCGATGCTGGCCGCGCTGTTCGACCCGTCCCATCCGGAGAGCCGGGACGTCCAGCACGATTTCTGGCGCACGCTCACGGAGCAGACCGAGGAGGAGTTCGTGAGACCTCTCACCGGGTGGGCCCACGGCAAGGGCCTGACCACGCAGATCGAGGCCTACGGGACGCCGCCCGTTTCGCTCGCCGCGTATCGCCACATCGACGTCCCAACCGGCGAGCACTACGAGTGGAAGGAATTCAGCTCATCGCGGTGGGCCAGTTCCGGGGCACATCTTGCCGGCAAGCCCGTAATTCTCGCCGAGGCTTGGACGTGGCTGGGCTTGCCCAACCGATTCGCCGACACGCTGGAGCAGTTGAAACTCTGCTCGGACTTGCATTTCCTGAGCGGCATCAACGCGCTGTACGGCGTAACGTACGCGTATTCACCGGTGGAACTCGGCGCGCCGGGCTGGGTTCCGTACTTCGGGCCGTCGACCAATCACACAGCCCCGTTCTGGCCCTATTTCAGCCATCTTGCGGACTACGTGAACCGGGCGAGCTACTTCCTGCAGCGGGGAAAACCGGTGGCGGATGTGGCGGTCTATCTTCCCACCGAGGACGCGATGTCGGAAGCGGGCACGGAGCGTTTTCTGCCCAATTGGGCAGTTCGCGACAAGCTGAGCTCGAACGGCGCGCCCCCGGAGTTCCGGTTGAAAAACGCGCTTCACTACGAATCGGATGTTGTGAAAGGAATCATTACCAGCGGCTACTCCTTCGATGGCATCGACACATTTACCCTGAACTCGGGGATGCGCGTCGACGACGGGCGGCTTCGCCTGGGTGACGGCGACTACTCCGTCGTGGTCCTGCCCAACCTCGTGGGAATCGATCCTGAATCGATCGAGAAACTGGAGCAATTCGTGGAGTCCGGCGGCGTGCTGATCGCCACACAACGATTGCCCGAACGGGCCTGGGGCTTCTTAGACCGCGACTCGCGCACGGCCAGAGTGCGCGCGGCGGCCGAAAGACTATTCGGTCCACGGCCGTCGGCCTATCGCGAGCTCGGCATCGGAAAGGGCGTCGCCGTCTTCGCGCCAGATGAGCAGGGCAGCTTCCTCAAGGCGCTGCGGCTGCGGCAGCCTGCGGTCAGGTGGAGGGTCGCCAGCGAACATGTTGCCTGCGTGCAGCGCAGACTCGGCGATCGCGATTATTTTTTCATCGCGAACACCAGCGAACAGCCCGTTTCCCTTGAAGGGACTTTCCGAGTCGGCCACAAGGCGCCGGAATTCTGGAATCCGATGGACGGCTCGGCATCGCCTGGGGTTGTCTTTGAGCACGTTGCGGAGGGGACCACCGTGCCCGTCGAACTGGGACCGCGGGGATCCGCCGCGCTCGTCTTTGCGCCGGGGACTCGTGAGCCCCTGGCCTCGCGCACCAACCTTCGCTTGACCGCGTCCGGGGCAAAGGTTTTTGAAGACGGAACGTACTTCGTTGTTCGCGAAGGGAGGCGGCGCGAAATCGCTGTTTCCGGAATCCCGGCCGCAGAACGGCTGGAGATTCGCTGGCGACTCACCTGCGGCGAACACAAGACTCCTCTTGAGGCGTTGCAGTCGTGGACGGAAATTCCGGCGATTCGATTCTTTTCGGGACGGGGGGTGTATGAGGGAGAATTCGAATACGCGGCGCGCGAGGGCGTTGGCGTTGAGCTCGATCTTGGCGAGGTCCACGAGACCGCCGATGTCCGCATCAACGGCAAGCCGGCAGAGGTGCTCTGGATGCGGCCCTACTCGGTCGATATCGCCGGGCTGCTGCGGCCCGGCCGCAACACGATTCAGGTGGATGTCACCAACCTCCTCATCAACAAAGTGCTGGGCGATGGTCCGATCGACTACAGCGGAGTGTTTTCCAAGTTCGGACGGCGTTTCCCCGCGGGAGACGAATGGGACGTGATTCGCGAGCCGCTTCGGTCCGGCCTGCTTGGGCCTGTGCGGCTGAGATGGTACAAAACCGTGCTGCCTTGAGACTGCCCTCGGCGCCTCTCGTACGGCGAAGCCCCGAGTGAGATATCCTGATTTTCCACCCTGGAGGCCTTTATGAGACTTCATGCGATCATGCTAGCGGCCGTTCTTGGCGCCGCTTCTTCCTACGGACAGACCCAGAAACTTGATGAAGAGTACACCAAGCTGATCAAACAATATCTGCAAGATCCACGTATCACCACGGAGTTGGTGGATCACATGCCGGCGTCAGACAAGGTGCCCTCGCCGCTGAAATTTTTCGGCCGCATCCCGGGCACGCCGGGCGAGTTGACCTACTCGAAGGACATCAACCGCTATTACGAGGAACTGGCCCGAGTTTCGCCCCGCGCGAAGTTCTGGACGGTGGGCAAATCGGAAGAAGGGCGCGACCAGGTGGTGCTGGCGATCGCCGACGAGCCGACTATCAAATCGCTCGCGGCACGGTGTTCATCGGGATCGCAGGTCCCGATCGTTCCGACGCGCGCAAACTGACGCTCCCGGGCGACCGCGCCCGTATCCGGACGTTCGCTACTCAAGCCGCGCTCGATTTGCTGCGGCGCAGGTTGGCTTGAGCGTTTGGCTCAAGCCGAGCTTCTCGGCCTGTCAGGGTCTACTGCAGCCGTTCTAGATCGCCGAATAGGCGCAGCGTGTCGTCGGACGAATGAGACAGGGCGTCGAGGATACTCGGATCGGTCGGGTCGTGCCCCCCCATATCCCTTCCGCCATTTGCGATCGCGACCAGATACGTCACGTAACTAATCCAAATCGCTGGCCTCTCTCTCTTGAATCGGCTGTTGGAGAGAAACGGTAGAAGATCCTGAAGGGCCTTTGAGCGGCTCCCGGCGATGTCCCATTGAACCATCCCGAACATGAGAGCGGCCTTCGAGTCGAAGCCCCGGAAGTCAGTTCCCGAAGGCTCCCAGTGCCGCCACCCGTAGAAGAAGTCGTCAAGTACGTCGCGCGCCGCCTGGGTCTGATCCCGAGTCTTGGGCGGGGCCTGCGCAAACGCCGCAGCAGCGAGCAGGGCTTTCTCCAGTGCCGGAGGCGGCGAGAACTCAGCCGGGGCCAGGTCGACGATGGCCCGCCCAGCCTCGAGTCTGGTGACTTCGTCATCTGCGACGGGCGAGGCTCCCGCGATCGTTTTCCCCGCGACCAAAAGGTTATAATCCGCGCGGAGCCTCCGCCGGGCGCGTGTCTCCTGGGAGGATTGGCCCTCCCCCTTGCAGACAGGCGAGGCCAACGTGCGCGTGATGAATCCACGGTAGGCGGAATATACTGGCGCGCTTGAAACTCCGCTGCTGTCCAGGCGTTTAATGGCGGCTGCGACGCCCCCGCCAAAGTCGAACATCTGTATCAGCGTCGAGGAAGCACACCCTCCGACACTCGTGCGGGACAGCAGGCCCGAGAGCTGCCCTCCCACAACGTTGACGTCGGATACCTCGGTGAAGCCAAAGCTCTCAGCCACGTCCATCCAGCCCTTCAGGTCGAACGCGTTATGTACGCGGGAAGCCTCCTCAACCAAGAACGCGACCTGCTCGGCTCGGTTCCGGAAAAGTTCCTTCCCGTGCTTCGCGGCATACCGGTACAGTGGGAAGGACGAGGAAACGATGGGTAGGTCGCAGGTGGCGTCTGCGCCAACTGGCCTGGGAAGCTCCTCAAGCTCCCGGCGGACCATCTTTCCGTCGAGTGAGCGGTCTCGCTCCAGGCTTTCCAAACTGATCTCGATGCCGCTCATCCGGATGGTTGACTTCAGCCCTGCTCCGAAGTAACCGTGCTCCACGTTGGAGTTTGCTAGCAATTCGGGAAGCCAGCTTGAAGCGGAGATGGCGCGCTCCCTGATGCGCCGCTCTTCATGGGCGGATTCCTTCGGCCCCAGGAACGGCCCCTTCTCCAGCAGCTTCCGGAACACGTACGCCTCTACCTCCACCGGCTCGCTACGGGCTGAGTCGAGGAGCCGGAGCCTGGGATCCGGGGGGGCCTTTGGCTTCAGAGGAGGTTGCGCCAGCGCCGAGAGGGCTGAGAAAAGCGCAGAAGATATTAGCAGAAGTTTGAGGCTGGTCACGAGCGGCCGCTCCGGGTAGGTTTGGCGGCGGCGGTCCGCCGCCAAACCATTGTTATTGAGTTTTATTGGGTGGGCTTTCCGCACTGGAGTGGGGGCCACCCCAGCCCGGCTTGGCAGTCGGTGCACCCGTTGGTATTTTGGCTGCACGTCGTCGGGAGACACCCGCTACTCCCGCATCCAGGCCAGAGTTGTGCTTTTCCGACCTCGCTGCTGAGTGCGAGGAGAGCCAGCGCTGCCGCAGCGAGCGCCCCCTTCGCGGCGAGCTTCGCAATATTCTTAATCATACGCCTCCTTTCTAGTCATACTTCCTCCTTTTTCTGTCAATATTCCCTTCCCTACCAGCCAGTAGGAATAGTCTGCTACGCGAAACGTTAAGGGCTCAACGCGCGGGTGAGATTTGCCATTTTACCTTCGTCAAGAACCCCCATTTCAACCTCCCGGTATCGCCGATCCGCCGATACGACTATCGTGATCGGCGCCTGATAAAAATGGTGGCTGAGTATCGTCTCCGGGTTGGGGATAATTCGGGCGTCCGGGCGGACTGCATCGGAGATTTCGTCGTACTGCTTCGTGCGGAACAGGTCGACGACCACGACCTTGACCTGAGAGTCCGTCCGCCGTGCATGCTCCGCAAGCCGCCGCCAATAGTCAATATTTTGCGCGCAATAAGGGCATCCATCGCGGCTTACAAGCATCAGTGTGTTGTGGCCGCCGGGGTAGGAAACTGTGGTCAGCAGGTCGGGCCGAGCCGAAAGGTTGATTGGGCCGCCAAAGAGCTCGTCCCTGCCGAGCACATACCCGGAGAGGGGGGGGCGCTTGCCGAGGGAACGGGCGCAAGCATCCTGCGCGCCTCATCCAAGATCGCCTTGTTCCGATACAGCCGGCCGATAGCGATGATGTCCGATGCCGCGAGCGTAAGAATCAGCGGAATAGCAAAACTATTTTTCATCGAAATAGCACCGGCACGTCCCGAGAAGCCCATCAATATTCTTTTCGAATATTTAAGGATTCCGTCTTTTATCGCATTATGGGCTAGATCCGCAGGGCTGTCAATGCCTTTATTGTAGGTTGTTTTGCCGCGGACGGGCGCCTACCTGAAGGGTATCGGCGTTGGCCCGCCGGGCCGGGCGGCAAACACGCTGCGCCTTTTTTGCGGTATCCTGATCCACCAAAGCCTATGAGATTTACCGCGCTTCCCCTCCTTGCGGCGTTTGCCGCTGTTTCCTTTGCGCAGAGTGCGCCGCAAAAGACTGACGAACAGTACACCAAGCTGATCAAACAATATCTGCAAGATCCACGTATCACCACGGAGTTGGTGGATCACATGCCGGCGTCAGACAAGGTGCCCTCGCCGCTGAAATTTTTCGGCCGCATCCCGGGCACGCCGGGCGAGTTGACCTACTCGAAGGACATCAACCGCTATTACGAGGAACTGGCCCGAGTTTCGCCCCGCGCGAAGTTCTGGACGGTGGGCAAATCGGAAGAAGGGCGCGACCAGGTGGTGCTGGCGATCGCCGACGAGCCGACTATCAAATCGCTCGACAAATATAAAGGGATGCTCGCCGCTCTGGGCGATCCGCGCAAGACCACGGAAGCCCAGGCGCGGGAGATCATCAAAACGGCGAAGCCGATTTATTGGGCCACCAGCGGCATCCATTCGCCGGAGACGGGCGGGCCGGAAATGCTGATTGAACTGGCCTACCGCCTGATCGTCGAGGAGACGCCATTCATTCAGGCGATCCGCAACAACGCGATTGTCTTCATCACGCCGGTGGTGGAGGTGGACGGGCGCGAGAAGCAGGTCGACACGTATTACTACGGCAAGAAGACCGGCAAAGCTCGTCCGCCGCTGATGTATTGGGGCAAGTACGTGGCGCACGATAATAATCGCGACGGCATGGGCCAGTATCTGAAGCTCACGCAGAACATTACGAAGGGCGTGCTCGAATGGCACCCGACGATTCTGCACGATCTGCACGAGGCACAATCGTATCTGTACGTTTCGACTGGCACGGGTCCGTATAATGCAGCGCTCGATCCGGTAGCCATCGACGAGTGGTGGCTGCTGGCTGAAACCGAAGTGATGGAAATGGCCAAGCGCGGCGTCCCCGGCGTGTTCACTTACGGCTTTTACGATGGCTGGGTGCCGAATTACCTGTTCTGGATCGCACTCACGCACAACTCGTTCGGGCGCTTCTATGAAGTGCAAAGCTATGGCCCTGATATCAATGAGAATTTGCGTCTTCAGCCGACGACAACCAGCCGCGAATGGTTCCGTCCGAATCCTCCCCTGCCGTCGATCAAATGGGGCCCTCGTAACAACACCAACATTCAGGAATCAGCGCTGTTGCTGGCGATGAATAAGGTGGCCAAGGATAAGGAGCTGTATCTCGAAAATTATTGGCTGAAAACGAAGCGCGCAGTGGACAAGGGCATGAACGGCCCCACGTACGCGTGGGTGCTCCCGGCCGATCAGCGCCGCCGCGGCGAAGTGGCCGACGTCGTCAACGATCTGCGACACCAGGGCCTGGAGATTCACAAGGCCAACGCCGACTTCAAAGCAGGCAGCTTCAGCCTGTCGAAGGGCGATTACGTAGTCCGCGCGGATCAGCCGTATCACACGCTGGCCGACATGTATTTCAGTGTGCAGAATTATCCGGTGGCGAATCCGGCGCCATACGACGACACCGGATGGACCATGCAGTACATGCGGAACGTGAAACTGCTCCCGGTGACCGATAAGAGCGTGTTCGATGCACCGCTGACGATGGTCTCGGCCGACGTGAAGGCTCCCGGCGGCATCGACGGCTCCGGCACGACGCTGGTGATCGATCACACCACCGACAACGCTTTGATGGCCTTCCGCTTCAAGCTGAAGGATGTGGCGATGCAGGCCGCCGAGGACGATTTCGAGATGAACGGACGCAAATTCCATGCGGGAGCATTTATCATTCCCGGCGCGGACAGGGCGCGCATTGAACCGATGCTAAAGGAGTTGGGTATCAGCGCGACGGCAATCGCCTCAGCGCCCCAGGTGAAGACGCACTCGCTGGATATTCCGCGCATCGGCTATGTGCACGCCTGGCAGCGCACGCAAGATGAAGGATGGGTGCGCGCCGCGCTCGATTACTATGGCGTGCCGTACACCTATTTCGCCGATCAGAAGCTGCGCGAAGGCAACCTGCGGGCCAAATACGACGTGATCATCTTTCCGCACGTGGGGGGCACGTCTCAGTCCTATCTGACGGGAATTCCCAAGACCGGTCCTGATCCGGTTCCGTATCAGAAGACCGAGCTGACGCCGAACTTGGGCTCCAACGATTCCAGTGACGATATTCGCGGCGGCATGGGCATTGAGGGCGTGGCCGAACTTGCCAAGTTTGTGCAGGAAGGCGGCACGCTGATCGCCGAGGGTTCGACCGCGGCGTTCATCTCCGACTACGGGCTGGCCAACGGAGTAACCGTAGAGCATCCGGCCACGCTGTTCGCGCGCGGATCGATTCTGCGCGGCACGTTCACCGATAAGAAGAGCCCCATCGCCTACGGTTATGACCAGAAGGACATCCCGGTGTACTTCAATCAGGACCCGGTGCTAATGGCGGGAGGCGGAGGCTTCGGAGGATTTGGCGGCGGAGGCGGTGGCGGCCGTGGCGGCTCGCCTCTGGGCCAGAACGTGACGCCCAACGCCGTTCCGGTACAAATTTCAAAATACGATGAGACGCCGGTGAACGCAGGGCCAGCCCCGCCGAGCGAAGCCGAAATGCAGGCGATGATGCGTCAGCAGGCGCGTGCATTCGGCATCACGATGGACGAATCGCGTCCGCGCGTCATCATGCAGTTTCCACCCAACGCCAACGACATGCTGCTCAGCGGGACGCTCTCGGGCGGCCAGGCGCTGGCCAATCGCGCGCTGGCTGTGGATGTCGCGTCCGGGAAGGGCCACATCGTGATGTTCGCGCTGCGGCCGTTCTGGCGCTGGCAGACGCAGGGCACGTATTTCCTGGCGTTCAACGCGATTCTGAACTGGAATCATCTGGACGCGGGCAAGCAGGAGCCCCCTCAGGGCGGACGCGGACGCGGAGCGCAGTAAAGAATGGGTGCGGCACAATAGAGACATGCCGCACCAATTCACAACTTCATATGTGGTGGATTCCCTCAGCTTGTTCCGCATGTACAAGCGAATGGCCGAGGGAGCCATGGCGCAGGTGACGGACGAGCAGTTGTTCGCCACGCTCGACTCCGAGATGAACTCGATTGCGCTCATCGTGAAGCACATGGCAGGCAACATGCGCTCGCGCTGGACGGATTTCTTGACCACTGACGGCGAGAAGCCCGACCGTCATCGCGACACGGAGTTCGTTGATCCTCCGGCGACGCGTGAAGCGGTGATGAGCGCGTGGGAGGAGGGCTGGGCGCTCGTTTTTTCAGCGCTCGAACCGCTGGCGGACGCCGACCTCGGCCGCACCATTACGATTCGCGGCGAACCTCATTCGGTGATGCAGGCGATCAACCGGCAGATCGCGCATTATTCCTGCCATGTCGGCCAGATTGTGTTCTTAGCGAAGCATCTGCAGGCGAGCAACTGGAAGTCGCTGAGCGTGCCGAGGAGCCAGTCGGCGAAGTTCAACGAAAGAGTCCAGCGCGGAGAGGCGAGCCAGCGGTAGGGTGCAGCCGGACCAGGGGTACGGCGCGGACGAGGGCGTCCGCCCCACGGACTACACTAGAGTCGAATGCCCCGGCGCTATCCGAAGCACCCGCTGCCCGGCGTCGGTGCAATTATCTTTCGCCGCAATTCGATTTTGCTCGTCCAGCGCGGGCGCGAGCCGTTGAAAGGCTGGTGGTCTTTGCCCGGGGGTCTCATTGAAACGGGCGAAAAAATGGAGGATGCACTCAAACGTGAGGTGCGGGAGGAAACCGGGCTCATTGTCCGCCCCACGCGGCTGTTCGAAATCTTCGAACGCATCATGCACGACAAGAAAGGCTGCGCCGAGTACCACTACATCCTTCACGATTACCTGTGTACAGTGGTGAGTGGAGAACTGCTCGCCGGAGACGACGCCGGCAGCGTGGCTTGGGTCCCTCACGGGAAATTGAAAGATCTTCAACTCACTGAAGGCACGCTCGCCGTCATCGATAAAGCCTTCCATGCACGCCGACAGCGTACTTGAATTCGACGAACTGCGAGCCCTGCTGGGGCGCTACGTGCGAAGCTCGCTTGGCCGGGCGGAGTTGGAGCGGATTGAGCCTGTCTCCGGGCGCGCCGTAATCGAGGAGACGCTCGCCGACACCGCGGAGGCGATTGAGTTCGCGCGCGCTTCCGCGCAGCCCAAGGCCAATGCGCCCCGCGTCCGATTCGAAGACATCGCGGAGCTTGGACCGACGCTCGCGCATCTGCGCATCGAAGGCTCGACGCTCGAAGCATCGGAGATTTACGAGTTATCGCGCCTGCTCGACCTGGCCGCCGAGGCTCGGGCGGTTCTGCTCGCATCGGCGGCAAAGTATCCGCGGCTTTCGGCGCATGCCTCGAAGATCGCCGACCTGAGGGATCTCGCGAGAGAGCTGCGAGGCAAAATTCTGCCCGACGGCACGCTGGCCGATCATGCGAGCGTCGCGCTGGCCAGGCTGCGGCGCGATTGTGAAAAGCAGCGCCGCCTAATTGAGGAATCGCTGGAACGTTTTCTGCGCGCTCACCGCGAAGACGGCACGCTGCAGGAAGACTTCGTCGCCATCCGCAACGATCGCTTCGTGGTGCCCGTCGTCTCAGGGCGTGAACGCCGCGTCGATGGAGTGATCCACGGCGCTAGCGGCAGCGGCGCGACCTTGTTCGTCGAGCCGATGGAGACCATCAACCTAAACAATGAGCTGGTGCGCCTCCGCGACGAGGAATTGCGTGAGGTACATCGGATTCTGCGCGAGTTTACCGCTCAGCTGCGCCGGCATTCCGTGGAAATTGCAGCCACGGCGCAGGCGCTCGCGAAGCTCGAACTGCTGTTCGCCAAGGCTGAATTCGCCCGCGAGTTCAACTGCGTGGTGCCGAGGCTGAGCCCGGAAAGCGCCCGCAGGCTGGTGCTGAGCCGGGCGCGGCATCCGCTGCTTGAAGATATCTTGCGAGCCAAGCGAAAGAGCGTTGTTCCGGTATCGCTTTCGCTGGATCAGGCAGAGCGAACGCTGCTCATCAGCGGCCCCAACACCGGCGGAAAGACGGTGGCGCTGAAAAGTGTTGGGCTGCTCGCGCTGATGGCGCACGCGGGCCTGCCCGTGCCTGCGATTGAGGCAGAGTTTCCGCTGTTCGATCAGGTGCTGGCCGACATCGGCGATCACCAGTCGCTGCAGGAAAGCCTCAGCTCCTTTTCGTCGCATATCATCTCGGTTTCGAAGATGCTCGCAAGCGTGACGCCGGATTCGCTGGTGCTTCTCGACGAATTGGGCCGTGCGACCGATCCGGAAGAGGGCGGGGCATTGGGCGTCGCCGTTCTCGAAGTGTTTCAGAACGCGGGCGCATTTACGCTGGCGTCGACGCATCTGATGGCCATGAAGGTGTATGGCGCGTCCACCAAAGGTGTGCGGAACGGATCGATGGGTTTCGACGACACGACCCTGGAGCCGACTTATGATTTACGCCTGGGAGCGCCGGGAAAGTCGGCCGGACTGGACATCGCGTCGCGCCTCGGGCTTGATACGCGGCTGATTGCCGCCGCGCGATCGCGCATGTCGAGCGTGGATCGCGACATTTCCCGCTTTCTGGCCGAACTGCACGACCGCATCTACGTGCTGGAACGCGAGCGCGCCGAGTTGGCTTCGCGCGCCGCGGCGGTGGAGGCGCGCGAAAAATCGCTCGAGCTGAATTGGGAAAAGAAGTACGCCGCGAAGATCCGCGAGCTGGAACAGCGTGCATCGGAACTGGCCGCCCAATTCGAACAGCGGGCGGAGCAGACCATTGGCGAGCTGAGCCAGAAGGCTCACGTCAAGGTCGCCAAGGCCAAGCGCGAGTTTAAGGAAGCGGTGGAAGCGCTGGCGCCGCCTCCTCCACCATCCGTCGCTCCTCCGCGGCTGAAGATCGAACCAGGGGCGCGCGTGCGTCTGAAGGGCATCCGGCAGCCGGCGAGCGTGCGGCGGTTGCTGGCGGGTGATCTATTGGAGGTCGACGCCGGATTCCTGAAGATGCAGGTCTCCATGACCGACGTAGAGGAAGTGCTCGCGCCAGCGGACAAGCCCATCCGCAGCGTGACGTTTCATCAAGGCCCGAGCTTTGATGCAGGCTACCGCGAGATCAACGTCATCGGCCAGCGCGCCGAACAAGCCTGCGAGCAGGTGGATAAGATGCTCGACACTGCGGCGCTCGCGCAGGTGGAGAAAGTCCGCATCATCCACGGGCACGGGATGGGAATCTTGAAGAAAGCGATCGCGGATCTCTTGAAGACGAATCCGCATGTGGAGAAGTTTTACGTCGCGTCGCCGGAGGAAGGTGGTTCGGGGGCGACGATTGTGGAGTTGAAGTAGAGCTACTGAGAAGGCCTATCTTCCAGGCTTCTTTACTCGGAATGAGACTTGGCGCGCATTTCAACCGGTGACGCCCACTTGTGGAACTCCGTCAAAAGTGCGGTCTCGACTCCTTCGAGATCTCCTTTGAACTCCGCGCGAAGCTCTGCGAATTTGGCGTCGAGATATTGCTAGAGATCCTGGTCCATGCTTCTATTCTCCCGCGCCCGACACCAGAGCCAGCTCCTGCTGCTTCTGCCACGCGAGCTTGCCTTTGTACTCTTCCCACAGCGTGGTCGATCCAGCCCAGAAATAGCCGGCGACGAACAGCATCAGGAAAGGAACGGCCAGGAAGTTGAACGATTCGATGGCGAACACCACCATCCCAAGGAAATACGTGCCTACGGTGAGCTCCGCATAGGGCAGCCAGCCCGAGCGGCGGCGGTACTTCGCTACCTGCACGCGGACCTTTTGCGGCCCGCCGATGGCGTACTTGGGCGTCCGCGCGAAGCTGGTCTGATAGCCGATCAGCGCTTCAAACACGGCTCGGGAGTTGATGATTGTCAGCGCGACGCCGGCGGCCATCAGCCACGGTAGATAGTAAAATGCCCGCTTCCAAGTTTGCGGATACAGTTCGCGATGCGCGATCACGTAAAAAGCTGAGATCGACCAGAACGACGCGGCAATGAGCGGCAGGTCTATCAACAACATCTGCGGCCAGCCCTGATAAAAGCGCACGATCATCACGGGCAGCATCAGCGCCGAAACGACGATCATCATCGGATAGGAAATATTCGGCGTCAGATGGAAGAAGGCTTCGGCCTTGACGCGCCACGGCAGATCCGATTTCAGAATCCTCGGCAGCAGCTTCATGGCGACTTGGGTGAGGCCCTTGGCCCAGCGCGACTGCTGGACTTGGAAACCGTAAGTGTCCACCGGTAGTTCCGAAGGGCACTCGATCGACGGCAGATAAACGAACTTCCAGCCCTTCAATTGGGCACGATAGCTGAGGTCGGAATCTTCGGTCAGCGTGTCGTGCTGCCAGCCGCCAGCATCGTCGATCATGGCTCGGCGCAGGGCGCCCGCCGTGCCGTTGAAATTGAAGAACAAACCGGCGCCTGCTCGAGCCACGTGCTCCAGCACGAAGTGCCCGTCCAGCAGCATCGCCTGCACTTCCGTGAGCACGTTGTAGTGGCGGTTCAGATAACCCCAGCGCGTCTGTACCATGCCGACCTTCGGATCGGCGAACTGATGCACCACTCGCTCCAGAAAATCGACAGGAGGAATGAAGTCTGCGTCGAAGATCACCACGATCTCGCCGGTGGCCGTCTTCAGCCCGTTCTGCAGTGCGCCGGCCTTGTAGCCATGGCGGTTGGCGCGATGAATGTATTCGATCGGCAAGCCTGTTTCTTTGTAGTGCTCGACAAGCCTCGCGGTGAACGGGTGCGTTTCGTCTGTGGAATCGTCCAGGATCTGGATCTCCAGCAGTTCACGAGGATATTCCATCTTGCTGGCGGATTCGATCAGCCGTTCGACGACGTACTGTTCGTTATAGATGGGAAACTGGATTGTCACGCGCGGCAGAGTTTCGAAGCGCTGCGGAGGAACCTCGGTGAACTGCTTGCGATGCTTCCAATACCCGCGGATCATCTCATAGCGGTGCATGCCGTAAAACGACAGCACGATGAGAACGGTGAAGTACGGGACCATCATGGCCCAGTCGAACCATTCCAGGTGATGAATCCCGGCGAACGTGTTATCGAACAGCGAATCGATGAGCCGTTGGGTGGGCGTAGGGCCGGCGCTCACCAGGAAAAACGCGGGAGTAAGGAAGTTCGTCAACATGACGCACTTCTCGTAGTATATCTTGAGAAAGCACCTTTCATGAAGCAGATTCGCTACTCCCTCAACCCGTCCTCTCCGCCGACCATGCAGGATTCGCCGGATGTTCGCTACGGCTCGCCCAGTGATGCGGCCAAGACAGGAATCCGCTTGCTGCCGCCATGTGCACCGACCAAGATTGTGTGCGTCGGCCGGAACTATTTGGAACATGCGCGCGAGCTCGGCAACGAGGCGCCGTCGGAACCACTGATTTTTCTGAAGCCGCCGTCATCGCTGGTTGCTTCGGGCGATGCGATCGTTTATCCGGCAATCTCCCAACGAGTTGATTTTGAAGGAGAACTCGGCATCGTCATCGGAGAGCGGGCCCGCAACGTCCGGCGCGAAAACGCGCTGGAGTACGTCCTGGGCTATACCATCGTCAACGACGTCACGGCGCGGGATCTGCAGAAGAAAGATGGCCAGTGGACGCGGGGCAAAGGGTTCGACACGTTCTGCGCTGTCGGGCCGTGTATGGTATCGCCGGACGAGGTGGATTTCAAGTCCCTGCGCGTGCGGACGCTGGTGGATGGAGCGGTGAAGCAGGACGGTTCCGTTCTGGATATGATTTTTACGCCGGATGTTATTATTGAATATATAACGTCGTTTATGACCCTGGAGCCCGGCGATCTAATCGCCACGGGCACTCCTCCGGGAGTCGGACCATTGACGCCTGGGTGCACCGTCCGCGTCGAAATCGACGGCATCGGGGCACTGGAAAACCCCGTCATCAAGGGATAATTCAAGACTCATGAAGTTCTTTCTCGACACAGCGAACCTGGACGAATTGAAAGCCGGCGCCCGCATGGGCATCATCGAAGGGGTGACTACGAATCCGTCGCTGATCGCCAAGGAGGGCGTGCCCGTGGAGGAGCAGATCCGGCGCATCTGCGACATCATTGACGGGCCGATCAGCGCGGAGGCGGTCTCGACCGAGAGCGACGCGATGGTGGCCGAAGGCCGCAAGCTGGCTAAGATTCACAAGAATGTCGTCGTTAAGGTGCCGCTGATCCGCGATGGCATCCGCGCCTGCTCGATCCTGAGCAAGGAAGGCATCCGCGTCAACGTCACGCTGTGTTTTTCGGCCGGACAGGCGATTCTGGCGGCGAAGGCGGGCGCGAGCTACGTGAGCCCCTTCGTCGGCCGCATCGACGACATCGGCTGGGACGGCATGCAATTGATCCGCGACATCGTCCACATCTACAAGAACTACGGCTTCAAGACGGAAGTGCTGGCGGCGAGCCTGCGCACGTCGACGCAAGTGATCGAAGCGGCGAAGGCAGGCGCGCATGTCGGCACGCTGCCTCTAAAGGTGGTGGATTCGCTGTTCAATCACCCGTTGACGGACAAAGGTTTGGCGCAATTCCTGAAGGATTACGAAAAGGCCTTCCAAGAGGCGCCGGTAGGGAGATAGTCCGTTTCCAAAATGACGCCGGGCGTGGAAGTTGCCATCTTATTCGGGATCGCGGCGGGGCTCGTCGCGTTGGCCGTATGGATCGCGCTGAAAGTACACGGCACGCCAGAGAAACGCGAGCGCCGGCGCCGGCTGAATGTGAGTCGAACCGGTCGCCTGGGCGACGCAATGATCTCCGAGGCGACTGAGAGCACGCTGTACTACTTCTATTCCGTGCGAGGCGTGCATTACACCGCATCGCAGGACGTGTCCACGCTGCGCGAGTATTTGCCCGCGAATCCGGCCAAGCTAATCGGTGTGACGGGGCTGAAGTATTCGTCGAAGAATCCGGCCAATTCGATATTGGTGTGTGAAGAGTGGTCGGGGCTGCGTGCGCCGACAGAGCAGCTAAATGCGAGTAGCCAGGATAGGGCGCCAAGCGACTAATACTGCAACGACCCCTTCACCGCGAGCCTGACCCGATACACGAACGTCCTCGCGGTGATGTAGAGGCTTTCCAGATCCGGGTCGCCCCAGGTGAGATTCGACGGTGTTTCGCCGAGTGCGATCGCGCCGATCCGTTTCCCGTCCTCCGAGTACGCGTAGACCTCCTTGGCCGCGACGTAGAGATTCCCTTTTTCATCCGTCCGGATGCCGTCAGGGACGCCCTCGATCTTTTCAACGAACACGCGCTCGTGCGACGCCTCGCCGTTCTTGTCCACATCGAACAGCCGTACGAGGCGCGCGTCCGAATCAGCGACGTACAGTAGCTTTCCATTGGGCGAGAATGCAATGCCGTTGGGACGCGTCTTCCACTTTGCGATCGCTTGCAGATCGCCTTTCGGGGTGATGTGATAGACGCCGAAGAAGTCCAGTTCGCGGCCGTCCTGTTGGTCTCCAAAGGCCGGGTCGGTGAAGTAAACGTGCCCGTCGCGGCGGACCACGATATCGTTGGGCGCGTTTAACCGCTTGCCCGCGAACTTCGATGCGAGCACTTCCACCGCGCCCTTCTTCGACGTCCGGATCACGCGCCGGGCGCGAAATTCGCAGGTGTAAAGACGCCCTTGCGCATCGAACGTGTTACCGTTCGGTCCCTCAGGGACGGCTTCATACTCGAACACACCTTGCCCCGGAACGAATCTATGGATCTTGTTGGTGACGCAGTCGGAGAACAGCAGAAAGGTATCCTTGGACCAAGCCGGACCCTCGGTGAATTGAAGGCCTGACGCGATTTTTTCAACTCGTATGTCCGTAAATGTCTGCGCGCTCCCGATGTGGATCAGGAGCGCGGCCAAGAAGAGGCTGGAAGTAAAATTTCCCACGACAGCGCTATGATACTTCAACAAAAGGATCTGATAGGCTGAAGCACAAGATTCAGGAAAGGGAAAGAAAAATGAAGCGCGTCTTCGTAGTGGCGATGGTTTGCCTGGTGCTTAGCCGCCAGACGGCGAAGGCTCAGGACGCCGGGATCAATGGGAAATGGCACTTCGTCATGGATACCGAGGGAGGTAACCGTGAGATGAATGCAGAATTCGCCGTGGATGGGGACGGCAAGGTAACCGGCAAGTTCGGAGACACGGCCATTGCCGGCACGTTCCGGGACGGCAAACTGGATCTGAGCTTTCCGATGACGGCTCACGAAACGGGCGAGATGAGTTCGCTCAGGCTGACCGGCAAGCTGGACGGTGCATCCTCCCTGACTGGCAATTGGGAGTTCAGCCAGTACGGCGGAACGTTCAAGGCGACCCGGCAGAAATGAAGACCGCCTTCTTAGGCCTGGGGAACATGGGTTCCGGGATGGCGAGCCGGATGCTCTCGGCCGGCCATCCGTTGACCGTCTGGAATCGCACGCCTGAAAAGGCCGCACCGCTTGTGGCCCAAGGCGCGATCCTCGCTCACACGCCGGAGGAGGCGGCCGCCGGAGCGGACGTGGTGATCTCCTGCCTGATGGACGATACCGCCGTGCGCACCATGTTCGATCCCGCGGGCCGCGTGGTCACCGCCTTGAACCAGGGCGCGGTTCATCTCTGCGTGTCGACCATCTCGCCGTCATGCGCGGACTGGCTGGCGGCGGCGCATGCGGCTCATGGGACGCTGTACGTTTCGGGGCCGGTGGTGGGACGGCCAGACGCCGTCAGGGCAGGAACCCTGATGCAGTTTCTGGCGGGTGACGCGGCCGCGATCGAGCGCGTGGAGCCGCTCTGCAGCGCGTTCGTCGCGCGCAGCGTGCGCATTCCCGGTCCGGCCAGCCACGCGAACAAGCAGAAGCTGTGTATCAACTTCTTTATCGTGTCGCTGATCGAGGCCATGGCGGAGAATTATACCTTCGCCGATAGGGTCGGCGCGTCGCGGGAAATCATGGCCGGATTTTTCGACGCAACCTTCGCAGCGCCCGGCCTGAAAGGCTACGCCGAGCGCCTGTTCGAGCGCGATGCCGGCGGCGAGGGAGGCTTTTCGATGAGGGGCGGGTTGAAGGACATCGGGCTCATTCTCGAAGAGGCGCGCCGAGCCGGGTGTCCGATCGAACTGGCCGACGTGATCGAAGGCAAAATGCGCGAGGCAATCGAGCAGGGAATGGCCAGCATGGACTGGTCCGCCATTCAGGAAATCAGCCGCCGCCGTGCCGGCCTCGACTAGTGGCCTGTCGCGGAGAAGTCGTTCGTATACGATTCGTGGCGCACGCGCCGAAGCGTGCCGCATCGACACTCATGCCGATGCCTGGGGAGGCTTCAACAGGTGTCGAGCGAGCCTCTCCAGGCAAGCGGGCACAGCCCCATCCCGCAAGGGCGGGATCGCCACTCTGGGCATGATCACCATTACGGCAGCGCGAAAGCGACCACGGAGTCGCCCATTTTCGAGCCCGCCTTGCCGTGACCGCCGGCGCAAATGACGACGTACTGCTTGCCGTCGACCGAGAACGTCATTGGCGTAGCCTGCGCCGAGGCGGGCAAATCGCCCGACCAAAGCTCCTTACCGGAATCCACGTCGAAGGCGCGAAGCTTCTGCTCACTGGTGGTCGCGGCGACGAAAATCAGCCCTCCGCCGGTCACCATCGGGCCACCCATCGCCAGACCTCCCAGAATCGACTTGCCGCTCGACAAGGGAATCGAGCCAAGCGGCACGGACCACTTTCTTCTCCCGGACGCCAGGTCGACGGCGATGAGTTCGCTGAACGGCGGAGGGTTGCAGGGCAGGCCGCTGGGAGCGCGCAGATGCTCACGCATCATGGCGTAGGGCGTGCCGCGCTGCGGACCGACCTCCATATCGAAGCGATTCTGGCGCGCCTTCTGCACTTCCTGGCCGAGTTTATCGCGGGGGATCAGCTTCACGATGGTCGAAAGACGGTCCGAGGCGACGATCAACAGGCCGCGTTCGGGTTCATACGCGCTGCTGCCCCAATTGACTCCGCCGACGTTGCCCGGGAACATGATCGTTCCTTCCAGGCTCGGCGGGGTGAACAGGCCGCGTGCGTCCAGGCCTTCCAGGCGAGACTTGCACCATGCCTGATCCTGCGGCGTGAGGCCCCAGGCGTCTTCGGCTGAAAATTTCTGCGGCGCGAGCACGTCGTACTTCGGGAAAGGCTGCGTGGGCGAGGTCTGCTCGCCGGGAACGTTGGATTGCGGCACCGGGCGTTCTTCGATGGGCAGCAGGGATTTGCCGGTCATGCGGTCCAGCACGAAGAAGTGGCCGATTTTCGTGGTGACGGCGATAGCGGGCGTCCTTCCCCACATCACCAGCGATGGCTGTGAGGCGACGTCGTAATCCCATAGGTCGTGATGCACGACCTGAAACGACCATATCACCTGACCGGTGCTGGCGCGCAGAGCGACCACGGAATCGGCATAACCGTTGTTGCCCAGGCGCTCGCCGCCGTAGAAATCGGGGCTGGCGCTGCCGGTGGGGACGAACACCATGTCCCGTTCGGGATCGGCGGCGAGGACGGACCAGGCGTTGCCCGCGCCCGCGTTCTTCAGCGACGCCGGAAGCGGATCGAAGCTCCAGACCAGTTTGCCGTTGCGGGCGTGGTACGCGCGCACGATGCCTCGCTCGGAGTCGGCGCGGCGGCCGTCGCCGATGGAGGATCCGGTGATCACCAGGTCGCCGACGATCGCCGGCGGCGAAGTCACCTGATAATCGCCCCGATCCTTTAGCCCGACGCCCTGGCTGAGATCGATCTGGCCGAGTCCGTCGCAAACCTTGCCGGTGGCCGCGTCGACGGCGATCAGCCGCGCGTCGATGGTTCCGAAAAGGATGCGCCTGCGGCACGGATCGCCGGGTTTGCGCTGTGGGTCGAGCCAGGTGGAGACGCCGCGCGAGGTGACCTCGGAGTACCCGCGCGTGCGGTCGATGTCGGGGTCGTACTTCCATCGCTCCTTGCCGGTGGCCGGATCGAGCGCGATCACCTGATTAAACGGCGTCGAGACGTACAGGGTCCCGTCGATCATGATCGGCGTGGCTTCAAAGGCCGCCTTGCTGTTCAGTTCGGATTTTGGAGCAAGCGCGCCGGTGTGATACTCCCATGCGGGCTTAAGCTGCGTGACGTTTTCACGTGTGATCTGCTTGAGCGGCGAATACCGCGTGCCGCCGGCGTCCCCGCCGTAGGAGGACCAATCGGCGGCGAAAAGGAGAAGAGCGGGGAGAACCTGCATGACATAAACTACCGCCGCTGGCCGCGGGAGGTTCCACGAAAGTTAAACCCAGTATCATGAAGAACGTATGCGCATCGGGGTCGACGCGGGCGGGACATTCACGGACTTTATTGTTTTACACGACGACGGAAGATTGGAGACATTCAAACTGCGGTCCAACCCCCGCTCGCCGGCCGGGGTGATTCTGGCGGGTATCGAGCGCGCAGCGGGGAACATTAAGGCCGAGGTCGTGCATGGGTCGACGGTGGCCACCAATGCCCTGCTCGAACGCAAGGGCGCGAAAACGGCGTTTGTGACGACCCACGGATTCGAGGATTTGATCGAAATCGGCCGTCAGAACCGGGCGGAACTGTACAACCTGATGCCTGCGCCGCGCCGGCTTCTAGTCGCGCGCGAGATGTGCTTCGGCGTGAAGGAGCGCGTCTATTTCGATGGGACGGTGGCCGCGAAGCCGTCGGCAGCCGAATGGAAGCGTGTGGCGGCCAAGCTCAAGAAATCTGGCGCGAAATCCGTTGCCGTGTGCTTCCTGCACGCCTATCAGAATCCGGTCAACGAGCGCGCCGCGGCGAAGGCGCTGAAGCAGGCGGGCGCGTATTTCTGCACTTCGCACGAAATCAGCCCCGAAATCCGCGAGTATGAACGCGCTTCAACCACGGTGGTGAACGCCTACGTCGGACCGTTGATGGAAAGCTACCTGGGCCAACTGGAGCGCTCGCCACAGGGCAAGCGAATCACCATTATGCAGTCGAACGGCGGATTTCTTTCGGCCCGTGACGCGCGGGAGCACGCGGTGCGAACGGTGCTTTCGGGTCCGGCCGGCGGATTGGTGGGCGCTCTCGAAACAGCGAAGGCCAGCGGAGTGTCACGCGTGCTGGGCTTCGACATGGGCGGCACATCCACCGACGTCAGCCTGGTCGACGGCGTCGCGCGCCACACCACGGAAGCCACCGTAGACGGGTACCCGATCCGCGTGCCGATGCTCGATATTCACACGGTCGGCGCGGGCGGGGGATCGATGGCCCGGGTGGATTCAGGAGGCCTGCTGCGCGTCGGTCCGGAGAGCGCGGGCGCAGATCCTGGTCCGGCTTGTTACGGCACGGGAACGGAAGCGACCGTGACGGACGCGCACGTCGTGCTGGGCCGAATCGGCTCTGCGCAGTTGCTCGGTGGGGCGATGAAGATCGACGAGGCGCGCGCGGCGGCGGCAGTTGATCGCATCGCGGAGAAGTTGAATCTAACTCGCGCTGCCGCCGCGGCGGGAATCTTGCGAGTAGCCAACGCGAACATGGAGCGGGCGATCCGCGTCGTCTCGGTCGAGCGAGGCCACGATCCGCGGGACTTCGCGCTGGTCGCTTTCGGCGGCTGTGGAGGCCTGCATGCCTGCGAGATCGCATCGGAATTGGGCATTCGCACCGTTATTGTGCCGGAATACGCCGGAGCTCTTTCCGCGCTTGGCATGCTGATGGCCGACGCGGTCCGCGATTACGCCGCCGGCGTCCTCGGCCGCCGCGATGTGGAGAAAGTCTTCGACGCGCTGGAACGCCGGGCGCGCCGCGAGAATCCGCGCGCGGACATCGAACGTACGGCCGACCTTCGCTATCGCGGCCAGAGCTACGAATTGAACGTGTCTTGGAACCACGGCAATCCGGTGGCGCCGTTCCATCGCGAGCACGAGAAAATCTATGGCTACGCGAATCCGGATCGCGACGTGGAGATTGTCGCGATTCGCGTCCGCGCGCGCACAGCCCTCGAAAAACCAAAGCTCCGCCGCAGCCGCGCCGCGAAGGCCGGAAAACCGGAGCGGCGCCGCGTCTGGATCGGCGCGGCATGGCGAAACATGGATGTCTGGGAACGGGAGAACCTCACCGATCGCGCGCGCCATGGGCCGGCACTGGTGCTCGATTACGGCTCGACGACCCTGGCTCCACCGGGATGGAAATTCCGCGTGGACCCGGCAGGGAACTTGCTTTTGACTGTATAATCGCCGAATGATCGAACTCGATGTCGCGCCACGCCGCACGAGAATCGCCGATCCGGATGGAGGACCTGCGCGATATCTCGTGCTCGGTGACTTCGGAGGGCGCCCCGCGGAACCTCAAGTCGTCGATCGCGACAATCTTAACGATGTTCTGTCTATTTTCCAGGTCAGCGCAGGCGGCATGCGCATGCGGGAGTTGGAAGACTTTCATCCGGATCGGCTTTTTGAACGTCTGCAAATGGGAACGCCCGGTTCCGAACCGGAGCCGCGGCGCGAGCCTGCGACGCCGCAGGCCGATCTGGAGACGCTGCTGAAGCCCACCAGCCTGCTGGAGCAAATCGCTTCGGGAGGCGGCGATGCGTTTGAGGATTATGTGAAGCAGCTGGCGCGCGCGCACTCGGCCGCGCCTCAGAAAAAGCAAGATACCAAGGGCCATGCGGAGCGGATAAACGCCCTGCTGCATCATCCGCGCTTCCAGACGCTTGAATCGGCTTGGCGCGGGTTGGACTTTGCGGTGCGGGAAATGGACGACGCGGCCGCTCGCATCTACATTGTGCAGTATTCGCAGGAAGATCTGGCTCTTGACCTGGTTTCGGATAATCTTCGCGCGACGCGGCTCCATGCTCTTCTGCATTCGCGACGCTGGACGGCCGTAATCGGCCTGCACTCCTTCGACGAGAACGCCGTGGAATTGCTGGCGCGCGTCGCCTTGGTCGCCGGGGATGCAAAAGTGCCATATCTCGCGCAGGGATCGCCGGGGATCGCGACGGCTCTGGACGTGCTGCGGGAGATTCCGGAGGCGTCGTACGTCGGCCTCGCGCTGCCGCGCCTGTTGCTCCGTCTGCCTTACGGGGTTCGCACCAGCGCCATTGAATCGTTTGAGTTCGAAGAGATGCCGGCCGTGCCGGTGCACGAGCATTATCTGTGGGGCAACGCCGCACTGGCTTGCCTGGCCGTGTTGGTGCGCGCCGACGGCGATAATCTGAACCTCGACGGTCTGCCGGCGCACACGTACAAGGACGGCTCCGAGTGGGTCATGACCCCCTGCGCCGAGGTGTACATGACGGAAACGCAGGTGCTCGCACTGATTGAATGTGGCATGATGCCGCTGGTGTCGTATCAGGACCGCCCGCGCGTGCGATTGGCAGGATTCCGCGCGATTACCGGAAAACCTCTGCCTCTTCCATCGCCGTTTTAAGAGGTGGGGCGGACCCCCAGGTCCGCGGCCGTCCTCGTCGGCCTCCCGTTCTTATAGCCGGGCCAGGGCTCCAACGCGGACCCGGGCGTCCGCCCCATAAAGATCTCGGTCAGGAACGGAGATTCGCCAATTCCTTCCTGGCGAGCCCCTTCCATTGCCGGACCTCCGCGCGGCGGTGCCTCGGCATGGTATCCACCGCATCTACGCACGTGCGAAACGCCTCGCGAGCCTCAGCGGAGCGGCCCAACGTCGCAAGCGCTTTGCCGTGCCAATATTGACCCTCGGGATCGTAGGCGCGCCGCGCCGTATACTTGGCGAGCGCCGCGGCGGCCTCTTCAAACCGCGAGGCACCGAAGTACGCCGCACCCAGTTCGCGCCACACCTCGCTTGAGGCCAGCTTGTCGTTCAGCCCGGCGGCGGCCGACAAATACCGAATCGCGTCGTCATAGCGCGACTGCTGCCGGGCGATGCGGCCCAACTGAAACTGCGCGTCGGCTTCGGTGGGATCGATCTCAATCGCCCTTTGAAATCGCGCGATCGCCTCGGAATATTGGCGCCGTTTCTGATAGATCAGGCCGAGTTGATAATGAGCGTCAGCGTCGCGAGGGTTACTGGTGGCGATCTCCAGTTGTCGTTGAAAATGCTGGCGGGAGCGAAGGCCTTCGCCCAAGGACCGAACGTCGGATCCGAACATCATGTACGCGTAGTAAAGCAGGAACGGCGACATCGCGTAGTATTTCAATGGCCCGGCGAGATCCGACAAGGCGATGCCACCCATCGCGGCGCCGCATCCAACCAGGGTCCATCCGAACGCCCGCCCAAAACCGATCCCAAATACCGTTCGGACGCCGAACGCGGCCAGCACCATGAAGTAGATGTTCGCCGGGATTAAGAGCGCCGGCCCGAACAACACGCCGAGAAGAACGAACGGCAAGTACGCCGCGGACCACGCCATCAAGACGCACAGCAGCAGCGAAAGATAGTCACTCCTCATCAACACGCTGAAACTGCCAAATCCCGAAACTGCCCGAAGCAATATCACCGCCGGCACAAACACCACGACGATCGCCACCAGGGGCGCTAATGACGAGAAGCCAATCCAACTCGCGAATGTACGGGCGGCGAGTGGTCCGCCGACCCGCACCTCCATCAGCCACATCCGTAACATCATCGAGACCAGAACGGCCGCCCCAACCGCGAACCACATTCGCCCGCGATCGAGGATGCGGCTGATGGCCGCCACCGGGCGTACATAGAGCAGGTACAAAGCTGTGATATTCTCTCGCACGTATATCTTAAGAGTATTCAAAGCGTAAACCGGATGCGAGTATGGGAAACTGAAGGTTAGTGATAAAAAAGGACAAAATTCGTTCCACCACCATCCTCTGCGTTCGGCGCGACGGGAAAGTCGTCATGGCCGGCGATGGGCAGGTCACCCTCGGCTCGGAGGTGTTGAAGGCATCGGCGAAAAAGCTGCGCCGGTTGTACAACGGCAAGATTATGGCCGGATTCGCCGGCGCGACGGCCGACGCGTTCGCCTTGTTTTCGCGCTTTGAATCGAAGTTGGAGCAGCATAACGGCAATCTGGCGCGTTCGGTCGTCGAACTGGCCAAGGACTGGCGCACGGACCGGATGCTGCGGCACCTGGAGGCGTTGTTGCTGGTGGCCGATATCTCCTCGACCTACATCGTCAGCGGCACCGGCGACGTGATCGATCCGGACGACGCCATCGCCGCGATCGGCTCCGGCGGTGCCTATGCCAAGTCCGCCGCCGCAGCGCTGATTGAGAATACGAAACTTTCGGCGCGCGAAATCGTCGAAAAGTCGATGGCCATCGCCGGCAGGACCTGCATCTATACGAACGAGAACTTCGTTTTTGAGGAGCTGGGCTGATGGTGATCTATCTTCCCTCGCAGGCCGCCGACGATCTGCCCGTGCTCGACGAATTGACGCCGCGCGAAATCGTCCGGGAACTGGATAAGTACGTCATCGGGCAGGCCTCGGCCAAGCGCGCCGTGGCCATCGCCCTGCGCAACCGAATCCGCCGCCAGAAGCTCGAGCCGGAAATGGCCGACGAGGTGATGCCGAAGAACATCCTGATGATCGGGCCCACCGGTGTCGGCAAGACCGAGTTGGCGCGGCGCCTCGCCAAGCTCGCCAATTCCCCGTTTCTGAAAGTGGAGGCCAGCAAGTTTACCGAAGTCGGCTACGTCGGCCGCGATGTGGAGTCAATGATCCGCGATCTGGTCGAGATCGGCATTGATATGGTGCGCGAGGAGCGCCTGGACGAGGTCGGCGAGCGCGCCGAGCGTCAGGCCGAGGAGCGTCTGCTCGAACTGCTGATGCCGGCCCAGCCGGAAACGACGGACAGCGCCGAGCGCACGCGCGACAAGCTCCGCGAAAAGCTCCGCGCCGGAAAGCTCGACGACCGCATGGTGGAGATCGACGTGAAGGAGCGCGGGCCCTCGTTCGAGGTGTCCACCGCCAGCGGCCTCGAGGAAATGGACATCAACTTGAAGGATGTCCTGCCCGGCTTGTTCGGCGGACGCACGCGCAAGCGCAAGATGCGCGTTGGCGAAGCGCTCGATTACCTGGTTCAGGAAGAGGAACAGAAGCTCGTCGACATGGACCAGGTCACGCGTGTCGCCATCGAACGCGTGGAGCGCAGCGGCATCATTTTCCTCGACGAAGTGGATAAAATCGCCGGGCGCGAAGGGGGCCATGGTCCCGACGTGAGCCGCGAGGGCGTGCAGCGCGACATCTTGCCGATCGTCGAGGGAACCACGGTCAATACGCGCTACGGCTTTGTCCGCACCGATCATATTCTGTTTATCGCCGCGGGAGCGTTTCACGTCTCGAAGCCCAGCGATCTGATCCCCGAGCTCCAGGGCCGCTTCCCTATCCGTGTGGAACTGAAATCGCTCACCGAGGCTGATTTTATTCGCATTTTGAAAGAACCCAAGAATGCGTTGATCAAGCAGTATCAAGCGCTGCTCGATACCGAAGGCATCAAGCTGGTTTTCTCCGAGGACTCGTTGAAGGAGATCGCGTCCTTCGCCGCGCAGGTGAACGAATCGACGGAGAACATCGGCGCGCGACGCCTGCACACCATTCTCGAAAAGCTGCTGGAGGACGTTTCCTTCGATGGCCCGGATCTGAAAAAGAAAAATGTGAAGGTTGACGCGACGTACGTGCGGAAGCAACTGGCTGACATCGTGAAGGATCAGGACCTGAGCCGGTACATCCTCTGAGATGGTCCCGAATCGCCGCATTCCCCAAATGCAGACAAAGAGACGCGACCATCGGGAGCGGTGCTTTGCGTTTTTGCTCCTGCTTCTCGCCGGGTGCGGTTTTCCGGGACCCGTGCTGCCGCCTCTGCTCGATATTCCCTCTCAGGTCCCCGTGGTAAATGCCGCTGAATACGGGGACAAGATCATCGTCGAATTCACACTCCCGGAGTTGACCACCGAGGGCAACCCGCTGCGCAACGTCCGTCTGCTCGAAGTGCGCATCGGCCCCGGCGTCACGCCATTCTCCGTCGATGCGTGGGCGCAGACGGCGAAATCGTATCCCGTTCCTTCGCCCGCGCCTGGTCCGTTTACGCGCGAAATCCCGGTCGCGGATTGGACCGGGAAGGAGGTTCTGATCTCCGTGCGCGCCGTGGGGCCCAAGGGGAAGCCGTCGCAATGGGCGACGGTGAAGAACCTGAGAGTGGAGCCCCCGCTGCCGACGCCCGCCGCCGTGAAGGCCGATAACGTCGAACCGGGGGTCAAGCTCACCTGGCAAGGCGGGGCGCAAAAATACCGGATCTACCGCTCCGTCGGCGATGCAACGCCGGAGCGCCTCGCCGAATCGGACAAAACCGAATACACCGATGAGACCACGCAGTATGACAAGACGTATCGATATCGCGTGCAGGCGTTCCTCGACGACTTTCACGGCAGCACGGTGTCCGATCCGGCCGAGGTGACGACGAGGGATGTCTTTCCGCCCGCCGTACCCGGCGCGCTCACTGCGATTCTGGGCGTGAATACCGTTGAATTGGCCTGGACCCGAAGTACGGAATCCGACTTCCGCGGCTACAACGTGTACCGCTCCACCGATGGAGGGCCTTTCGTCAGAATTGCCGAGCTGATCGCCGCGCCCACCTTCAGCGACAACAAGATCGAGGCGGGCAAGAAGTATCGTTACGAGGTCTCTGCCGTGGATACGAAGGGCAACGAAAGTGCCCATTCCACCCCGGCCGAGGCGTCCGCGCAATAATTCCGGCCTCCGGCTAAGCCAATTCAAACCCGGGCGACAGCGCCCGAGTAATCCCGTCATGCAGCGCGACCACCTCCCGCAACTCCGGATGCACTGGCCCCGGCCCTGCATCTAAGAGCTGGCAAGTGGCCTTGGCCTGGCATGCCGCCCGATACTTCGCGTCCCAATCCGTGAACGCCTTCTCCTCAGCCGCGCTCTCAAACGGCCATCGAGCCGGCGGATGTCCCACGGCCGGCTGGCATCGCCAATGCTTGGGCGTCAGCCGCGCCCGGAAACATTTCTGCGTTTGACACAACTTGCGGTACAAAGGATCGGCGCCCAAGGCCGCGAAGACCTGTTCGCAAACCGGATCGGAGGTATCGAACAGAGCGTGCGTCGCCAGCAGACGCAACCCGCCTCTTGTGCGATAGATCCGCCAGTTCCAGCCGCGGTGTGCCTGTGCCCACGCGGCCGCCTGGCCCATTGCTGGCTTCGCCGGATCTTCCGGTTCTGGCCCCTTCCTCCCGAATAGGGACCCAAACAGCCCCGCCGCCTTGGGCTTCTGCTCCGGCAGGTCCACGTCCACAAACAGCGCGACCGCTGAGTTCAGCACCTGGCACCCGTAGGAATTGCGCGTGATCGCGTGCGCCAATTGTCCGGCTGCATCGCGCATCTCACGCAGAACCGGCTCGCGCATCGGCCTGTTCCCGTATCCGTATCGCTGGTCCGGAAGCTCGTGCGCAGCGAACTGCGCCGCCAGCCGCTCCGCCGCGGCCTGCGCTTCGGACTTCGCTTCGCCGAAGTTCCTGTCCGACCAGCGCCAGACAGAGAAGCCCTTGGATTGTCCCCGTGCCCAGAACTTTGGAAAATTCATGCGATCGGTCCTCCGCTGAATGTTCTTAACACAGAGGGCGGGAGGATGTCCATCCGATGCCTTCACGCTCACCCGCTCAGTGGCGGATGTGCCGCACCCGAAGCTCGACAACGGCACGCCGGGGAAATAGTGATATACTAGCCCGCTAAGTATTGGAAGTATTGATTTGTTTATTCATAACGGGTGGGTTTTCGTCCATGGAGATGCGCAGCCCGAAGGGAGGGTGACGTGTTGAACGATTTACTCGTCATTCGAATCGTATTTATTGCCGTCCTCTGTTGCACGGGCTTCTTCCTAAGGCCCCTCAGTTTAAGTGGGCCAGTGGCTGCCGCCGTCGGAGGGGCCATCGGGCTGGGAGTGGTTTTCTTTGAGATCCGCATCAAGCAGGTGAGCCTGACGCGTCTGTTCGGCGCAGCCGCCGGCAGCGTGCTCGGGATTTTCGGAGCGTTTCTCATTTCTCTGGTGCTCGGCCGGGCGATGCCGGGGAACACGACGACCGTTCCGTTCGTGGAACTGGTCCTGCTCGCCTGGATGATGTATTGCGGCCTGGTGGTCGGGGCGGCCAAGGGCGAGTCTCTGAACCTCTCGGCCCTGGGCGGACTGTTCGGCAACGACAACGTCAACAAGAAGGTCTTCAAGATCCTCGACACCAGCGTCATCATCGACGGACGCATCGCCGACATCGTCGAGACGGGATTTGTCGACGGTACCCTGGTGATCCCGCAGTTCGTGTTGCGCGAACTGCAATTGGTGGCGGATTCCTCGGATTCGATGAAGCGGAACCGCGGCCGCCGCGGGTTGGATGTATTGCAGCGCATCCAGAAGATGCCGCAACTGAACATTCAGATCTTCGAAGATGACTTCCCCAACATCCGGGACGTCGATATGAAGCTCATCGAACTGGCTAAGGCCTACGATTCGAAGATCGTCACTAACGACTTCAACCTCAATAAGGTCGCCCAGTTGCATGGCGTGCAGGTCCTCAATATCAACGATCTGGCTAACGCTCTGAAACCGGTGGTGCTTCCCGGGGAATTGATGCGCGTCTTCATCCTGAAGGAAGGGAAAGAGTACAATCAGGGCGTCGCCTATCTGGACGACGGCACGATGGTGGTGGTTGACAACGCGCGCAAGATGATCTCGAAGACCATCGACATCGCCGTCACCAGCGTGCTGCAAACCACCGCTGGCAAAATGATCTTCGGGCGCTTCGACGAACGGACCCACGCGGTGCATGAGAAAGATCGTCCGCCGGCGAGGGACCACGCCGCGCCGGCTGCCGGCGCGGGCGCCTGAACTGTAAGCTAAAATAAAGATCCCGTATGAAAGTCTCCGTCATCCTGCCGGCGGCAGGCCTCGGCACGCGCATGGGCCGGGAAAAATCCGGCACTAGCCGTAAGCAGTTCATGCTGCTGGACGGCTCGCCCATTCTGATTCACACCATCCGCAAGTTTCTGCAGTGTAACTCGGTCACCGAAATCGTCGTGGCCCTCCGCGCCGAGGATCTGGACTGGGCTCGCGGCCTGGTTCTCCAGGACCATCCCGTCAAAATTGTCCGATTTGTCGAAGGCGGGGATAGCCGCCAGCAGTCTGTCGAAAATGCTCTGTCGACGCTCGCGCCGGATACGGATCTGGTGGCCGTGCACGACGCCGTGCGGCCTTTTATCGAGCCGGCCCTCGTTGAGCAAGTGATCGCCGAGGCGGCGCAAACCGGTGCGGCGATCGTCGGCATCGTGCCGGTGGACACCGTCAAGCGCATTCACAAGAATAAGATCCGCGCGACGCTTCCCAGGGAACATCTGGTGCTGGCGCAGACGCCTCAAGTGTTCCGTTTCGATCTTTTGCAAAAGGCGTTTCAGCTGGCGCGGGAGGACAGCTTCCTCGGAACCGATGAATCGAGCCTGGTGGAGCGGCTGGAGCAAGTGGAAGTCAGCGTAGTGCAGGGTAGCGACCGCAACATAAAGATCACCAAGCCCACCGATATGGACCTGGCGCGCCTGTTCCTGGAAGAGGAGACGGAGGGGAAGCCGGCGTGAGGGTCGGCCAAGGCTGGGATGTTCACCGGCTGGCGACGGGCCGGGCATTGATATTAGGCGGCGTGACCGTGCCCTCGGAATTTGGCCTGGAGGGCCACTCCGACGCGGACATTCTCTCGCACGCTATCACCGATGCGCTGCTGGGGGCGCTCGCGCTGGGCGACATCGGCATGCATTTCCCCGATACCGATCCGCAATGGAAGGGCGGCGACAGCAAGCAGTTTCTCGCCTTCGCCGCGTGGATGGCGCGCGACAAAGGCTATGAGATCGTCAACGTAGATGCCACGGTAATTCTCGAGCGGCCCAAGCTGAAGGATTACCGGCTGCCGATTCGCGAATCGCTGGCGCAGACCATGGGGACCGACGTCACCTGCGTCTCCGTAAAATTCAAGACTGCCGAACGCGTCGGGCCGGTCGGCGAGGGCAAATCGGCCGAGGCGCAGGCGATCGTGTTGCTCGACAAGGTCAGATAGTCAGGACCAGCTTGCCGGTGGTCTGCCGGCCTTCCAGATCGCGATGCGCTTGCGCTGCCTCGTTCAACGGATACACGCGCTCCACACGTAGTCTCAGCTTTCCCTCGGCGATCCAGCGAAACACGTCGGTGGCGCGCCATTCGAGTTCGCTCCGCTCGGCGACGTAGTGCGAGAGCACCGGGCGGGTGAAGTACAGAGACCCCTTTTGGGCCAGCAGCAACGGTTCGAAGGCGGGAACCGCTCCACTGGATTGGCCGAACGACACAACCGTCCCACGCGGGCGCAGGCAATCGAAGCTGCTCATCAGGGTCGTCTTGCCGACGGAGTCGTAGACCACGTCTACGCCACGGCCATCGGTGAGGCGCTTGATTTCGGCTACGAAGTCCTGTGACGTATAGAGAATAATTTCGTCCGCGCCCGCGCCGCGAGCCAGCTCCGCTTTCGCCTCCGTGCTCACCGTGCCGATCACGTGAGCGCCAGCCAGCTTGGCCATCTGCACCAGAAGCAATCCGGTGCCCCCGGCGGCCGCGTGGATTAGCGCGGTGTCGCCTTTTTTCAAGGGATAGGTGGAGTGGGACAGGTAATGCGCCGTCATGCCCTGCAGCATGGTTGCGGCGCCGTCCTGAAAGCTAACCGCGTCCGGTAGCGTCACCAGCATCGACTCGGGCACCATCGCATACTCGGCATAGGAGCCGCGCCCCATCGCCCAGGCGACGCGATCGCCCTTCTGAAAGAGAGTGCCGGACTCCACCGTTCCGGCCCCTTCGTTGCCCATGATCGCCGGGAGAGGCAGTTTGTATAGGCCGCCGCGCTGATACGTGTCGATGAAGTTGACGCCCGAGGCTGCCACTTTCACCAGGGCGTGCCCCGGCAGGGGCTCCGGAAGCGGCATGTCTCCGAAAATCAGGGCTGCGGGGCCGCCGTTGTGTTCAATGTAGATGGCTTTCATGGAGTCTCCTTCGTAGATGCACTATGCCCGCGTAAAGAAGCAGGTAAGACAGCGTGAACGGGAAAAACAGCAGCCGCGCGATGGCAGGAATGGCGGCGGCTCCCGTGAGTCCGGCGCGGAAAAACACGAAGTGCAGGATCAGCCGCCAGTGCGCCCAATCGGCCCAAAAAAAGTCGCAATTCTCATTAACGACGAAGAGCTTCGCGGGAACTCGCGCGGCCAGCCACCATTTCCATTTCGTCATGACCGGCTCGGCCGCGCAGATGATGCCGATCGCGGCGTATTCGCGAGACTTGAGGTCGGCCAAAAGGCGCGCGCGGGACGCCGGATCCGTATAGTCGGTCACGCGAAACACGTCTCCGCGAAAGCCCGTGGGCAGGCCGGCGAAGCAGGTGATCAGATCCATCTGCAAGCCTTCGCCGAAGATCTGAAACAGCATGGGGATCAGCGTATCGAACAGGTGCCGCGAGCCGCTCTCCACCAGCAGAATCCTGGTTAACGGCGGGACCTGACGGGAAAAAAAGTAGCGCAAACCTCGATTGTACCGGAGCGCCGCCGCCGGATGGTTCAGGTGCTACGATAACTCGGTGATCAAACGTCGCTGGGGCGCTTGCCTTCTGTCAGCATTCGCGTGTGCCGCCCTGGGATTCGGGTGGCAAGCCTTGACCGTCCACTACAATTATCAGGGCGATTGGACGGCGCTGTTTGTCACCGGCGAGAAGTTTCCTCCGCCGCCTGCCCTTGCTTCGGAAAACCCGCGCGTGTTCCCTGGCGAAGGCTACGACGGGCAGATGTATCATTACGTGGCGCACGATCCTCTGCTGCGGCACGATGTCGGCCGGTACATGGACAATGCGCGACTGCGCTACCGGCGCATTCTCCTCCCGGCACTGGCGTTTCTTCTGGCAGGTGGAAGGCAGTCCGGCATCGACGCCAGCTTTATCGCCTGCAACTTGCTTTTCTTATTTCTCGGCGCATGGTGGCTCGGCCGGTATCTGGAGTTGGCCGGGCGAAATCCGGCGTGGGCTATCCTATTCGTATTGGTTCCGGCGGCCCTGACTTCATTGGACCGGCTGACCATCGATTTATCTCTCGCCTCGCTGTGTCTCGGCGTGGCGTATTACGCGAGGATCGATGCTCCGCGAAGGCTGTACGTGGTGCTGGCGCTGGCCTGTTTGAGCCGCGAAACAGGGATCGTGCTGGCCATTGCGTACTGCGCCTCGGAGCTGGCCCGGCATCGCCTTGCTCGGGCGGCGATCTATGCGACGTCCACTGTTCCCGCAGCGCTCTGGTATGGATATGTCGCGGCCAAGACCGAGCCCATCCCTCTGCACTGGCCACAGCTGATCCCCATGGCCGGGATTCTCGGGTCGTTTGCGCATCCGGTCCCGTATCCATTTTCGCCGGCGGTGAACGCCGTCATTGTCGCAATCGATCTCCTGGCGCTGGCCGGCATATTAATGGCATGTGTGCTGGCATTCGCCGCGCTCTCACGAAATCGCCTCGGATTGATGGAAATCGCAGCGGTCCTGTGGGCATTGGGCGCGATCATGCTGCCGCAAATCCTCTGGCAGGACTGCTGCTCCAGCGGCCGCGTGCTCACCCCAATCCTCATGTTCGTAGCGTTGCGCGCGGTGGATGGCGCGTCACTGATTTGGATCGTGCCGCTGCTCCTCGTCTCCATGCGGACCTGGCTGCAACTACTCTCGCCGCTGTTCGGCATCCTCAAAGGAGTCCTCCACCGGGCGAGCTGAGTTACACGGCGGCGGAAATGGCCGTGTCCTCCATGTTCGGGCCGATGACGATGGAGCCCTGGGTTTGCGCGCTGGAACGCGGGCCGGGGATGACGATGCCGGTCAGGTTTAGCGGATCGGCGAGGGCGACCTCGACATCCTCGCCGGTGTTTCCGGAGCGGCGGACGAGGCGAAGCATGTCCACGGCTTCGGGCCGGGCGAATTGTTCGCCGACGAATCCGGTGATGAAGCGGCCCCCGCGTATTTCGCCGCGCGCTTCCATTCTGCGGTAGGTAATCAGCAAATCGCGCCAGGCCGGGGCCAGGGGCTCGCGGGCGAGAAGATCGCGAAATACCACGCCCCAGCGGTCGAGTAAGATTTTCGCGAAGAATTCTGTGTTGTTTGCTTCACCCTCGGCACGGTCCAGTAGAGCCCAGCGTCCCGCGGAGTGGCGAGGCCGGTTCATGCGGCCGCGGCCCTCCCCGGCGCGGCGCTTCGGATCAAGCAGCGCGCGCAGGTTGTCGAACCCGTCGGCTGTAACTAGGCCAGCTGCCACCAGTTCCCAAAGCGCGTCCTCTACCTCGCTCGCCAGACGACCGCTGGATCTCACCAGATCGACAAAGAAGCACGCGCCTCGTGTCTTGAGGGCGTCGTACACATCTCGCGCCTGATGGGACAACGGCACATCCGCGCGTGGCATGGCCAGGGAGGGGAAATCCTCGCGGCGAAAAATCGCAATCGGAGCGATGCGCGTCGGCCGGACGCGCTTCGTCGGCGAATCCGGGTCGAATGCTTTGTGAGGTGACAAACGTCCCCAGGCGATTTCGCCCGAAAGGCACAGCCGGTCCAGCAGCTCGGGAACGTAATCGACGATGCGTCGCAGAAGCACCACCGACTCCCAGGCCGCGGCGGGAATCTCGTAGCCCTGCAACTGTTTGAGAATGTGATAAACGCCGTCAACGCCGTGGAGCTGCGTCCCGCGCGCCATGTGCTGCCAGCGCGTTAGGAAGCGCATGAAGTCGGCCGCTGTGGCCGGCTCGATCTCCTTGCGGAGGCGGCCGAGCGTCAGGCGGTGAATGCGCGCAACGAGGCGGCGATGGCAGAACTCGTTCTCCGAAGAGGTAAAGCTTCCACGCAGAATCTGGCCCTCAGCTTCGAGATGCGCCAGGGCGATCTCCACTTCCACCTGCGGCAGATTGAGGCGCTCGGCCAAAGCGGCTGTGGTTGTGGGTCCGATGGAATCCATCCATCCGCGTACGATGTTGACGGTATCGCTCAGGCGGTCGAGGCGCTCCGTCGCGACCCATTGGCCGTTAACCACGCTGGCGCGACCGGCGACGCGGAGCTGATCGAAGAAGAACCGCCACGGCTCCACCGGAGGAAGAATAAATAGCGTCAGCAGGGCGTCGTGCAGCTCGTCGGGATCGCGAACCACTGGCCACGCTTCCTCGGCCACTTGTTGAATCGCTGCCGGATCGAGCGCGCCCATTTCGTTGACCGTATCCGAGCTGAGCGTGCGCCGAATGATCACGGCGCGAGTGCGGCGCTCTTCCAAAGGCGCATCGTCCAGGAATGCGTAAGGATTGGCGTTGATAATTTCGTGGCAGAACGGCGAAGGCTCCGGCGTATCGCGGGCAAGCGTGCGGAGGCTGCCGTTGGCAATACGGTCCAGGATGTTGATGAGGCCCTTCAGGTCCATCGCTTCTTCCAGACAATTGGCGATGGTTTCGTTCACCAGAGGATGATCGGGGATCTTCGGCTCGCCCGGAAGATTTTCCGGACACGCGATCTGGTCGGGAAACACGGCGGCCAGAAGATCGTCGGCGCGCATGCGCTGCAGTTGAGGCGGGACCTTGGTTCCTCCGGCAAAGCGCAGCACCGCCAGAGCCCGTTGCGCGTTCCATTTCCAGCGCGCGCCGAATAGAGGCGAAGGCAGCATTGCCTGCGTCAACACGTGCTCCACGGTCGGTGTCTTCAGAAATTCGAACACCAGCTCCAAGGGGAACGAATGCTGATCGCTGAGAGAGAGGATCAACCCGTTATCCGTCGCCGCCGCCTGCAATTCGAAATTGAACGTCCGGCAGAAGCGCTTACGCAGCGCCAGTCCCCAGGCCCGATTGATGCGCGTGCCGAACGGTGAGTGGACCACCAACTGCATGCCCCCCGCTTCGTCGAAAAAGCGCTCGGCGACCACCACGTCCTGCGTTGGAATCACGCCAAGCGCGCGCTGGCCCGCGTTCACATATTCGACGGCCTGCTCCGCGCCGCGCTGGTCGAGCGAACATTCGCGCTTCAGCATCTCCACGGCATCGGCCTTGGCGACGAAAATATCCTCGCGCAGCTTTGCCACTTCATGCGAAAGTTCAATGGTGCGCCCCGGTGCTTCGCCGATCCAGAATGGAATCGTCGGCGGCTGCCCATGTGCGTTTTCCACGCGGACCCGCCCGCTCTCTACGCGCTTGATACGCCAGGACGTTGTGCCGAGCAGGAAAATATCGCCGGCGTTGCTCTCGATGGCGAAATCTTCGTCCAGCGTGCCGACCAAGGTGTTTTCGGGCTCTGCGATCACCTGAAATTGAGAGGTTTCCGGGATCGCGCCGCCGTTGGTGATCGCGATAAGGCGCGCCCCACGGCGGCCCTTGATCACGTTGTTGACGCGGTCGCGATGCAGATAGGCTCCGCGGCGTCCGCGCATGGTGGCGATGCCATCGGAAAGAATTTCGACCACCGAGTTGAACTTTTCGCGCGTCAAGTCACGGTAGGGATACGCGGAGCAGACCATTTCAAACAGCCTGTCTTCGTCCCATTCACCGGTCGCCGCCGCGGCAACCAACTGCTGCGCCAGGATATCGAGCGGAGCGCGCGGAATTTCGATCTTGTCGAGAATGCCGGCGCGGATGGCGCGCACCAGCGCCGCGCATTCGATTAATTCGTCGCGTGTCGTGCAGAAGATGCGGCCCTTCGGAAGCGCTCCAACCCAGTGTCCGGCTCGTCCAACGCGCTGCAGCGTGGCGGCGATCGATCGCGGCGAGCCGACCTGGCAAACAAGATCTACCGTGCCAATGTCGATGCCGAGTTCGAGCGAGGCCGTCGCCACGACGGCTCGAAGTTGGCCGTTTTTCAGGCGTTGTTCCGCCTCCAGGCGAAGCTTGCGCGAAAGGCTTCCGTGATGCGGCAGGACTGCGTCCTCGCCCAGGCGTTCGGCGAGATGATGCGCCACTTTTTCCGACAGCCGCCGCGTATTGACGAACACCAGCGTCGTGCGATGCTCCAGCGCGAGGTTGGCCAGCCGGTCGTAGATGTCCTGCCACATCTCATTGCTGGCCACCGAGCTCAATTCATCGCGCGGAACCTCGACCGCCAGATCCATGGCCCTGCGGTGGCCAATCTGGATGATTTTGGGCTCCGGCCCAAGGAACTGGGCGACTTCTTTGATCGGGCTGACGGTGGCCGAGAGGCCGATCTTTTGTAAAGGCCCATTTACAAGCGCCTCCAGACGAGCGATCGACAGCGCTAGGTGCGAGCCGCGCTTCGATCCGGCGACGGCGTGGATTTCGTCCAGGATCAGAGTGTTGACGCGGCGCAGCATCTTGCGCCCACCCTCGCTGGTCAAAAGGATGAACAGCGATTCCGGCGTCGTCACCAGGATGTGCGGCGCGTTCTTCAACATCTGCTGGCGCTCTCCGGCGGGCGTGTCGCCTGTGCGGACGGCGGTGCGAATCGGCGCCAGCAGAATGCCTTCCTGCGCGGCCAGATCGGCGATGCCGGAGAGCGGCACGTCGAGGTTCTTCTGCACGTCATTGCTCAGGGCTTTGAGGGGAGAAACGTAGAGGATCTCGGTCTGGTTGTGCAGGTCGCCGGAGCGGGACTTGCGCACCAGCGAATCCAGAGCGATGAGAAACGCGGCCAGCGTCTTGCCGGAGCCGGTGGGCGCGGAAATCAGCACGTCGCGCCCGGCGCGGATTTCCGGCCACCCGAGCAACTGTGGCTCCGTGACGGCGGCGAAGCGTTCGGTGAACCAGCGACGGGTAAGGCTGTCGAAGGTGGAGAGCGGCATGGCGGCTACCTCTATAGGGTAACTCCAGTTCGACTATCCTAAAATTCTTGAGCCAAATGCCGTTCAATCACGACTACCTGGCCCGGCTTCGTGAAGGCGACGCCGAAACGGAGAGGCATTTTGTCGCGCATTTCAGCAATGCCATCCGTTTGTCGCTGCGCTACCGGCTGAGGTCCTGGCAATTGATTGACGACATCCGCCAGGAGACGTTCCTGCGCGTGCTGAATTTCCTGCGCTCGGACCGCCCGATGGATCATCCGGAGAGGCTCGGAGCCTACGTCCATTCGGTGTGCATCAACGTGATGATGGAGCTGCTGCGGGCCTCCACGCGCCATCCGGCGATGCCTGAGGATGCCCAGGATATGGTGGATCGGGGCGTTAATCCGGAAAGTGAAGCGGTAACGAACGAACGCAAGGACATGGTTCGTAGCCTGCTCGACGAGCTGCCGGAAAAGGACCGCCGGATTCTTCGGGCGGTGTTTCTGGAAGACATGGACAAGGACGAAGTGTGCAAGCGGTTCGACGTGACCAGGGACTACTTGAGAGTACTAGTCCACCGGGCGAAGATCCGGTTCCGGGCGGCGTTAAATAATCAGGTTGAGCGTGAAACGGCTGAGCGGTTCAAAACACAACACTAAGTGAGGCGAAAAGATGGATCATTCGGAAGCGGAGCAAATGAAGGCTGTTGAGCGCTACGTGCTCGGCGACCTGACCGTTTCCGAGGTCGAAGAATTCGAAAGACATTTCTTCGATTGTCCTCAGTGCTCGGAGGAGCTGAGGGCGATGACCATTTTTCAGGAGAATGCTCGCGCGGTGTTTCTTGAGCCGGCTCCGATCCCTGTCCGCACGACCGAGCCGAAGAGCCCGGCGAGCTGGTGGCGGGGATTCTCGCCTCTTTCTTACGCCTTCGCGCTGGGTGCGCTGCTCATCGGGATTTTTGCCGGACATCTGGTATTCCCGGGCAACGAAAGCGCTGTGGCGATAACGGCTTATCCCCTCTATGCGCAGGCGCGCGGTGAAGAAACCGTCGTTTCGCCAGCCGCGGGGTCCAAATTTTACGAGCTGTATCTCGACCGGACCTGGGAGGGCGAGTTTTCGGAGTATCGCGCTGTCCTGCGCGACGCATCCGGCACGGAGAAATTCTCAGTTCCGGTGAGAGCCGCCGCACCGGGCGAAGCGATTCACGTGCTGATCCCTTCACGTCAACTGGCCTCCGGGAAATACACTCTGGTGATGCTGGGCGGCAGCGATCACCAGACGGAACTCGCGCGTTTCCCATTCACCGTCCGACTTCAGTAGACTGTCGAAAAACATGCCAAGAACAAATTTTCTCTATCACACGGAGGCCGTGGGGCTTTCCGGACACATTTCTCTCCCGGTGAACGAGACGATTCCGCTGCAGGCTTCCATCGCCTCGGCGATAGGCCCGGGATACGGCAAGGTGCGCGTCGAGAATTTCAGACACCTGGATTACCTACGCGTGGGGTCGATTGAGAGTCACGTCGTCAGCAGCTTCAGCGTGAAGGACAAAGCGCACGGAACGCTGTCTTCAGTCGTGATTGACGATTTGAACACGTTGAATGTGGTTACCTGCGGCCGCCTGATGACCCGGCTCACTTCCAAGCACGATGCTGGAGCGCAGGGCTCCTTCATCCTGCACGGAACGCACTTCGACGATCTGCGTATCGCCGGCCACAGGATCGACCTGGACCTGTCGGTGGGGCTATTCAGCGAGCTCAGCACCTGGGACAAACTGAACAACGCCTATGAAAACGATCCGGCGATCCGCAAGGAACTGGACGAGCTGGCGCTGTTCCCCCGCAAAGGCAACAAGCTCCCCACCTACAATGGCCTGTTCGCCTGCACGCTGGCCCGCATCCCCAAGAAACTCCCGCGTGGGATGGCACACGCCGCCGAACATGGCATCTACGTGCCGCACTTCGGGACCATCTATGCTGCGCACTATTACATCACCGCCACGTCGCGCAGGCTGCACATGCTGCACGTCGACCTGGGTTGTTCGGTGGAAGGATGCAATGGCTTCGGCAACAGCGGAGCCAACGGATCCTCGCTGCCTGGCGGCAGTTGATCCCGCCCAGGCAGTTGATCCAATTGATACGATCAATCTTCGATGGGTTCCCGGCGCCTCGCCATCGCGTGCCTGATCCTCGCCGGTTGCGGCGCCTCGCCCGAGGCCCGCTATCAGGAGGGCCGGGCGCTCATGCGTCAAGGCAAGCTCGACGAGGCCATGGCTATTGCGGAGCGCGGAATGCGCGGCGGTGGCTCCTGGCCCTTTCGTATCCTCAAGGCCGACGTGCTGTTGGCGCGCGCCGATACGAAGGCTGCGCGTGAACTTCTAGGGCTCGCTCCTCCTCCATCCGATCCGGAATTGCTGGCCCGCCTCCGGATGGATCAGGCCTGGGCGGAGAATCTGGACGCCAACTATTCGCGCGCCGAAGCCTTGCTCCTGGAGGCTGCCCGAATCGCCGCGCCGCTGCCTCCCACCGTCGTGCAAACCGTGATCGAAGTGCGCCTGGGCGACGTTCTGGCCAAGGAGGGACGCCGCGAAGAGAGCGAGCGGGCCCTGCGCCACGCGGTGGAGGTTGCGGGCGCCCTCGGCGACCTAACGCTGCAGGCTACCGCCATGAACAATCTTGGCCTGCTGTTTCTGAACGCGTTCCAGTTGGAGGACGCCGTCTACTGGATCGACAAAGCCAGCACGGTGTTCCGCCGCCTCGGCGTCGAAACTTCTTACTACGTCACGTTGGGCAACCTGGGGTCGTGTTACCAGAATCTGGGCGACTCCGATAAAGCTCTGGACTACTTCGAGCAGGCGCGCGCATACGCCAACCGGGTACATAACCGGTACGACGAGCAACTCTGGATCGGCAATAGCGGCGATGTGCTCAGCGAGCGCGGCGATTACGACAAAGCATTGGAAAAATTCAAGCAGGCCCTCGAGATTGCAAAGTTGCGGGATCGGAATGAGCGGAATCTCACCGGCTGGTGGTATTACAGCCTGGCATCGACTTCCATTGAACTAGGCGACTTCGACGCTGCGGAGAAATACAATCGCGAGTCCCTGCGCCTGCGCGAGGCCATCGGCGACCACTCCGATTATTATCCTCGCATCAACGAAGCGCACGTCGCCGCGGGCCGCAAGGATGCGCGCGCCGAGGATTTGTATCGCGGCCTGATCGCCGAGTACAAGCCGGGCATGAGCCCGGTGGAAATGCTGGAAGCTCGCGCCGGGCTCGCCGCGCTTCTGGCCGCGAAGGGGCAGCTCGATCAGGCGGACACGCAATTCCGGGAGGCGCTCGCGGCCCTGGAAAGCCAGCGTGCCGCGCTGGTCCAGGCCGACGATCGCATGACGTATCTGGCCAGGCTGATCCGCTTTTACGACCGCTACATCGACTTCCTGGTGGATCGGAACCAGCCGGATCGCGCGCTGGAGGTGGCCGAAGCAAGCCGGGCGCGCGTGCTCGACGAACGGCTGGAATCGAAACCGGCGCGCCCAGCGGTCTCCGCGGCGAGGCTGCGTGAACTGGCCCGATCCTCCCACAGCGTGTTTCTCTCCTATTGGCTGGGAAGGAAGAGATCGTTTCTCTGGAAAGTCAGCGCCGACGGCATTGTCCTCCATCCCCTGCCGCCGGAAAGCCAGATCGCGGCGCTGGTTTCGGGCTATCGAGCGTTCTTGGAAAATTTGCGCGACCCTATGCAATCGGAATTTCCGGCGGGACGCAAACTGGCGGCGATGCTGGTGGGCCCGGCACTGCCCTTGCCGGAGCCGGCCGGCCGCGTCGTGCTGGCGCTGGAGGGCTCGCTGCATGCCTTGAACTTTGAAACGCTGCCAGATCCGGAGAATCCTTCGCGATACCTGATCGAGCGCGCCACGCTGGAGGTCGCGCCGTCGCTGAATTTGCTGGGCGAGGCTCGCGGCGCGGCGCGTGCGCCCGATACTCTGCTGCTGATCGGAAATCCGGAGCAGGCCGTCGAGGAATATCCTCGTCTCCCGTTCGCGGGCAGCGAAATCGAGCAAATTTCGCGCGTCTTTCACGCGAAAAAGAAGACAGTGCTGCAGGGCACGGACGCGCATCCGGAGGCCTATCGCCAGGCGCGGCCCGGCGAGTACGCGTGGATCCATTTTGCCGCGCATGCGGCCGCAAACCGGAACAACCCTCTTGATTCCGCGCTGATTCTGTCGCGCCATGCGGGCGCAGGCTACCAACTGCTCGCGCGCGACGCGATGAACGTCCCCCTGAACGCAACGCTGGTCACGTTGTCGGCCTGCCGCGGCGCGGGGGCAAGAACGCTTTCGGGAGAAGGACAGGTGGGCTTGTCCTGGGCGTTCCTGCGAGCGGGCGCCCGATCCGTGGTGGCAGGGCTATGGGACGTCACAGACCGTTCGACTGCGGAGTTAATGGCGGATCTTTACGATCAGTTGGCGCACAACGCCTCGCCTGCAGGCGCGCTCCGGCACGCGAAGCTGACTCTGTTACATGGAAGCGGCATGTACAAGAAACCTTTTTATTGGGGACCGTTCCAGTTGTATGCAGGCGGGCTATGACACGTTACCCGGGCTACGCCTCTGGCGCGCTCCCGGAGAACAAGAACACCGCGACCTCGCTCATCAGGTTCGGCAGCACTCTCACCTCACGCGGTCCGGCCAGAAATATGCGCCGCTCCACGTTCCAGCCCTGCTCGCGCATGAGCGCCTCAAAGTCGAGCACCGTCAGGAAATGGATGTTCGGCGAGTTATGCCAGTCGTAGGGAAACAGATCGGTGCGCGGCGCGCGGCCCGACATCAGATGTGACACGCGCACGCGCCAGTGCGCAAAGTTCGGAAACGCGACGATGCCCCGTTTGCCCACGCGTAGCATGCCCTTCAGCACCTTCAACGGATCGCGCGTCTCCTGCAGAGTCTGGCTGAGGATGACGTAGTCGAAAGCGTTGCCGGGATAGTCTTCCAGGCTCGATTCCAGATCGCCCTGAAAGACCGAAACACCGCGGGCGATGGCTTTCTGCACCTTGGCGCCCGTGAGTTCGACGCCACGGCCGTCAACGTTCTTGTTGTCTCTCAGCCAGGCGAGTAGTTCGCCTTCGCCGCAGCCCAGATCGAGCACGCGCGTGCCCGGTTCCACCAGTTCACCGATGATGGCGTAGTCGCGGCGGCCGTAAACTTCTTTCATGCCGGTAAGCCTCGGAACGTGCTGGCTAGGAAACCTCGCACGAGTTCGGCCTGCTCCTTCACCTCCACTAAGAACGCATCGTGGCCGTAATCGGAGGCGAGGTTGCAGTACGCCACGTCGCAGTTGCGGCTGCGGAGCGCGCTGACGATTTCGAGCGATTGATAGCTGGGATAGAGCCAGTCCGACGTGAAGCTGATAACCAGGAATCGTGTCGGAATTTTCTCAAACAGGGCCCCAAGCGTGCCGCGCTGGGTCAAATCGAAGGAATCCATGGCGCGCGTAATGTACAGATACGAGTTCGCATCGAACCGGTCCACAAACGTGCTGCCGCGATATTGCAGGTAGCTTTCCACTTCGAACTGATCCGGCGCGCGCAGCCTGCGGCCGAACTTCGCGCGCATACTGGCGTCGCTCATATATGTGATGTGGCCCACCATGCGAGCCACGGACAAGCCTCGCCCCGGCGGCTTGCCCTTGTAGTAATTTCCTTCATTCCAATCCGGGTCCGCCATGATCGCCTGGCGGCCGACTTCGTTGAACGCGATCTGCTGCGCGCTGTGCCGGGCGGTGGTCGCAATCGGCAGCGCCGCGGCGACGCTGCCAGGGTGCGCGACCGCCCATTCGAGCGCCTGCATCCCCCCCATGGACCCCCCGGCAACCGCCAAGAGCTTTCTGATGCCGAGGGAATCGATTAGCATCTTCTGGAGCCGCACCATATCGGCGATGGTGACCACCGGGAACGACATCGCCCACGGCTCGCCTGTTTCCTGGTTGATGGACGACGGTCCGGTGGTGCCCCGGCATCCGCCAAGAACGTTTGAACAAATGACGAAGTAACGGTCGGTATCGAACGCCTCGCCGGGGCCGATCATCTTGGACCACCATCCGCCCTCGCCCGCCGCGTGTGCGTCGCCGGAAAAGGCGTGCAACACCAGAATCGCGTTCGATTTTTGCGCGTTCAGCGTGCCGTAGGTCTCATACGCGACCTCGACCGGAGCAATGGTCGCGCCGCAGTCGAGATCGATGCTTTCGAACGTGGAAATAGCGGACTCGGTCACCATGTGGGGGTATTTTCAGTGTAGACCGTCTCCGCACTGACGTGCGGGGTTATAACCCCTGTCGTCAGAGCCTGTGTGAAAACGGCATTACGCGGAAATTTTCCCTGGCGAAGGGGACTGACCACTGTGTCCCCGACCCACAATCGCCGCACTTTCAACAAATCGCGTTCAGTGGACACAGCGGTCTGTCCCCTTCGCTCCCGCAATGCCAGTCAAAGCGGAGGGTTTTCACACAGACTCCTCAGCTAGGGGAACTCCCTAGAATCCGCTGGGCGCGATGAAAAAGCTCTCGCTCCAGTTGCTGCCCGGAGGGATAACCTGCAGTCCCGCGCCCTTACCCGAGTGCGTCAGGTTGAAGGCATTGGTCTGTGAGGCCATCGGTTCGAAGCATACAAACGATCGGCCCGCCGGCGCGTAAACCACGGCCACGGGATACTTAGGCCCGAACTTCACGGAAATTTTCTGGCGCTTTCCTTCCAGCACCCAATCTGCCCCGGTGAGGCCCGTGAACACGTTATCGAGCGCGCCTCCGGCAAGTGGATAGGGATTCGGAAACTCGATGGGCTTGCGCTCTCCCGTCGGGACCAGCAGATCCGATAACACCACGCTTTCCCGCGCAGCCAGGTGGACGTTCCAGTCATCGCGAGGCGAATCGGTCAACTGAAAATAGGGATGATAGCCGAGCGAGAGCGGCATCGGCTCGCTCGACAGATTCTCGACCTTCGTTGCCACCTCCAGCGCGCCCCCATGCAGCCGGTGCGTCACTTCGATGGCGTGCGCGAACGGAAACTGCGCCATCCAATCGGGTTCGCGCCAAGGTTCCAGGCGCGACGTGACGGACGATGTATCGCTCGTGACCACCCGCCACTTGTCCGTATACGCCGCGAGGCCGTGGATCGGCAAATGATGCCCGTCGTAGCGAACATTGCCGAGCGACGGATTCAGCACATACTTCTTGCCATTGGCGAAATAGGATTCGCCATCGATGCGGTTGGCCCAGGGCGAAAGCAACGGCACGCCGCCGAAGCCGGGCTTGACCTTCCAGGAATCCAGATCCGGCGCGGGCTTGTACAGAATCTCCTGCCCGCGCACGGCCATGGAGTACGCGTTATTGCCAAACGAGGTGGCTATGCTGACCACAGTCAGGTGCTCAGGATCAGTCAAGCGGATGATATCGTTCATTTCTGGCTGGCTACCGGCTGCTGGCTTACGAAACTTCCTCGCTCCAGCTCTCCAGAATCGACTTGATCTTCCCGGTGAACTGGTCTGCCAGCGCGCCGTCGATCAGGCGATGGTCGAATGTCAGCGCCAAATATGCAATGGATCGGATCGCGATGGCGTCATCGATCACCACCGGCGTCTTCTCCACGGTGCCCACGCCCAGGATCGCCACTTGCGGCTGGTTGATCACCGGCGTCGCGAAGACGCTGCCGAAGCTGCCGAAATTGGTGATGGAGAAGGTCCCCTCCTTCACTTCGTCCGGACGAAGCTGGCGTGAACGGGCGCGCGCGGCGAGATCGGCCACGGAGCGCTGCAGGCCGATCACTGACTTTTCATCCGCATTGCGAATCACCGGCACGATCAGGCCGTTTTCGAGGGCGACCGCGATCCCCAAATTGATGTCGCGATGGTAAATGATGTTCGTGTTGCCCTGAATCGACGCGTTCAGGATCGGGAACTGCCGCAGAGCCACGCAGGTGGCTTTTAAAACAAACGGCAGGAACGTCAGCGAGAATCCATACTGAGCCTGCACGTTGGCCTTCGCCTTGTCGCGGATCTTGGCGACCTTGGTGAAATCCACCTTGTGCACCGTAGTCACGTGCGCCGAGGTATGCTTCGAAAACACCATGTGCTCTGCAATGCGCTGGCGCATGACGCTCATCTGCTCGACGCGTGTGCCGGGCATCGGCGAGGTCATGTCGACGGTGTGCGGAATCGTCGCGACACCTTGCGGCGGCGGGGGTGGCGGAGGCGGGGCAGCATGCACGACCGGTGCCGGAGCGGGCGGAGGAGGCGGAGGCGGTGGAGCATGCACAACCGGCGCCGCGGCCGCGGCATTGCGCGCAGCCAGATACGCGTCCAGATCCTGCTTGGTGATGCGATTCCCAGCGCCGGTGCCCTTGATCACGCTCAAATCGATGTTGTGCTCGCGAGCCATCTTGCGCACCAGAGGCGACAGCGGCCCGGTCTCTTCGACAATCGGTGTGGAAGGCTCAGGCGCAGGCGCGGGCGCTTCCACTAGCGGAACGGGAGCAGCAGCCACGGGCGCCGGCGCGGCCTGCACCACGGGAGCAGGAGCCGGAGCAGGCGCGCTTGCGCCGTCGTTGATGCGAGCAACGACCGTGTTGATGCCCACCGTCTTGCCTTCTTCCACCAAAACCTCGGCCAGCACGCCGGCGGCGGGCGACGGAATCTCGGTATCCACCTTGTCGGTCGAAATCTCGAACAGAGGCTCATCGCGCCCGATCGTCTCGCCGGGCTTTTTCAGCCACTTGGTCAGCGTTCCCTCAACAATGCTTTCGCCCATCTGGGGCATTACGACGTCAATCATAAGGTCTCCATGTGCCGGTTAAATACGCGTCCGAAGTTGTCTATAAGTGCCGCGGCCACTTCCCCTCGCGCTGCCTGGCAGCCCAGGCTCCGCATCGAGGTCACTGGCCTTGTTAAACCACACGGTACGATGTACCGGAAGTAATTCAAATCCGTATCCACGTTCAGCGCGAAGCCATGCGAGGTGATCCAGCGGCTGATATGAACGCCGATCGCCGCGATCTTCGCCTGATCTCCCTGGCCCTCGCTGGTCCAGACGCCCGTCGCGCCCGCCTCGCGCCCCGACGCGATGCCGAATCCTGCCAGCGCGTCGATGATCGTTTGCTCGATGGCACGCACGTAGGCGTGCACATCGCGTTTCCATTCTCTCAGATCGAGGATCGGGTAGCCCACGATCTGCCCGGGGCCGTGGTAGGTCACGTCGCCACCGCGGTCGGTTTCGAAAAACTCGATGCCGGAGCGCGCCAGAAGCTCCGGCTGGGCGAGAAGATTCTCATGATGCCCGTTGCGCCCCATGGTCACAACGTGGGGGTGCTCGACAATAAGGAAAGAATCGGAAATCGCTCCGCTCTTCCTCTTTTCCACGAATTCGCGCTGCTTTTCCAGCGCGTCCGCATAGCGCATGCGGCCGAGGTCCCGAACTTCACACCTGAGTTCGGTCGCGATCATCGGCGTTTATCTGTGTTCATCGGCGGCCAAACTCTCTCAAGCATTGATCGCTTGCCCGTAAACCGCGTTGAACGCCTCGCCGACGGCTTCGTAAATCGTCGGATGCGCGTGGATGGCGTGGATCACCGTGTCCACCGTCGCCTCGGCCTCCATCGCGAGCACCGCTTCGCCGATCAGCTCATAGGCCTGCGGCCCGATGATGTGGACGCCCAGAATCTCTCCGTACTTAGCATCGGAGACTACCTTCACGAACCCATCGTGCGAACCCAGAATCGTCGCCTTGCTGTTCGCCGCGAAGGGGAATTTGCCGATCTTCACCTCGTACCCCTGGGAGCGCGCCTGCGCCTCGGTCAAGCCGACGCTGCCAATGCCCGGCTCTGTATACGTGCATCCCGGGATGCGCAGCTTGTTGATCGGCGTAGGCGATTTGCCCGCGATTTGGGCGATGGCCACCATCCCCTCGGCCGTCGCGACGTGCGCCAGTTGCGGGGTCCCGGCGACGATATCGCCGATCGCGTAGACGCCCGGCTCGCCCGTGCGCTGCATGGAGTCGACCTTCACGAATCCGCGATCCAGTTCCACGCCAGTGCCTTCCAGGCCGATATTTTCGGTGATGGGCCTGCGTCCGACGGCGACCAGAAGCGATTCCACCTCGACCGTTTCGCGCTTGCCGTCTGCCAGAGCGACCTCGAAGCGAACGCCGTTATCAGTAGACTGAATATTTTCCACGCGAGCCCCGGTTTCCACGCGTATCCCCTGCTTCTTGAAGACGCGCGCCAGCTCCTTGGAGACTTCCTCGTCCTCCACGGGAACAATGCGCGGCAGCATCTCGAACACTTGCACCTTAGAGCCGAAGCGGTTGAAACAGGAGGCAAACTCCACACCCACCGCGCCCGCGCCCAGTACTGCCAGCGTCTTGGGAACCTCGCGCAAGTCGAGAATCTCGATGTTGGTCAGAATGCGCTTCGAATCGGGCTGCAAACCTGGCAGCATGCGAGCCGCGGAGCCGGTGGCCAGCACTACGTTCTTGGTCTCGTAGATAGTCTTGGCTCCATCCGGCGCCGTCACCTCGACCTTGCCCGGACCGGCCAGCTTCGCCCATCCTTTGATCCAATCGACTTTGTTCTTGCGGAACAGAAACTCGATGCCCTTGGAGTGCTTGGAAACGATCTTGTTCTTGCGGTCGCTCACCAGCGGGTAATCGAGGCGGGGATTCTCGCAATGAATCCCTTCCTCTTCCGAGTGCAGGAACCGGTCCCAAACCTCGGCCGTGTGGAGCAGCGACTTGGTTGGGATGCAGCCCACCAGAAGGCACGTCCCGCCCAGCCGCGGATTGGCTTCAATACAGGCGACTTTCAGTCCATACTGGCCCGCACGGATGGCGGCCGAATACCCACCGGGACCGCTCCCGATGACAATCACGTCGTAGGTCATTTCTTTTTTTCAGTGTAGCATTGGGGAAAATCGAGGCTAAGATGAAAGCGAGGCCTGGAAGGATGAAAACAATCGCACTCTTCGGAATCCTGTGTGGTTTGAGCATGCAGGGGCAGAGGATGGCGGCGGCCGTGAAGAGCGCCCCCTATTCAGCACAGGAAGTGAGCGAGGACGTGCAGGTCCTCGCCGACGGCAATCGCATTGTGAACACCACGATCAACTTGCGCTACCGGGACAGTCAGGGGCGGGAGCGGAGCGACAACAACGTCGGAAGCGACGGCGTGGCGATGTCGGTCTTCATCTATGATCCGGTGGAGGGCGTGAAATACACGCTGCAGCCGGAAGACAAAATAGCCGTGAAGACCTTCCTGCCAAAGTCCGTGGTGGATGAGCCGAAGGTAGCGGCGAAGATGGACCTTGAGTCGATCTTGAAGGCCAAGGTCGAGCCGATCGTGATTCATTCGACGGGAGGAGGCGGCTCCCTCAGCCCCACCCTCCCTCTGCGCAATTACGTTCCCTCGCAGTCGGAGGCCGAAAGGGAAGACCTCGGCACGCAGATGATGGAAGGAGTGCGGGTTGAGGGAGCGCGCCGTACCAACACCATCCCTGCGGGCAGGATTGGCAATGAGCAGCCAATCGTGATCGTGATGGAGCGATGGTTCTCGCCCGATCTGCACGTTCTGGTGATGAGCACGCGCACCGATCCCCGCACCGGCACGAACACTTATAAATTGACCAACATCAATCGTGGCGAGCCCGCGCCCACACTCTTCCAGGTTCCTCCGGACTACGCGCTGAAAGACATCACGCGCCCGTCCAGCGGGAAGCAGGAAGAGGATAGGTAGAGGTGACTCCAATCCCCGCACTCACGTACGGGGTGATAACCCCGGGCATCAGCCCGGGGATTCACTCTGACGAGCCGGCTACACCGAATTTCTTCCTCAGAACTTCCATCAGTTCCGCCCCATGCACCGGATCGGCCAGGGCGAACTCCATGAAGGCCTCAAAGTAGCTCGGGAAATTGCCGACGTCGTAGCGGCGCTCCTCGGGCGTGAGCACGACCGCGTAAACGCGAAGCCCGGCGGTGCACATGCGCTCAATGGCGTCGGTCAACTGAATTTCCCCGCGCTTATCGGCCTCCACGCGGCGGATTTCGTCGAAAATCCTGGGCGAAAAGATATATCGTCCGGCGATGGCCAGGCGGCTGGGAGCCTTCTCCGGGCCCGGTTTCTCCACCAGATGAGCCACTCGGACCGCATCCTTATGAACCTCCGCCGGATCGACAATACCGTACTGCCCGGTTTCGGCCAGAGGCACCTCCTCCACCGCGACCACGCAGGCGGCGGCGTGCTTTTCGAACACGTCGATCATGCGGGAAACGGCCTTGGACTGCGCGTGCAGGCCGAGAATCGAATCGCCGAGTGCGACCACGAACGGCTCATGCCCGGCGAAATGCTCGCCCGAAAGCACGGCGTCGCCTAAACCTTTCGGCGAGCCCTGGCGCGTATAGAAAAACTTGGTCGGCGCGGCCGATTCATGCGCGCCGGTGTCGAAATGATCCTCAATCGAGGTCTTGTTGCGTCCCGTCACGAACAAAATCTGCTCAATGCCATTGGCGGCCAGCTCGTCGATCACGTATTCCACCACCGGTTTGCGCGCCACCGGGAGCATTTCCTTGGGCTGGGAACGGGTTGCGGGAAGAAGTCTGGTGCCGAGGCCGGCCACGGGGACAACAGCGGATCGAATCATGTTTCCTTTGTATTATTTAGAATACACGAGTGGCCCTTTCCTTCCTCACGGAAGCCGAACACGCGGGTGTTCGGCTCGATCAGTACCTGCAAAGCCGGATGATCGGCTATAGCCGCGCGCGTTTACAGGCCTGGATCAAGGAGGGCCTGGTGCTGGTCGATGGCGCGGCGGCGAAGCCATCCACAACGCTGCGCGGCGGCGAGACCATCGAAGTGACGCCCGCTGAGCCGCCACCGCTGAAGGCCGAGCCGGAGGACGCGCCCATCGAGGTTCTCTATGAAGACGCCTCGGTAATCGCCGTGAATAAGCCCGCCGGCCTGGTGGTCCATGCGGGAGCGGGCGCGCTTTCCGGGACGCTGGTGAACCGCCTGGTGCATCATTTTCAAGCGCTCTCAAAGGTCGGCGGCGAACTGCGGCCGGGGATCGTGCACCGGCTGGATCGAGGCACCAGCGGCGTGATGCTGGTGGCTCGCACGGATGCCGCGCACCGGGCGCTGGCGGCGCAATTTTCCGGACGCACCACGGAAAAAACGTATCTTGCCCTGGTCGAAGGCCACGTCAAGACTGAATCGGGACGCATCACTAAGCCGATTACTCGCGACCCGGTGCATCGCACGCGCATGACGGCGCGGCTCGACCACGGCCGCGAGGCGCTGACCGAGTATCGCGTCCTGAAACGCTTTAAGAATTGCACGTATCTCGAAGTGCGGATCGGCACCGGGCGCACGCATCAGATCCGCGCGCACTTCGCCGCCATCGGGCATCCGGTGGCAGGCGATAAGCTGTACGGGGCTCGCCCGGCAGAGCGGATTTTTCTGCACGCCTGGCGCATCCGCTTCGATAGCCCGGCGACGGGGGAACGGGTCAGCGTCGCGGCTCCGCTGCCGCACGAATTACGGCAGTGGCTCGAAAAGCTCCTATAATCTTAGGTACAAGCTCGCATGAAAAAAGCCGCCGCACTCTTCGCGATGACCTTGACGCTCTTTGCGCAGGACCAGACGCGCATCGTGGTGGACGTGACGCGCGTCAATCTTCTGTTCACCGTGTCCGATAAGAAGGGCCGCTTCGTCAACGATCTGACGCAGAACGATTTTGAGATTCTCGAAAACAAGAAGCCGCAGATGATCGTCCAATTCAACTCGGAAAGCAATCTGCCCCTGCGGCTTGCCATCCTGATCGACACCAGCAACAGCATTCGGGAGCGTTTCAAATTCCAACAGGAGGCGGCGACCGATTTCATCAACACGGTGATCCGACCGCGCCAGGATAAGGCCGCCGTGGTGAGTTTCGATATGAGCGCGGAACTGGTGACGGACCTTACTGACGACACCGACAAGCTGGGCAGCGCCATCCGCGGCTTGCGGCCCGGCGGAGGCACCGCCCTATACGACGCCATCTTCTTTGCCTGCCGCGACAAGTTAACCCAGGATCAACCGATGGAAAAATACCGCCGCGCGATGGTGATCCTGAGCGACGGCGAGGACAATCAAAGCCGCTGGACCCGCGAACAGGCACTCGAGATGGCGCATAAAGCCGACGTGGTGATCTACGCCATTTCGACCAACCGCACGGGGATTGAAAGCGACGGCGACAAAGTGTTGAAGTACTTCGCGCAGGAAACCGGAGGCCTGGCGTTTTTCCCATTCAAAGCGCAGGACATGGCTCAGGATTTCGAAAACATCGCCAATGAGCTGCGCCATCAGTACGCCGTCCTGTTCCGTCCGGATCCGTTCAAGGCAGATGGCCTGTATCACGCGGTGAAAGTAGTGGTAAGAAACCGGAAGGACCTGGTGGTGCGCGCCCGGCATGGCTATTACGCGCCCGGGTCCAACTAAGCATGCTGAGGCGAGAACGTGACCTGATCCCCGCCCTGACGGGACGGGGCTGTGACCTCTGGCGTGAGCCAGGGGATTCCGGGGCGCTTCCCTAGTGTTCGGCCAGACCTACAGTCCCCAGGACCTCGGCGTCATTGCGTTGCTGGTGTTGCTCGAAGGGCTTCTTTCCATCGACAACGCACTGGTGCTGGCGCTGCTCGTCCGCAAGCTGCCGAAGGCCCTCCGCAATAAGGCGCTCACCTATGGACTGGTGGGCGCGTTCGCGTTCCGTTTCATCGCCATCGGCTCCGCGGCGTATCTGTTGCACTGGCGGATCGTGAAGCTGGCGGGCGGAGCGTATCTGGTCTGGATCTCAGTGCAGCATTTCCTGGAAAAACAGCAGGGAAAAGGGGGAAAGAAGGATATCGAGGACGATGAGGATGTTCCCGCCGGGCAGTCTGTTCCCGGCTTCTGGTCCACCGTGGCACGCATCGAGTTGACCGATATTGCTTTTGCTGTCGATTCCATTCTGGCGGCCATCGCGCTGGTGGGGAGTGCGCCTCCCGGAACCGTGGGTCCGCATCCGAAGCTGTGGGTGGTGGTCACCGGAGGCATGCTGGGCGTGATGCTGATGCGGGTGGCGGCAGCGGGTTTCGTCAAGCTGCTGGAACTGTTCCCGCGCCTGGAGATATCCGCGTATTTGCTCGTGCTGACGATCGGAATCAAACTGCTGGTCGACTGGGGATTGAACTCAGCGGCGCAGCCGGAACGGGTGAAGTTCCAGGATTCGTCGTCTCCGGCGTTCTGGGTGTTCTGGAGCGTGATGCTCCTCTGCATCGGCGTTGGGTTCCTGCGTCCGAAACGGAGCTGATGCCTCCGGCCGGACTCTGTGCCACGATGAAGGTAGATGCGCGTCCCTAACCTGATCGTTCCGTTGATTCTCGTTTCCGCGCCCGCGTTCCCGCAGATCCGGGGTACCGCGTCTTTGGGCGACCTGAGCGCTTCGCTCGAATCGCTGGTCGCCCGCGTCCGGCCCTCGGTGGTGCAGATCTTTTCCACCACCTATGCAGCCGCCGAGGAGGGCGAAGGCACCAGCGCCGCCAGCCTGCTCTCGAAGCAGCTCTCCACCGGCTCCGGCGTGATTCTGTCCGAGGACGGGCTGATCCTCACCAATAACCACGTGGTTCACAACGCCATGAAAATCGAGGTGAAGCTGCACAATCCCAGCCGCGGACGCATGGCTGAAGCGGCCTTGCCCGCTAAAGTGATCGGCGTGGATCGCGAGGCGGATCTGGCGGTCATCAAGATCGACAAGGCCGGCCTGCCGAAGCTGATCCTCGGCGATTCGAGCAAGCTGCGGCAGGGCCAGTTGGTGCTCGCGCTGGGGAATCCGTTGGGCCTGGAGGGCTCGGTGAGCATGGGCATCGTCAGCTCCACCGCGCGGCAATTGAAACAGGACGATCCGATGACTTACGTGCAGACGGACGCTCCCATCAATCCGGGGAACAGCGGGGGACCTCTGGTGGATTCCGAAGGCCATGTGGTAGGCATCAACACGTTCATCCTGTCCCAATCCGGCGGCAGCGAGGGGATCGGCTTCGCCGTGCCCAGCAACGTGGCGCGCTCCAGCTTCGACCAGATCATGAAGGACGGCCACGTCCACCGCGGCCAGATCGGGATCGTGGCGCAGACCATCACTCCGTCGCTCGCCAAGGGATTGTCCCTGCCGCAGGATTTCGGCGTCATCGCCGCCGACGTCACGCCCGATGGTCCGGCAGCCAAGGCCGGCATGAAGCCCGGCGACATCCTCGTCACCTTGGGTGGCAAGGAAATGGACAGCGCCAGGGAACTGAACACTCTCCTCTACCAGGAGCCTCTTTCGGCCGTTGTCGACGTGACCGTGAAACGCGACAGCAAGATGCTGAGCTTCAGCATCCCCGTGATCGATCGCGAAGACGATCCGCAGCGCTTCGCCGACATGGTGAATCCGGAAAAGAACCTGATCCGCCGCCTTGGGATTCTGGCGATTGAGATCACCGAAGAGCTCTTCGACATGCTGCCCGAGCTGCGCCACGAATACGGCATCGTGGTGGCGGCGCGTGCGAGCGACTCGCCGGGGTCGGTGCTAGAGCCCGGCGATGTGATCTACGAATTGAACAAGACTCCGGTGGTTTCCATAGCCGCTATGCGATCCGTGCTCGATCAGATGAAACCGGGCGCGCCCGCGGTGCTTCAAATTCAAAGAGGGTCGAAACTGCGTTATGTCGTCATTGATTTGGAGTAAGGGATGAAGTGGGCGGTCGGGCTGGTCGCGATGGCGGCCTTGTTTGCACCACACCTGTTTGCACAACAGCGGAAAAAGCCCGAGCCTCCTGCGGCGGTGTTTCCCCTGGAAGCCCTGCGCGTCGAGGGCAACAAGAAGCTGACGGTCGAGCAGATTCTCAACGTCGCGGCGCTGAAAGTCGGCGAGCCGGTCATCCGCACGGATTTCGATCAGGCTCGCAACCGTCTGCTGGCAACTGGGGCCTTCCAAGGCGTCGCCTATGAGTTCAAGCCCAGCGCCGATGCCAAGGGTGTGGACGGCCTGCTGCGCGTCATCGAAGTCGACTACTGGTTTCCATACCGGTTTGAGGATCTACCCGCGTCCGACCAGACCCTGCGCGAGGTGTTACGCAAACAGGAGTTAATTCTGGGCGACCGCATCCCGGCGACGAAGGAAGTCATCACCCGATACGCCGCCGCCATTCGAGAGTTTCTGGGTGGCAAAGTCGAAGTGACCGGCAAGCTGATTTCGGACGTGCCGGACCATCCGGAAATCGTGTTCCGCCCGCCCGGTGCGCGGGCCAACATCGCCGAGGTGCATTTTCTGGGGAACGACGTTCTGCCCACGTCCGCGCTGGTAAACTCGCTGGCGCCGGTGGCGGTCGGTGTCCCGTATAGCGACGCAACGATTCATGAGCTGCTCGACGCGAGCATCCGCATGCTGTACGAAACACGCGGCCGAGTCGGCGTGACGTTCCCGAAAATCACGGTGGAGAAAGCCGCGAAAATTGACGGCGTTTCGGTGACCGTCACGGTGAATGAGGGCGAATCATACAACCTTGGAACGGTCAAGGTGGTCGGCGTGCCGGCGTCCGAAGCGGAGGGCCTAAAATCCATCGGCAAGTGGCGCAAAGGCGACATCGCCAACCTCGACGAAGTGCGCTCCGGCGCGAACCGTATTGTCGACAGGCTGAAGGCCAACGGCTATCTGCTGGTGACCGCGAAAACCGACCGCACGATTCACGAAGAAAACCACACCGTGGACGCGTTGATCACGGTAAACGCGGGTCCGCAGTATCATTTCGGCAGGCTGACCATCCAAGGGCTCGATCTGCTCACGGAGCCGCAGATCCGCAAGGCGTGGAGCCTGAATCCAGGCTCGCCGTTCCACCCCGATTATCCCGACCAGTTCTTGAAACAGCTCCGCGACGACGGCGTGTTTGAGAACCTGGGCGAAACGCGGGCGGAAAAACACATCGACGAAAGAACGAAAACGGTCGACGTGACGCTCTTCTTCGGCGCGGCGAAGCCAAAGGCGAAGACAGGCGTCCAAGTGCCCCAGGGCCGCGGCGGTTGGCGGCAGTAGCCTCTAATTCGCCGCGCCGTGGATGAAGCCCGCGATGTTGCCGCGCAGCTGGTCCAGATCCGCTTCGTGCAGATACATCATGTGCCCGGCGTTGTAATACTTCATCTGGATATTGCCTCGCAGCTTGTCCGGCAGCGGCAGATGATCCATGGTGTACTCGGCTCCAAAAAACGGCGTGGCGAAGTCGTACAGCCCGTTCTCGACCTCCACCTTTAAATGTGGATTGCTCACCATGGCCTGCGTCAGATCGCCCTCCACGTTCGGGGCGACGGGGAAGAACGACAGAGGAACCTTGCGCTTCCAGTTCCAGCCGCCGCCCGCCTGCTCGTTCAGGAGCTTGTAGTCCATATCCTGGCCGAACTTCAAATCCTCGCGGATGTAGCGGTTGAAGGAGGCAACGAAGGCTCCGAACACGGCCGTGGACATAGGATCGTACTGGGCGTTTTCGCCCAAGCGGTCGAAGGCGTAGCCGGAAAAGCGCGCGTCGAGCCGTCCGGTCACCATGCCGCTCGACCGCTGGAGCTCGGCCATGAATTGGAACGCATTCACGCGCAGGTTGGCCTTCGTCAGATAATCCTCGCTCAGGCCGGTGAAGCGCACGAGCTCCTTCAGCACCCGCGCCTTCTCTTGCGCGTCGAGCTTCGAGCCCTTCTGCAAGGCCTGCGCGTACTCGCCCGCCGCGAACTGCCGCGCGTCTTTCAAGAATGCGGTCAGATCGGCCGGCGGGTTCTTCAGCGCCTTGTGATACCACGCCGCCGCGGCGTAGCTGGGCAGGTAAAGGATGTAGGGTAGGTCGTCGCCCGGCCCGAAGGCAAGCGTGCGCAGATCGAGGACGGTGGAGATCATCACCACGCCGTTGAAATCCATGCCCTGCGACTGCAGGCGGTTCACCAGCGCGGCGTTGCGGAATGTACCGTAGCTTTCGCCGATCAGGAACTTCGGCGAATTCCATCGATTATTGCGCGTCACGTAGCTCGTAACGAACTGTGCCAGCGAATTGACGTCCTCGTCGATGCCCCAGAACTGCTTGTCCTCGGCCTTCCCCACCGCTTTACTGAAACCCGTGCCCACCGGATCGATGAACACTTCGTCGGTGACGCTGAGCAGGCATCCGGCGGTGTTGTCCACCAGCTTGTACGGCGAGGGAGGCGTGGGACCGGCATCGAGCGTGATCACCCGCTTCGGCCCAAACGCGCCCATGTGCTGCGGCGCGGAGGAGCCGCCGGGTCCGCCGTTGTAGATAAAGGTCACCGGCCGCGTGCCCGCATCGCCGGATCGCGTGTACGCCGTGTAGAACACGCTGGCCGTCGGCTCGCCTTTCTCGTCCTTCAGCAGAATGGTTCCCGCGGTCGCCGTGTAGGCGATCGTCTGGCCGCCGATCTGAATCGTATGTTCGGTAACAGAGGATTTCTCGGTGGGTTTCGCTGCGTCAGCTTTAGGTTCGGTTTTCGGAGCCTCCTGGGCGAGGAGTCCGTTAGTAAAGACGATGGCGCAGAGCGCCGCCAAGCCGGAGGTTCTCATCACTTCAGTCTATCGCGAGCTCAAGCGCCGGTCCACGTTCAACTGAGCTGAATCCCCCGGCTGACGGCGGGGGTGATAACCCCGCACGTCAGGGCGGGGATCGGTCAGCGACTTAGCCCTGGCAGTCGATGTGACGGGCCTCCGGCTCCCTCAGCGCGCGCAAGAACACCGCTTCGATGGCCGCCAGGCGGCCACTCTCCTGGCGAATCTTTTGCTTGATGAGCCGCAGCGCGCGCGTGGCTTCCTCACCGGCGGCCAGCGACTCGCGGAGAGCCGTTAGTAATTCCTCGGATGGCGGCAGACCGCCCAGCGAGGCGATGGCCGCATCACGCTCCCGCCGGGCAAGTTCCAACGCCTCCAGATCCCGAGCCTCGGCTGCGGCGCGAATCAGCAGTGTCGATTCTCCGAGCCTCATGCGACGATCTGATTCTTTCCGTACAGCACCAGCGAAAGACCCTGGATGCTGGCCGTCAATTCGGCCTGCTGCGACTCGTACTCGGATTCCAGCGTGTCGGCTTTTTCGATCTGCGAGGCCATGGTCTGTTGAAACGCGTTGATCTTGTTGACGGTGGTCGAGATCTGGCTTTGCAGGTGCTGATCCTGCGTCGTGGCGCCTTTGATTTCGGTCTGGATCAGGCCTGTGATCGGGTCGCTGAACTGCGCGAATGTCTGCGAAAACGTCCCCAGGCCGGTGCTGGTGGACCCAATGAACTTCAATGCGTCGCCCAGCTGGCTGGCTCCCATGCTCGACACCGCCGATGGATCGAACGTGGCCGATCCGTCGGTTCCGTTGAACGTGACGCCCAGGTCGGCCAGGCTCTGGACGCTTCCGGTCGTGCTCGAAAAATGCGACGTGATCCGCTGCATCGCCTGCTGCAGTTGGTTGATGATCGAATGGCCAACCAGTGCGCCGCCGCCCGCGCCTGTCTGTCCGTGAACCGCCGTCACCAGCGCGTTGTAGTTGGTGACGAACGTCTGCAGGTCGTTCGAGAGCTTGGAGGAATCGCTGGCCAGCGTCATGGTCACGGGAATATTGGTTGTCCCGGCGATGTTGAACGTCAATCCCGGAATCACGCTGTTGACGGTATTGCTGGCCTGGCTGATGGTGATTCCATTCAACTGGAACACGGCGTTGGAGCCCTGATTGCTGCTCGTGATGATGTTCTTGTTCGCTCCCGCCGGATCGTCGTTTAACTGGACCGTGGTCGCCCCCGTGGAATTTGCCGAAAGCGATAGATAGTTCCCGCCGGCCGTCGTCAGGATCGAGGCCGTGACGCCGGCGTTCAGCCCGTTGATCTGGCTGACCAGCGTGCTCAGGTTGTTGTTGGCCAGGGTGAAGTTGTATGTCTGCGCGCCGACCAAGAGTTGCATGTTCCCGGTGGAGGAAACCGGTGTCGAGGCCGAATCCACATAGCTGATCAACGACGTTTCCGAGGCCGCCTTTGCCGTCGACGTGATCGAGTTAATCGTGTACGTGGCCGGCTGGCTGGCGCCGGTAGCGGTCACCGTCACCGCTGACGTGTTGGAACTGGTCGCGCCGATCGCCCCGCTCGATCCGTCGTTAGCCAGCGCCGTCAGGCTGCTGGTCACCGCCGCCACCGCGTTTTGCAGCGATCCCAGCGCAGTCTCTTGCGCCAGAACCTGCGTGTCCGCCTGCTGCAGTTCGGTCAATGGCACTTCGGCCGTCTGCACCGCCTTGTTCAGAATCTGCTGGAAACTGGTGGCGTATTGCCCCGTCAGATTCATGGAGATGGGTGTGATGGTGGAACTGCTCACAACACGCTCATCGGCAGCGCGACGGCGAAGATTGAGGAAGAATTTTCCGCGCCCGTAGGCTACAGTGGACTACGAAACTTTCCTCAGCTTGGTCACCCGCCCGACTTCGACCCATTCCACCACGAAAATATTTCCCGTGTGATCGAAACAGGCTCCGTGCGGAGCCACGAACTTGCCGGCTTTGAACGCGTCCCGGCTCATCGTACGCGTCTTTTTCCAATCGCTCGCCGAATCGTCGCCCAGATGCTCGATCACCTGGTTGTCCTTGCCCAGCAGCGTCACCCGCGCGCCCAGATCGGGGATCACGAACACGCCCTTCCGCTCGCTGAAATGGCAGGGAAGGTTCGTCCCGCCGACGAAGCTCACATGCTTGCCGTCCAGGGTGAAATACTGAAGCCGCGCGTTGCCGCGGTCGGCCACCAGCAGCATCGGCTCCTTGCCGCGCAGATCCACCGTGATGCCGTGCGGACAATCGAGCTGGCCCGGATCTTTCCCTTTGCCGCCGAAGGTGCGGAGATATTCGCCCTTCGAGTTGTATTGATTGATGTAGCTGGAGCCGTATCCGTCGCCGACATAGATATCGCCGTTCGGCGCGATGGCCAGGTTCGTCGGGCTGTACTTGATCGGCGCGGCGCCGTATTCCTTAGATTCCTTCGGGTAACGCAGCGTGAAGACTTCCTCGCCTGAAAGCGTGGTTTTCACCACGATGGCCCGCTTGGTATCGCATAAGTAGAGGAACTCCTGCTTGCCTTCTTTGTGAATATGCAGTCCGTGCGCGCCGCCCTCGAACTCCGCGCCCCAGCTCTTCACGAATTTTCCCTTGGCGTCGAACACCACCATCGTGTCGTGCTTTTCGCTGGTCTTGTTCACCGTATGATGCACGTAGATATGGCCTTGCGAATCCTCGCAGACGCCGTGCGTATTGCCGTACTTAAGGCCAGGCGGCAGCTCGCCCCAATCCGAGATCATTTCGTACTGAAACTCGCCTGAGCCGACCATCGGATTCTTCGAGCCGCTCTTCGACGCCGCGATGATTGCAGGTGCTGCGGCTGCGGTAGCAACAAACCTTCTGCGTGTGATCATTTCTGCTCCTCTTCTTTCTTCACCAGCACGGCGATCAGCTCCGGATCGGAGTCTTCCAAAACCTTCTTCGGAATATAACAATATCCTTTGTCACCCCAGTCAGTGCCCCAGGAGTTCTTGATGATGTAGAAGTTGCCCGTATAGCCCACCATCAGCATGGCGTGGCGTCCGTGGCGTCCGCTGGGAGCTTCCGCGGCGTTGAACATGCCGTCGCGGCCGACGTCGGAAAACGCTTCCCCCGTGTTCATGGAAATATGCACCGGACAGCCCGCGCTCAGGACTTTTTTCGCATCGTCGAGAGAGATCGGCAGAGGCGCCGCCGGCAGAACGTGTTTGGTTGCGTCCGCTGCGAGCACGCGCTCGGACGTCACCGGAACTTCGCTGTTGTCCGGCCACAGTTCCTGACGGCACGTACCCTGCTCCGTGAGCAGACGCCCGGGATCAGGGCCGCCCGTGGTGCCGTCGCCGCCTGAATAGGCGTATTGATAATCCTTGGCGTCGCCCTGCATTCGCTGGAATTCAAGCATGGTGAAGCTCGGCGAAAGGCGAGGCGCGTTGCCCGTCTTGATGTTGGTCACCAGTTCGGTGGCGTGCGTCCAGGCGAAGGCCGAACATCGGGACGTTTGCCCCTGATCCCCCACCGGCGTGGCGAATTTCCTCAGATCTACGGCATCCTTCGGTTCAATCGCGGCGAACGCCGGGGGCAACGGCTGCGGCGGCGCGATTTCGCCTTTTTGCGGCACGCTGACGTCAATGTTGGAGAAATCGACGCCCGTGTACCGGGCCATCAGCAACTGCAAGGCCGCCGCTTCAATGAATCCGAAGGCGTGCAATCGGCCGTCGCGCTCATAGAGGTTGATCGTATCGGCACTGCCCGGCACCACCGAGTCCATCCCGCGTATGAAGCCGGGGTCCGCGAACTCCTGGTAGCCCTGTGCGGCGAGTTGCGTGGCTTGGGTATCGCCGAAAAACTCGTGATCCCCGAATAGATCCTTGGCGGACTCGGCGTAGTCCGATTCGCTCCAACTGCCGTCGTCGTCCTCGAAGTCCGCTTCGGTGGCGTTGGGGAAATCCTCGGCCGAAAGTGCCGTGTCTTCATCGAGATCGACTAGGTCGTCGGGATCGGAAAACGAATCGTTGATCTCGTCGTAGTAGGCGTCGTCATCCTGGTCGTTGTCGTCCCGATTGCCATCGCGCTGATCGTCACCGCCCTGATCGTCGCCGCCGTCACCCTGTTGATCATCCTGCTGATCGCCCTGATCGTCGTCCTGATCCTCGTCGCCCTGTTGATCGTCATCATCGTCGCCGTTGCCGCCGTCATCGTCGAAGCCGCCGCCGTCATCTCCGCCGCCGTCGAAAAAGCCGCCGCCGTCGTCGTCTTCAAGCCAATACCGCCGATTTTCGTCGAGAGGATCCTCGTAGGGCATCAGTAGAATGGTACTCCAACCATAGGTCCATGGGCCTTAGTCCTAATTACCGATAGACAGACCTGCTGCCATCGGATAGCTTCACATCAGGGACGCTTAGAAGCCGTTATGACAACAAAAAATCACCGGCGTCACCGCCGCATTCCGTACACGGGTCCGATTCGGTTTTCCTGGGAGGAACAGGGGACGCCGCGCTTTGGCGCCGGCCGTTGCATTGACCTCTCCGAGGATGGTCTGCGTATCGAAACCACGCAGTCGGTTCGCCCGGGCAGCCCGCTGCAGTTCTGCGCCGAACGCATCAATCTTTCGGGCTCGGCCACCGTCAAGCGGATGGAACGCTCCGGCGGCAAGTATTTGCTGGGCGTTCATCTCCCGCAGAGCGCACTGGCGAAGACGGTCGCCAGTCTCGAAGGCATCGATACCGTCACCCGTCCATAGAAAACTTGAATCGCACCCATTAAAAGGTTTAACCGGCTCGCCGGCGGAACTCCACCTATACTAAGGAAATTACCTTTTTGGAGTGCTGCTTTGAAACTGGCTCTGCGCTCGATTCCGTTTTTCCTCCTGCCCGTGCTCGCGTTGGCTCAGCCCGCCGATCTTGAGAAACGTCTCAGCGATCTGGATAAGGCGTCCAAAGCCGCGCAAAGCGCGGGCGACAACGCCTGGATGCTGGTCAGCGCCGCCTTGGTTCTGATGATGACCGGCCCCGGCCTGGCGCTGTTTTACGGCGGCCTGGTCCGGCGCAAGAACGTACTCGGCACCATGATGCAAAGCTTCGTGCTGATGGCTCTGGTGACCGTGATCTGGGCGATTGTCGGCTATAGTTTCGCGTTTGGCGAAGGTCCGACGCCGTTTTTGGGCGGGCTCAACTACGCGTTCCTGCACAACGTCGGCTCCGCTCCGAATGCCGATTATGCCGGCACGATTCCGCAGCAGACGTTCATGATTTATCAGCTGATGTTCGCCATCATCACCCCGGCGCTGATCTCCGGCGCTTTCGCCGAGCGCATGAAATTCACCGCGATGCTGCTGTTCATGACGCTGTGGATGTTCATCGTCTACCTCCCCATGGCCCACATGGTGTGGGGCAAGGGCGGATTTCTCAATGCAACTTTGGGCGGAAAGATCCCCTGTTTCGACTTCGCCGGAGGTACGGTGGTGCACATCACCTCCGGCGTTTCGGCGCTGGTCTGCGCGCTCTACATGGGCAAGCGCAAGGGCTATCCCAATGAGCCGATGCGTCCGCACAGCATGGTTTTATCCACCGTCGGCGCCTGCCTGCTCTGGGTGGGCTGGTTCGGATTCAACGCCGGATCGGCTCTGGCCGCATCTTCGCTGGCCACCAGCGCGTTTGTCGCGACTCACTTCGCGGCCGCGGCCGCGGCTCTTTCCTGGATGGTCGCCGAATGGGCGCACACTGGCAAGCCGAGCGTCCTCGGCGCGATCTCCGGATCGGTGGCGGGATTGGTCGCCATCACCCCTGCTTCCGGGTTCGTCAAGCCGATGCCGGCGCTGGTGATTGGCGCGGCGGCCGGCGTGTTCTGCTTCCTGATGGCCACCGCCGTGAAGAAGAGATTCGGCTACGACGATTCGCTCGATGCGTTCGGCGTCCACGGCGCGGGCGGGACGCTCGGCGCGCTGCTCACCGGCGTGTTCGCCACCAAGGAGATCAACGACGTCCTGAACGGCAAGGGTCTAGGATGGGTGGACGGCAACGCCGGACAGGTGGCGAATCAGGCGATCGGTTGCCTGGTTGCGGCCGGCCTGGCGGTCGTTGGAACGTTCCTGATTTTGAAGATCTGCGATCTGACGGTAGGCGTACGCGCCTCCGAGGATCAGGAGATCGAAGGACTCGACCTCAGCATGCATGGTGAGGAAGGATATAATTTCGAGGCGTAGTGCTCACATGAAGAAAATCGAAGCTGTTATCCAACCCCACAAGCTCGAGGACGTAAAGGAAGCCCTCAAGGCCATCGGCATCGACGGCATGACCGTCACCGAAGTGCGCGGCCATGGCCGCCAGAAAGGCCACAAGGAAATATACCGCGGCCAGGAATATCAAGTCGATCTGCTGCCGAAGATCAAGCTGGAGATGGTAATTCCATCGGCCCGCTGCGAAGAAGTAATCCAGACGCTGGTGTCCTCGGCCCGCACCGGGAAAATCGGCGATGGGAAGATTTTCGTGTACGACGTTGCCGAGGCCATCCGCATCCGCAACGACGAGCGCGGCGAATCGGCGTTATGAGCGATATCCGTAAGGTTTGCCATAACCTTACGCTTGCGGGAGCAAGGCAAGTTCGCGACTGCGCCTTGCAAAAAGCATCGGAGTTGCGCGCGTTTGTCTCCGTCGTGGTGGTGGATCGAGCCGGAGTTGTCTTGTTGGCGGAAACCGCCGACAATGCCCCGCCCGGATCCTGGGAGGCCTCTCTTATGAAGGCCAAAGGCGCGGCGAAGTACCGCATCGCCACACATGTGACCGCCGAATTCGTGAAGACGCTGCCGCCCGCACTGGCGCAGCACGCGCTTTCACTCCCCGGGGTTTGCGCGTTTCAGGGCGGAGTGCCGATCCGCCTGGAGGGCGAAGTTCTGGGCGGAGTCGGCGTCTCGGGTGGCTCCGGGGAGCAGGATGTCGCCATCGCGCTGGCTGCCGCGGAGAGCATCGAAAAGCAGTGAATCCTAACGAAGTTTCAGATGCGCTTCGTTCGCGCTCCTCACAGGTGGGGAAGGAGGTGCGCAGCGCTTTTTCGGCGACGCTCGAACGTAAGTTTCCCTCCGGTTTGGCGCTTCTCGCCGTGGGTGGATTCGGGCGGGCGGAGTTGTTCCCTCGCTCCGACGTCGATCTTCTGCTCCTCATCGACAACGAGGCCAAAACAGCGGAGATGCGCGAGAAGCTGGCGGTTTTTCTGCAAACCCTCTGGGATGCCGGCTTGCGTCCAAGCCATTCCGTCCATACGGTCGCCGAATGCGTCGTCGAGCAGGAGCAGAACGCGGAGCTGACCATCAGCCTGCTGGACCGCAGGATGCTCGCCGGCGACGCGTCGCTTTGTAATATACTCGACGAAAAATTCAAAGCGTTTCTAAAAAAGCGCGGCGAATCCGTCGCCCGGCAGCTGGCTGGATTGGCCAAGGCGCGCCGGGCGAAATATCAAAACACGATTTATCACCTTGAGCCCAACGTTAAGGATACGCCGGGCGGCTTGCGCGATCTGCAAGTGGTTCGCTGGCTGGCCATGCTGCATCCGCGCGACGTTCCAGCGGGCGTTCCGGCCGGATTCGACGGCGCGTTCCATTTCCTGAGCAGCATCCGGATTCGCCTTCACGAGATGGCCGGGCGCGACCAGAACATTTTAAATTTTGACGCCCAGGAGGCCTTGAGTCCTCGTCCCGCTTCGATGATGCGCGAATACTACCGCCATGCGCGCCTCATCGATCGCGCCGCCCGCTACGCAGTGGAACGTGCCGCGGAGCAGCCCGGTAGCCTGCTGGGGCGCTTTCACGATTGGCGGTCGCGTCTGTCGACCTCCGAGTTCAGCGTGGTCCGTGACCGCGTCCTGCTGCGCCAGGCGAACCAGCTGCCTCCGGATTTGAGCCTGTTCGTGTTTGCCGCGCGGCATCAGTTGAAGCTGGCGCCGGACACGGTGGATCGTCTCGAAGGGTTTCAACCATCCGCCGGGTGGCCGCAGTGGAAGCAACTGCTGGCTTTGCCGCATGCCTCCTGCGGACTGCGGGCGATGCAGGAGTGCGGCGCGCTCTCCGCCGCGCTGCCGGAGTGGCGCAACATTGAATGCCTCGTGGTGCGCGATTTTTATCATCGCTACACGGTGGATGAGCATACGTTAGTTGCCATCGATTCCCTTGAATCGATTCAAGACGGACGCTTCGCCGGCCTGTTTGAAGAGATTCAGGACAAGGACCTGGTGCGCTTCGCCATGCTGCTGCACGATATCGGCAAGGGGTCCGGGCATGAGCATGTGGCCGAATCGGTGCGCATCGCGCGGATCGTCCTGGATAGCCTGGAAGTTCCTGCGGCCGACCGCGCGACAGTGGAATTTCTGATCGACAAGCACCTGGCGCTTTCGAGCGTGATGACCTCGCGCGACCTGTCCGACGGCTCGACGGGCCAGTTGCTGGCCGCCCAGGTCGGGACCATTGAGCGGTTGAAGATGCTCACCATGCTTACCTACGCCGACATCAGCGCGGTGAATCCGCAGGCCATGACGCCGTGGCGGATGGAGCAGCTCTGGCAGACGTATCTACTGGCGAATGAGGCGCTGACCAGGGAACTCGGCACGGCCCGCATCCATGATGCTTCGGGCGTCGACCCGGAACGCGCCCACTTTCTAGAAGGCCTGCCGACGCGCTATCTACGCACGCATACGGCGGCTGAAATCGAAGCCCATTTCGCCTTGGCGCGCCGCCTGGCGTCGAGTCCGGTGGCCATCGAAATCGTCCCCGAGAAGGGATCGTACCGCCTGACACTGCTGACGCGGGACCGGCCGGCCTTGTTCGCGCCGGTGGCCGGAGCTATCTCCAGCTTCGGCCTGAACATCGTGAAAGCCGAGGCATTTTCCAACGCGCAAGGCGTGGTAGTGGATACGTTTGCGTTCTCCGATCCGCATCGCACGCTGGAGTTGAATCCTCCGGAAGTGGACCGGCTGCGCGGCATTGTGCGCAAGGTTGTGGAAGGCAAGCAGGACGCGGCGAAGCTGCTGGGCGCGCGCCCCAAACCCCTGGTACCGACACGCGCCCGGTTGAAGCCGCGCGTGGCGTTCGACAACGAAGCGTCGGGGACGTCCACGCTGATTGAGATTGTCGCCGAGGACCGGCCGGGGCTGCTCTACGATCTGGCGAACGCCATGACCAGGGAAGGCTGTAATATCGAAGTCGTGCTGATCGATACTGAGGCTCATAAGGCACTGGACGTGTTTTACGTCAGCAAGATCGCCCCTGAAGCCGAGGATCGGCTGAAAAGCGCTCTCATCGCCGCTTGTACCGGATCATGAGCTGGACCACCTGGTGGATCTTCGTCCTCACCGAAACGGTGCTCTGCCTAACGCCGGGCCCGGCCGTGCTGTTCGTATTGTCGAGCGCCTTGAAGGCAGGGGCGCGGAAAAGCGTCGCTTCAAACCTGGGGATTCTGGCGGCAAATACGGTATATTTCGCACTTTCGGCGACGGGCGTCGGCGCGCTGCTGGCGTCGTCGAAGGCGTTTCTGGCGGTGAAATGGATCGGCGCGGCGTACCTGATTTACTTGGGTCTACGGTCGATTTTCAGCCGTGAATTGACGCCTTCGAAGATCGGCGAAGTGAAATCGCGGCACTTATTTGTGGACGGATTCACGCTGCAGATGTCGAATCCCAAGGCGATTCTCTTTTTCACCGCTTTGCTGCCGCAGTTTTTGAATCCGCGCGTGGCGGTGATTCCGCAGGTGATGATTCTGGCGGCGACATCGGTGGCGATTGAGTTTACGATTCTGCTCGGCTATGGCATCGCCGCGGGCCGCGCGTCGGAGATCGCCCTCCAGCCGCGATATGCTAAGTGGACGAACCGCGTCGCCGGGGGCTTGTTGATCGGAGCCGGCGCGGGGCTCGCCACGCGTTGATGGACCTGCTGAAATTACTCGAAAAGCATTGGGGTTACACGCAGTTCCGTCCCAAGCAGGAAAGTGTCGTCCGCAGTATTCTGGAGGGCCGGGATGTGGCCGCCATCATGCCCACCGGAGGCGGCAAATCGCTGTGCTATCAACTGCCTGCCGCGGCCATGGATCGCGTGTCGGTGGTGGTGAGCCCGTTGATCGCCTTGATGCAGGATCAGGCAGCGCATCTGGAAACAGCGGGCATTCCGGCGGCGGTGCTGAACAGTTCTATCGCGTACGAGGAGCAGCGCGCGATCATGCGTCGCGCCGAGCGTGGCGAACTGCGGCTCCTCTACGTTTCTCCCGAAAGATTGGTGCGCGACGACGTGCTCGCCTGGCTGATGAAGATTCCGCTTGGGTTTTTCGCCATCGACGAGGCGCATTGCATTTCCGAATGGGGTCACGAATTCCGTCCGGAGTATCGCAAATTGAGGGCCTTGCGCGAGTGGTTCCCGAAGATTCCCATTGCCGCGTTCACCGCCAGCGCGACGCGTGCGGTCCGGCACGATATCGTGGCGCAATTGAAGCTGCGCGATCCGGCGAAGATCACCATGAGTTTTCACCGGCCCAATCTGCGCTACATCGTCCACGAATGCGCGGCCAGGGAGCAGGACCGGCGCCTGGAAGCCGCGCTGCGGCATTACACCGAAGGCAACCTCATCGTCTACGCGCCAACGATCAGCGCGGTGGAGGAGACCGCAGCGCTGCTGCGGAGTAAGGGTTTTCCGGCGGTGGCGTATCACGGGCAGATGGATACGGCCAAGCGCAGCAGGAATCAGGAAATCTGGATGACGGGCGAGAAACGGGTACTTGTGGGGACGCTGGCCTTCGGGCTCGGGATCAATAAGCCGGATGTGCGCGCGGTGATTCATTTGGCTCTGCCGAAATCGGTGGAGCAGTATTACCAGGAGGCGGGCCGCGCGGGCCGCGACGGATTGCCCGCGGATTGCATCCTGCTGTGGCAGAAGCGCGACGCGGGCCTGCTGGTGCATTTCATCCAACAACTGCAGGACGAAGACGAAAAGCAGAGGGCCTGGAAGCGGTATCACGCGATGCGCAAGTTCGTCGAGGGCGAGGAGTGCCGGCATCGCCAGATCTGCCTGCATTTCGGCGAAACACCGTCGTGGGCCTCCTGCGGCGCCTGCGATGTGTGCGGGGCCACGCCGGATTGGCTACGGAAGCCCGCGAAGGCGGCGGCGGGATCGAAGTTGGCAGCGGCCGAGGTTCGCAAGAAGGCCGCGCCAAAGTGCGCATCAGAGAACGACCTGCGCGGCCGGTTGAAAAAGTGGCGCACGGAGAAGGCCAAAGAACTGTCGGTGCCCGCGTTCGTGATTCTGCACGATGCCACCATCGAGGCGATTGCGGAGCGGGCTCCTGCCACGGTGGAGGAGTTGATGGAGGTGAAGGGGATCGGGAAGGCGAAGGCGGAGAAGTTTGGGGAGGCGATTCTGAGGGTCGTCAGCGGATGAGGCGAATGTTGAGGGCTATCCGCTATGATGGTGACGGTGTTTGCGTGCTGTCACGGTTACCGCCGATGAATGGGAAACACGAGGGCTCCCCCGGTTTCCCTCATAAACGGCCCTTTTCCCCTATGATTTCCTGAGGGTAAGCCAGGATAGGTAAAGTGATGCGCCTGCGAGAAGCGACCCTAAAATTGTCAGTATTAATATGCGCCGCGTTAGCCTGTTTGTGGTTTCGATCAACCTCGCGCTCGCTAAGTCGAACTGCTTGACGGCAGCTACGGTCTCAATCGCCGCTCTGAACTATGCGCGGTCGCGCCAATCCGCTCCCAGATTACCCATTGAGACTGTATGCTTGCGAAGCTCCTTGATTTGCTCTTCGCTGTAGGCGTCGGGATGCATAATGAGCTTTCTTAACTCGGTGTCGTGGTCGTGGTTCACGCTTATCATTGTTGCGCTTTCCCAAGCGTTTCGAGAGAAGGTCCGTTTCGCCAGTTCCCCGCCGAGTCGTGCTACCCTGCTGCGAATGAACAAGAAAAAAACCGAGGGCCAACTGACAAAAGCGCAGATGGAGGGAACACCACGCCCGAAGAGGCCCAAGTTGCCTCGCGGAAGTGCGCCAGAGGGGTTATCTAAACGCGGCGGCAAATCAATGAAGAAGCCGTAGGGGGGGATAGCTGAGGAAAACCGGGAAAACCGGGACGGCCCGCGTGTTTCCCTGGCGAGGCGATCCTGCGGTCATTCGGGCGTGAGATCCCCTCGTTCACACCCGGGGTTCGGTTCGGAAGTGATTGCGGAGCATGGGATTGGGTGTTTCACTCGGCTGGTCATGCTAAGCCGCGGATCATGCTCAAGGCGTGAATGCGGCTATTCTGTTTATTACTCTTTTGGCGCAGTCGAGCACGGAGACCTGGGTGAATACGCCTCGTCCGCTGCGGCTCACGCATCTGGATCAGTGCGTCGATATCGCCAACGCGGCGGTGTACAAGAACGGCGCGGCGCAGTTGATTCGCGAAACCATCGGCATTGAGCCTCGCGACCAGTATTTCGTGATCCACGTCGCGCGGTGGAGCGACGGCGGGGAGATCTTCCAGCAGAACTGGTATGTCTATCACGCGGGCACGTGGAGCGACGCGCAATACCTGAGCACGAAGCGGATCTATGGCCGCAAACAGGTGTGGTTCTTGTACCTTCAGCTGAATACGCGATCCGGCGCGGACACAGCGTATACCATTCAGACGGCCAAGAAGGCGCCCGCGTATGGCGCCGATGCGCAGACGGCGGCGGACCTGTTCGGCGTCACTCTGCCGGCGGTGGGCGAGGCGAGGAACGTGTGGAACGCGGAGCTGGTCTCCATTCCTTACCTGCAGTCGAACGTGACGATCACGCCGAAGTTTCCGGGAGGTTCGGCCGCGACGTTCGATAACGAAGGGCTGTCGAGGATCGACTTCAGCGCGGCGGTTCCGGTGACCAAGCTGAGCGCGCAGGGCGTGTTCGCGGTGGCCGACCTGTATTCTCGCCCCGTGGACATCAAGAGCGCGATGGGATTCGGAAGCTGGCCCCATCTGCTGGCAGGACCGAGAATCGGCAATCAGCCGCTAAAGAGCATCTTGGCCGGCATCGGCTGGGGTCCGATGTACGGAGGCGTGGTGATCAGCGGGGGCGCGCACGCGTATTCGTTCGGGTTTAACATCTCCGTGGGAGCGGTGGCAGGCGGCAGCCGGTGAGGTGCGTTCGAATTGCCGCCATGTCCTTTCGACGACGGCGGTGTTTCTGGCTGAGGCATTGAAGCCGAAGGAGACGGGGAAGCACACGTCAAACCAGGGAAATGTCGGCTACGGAGTCTTTTGTGAACGCAGCGGTGGCATTTATCGATAAGTGGAAGAAGTTGAAGCCGGTTGCGCCGATTTCGGATCGGCGGGCGAAGTAGCTTCCGAGTGCCTGCCAGTACTATGCGGCGCCTCTCCTGGTACGTTCCGGGTACTAGAAATTGTACTTTCGGCGGATATCACGGGCACATTCCATGAGCGAGACTAATTCTGCCATGAGAGCGATTCTGATTTGCCCGGATAATGAACTTCGACAAGACTTTGAGAAGCTGGTTGGCAGCAACTCGCCGCTCCGCCTGAAGAAATCCCTGGATCACTATCCAGCGCCGGATATGCTGCGCCAATTGGTCAAGGTGTGGGCTCCGGAGGTGCTGTTTGTCAGTATGGAGGACGCGGAGGCGGCTGAACAGATCTCCAAACAGATGGATTCGGAGTTCGCTACTCTCCAGAAGGTCGGCCTGAGCCGGGACGAGGGACGCGAAACGTTCCGGTTGGCCATGCAGTTGCGGATGGCGGAGCTGATGGCTCCTCCGTTCGAGCCGGATTCCTTCGTGGCAATGTTGAAACGGCTTTACGAGCACCTTGCGGTTCATCCGCCGAGCTTCGGAGCCCTGGGCAAGGTGTACGCGTTCGTGCCCGCCAAGGGCGGCGTGGGCTGCTCAACGATCGCGGCGAATGCAGCCCGGGCGTTCGCGCAAGCGCCTGGCGCGAAAGTGATGATGGCCGACTTCGACCTCTCCTCCGGGTTGGCCGGGTTCATGTTCAACGCGGAGCACGAATTCTCGGTCAACGACGCGGCGGAGCGGAATAAGGACCTGGACGAAGAGTCCTGGCAGAGGGTGATCAAGAGGGCCGGTAACATCGACCTGTTGCTGTCCGGCGCGCCGGTGATCGGCGAAGGGATTTCGGCGAGCCATATTCCTCCGGTGCTCGATTATGCACGGAAGGCCTATACAGTGGTGGCCGCGGACGTTTCCGACACGCTCGACGACCGCTGCCTGGCGGTGCTGCGTGAGGCAAACTATGTGTTCCTGGTAACGACGCCGGATCTGGCTTCTCTTCGCCTGGCGAGATTAAAGGCGATGGCCCTTCGCCGGCTGGATTGGGAAGATAAGGCGAGGCTGCTGTTAAACCGGTCAACGAAGCGGATGGAGCTAACCCTGGACGAGATCGAGGCTACGGTGGGGCTCCCGGTGTTCGCCACGTTCCCGTGCGAGTACGCCGATGTATCGCGGGCGACGCGCAAGGCGGAAGCATCTGCGAAGCTGGCGCCGAGCATCCACCATTTCATCGAGAAACTGGGCGCCCCGAAGGCGGAAGAGAAAAAAGCCCGTTTCATCGAGCGGTTCGCCGTGGTTCCGGCGCGGTACGGTTACCGGTAACTACTTCTTTGCGAGCATGGGGCGGAGGGCGAGGTTCACCAACACCATCGCGATGGAGAACGCTGGCAGCAGCAGGAGCGCGGTACCGAGATGCGCGTTGTCCTTGCCGGCGATTCCGCCGATGATCGGCGAACTGACCACCAAACCGAGCCATCCACAGGTGATCACGATTCCCATGGCCGTCGCGGTACCGCGCGGGAAGGCGTCAGCGACCATGGCGAGCGTGGTGGGGAAGACAGGCGCCATGGCCAACCCCGCGCAGAAGACGGCGATCCAGGCTACGGTGGAGTCGCTCGACTGAAGCATCAGATAGGTGGTGGCGGCCATCAGGATCGCGGCGGCCAGCGTCACCGTCACCGAGGAAACCCTAATTAGAATTCGCGAGACAACCACGCGCCCCAGCAGCAGGCCGAGCGCGAAGCCCAGCGAGAGAATATTCAGGGCCTTCGCCTTGTCGATATTGCGGCTGATGAGATAGCTGGCGAGCCAATTCCACACGCCGACCTCGCAGGCGACATAGAGGAACAAAAAGAGCGCGAGCAGGTACAGCACAGGCCGGCCGACGATGTCTCCGACTTCGGACATTTTGAAGCCGCGCTCCCCGGTGGGGGGAGGGATCTTGGCAACGATGTTGGCGAGCAACGCTACCACGCCCAGGCCCGCGCCGAGATAGCAGAGCTTGGCGGAATCGCCATTCAACAGGTTGGCCGCGAGGAAGGGCGTCAGCAATCCTCCGAGTCCGAAAAAGAGATTCAGGAAGTTCAGCGTAGAAGCGCGGCGCGTTTCATCGACATCGCTCGCCAGCGCGTTGGCCCCGGTCACAATGATGCCTCCGCCGAGGCCAAGGACGAAATAAATCGCCATCAGCGAGCCGTAGCCTGTTGCGCTGGGAAGCGCCGCGAGGGAGAGCGTAATCAGGGTAAGGCCGCCAATGAGAGCTGTTTTCTTGCCGCGCGTATCGATGAGCGGGCCGACCGCCAAGGAGGCGACGACGAGCCCGAGGGCCTGGGCCAGAGCAATGTTGCCATCTTGTTCTCCGGACAGATGGAACGACGCGGTGAAGCTCGGCATGACGGTTCCGAGCATGGCGGCAATGACGCCGTAAACGAGGATCGAAAGGATCGCGGCGAGAATTAGCATTAGTGGATGATCTTAGCAGATCAATGATGGAGAAGGCCGGATGGTCCCCAGTCGGCAGGCGTGGTGACGCGGGCGGCGGGTTTTATCTCTTTTATGTGAAAATGTGTGCCGGCGTTGTCGACTTCGACGAGTGTGTGAGCGAAGAACCAGCCGTCTTCGTACTTTTCAGTGCCGCGCAGATGGCCTCCAGCGCTGGGCATGGAGAAATATTCGACGCCTTCGAAACTGGCGTGGATCATCAGGTGGACGTGGCCGGAGATCACGTACTGCACGCCGTACTTCTTCGCGAGTAGATGCACCGGGTCCTGGGGATTTCTGAGGAGGATTCGGACGAGCCACGACGGGCGATGGGAAACGATGAATTTCAGCGGCTGCGATTTGTGCGCTTCGAGGTCTGCTTCGAGAAAGGCGAGTTCGGCGGCTGAGAACTCCTCGTCCCGGCTGTTGTCGAGGATGGTGAAATGCACCTGTTCGCGATCGAAGCTGTAATGCGGCTGGCGGCCGGCATATTTGGCAAACAGGCGTTCTGAAAGCTCCGACCAGATATCGTGATTGCCGGGCGTCAGGTAAAAGGGGATGGCGCTATAGGGGGCGAGGATCCGCTTCACGCTCCGCCATTCGCGATCGGCCGAGGCGTCGTCTCCGCCCTGGATCGTGTCGCCGGCGTTGATGACGAAAGCAGGATGGTCGGCGGCAGTTTCTTTCCAGACTTCCTCATAGACGCCGGACCTGGTATCGCCGGTGCGGTCGCCAAGGATGACAAAGCGGAAGTCGGCGAGCAACAGGAAGGCGAGCAGGGAAATCATTTGAATCGTTTGCGGTACTGAAAGTAGATGCCGAACAGGCCATTCTCCTGGCGGACGGCGATGGCGGACCAGTGGGGGCTGAAGGCCCATTCGAACTGCACCGCCTGCTCCTGCGTTCGGTTAAGATTCGTGATGTAGGTGAGCGTAATCTCCTTCGACACTTGCTGCTCGACCGTGAGGCGGGCCTGCGGGAGGGTGTCGACGCCGGTGACGGTCGGGTCGATCTTCACGCGGCTGGCGCCGAAGAAGCGCTGGAGCCGGCTGGAAAGTTGCGCGGAGACCGCTTCGCTGAGGAGTCCTCCGCCCGCTTCGAGCGCGGTAGAGGAACCGGTGGCAATCTGTCCGGCGGCGGTGCTCCCGAGCGCATTCGGGTCGCGGCCGACGGCGAGCAGGGCAATGATCTCGCGGGTCTGCAGCGGAGGGTCCGAACTATAGTTCACGTTGAGCTTCTGAAGGGTCCCGGAGAAGCTGATGTCGACGACGATGCCGCGGGCGCGGGTTCCCAGGTCCATGTCGAAAGTGGGTTCGATTTTGATGGGGTTAAGGAAGCGAATGTCGCCGCGGTCGACCGTGTAGCGGTTGCCGAAGATTTGAATTTCGCCCTGATTGATGGAAATGGAGCCGAGCAGGACGGGCCGGAGGGGTGTGCCCCGCAAGTGGAGGTCGATTTCGGCTTCGACGTTCCGGGTGAGGGAGGTCTGGAATTCGAAATTTGGTCCGCTTTCGATGCGCACGTCGAACTGCATGCCCCGCAGATACTCGTTGGGCGTGGCGGGCGCCGGGACGGGCTTGGCGGCGAGGGCCAGGAATCCGCCGAGGTCGGAGTGAGGGTTAAAGGCGGCGCGTATAAGGGTGATGGAACCGGATAGCGTGCTGGCGTCAGACGTGCCGTTGAGGGCGAGCTTTGCGCTGAACGTGTTGCTGACATCTTCGGGGTAACGCACGCGGACCTGCTGTGCCTCGGCTTGCAGGCGGTAGGTAAGGACGTCGCGCAGTTCGACGAATCCGGCGAAGAAGACCTTCCCCCCTCCCGTCTCCGCGGTGAGCGTCTCGATGGTGGCGCGATTTCGGTCGAACGTCACGCTGCCGTTGGCGTTGTCGATGCCGTTGGGCAGATCGCTGAGGTAGAGCGACGCGCTTTTCAATTCCATGCGGCCATTCACCTGCGGATCGCGGATGGAACCTTTCACGCTTGCCTGAACGGTGGCGCTGCCTCGGGCGAGCAGGTCTGGGTTGTAGAGCTGCAGGATGGCCAGATTGACGGAGCCGCGGACGGCAAGATCGGCGGGAGCCTGCGGATCGAAAGGGATGCCTCCAGCGGCCTCCAGGCTGGTACCGCGAGCGGAAAATTGGGCGGACTGGAGGCGCGCCTCTTTGGAGGTGAGAATGACGGAGACCGGTCGAACGTTGTGGAGCACGACATCCTCAGGCTGGACACCGAGTTTCAAGGCTTGGGACTTGCGGGCGTTGATCTGCGCCTGGTCAAGCGTAATCTCGGCCCGAAACTCCTCGGGTTTTCGCAGGGATACGGCGACCGTGGCATGGCTGTCGATGAAGCCTTCGAAGGGAAGGACTTCGTTCTTCTGCTCATTGGTGCCGCCGATCCGGTAAATGCGGTGCGCGGTGGCGATATCTACGCGCTGGGCGTGGATGGTGAGGGAGCCGGGATCGTCGCCCTCCAGCTTCCAGGCTCCGGTGGCGTCGAATTTCGCGCCGCGCACAGTGGCGTTGGCGCGCACGGAAAGGTCCGAACCCTGGGTGTGTGCGGTGAGGGAGAGGTCGCCCACGCCGTCGCCGTCGAGAGTAATGTCGCGCGCGGTGGCGTCGCCGGATAGAGTGCGCAGGGCGAATGCGCCGCCGGCGACGCGGCCGGTTCCGGAGAATTTCGCGGTGACGGTGCCGTCGGCGTGCATAGGTAGTTTCGACAGCGCGTGAATGCGCGCGCCGGGAAGATTCTCGGCGGTCACCGAAAAGCGGGTATCGCCGCTCGATTGGGAATAGGCGCCGTCAAATCGGATGCGGGCCGGGCCGGTCTGCGCGTTACCCGAGGAGACAGCAATGTTGTGATCTGCGTAATGAAGCGTTGCGCTGGCGCGGTCGACCTGTTCATCAAAAACAGCCAGCTTTTCCACTTGGGCCGCAATATCGGCGACGGGGTTTTGCATCGTGCCTGCTATGTGCGCACTGGCCGAGCCATTGCCGGTGACATCGAAACTCTGGCCAGTCTCCTTCATAAGTTCAGCGAGTTGCACGTCGTGCAGATTGAGGGTCGCGTCGAGCGAAGCATCGTCGAAGGAGCCATTATTGCCGGCGATGGTGGCCTGCCCGTCGATCGATGTCTTGCCGCGTGTCAGCGTAAAGGCCGAAAGATGAATATCGCGGCGCGACGCATCGAGACTTGCGGCGAGACTATCGAATGCGTGCGGAACCGTCTTGACCGTCGCGACGGCGTTCGTAATCGTGGCCTTGCCCACGACGCGCGGGTCGTCGAGGGCGCCGCTTACAGAACCGATGAACACGGCGCGGCCGTTGTTCAGCTTTAGAGGAAGTTCTCTGGGCGCGTTTGGATCGTAGAGGGCGAGCGCAGGCAGGAGATCGTCGAGGTTTGTTGATTGCGCACGCATGTCGAGCGTCTGGCCGAGCGTGCCGCTGAAGTCGACACGCGAAGCAGGCGTGCTGAGATAGGACTGGCCGAAAGCGAGGGTTCCTGCGGCCTGGTCGTAATCGACATCGAGATGGCCTTCCAGCGGCGAGCCTTCCTGCGGTGCGGGATACATCCCGATGTTGCCTTGAAACCTCGCGGCCGGCTTGGCGAGCGATGCGTCGAGTGAAAAACCGCCGGCCAGCGTGGCGTGCCAAGGGACTGGCCGGTCGGTAATAACATGGGCGGCGCTCTGAAGACCAAGCCCCTGCAGATTGCCCTCGGCGTGAAAATCGCGCCAGTGGAGGAGGGTTGCCTGCCCGTTAACGGTGGCGCCGAGCGCGGTGAGCGTGAGGTCTTGGAGAGTGATGGAGTCGAGGCCGAGGGCGAGGTCGCCGCGCACGTCGGCATTTTCGATCCTCACGCGATCCTGATGGTAACCGAGGCCCTTGGCCGCGGCGCGGCCCTTCATCGAGAACTCGAAGGGCTTGTCGAAGGAGATATTGAGTCTGCCATCGAAGGTTGCCGAGCCGGCCGGGTCGATCGGCACGGCGAAGAATCGCACCGCTTCGCGCGCTGAAGCGGTGGCCTTCACGGTGAACGTCCCGCGAGGCCTGCGGAGATTGGTGAACCCGCCGGTGACGACGGCCCGGGACTCGGCGGTGGAAATCTCCAGGCGTTTCACGTCGATTTTCGATTTGTCGAGGGTGAAGGCTGCGGAGGCATCGACTTCCACCGGGCCAGCGCCGCCGGGAATCACGCGGATGCGGTTGGATTCAAATTCGCCGCGATAGAACGGGTTGGTTCGGGAAGGCTCATAGGCCATGCGCACGAGCAGGTGCTCGCCGCGAATGTTGAGGGGGATGTCCTGGCCGTCGTATTCAAACAGCCCGTTGGTGACCTCATAGCGGCGGACGGCAAGATGCACCAGATGCTCGGACCACAGGGAGGTGGGACGAACGGCGGGCTCGGGGAGATTGGTGGATCCGTCAGGATAAAAAACGATGCGGACCTGCGGCTGGACAATGTGGAGTTCGGAAAGATCGATCTTACGCTCTACCATGGAAATAATGCGCAGGCGCGCGGTGAGGGAGGCGATACGCACGAAGGGTGGCTCGGCTGCGGATTCCTTTCCGTGCAAGACAAGGGGACTAACGTTCACCTCCAGACGGTTGGCGTTGAAGGAGAAGTTTCCCACCTCGACGCGGCCTCCGGTGGCTTTCTCGATTTCCGCGATCAGGCGGCGGTGAACGAGTTCATGGAACCAGCCGCTGCGAAAGACCAGCACGGTGCCCAGGGCGCAGACCGCGGCCAGCAGGGCGAGGGCGGCCAGGATGCGCAGCAGGATTCGTCCGAGTTTCCTCATTTGAACGCCTCGTCCTTATACAGGATCTGCGTTTCGCTGCGAGTGGCGCCGAGCCAGCGGTCCATTGCCTGGGTGACGCGCTGATCGGTAAGCAATTTTTCGATCTGGGGGCGGCTGGCTTCGAACGTCGGCACCTGGGTAGTGTTGGTGCGCTTCCATTGGGCGGCCACGGAGTCGTAGTAGTCGCGCAGATCGTCGTCGGAAATCTGGACCTCCGGCCGGAAGCGAAGGTCAGCGAAGCGGAGGGCGCGGATTCCGTTCAGCAGGTGCGCTGCCATTGCCGCTTCGGTAATGGACGAGCGCGCGAGAGCAGCGCGGTACTCCGTTTCAGTGGCATATTGCGACTTCACCTGTTCGAGAAGCTGCTGCGCGTCGGCCTCGCCGGGCAGCGCGAGACGGCTCAGGGCGGCTTCCTGCAACAGGAGGTATTGATCGATAAGGCGATCGGCGGCCTTGCGCTTTTGATCGGGGGTGGCGTCCACCGGCTTTTGGTCGAGGAACGCGGCGATGCGCAGATCGAGCAGAATATCGCCTTCGGTGATCACATGCTTCCCGATGGTTACGGCGATGCGGTCGAGCACGTCCGCGGGGACGGAAACGGAGATCATCGCGGCGAGGATAAGGCTCGTCATCAGAATGTTTGCCCCAGGGAAAAGTGGAACTGGAACAGATTGATCTTCTGGTTGGTCTGCACGCCTTGACCCAGGATCAATTCTTCATAGGTACCCTTAAAGCCATAAAAGCGTGGTGCGTTCGGGCTGAAGCTGAAGTCGGCGCGGATGGGTCCGATGGGCGTGCGATAGCGGATGCCGAAACCTACTGACTGAACGGCGTAGCCAAAATCCTGGATATTGCGCTGACGGAAGCGGAAACTGATGTCCTGAATGCTGTCGTAGACGTTGCCCATATCGTGGAACAGGACGCCACCTACATTGTCGCCGATTAGAGGGAAGCGCACCTCGGTGGAAAGGAACAACAGTGCGTCCCCGCCCAAGGGAAATCCGGTATCGAGGTCGCGCGGGCCTGCCTGGTTATCGGGAAAAGCGCGGTTCGATGAGGAGCCGCCGGAGAACCAGCGCTCTCCGAGTGGGATTTCAGCCAATCCGCCGAGGCGCTGAATATAGCCGAATTCGAGACTGCGCGCGATGACGATGTCCTTCCCAATGGGATGATAGGTGGCGTTGCGCAACAGCAGACGCGTGAAATCGGTCTGCGAGCCGAATGCTCGCAGCGCGAGGCCGAGGTCGACGGTGTTGTAGATCCCGCGGTGGGAGTTGACGGGATCGTCCCGGCGGTCCTGGATGAAGGTCGTCGACGCGATCCCGACTCGGACCGGCTGCGAAAGCAGGGGAATCAGTTCGGGCGAAATCTTCAGCTCGGACACGATGACATGGCGCAGCGCGAAGCGGTATTGCAGCGAATACTGGCGCGAGAGGCGCTGGGCGAGCTGGACCGATCCTTCCTCGCGTTGCTGATGGAACGTTCGAATGTCGTTGGCGTTGTCGAACAGGCCGGACCAACTGAGCGATAGACTCTCGTGCTTCCACGGGCGGGGAATAATATAGGTCAACACGGCGCGCTGCTCAATCGTGGAGACCAGAGTGTTCAGGTTCAGAGTCTGGCCAAGGCCGAGGAAATTGAGGCGGCTGACGCCGAAGGAGACGCGCGGGCTAAAGCCTGCAGCCCCTGCCGGATCATCGAAGTTTGTGACCCCGCCGCCGATGCGCGCCAGCTGCGCGCCGAAGCCGACTGTGTAGGAATAGCGGCTGCCTTCGTCCACCTGGAGCAGGACGTACTTTCGTTCCTCGTCGCCGCCGGGGTTCTGAATTGCTGTTTGAACTTTCGAGAGAATGCCGAGGTCGTAGAGTCTCTGCTGGCTGGCGCCGATGCTTTGCTGGGACAGCGGATCGCCGGGTTTCAGGAGGATGCGGCTTTCGGCCAGCGATGGGCGGGTGGTCTGTAAGCCGCTTAGCAGAACACTGCGGACGTAGATGCGCTTGCCTTGGCGAAGTGTGTATTTCAGGTTGACGCGATGATCGCCGTCGCCGGGCGTCTGCGTCCAGTCGAACGAGGCTTCGGGATAACCGTTGTTGTAGTAGTAACCGAGGATCGTATCCCGATCGGCTGCAATGTTGGCTTCGCTGAATGGCTGATCAGGAGCGGATTGAATCGTGGAGCGAAGGTAAGGGAGATCATTTTCGGGTATTCCTTCAAATTCGAGCTTGCCGACAAACCATTGCGGGCCTTCCTTCACCTCCAGCACGACACCCAACTCGCCGTTCTTCCCGCGGAAGGTGGTGTCGACTGTGGATTCGACATCGGCATCGCGGAATCCGTTGGCCCGGTACAGATCCTTGATCGTCTCCTTATCGCGCTCCAACTGCTTCTGGGAATACCGGCCATAGCGGAAGCGGGGGAACCTGGCGGTGGTAATGTACATACGCTCCCGCAGGGTCGCGGTATTGAAATACTTGTTGCCGCTGATTTCGATGCTGCGCACTTTAAAGCGCTGGTTACGCTGGACGTCGTAGTTGATTTCGTAGACGTCGGGCGACGGGCGCTCGTCGCGGAAATCCACGCTGGCGTCGAAATATCCTTTTGCCTGGAAATATTCCACCAGGTTGCGTTGGCCTTCCACCAAAAGCGTGCGATCCACGGTCCGTTCCTCAAACACCGGGATCAACTGCTTCAGCTTGCCGCGCGACACTTTAGCTCCGGTGGTCTTCACGTCCACCGTGGGGCCATTGTCGATGTAGAGCGAAGGCCGCAGGGTATTGGTATCGGGATTGTAGTCGAGCTTCTCCAGCGTCACCCGGGCCTCCAAATGAGTGCCCTTCTGAAAATCCTCGCGGACGCTTTCGATCCCGGCGGTAAGGCGGCTCTCTGTGGCGGTTTTCCAGCCGGGAAGGGTAAGAAACAGAAAATTGCGCCGCCAGTGGGTGACCTTGACGATGCGTTCCGGCGGTTTCGCGAAGTTTCCACCGAGTGTCACGCCGTCGAAGCGGGCGCGATCGCCGGGTTGAATATCGAAATGGATACTGGCCTCTTCGGTCGCAGGCCGCCGGTTGACGGAATAGTCGATCTTAGCGTTGTGAAAGCCGTTGGCGCGCATACGTTCCAGCATGTTCTGCACAGCCTGCTCCATGTCGTTGTCCTCAAATGGCGCGCCCAACTCCAGTTTGGAGGCGGTGGTCAACTGGCCGCGGCTGGGCGGCTCGGCCACACCGGCCAGGCTGACGCGGCCGACGAAATACGAAAGCTCGGTGGAAATGTTGATCACCAGCGTGGCGCCCTCGTTGAACGCGCTGATGGAAATATTGGAGTAACGGCCGGTGTTATAGAGGTTCTGGATCGCGGTGTGAACGTCGTTGAGATTCAACAGAGCGCCAGGGCGCATGGGAATCAGCCTGTCCAGTTCGGAGCGGGGCAGCGGTTGATCGGGAGGATCGAAATCGACGCGGCCAACGGGTTTGCCGGCATAGGCCGCCGCAGTGAGGGTTTCCTTCTCATCCTGACCCACTGCAAAGGGCGCGGCCGCGATACTTACCAGCAACGGAACAAGCACTAGCATCGGCGGACGCACGTTTTCACAATGATAGCGCTCGCGCTTCGTGCTTTGCTGTCATCGGCTTGGCTGTTACCATCAAATCAAAGGCCCCAGAACCGCTCCTTTAGTCAGTATGATGCGCTCCAGCAACTCCCGTTACTCCCGGCAGACCCGGTTCGCGCCCTGGGGAGAACAGGGGCAGGGGAAGCTGGCGTCGTCGAGCGTTGTGATCGTCGGCTGCGGCGCTCTGGGAACTGTGCAGGCGGAGATTTTGACTCGCGCGGGGGTGGGCCGCTTAAGGATCATCGACCGCGATATCGTCGAGCTGAGCAATCTCCAGCGTCAATTTCTGTTTTCCGAAGCCGATGCGGCCGACGGGATTCCGAAGGCCATGGCGGCTGCGCGCCGGCTGGCCGCGATCAATTCCGAGGTTGCCGTCGAGCCTCATGTCGCCGACCTGAGTCCATCGAACATAGCCGAGTTATTCGAGGAAGTAGACCTGATTCTAGACGCCACGGATAATTTTGAAACGCGCTATTTGGTAAACGATTTTTCAGTGCGGGAAGGCATCCCGTGGATCTACGGAGCGGCCGTTTCGAGCTACGGTTTGAAAATGGCGGTCATTCCGGGCGCCACGGCATGTTTCAAGTGTGTCTATCCCGAGCCTCCGAAGGGCGCGCAAGAGACCTGCGAGACGGCGGGCGTGCTCGCCAGCGTCACCGCCGCGATCGCGTCACTCCAATGCGCTGACGCGATGAAGATTTTGGCCGGAGCTGAGTTCGCGGCGAAGCTCACGACCTTGGATGTTTGGTCGGGCGAGGTGCGGCAGGCCGGCCCGATGTCGCGCGACCCGGAATGCCCTTGCTGCGGCGCGCGTCATTTCATTCATCTGGAAGGGTCGAGGCGCGCGCCGGTGAGCTTGTGCGGACGCAACGCGGTGCAGATTCACGAACGCGCCCGTCCGCTGGACTTGGCGGAGCTTTCCGCGAGACTTGCGAAGCTCGCGCCGGTGCGCGCCAACGAGTTCGCCCTGCGCGTTGTATTGGATGCCTATGAGCTGATGATCTTCCCCGATGGCCGAGCCATCATTAAGGGAACCACCGATGTCGGGATCGCCCGGAGCCTCTATGCCCGCTACGTCGGCGCCTGAGCCGCTGGTGACCATCGTCACCGCCTGCCTGAACTCGGGGCGATTCGTCGAGCAGACCATCCTCAGCGTGCTCGAGCAGGGCTACCCGCGCCTGGAATACATCGTGATGGACGGAGGTTCAACCGATGGCACGATCGAGATTCTCAAGAAATACGAGGCGAGGCTGCGGTGGCGCTCCAGTCCGGACAAGGGCGCGGCCGATGCGATCAATAAAGGATTCGCGCTCGGCTCGGGCGCGATTCTTGGGTTCTTAAATGCCGACGATTTGTATCTTCCGGGAGCGGTGTCGGCCGCAGTCCGGCATCTGCGGGAGGCGGAAGATGCCGGCGTCTACGGGGACGCATGGTGGATTGACGAAGCCGGGGGGCGCATCGCGCCATATCCGGTGAAGGAGTTTGATCGCGCGGCACTGAACCGGGGGTGTTTCATTTGCCAGCCCGCCAGCCTCTTTAGGCGCTCGGCGTTCGAGAGCGTGGGGGGGCTGGATCCCGATCTTCACCTGGCGTTCGACTACGATTTCTGGCTGAGGCTAACGCGTACGCACCGGTTGCGACGGATCCCGGAGGCGCTGGCCGAATCCCGGATGCACCGGGCGAATAAGACCCTAGGCCAGCGCGAGGCCGCTTTTCGGGAGACGTTTAGAGTCCTGAAACGGAACTGCGGATATGTGCCGTTTCCGTGGGTTTACAGCTACCTATGCTACCGGGCGGATGCTCGGGATCAATTCTTCGAGCCGCTGCAACCCTCGATTTTGCGTTACGTTGAGAGCCTTCCCGCAGGGCTTTGGCTGAATCCCGGGGCGATGGGCGAATACGCTAGGGAATGGGCGAGCATTATGAGCTGGAGCGCGCTTCGGCGGCGGCTCGCGGCGTTCCAAATCGGAAAAATCCCAGGCTGAAACCGCCGCGTCGATCAACTTATTCCGAGCCAAAACCTGAATGATACAAGAATTTTCCGCCTGACTCCTACTTCTTTGTTGAAGCTGAGTTGATGCGGATCGCGATTGTGACGCTGTTCCTGGCCGGAGCGCCCGGGATTCTTGCAGCGCAGCAGGAATGTTCACTCCCGCTGTTTTTCTTCCCCGATGGGACTGATTCCCTGGTCCAGTACTTGGTGCAGACTCCGGATGTATCGGCAAGGTTCCGGGCCGATGGGGCTGTTTTTCAGACCGGCCACCGGCGCGTTCGAGTTCGCTTTGCCGGGGCGAGCCACGACGTATCGCTGGAGGGAAGGGAGCCGCTGCAGGCGAAGGTAAACTTCTTTCTCGGAAACGACAACTGGCGGCGGGATGTGGCCACGTACGCCGGGGTTGTTTACCACGGTCTTTATCCGGGGATCGATATGAGCTTCGGCGGAACGGGGCGGCACGTGAAATCGGAGTTCGTGGTGGCGCCGGGCGGGGACCCTGGGCTGATTCTCCTGGAATACTCCGAACCAGTCGAGGTTGATGCCGGCGGGGACTTGGTTGCAGGTGATTTTCGCGAAAGCGCGCCTGAGATATATCAACAAAATGGCTCCGTGCGGGAGCGAATTAGCGGCCGGTACAAGCTCCTCGGGCCGAAAACAGTAGGATTTGAAATCGGTCGGTACGACCCATCCCGGGCGCTGGTGATCGATCCCACTGTTTCCTTCAGCACCTATCTGGGCGGAAGCGGCTTGACCTCGATCAACGGCGTCGCGGTGGACGGCAGCGGCGATCTGTACGTCACTGGATGGACGGAGGCACTGAATTTTCCGACCGATGGTCCCGTGCAAGCGGCGAATCAGGGTGGCGTGGACGTGATCGTGGCGAAGTTGAATCCGTCGGGAAGCGCGCTGCTTTACGCGACGTATATCGGAGGCAGATCCGATGATAAGGGGGCAGCGATCGCGGTCGACACGCTGGGCCAGGCCTATGTGACGGGTTCGACGTCATCCACGAATTTCCCCCTGGTTTCGTCGAATCGGTCGACCCTCGGCGGCAGCACGGCCGCGTTTGCACTTAAGTTGAGCGCGGCTGGAAACGCGCTGCTCTACAGCGGGTACTTGGGTGGGACGACCTACGATTTGGGCACCGCCATAGCGGTCGACTCGAATGGGAGTGCTTACATCTCGGGCGACACGCAATCTGCGAACTTTCCGGTTCAGAGTCCGGTGCAGCCGTTCATCGGCGGCGGAACCGATGCGTTCATCACGAAACTCAACCCATCGGGAGCCATTGTTTTCAGCACGTACCTGGGAGGCTCCGCCAATGAGCATGCGGGAGGAATCGCCGTGGACGCGCTGGGCGACATTTTCGTCGCTGGAGGAACGGCTTCGGCGAATTTTCCAACCGTTTCGGCACTCCAGAGCGCACTCGCCGGGACGCAAGACGCTTTTGTCACAAAGATCTCCTACTCGGGCACGATCGCGTTCAGCACCTATTTAGGAGGGAGCGGCGGCCCGCCGCAGCAGGCCAATGGCATCGCGCTCGATTCGGCGGGAAACGCGTACGTCGCAGGAGTTACCGTTTCGGCCAACTTCCCGGTGACGGCGGGCGCATTCCAGACGGCGATTGCAGGGCCGCAGAATGCGTTCGTCACGAAACTCACGGCGACGGGAACGCCAGTCTACAGTACCTACTTGGGCGGCGCCAGTTATGACTGGGGTTCGGGTATTCGTGTGAGCGCCGCGGGCAGTGCCTATATCAGCGGATATACCGCGTCCCTCAATTTCCCTCAGGCCGGATCCTTGCAGCCGAGTCTCGGAGGATTGTACGACGCCTTTATCAGCGAGTTGAACGCCGCTGGAAACGGACTGGTCTTCTCCACCTTCTTTGGCGGGACCGGATCGGACGCGGCCAATGCGATCGCGCTCGATGCCAGCGTGAATATCTTCGTGGGTGGACAGACCAGCTCTTCGAATTTCCCCCTGACGAATCCGATCCAATCGGCGCTCGCCTCAGCCAGCACGGGATGGGTCGCGCGGCTGGGCGTATCCGCATCGCCGCCCACGACGCCGGCGGTTCTGTCGATCTCGCCGGCTTCAGGCTCCGGGTCGTCTGTGACGTTCACGGCGAGCTTTTCCGATAGCGGAGGCGGATCCACGCTTACGGCGGCGGCTCTGCTGGTAAACGCCAGTGCCTCCACCGGCTACGGATGTTACGTCAGCTACAATCCCGGCTTGAACGTATTCTCCCTCTACAACGACGCAGGGACCGCGGTGCTGTCGACCGTTACGCCGGGCGGAGCCTCGGCGCAGAACGGCCAATGCGCGCTGAACGGCGTGGGAAGCTCCGCTTCGGTTTCCGGATCGTCCCTAAGCGTCACTTACTCGCTGGCTTTCCAGCCTCCGTTTGCCGGGCCCAAGACGTTATACCTGTCCGCATCCGATGCGAACTCGAACACCGGCTGGGTGGCGGAGGGAGCATATTCCGTGACGGTGGCACCCGGCACGCCGCAGGTCGGCTCGGTGTCGCCCAATGCCGGCAGCGGCACCGGCGCGACGTTCAGTTTCGTCTACTCGGATACCGTCTATGCCGACAACCTCACCAGCGTGGCTTTCTTGTTCAACAGTTCGGTGACGTTTACCAACGCCTGTTATGTTGTGTATAACCTCACGAGCAATACTGTTTCGCTGGCTACCGATAATAACCAGAGCGCGACCTCCGTTACTCTTGGTTCGTCCACTGCACTACAAAACAGTCAGTGCGTGGTGAGCGGCACGTCCGCGGCGCAGAGCGGCCTCTCCATCATTTTCACGGCGAATGTCTACTTCAAGGGCTCGTTCAATGGAACGCAGAACATCTACATGTATGCCGCGGTGGGTTCGCTCAACACCGGCTGGGTGCTGGCAGGCACATTTGGCGCCGCAAACGGAGGCAATCCACAGGCAGCGGGGAGTGTTCCCAGCTCCGGCTCCGGACCGGGCGAGCGTTTCACATTCACCATTGCCGATCCGGGCGGGGCCAGTTATCTCACGTACGGGGCGATTCTCTTTGCCTCGACGTTCAACAACTTGAACGCCTGCCTGCTCGAATGGGATGGCGTCGCGAATACGATTTCACTCACGTACGACAATCCCGCGAGCGGCCAAACACCATTCCCCCCCGGCTCGAACAACATCGCCACCAACAGTCAATGCACGATGAACGCTCTGAACAGCACGATCGTTCGCGGCGCGACGCAGGTGCTCATCACCCTGGACTTGACCTTCAATTCCGGTTTTTACGGGACCAAGAACATCTATTTGTACGCCGCCGAAGGAAGCTTGTACAAGTCTCAGTGGACCACGGTAGGAACATGGACCGTTACAGGAGGTGCGTCCACGGTAGTGTCGATGTCGCCAAACTCGGGTACCGGCATGCTGCAGCAGTTCGTCTTCACGGTCGCCGATTCGTCTTCGCAGACCAACATTAGCGGCATGAACGTCCTGTTCACATCTGGAGCGCCCACCAACATCGCCAACGCCTGCTCGATCGTCTATAACCGCGCTGCCGAGACAGTCGGTCTTTGGGACAATACCGGGAACACGACGCTGGCCACCAAGGGCATCGGCTACTCCACACTCATGGAGAATAGCCAGTGTAGCATCCAATACACGGACTACCAGTTCATCGGCCAGGACGTGCTCTTCACGGTTCAAATCCAGTTCCTATCGGCGTTCACCGGCCCGAAGAGTGTATATGTGCAGGCGAATGAACCGAATTCCAACTCGGGCTGGGTCTACATCGGAACGTGGACGCCCTGATCTTTGCGAGAGAATAAGAGCATGTCTGTCTATGACGATCGCCGGGAGGCTCTCGAGCAGCAGGAGTTTCGAATGGGTCTGGAACGAGGCCGGCTGGCGGTGACGCTCGATCTGCTGACTGACGCGCTGGTGCTGGTGGGCCAGCATGGAGTCTATTGCCAGAGCGCGCGGCAGCTGGGAAAGCCCGCGATGGACATTCAAATGATCAGTAAGTGCGTGACGGACGCCAAAGAATTGGTGATGAGCGTGATGGCGGAACTGGAGCGCGCCCGGCAGGGGTCAGAGCCCGTGTAAGAACGGATTCCGTTCTTTTTCCCGGCCGATGGTCGTGGTGGGTCCATGGCCCGGAATCACCACGGCATCCTCGGGAAGCGTCAATATCTTATCGCGGATCGAGCGCAGGATTTTTCGCCCGTCGCCTCCCGGCAGATCGGTACGACCGATGCTGTCGCGAAACAGGGTGTCTCCGGCAATTAACTTATTCTCCGCGGGAATCCATACCGAAATACTGCCCTGCGTGTGCCCCGGGGTTTGCAGGATCTGGAAGGGCGTGTTGCCGAGCGTGATGGTATCGCCCTCGCGTGCCTCGGTGTCGATGGACGTTTTCTCCGGCGTCTTCATGCTTAGCCACGAGGCCTGGACGTCCAGGTGATCGTACAACTCCTGGTCGGCCGCGTTCATATGAACGGGAGCGCCGGTGACGGCCTTCAGTTTCGCCGCGCCGCCGATGTGGTCGATATGCGCATGCGTGATCACGATGGCCTTCACCTTCAAATGGTGCTTAGCCAGCGCGGCGAGAATCGCGTCGATGTTATCGCCCGGGTCGATGACGATGGCTTCGCGCGTCATTTCGTCGCCGAAGATCGAGCAGTTGCATTGCAGCATCCCCACCGGCAGGATCTCATGAATCATGTTTCAAATATACTCGGAGTATGGATGCTGTTTTGAGTATCGGCATGCGCTGGCTGCACCTGGTTTCGATCGCGGTGCTGCTGGGAGGCGTATTTTATGCGCGCTTCGCCATTGGGGATCTGGCAAGGGCGTTTAAGCCGGTGGCCTACACCGCTATCGGCACAATCCTCATTTCGGGAACGTACAATTTCCTGAGCAAACAGCATGTTCCGCCGCACTATCATATGTGGTTCGGAATCAAGATTCTGTTCGTACTGCATATCTTTGCCGCGACAATACTGTACCGTGGAAAACCGCGGGCGCTCACGGGCATCGCGATTTCGGGGGCGATCGTGATCGCGATCTCTGGCGTGCTGCGCTGGCTCTCTCTCTGATGAATACCGCTATGACCACGGAAGGATATCGCGCCTTGCATGCCGGCGCCGCATGGCTCGATTTGTCGGATCGCGGCAAGATCCGAGCTTCGGGTGAGGATCGCGCACGCCTGTTGCACGCCATGACGACGAATCACGTGCAGCAGTTGAAGCCAGGCTCCGGCTGCTACGCGTTCTTCCTGAACGCGCAGGGGCGCATTCTGGCCGACGTGAACATGTTTTGCTTTGAGGACCACTTCCTTCTCGACACGGAGCCGGAGACCCGCCATAAGATATTCGAGCATCTGGACCGCTACATCATCGCCGACGACGTCGCCTTGCTCGACGAAACCGACCAAGTCGGCACGATCGCCGTCGAGGGCCCGGATGCCGCGACTATCCTTACAAGGGTCGGTGCCCCTCTTCCGGCAGAGCCATACTCGACGACTACCTGGGGCTCCCGGACCGTGGCTCGCGTGGATTCCACGGGTATGGGCGGGTTTTTTGTATTTGCCCCAATTGCGGAAATCGATGGGTTCGTCGGAGATTTGGCGCGCGCCGGCGCGGTTGCAGCGACGCCGGACGAGGCTTCCACCGTGCGCATTGAGAACGGTCGCCCGCGCTACGGCGAAGAGATTACGGAACGCTTCCTGGTTCAGGAAACCGGCCAATTGCAGGCTGTCCACTTCAACAAGGGTTGCTATCTGGGCCAGGAAATTGTCGAGCGAGTGCGGAGCCGGGCGCAAATCCACCGCCTCCTGCGCCGTGTGGAGATTGATTCCACCGACATCCCCGCAGCCGGAACGAAGTTGAAGCTGGGCGAGGCGGACGCGGGCGAGATCGTTTCCGCCGCGCTCTCCCCTGCTCTTGGAAAAGTGGTGGCGATGGCGTACCTCAGGACGAACAACGCCGAGCCAGGGACGGAACTGTCGCTCGGCGCTGCCGCGGCCCGAGTTACTTAGCGAACCTTCAAGAACGTTCCGCGCTCCAGCTCCTCGAAGGCTTCCTTCAATTGCTGCTGCGTATTCATGACAATCGGCCCGTACCAGGCGACCGGCTCCTCCAGAGGCTTGCCGGACACCAGCAGGAAGCGGATGCCGTCCTCTCCGGCTTGCACCTCCACGTCGTCCCCCTGGTCGAACAGCACCAGCGACCGGTTGTCGGCCATCGCTGGCGGAGGCGTCGTGTCCATCCAGCCCACGCCTTCAGTGGGAACGTCCAATGGATCAGACGCGTTGCAGAATTTTCCAGAGCCCGCGAACACGTAGGCGAAGGCGTGACGCGTGGTCGATACCGGCAGTTTTTTCCTGCGTCCCGGCGCGACGGAAACGTCCAGATACACGGGCTCGGCGGCGACACCGTCCACCGGCCCCGTCTTGCCCCAGAAACTGCCCGCCACGATCTTCACATGCGTTCCGTCGTCGTCGGTCACCTGGGGAATCTCCGCCGCTTTCACTTCCTGGTAACGAGGCGCGGTCATTTTGAGCGACGAAGGCAGATTGCCCCATAGCTGGAAGCCATGCATGCGCCCGGCGGGGTCGCCTTTGGGCATTTCTTGATGGATGATGCCGCTGCCCGCCGTCATCCACTGGACATCGCCGGCGGAAATCGCACCGCGATTACCCAGGCTGTCCCCGTGCTCGACGGTGCCGGCGAGCACATACGTAATCGTCTCGATACCGCGGTGCGGATGCCAGGGGAAGCCGGCCAGGTAATCCTCGGGAATGTCGTTGCGGAAGTCGTCGAGCAGCAGGAACGGATCGAAGTCGCGCGTGTTACCGAATCCAAATGCGCGCGCCAGATGAACACCTGCGCCCTCCAGAGTGGGCTTGGCCTTGACGAGTTTCTTGACGGGTCGGATGGACATACCCGCAGAATAACTTACTCGTCAACCGCCTCGTGTTCGCCCTCGGCGGTCTTTGCCGCTTCCAGGGCTTCCCACATCGCGCGTTTCAATTCCTCAACCCCCTCGCCGGTCACGCTGGAGATTTTGCGGAAGGGCAGGCCCAGTTTCTTTGCGTGCTTTTCAAGCGCCTTGATCCTGGCAGGATTCTGCGCCGCGTCGAGCTTGGTCGCCACCACGATCATCGGCTTTTCCGCCATCGCGTCGGAGAAGCTTCTTAGCTCGCCCATCACCACATCGAAGTCATGCACCGGATCCCGGCCTGTGGCTTCGCTGACATCGACTAAGTGGACCAGGAGCCGCGTCCGCTCGACGTGCCGCAGAAACTGAATCCCGAGGCCGTGGCCTTCGTGCGCGCCTTCAATCAGACCGGGGATATCGGCCACGACGAACGTTTTCGGATTTGCCAGGTCGGAGCCGACGCTTACCACGCCGAGATTCGGTTCCAGGGTCGTGAACGGATAATCCGCGATCTTCGGCCTTGCGGCGGAGACACGCGAAATCAGGGTCGATTTGCCGGCGTTGGGAAAGCCGACCAGGCCGACGTCGGCGAGCAGCTTGAGTTCTAACTGCAGGCGCTTTTCTTCACCGGGCTTGCCGTCTTCGTGCTCGGTGGGAGTCTGATGGGTCGAGGTTGCGAAGCGAGCGTTGCCGCGTCCACCGCGGCCGCCGTGCGCAACGATGAACTTGTCGCCGTTGACGGTGAAGTCGTGCAGCAGGTCGCCCGTTTCGGCATCGTAGACCACGGTGCCGGTCGGCACGGCCACTTCCACGGATTCGCCATCACGGCCTTTGCGATTGCCGCCTTCGCCGTGGCGTCCCCGCTCAGCTTTATGTTCGGGGTTGAAGCGAAGATGGAGGAGGGTGTTATGGTGAGGGCTGGCGACCAAGATAACGTCGCCGCCGCGCCCGCCGTCACCGCCGCTGGGGCCTCCGTGCGGGACAAATTTCTCGCGCCGGAAAGCCAGACAGCCGTTTCCGCCGTCGCCGGCCTTCACCAGGATTCTTACTTCATCAATGAACAACGAGACAGCTCTTTACTGCACGGCGACTTCGTGCGGATGCACGTTGACGAACTTGCCCATGCGGCCGCGATCGCGGAACTCGATGGTGCCGGTGACCTTGGCGAACAGCGTGTCATCCTTGCCCAGGCCGACGTTGAGGCCCGGCTTGATCTTGGTGCCGCGCTGGCGTACGATGATGGAGCCGCCCGGGACCAACTGGCCTCCGAAGGCCTTCACGCCGAGACGTTGCGCATTGGAGTCGCGACCGTTCTTAGAACTGCCTAATCCTTTTTTGTGTGCCATTATGCGATCTCGCTTACTTTAATGCGCGTGAAGCTCTGGCGGTGGCCTTGCGTGCGCCGGTACTGCTTCTTGCGCTTGAATTTGAAGACGATGGTCTTTTCGCCGCGGCCATTGGCGACGATCGTGCCCTTCACAAGAGCGCTTCCCACGGCCGATCCGGCCTTCACCGAATCGCCGTCCACCACCGCCAGCACTTTGTCGAAGCTCACTTCGGAGCCGATGTCGCCCGCGATGGATTCAATCTCCAGAAATTCGCCCGGAGTGGCGCGATACTGCTTCCCGCCCGTTTCAATGACTGCGTACATACTGATCCCTCTTGTGGATTCTTCTGAAGAATCTCAGAAGTTTTAGTTTACTACAGCCGCCGCCATGTTGCAAAACCGGGCAATTATTACGCATGGCTCGGGCATGGCGTTCTACGGACAATCTTAACCGTTCCGCAGGCGCTCCCTTTGCGCGAAAACCCTCGGTTCCGGGTCGCCTTATTCCGCAAACGGACAGTCCGGCGGTCGAAATTCCCTGCGCTTCCAAGGATTTGCGTTTTGGAGATCGAGTTGCAAACCTTAAGCACAGCGATGCCAACTCTCCTCCGGGACGTCTGGTTCGGATTACGTATCTTGCACCGCAGCCATTGGTTCACGGCGGTCGCGGTCCTTACTCTGGGCTTGGGCATCGCGGTGAACACGACGGTGTTCAGTTGGATCGATTCCGTTCTGCTGCATCCATTCCCAGGCGCCGGCGATCCGCGGGAACTCGCCCTGATTGAGACAGTGACCCCCACAGGGGAGTATTTGGTCAACACGTCCTATCTCGACTATCGCGACTATCGAGACAATCTGAAGCTGGTTTCCGGAATCGCCCAGGGACGCTTCACGCCTCTCAGCTTAGGGGCCGAGGGAAGAACGGAGCGGGCTTGGGCGGAACTGGTCTCGAACAACTATTTCGATGTCTTGAAGGTGAAGCCCATTCTGGGCCGCGCGTTTCTACCCGAAGAAGGACGCGATCAGGAAGGCAGCGCGCCAGTCGCCGTGATCAGTTATCGCCTGTGGCAGACCCGGTTCGGCGGCGACCCGAAAGTGGTGGGCCAGACAATGCGCTTGAACCGCCACGTGTTGACGATTATCGGAGTGGCGCCCCGCGAGTTCCACGGCACCCTGGCAGGGGTGGTCTACGACGCCTGGATCCCGGTTACGATGGCCACGGCAATGGGAACCGGCGACGGCACTCTGCACTACCGCGGGACGCGCGATGAGACGTCCACCATTGTGCGGCTGTTGCCCGGCGTCACCATCGGGCAGGCGCGGGCGGAAGCCGCCGCGCTCGGGAAGCGCCTGGCGGAGCTTTATCCTGCCACCAACCGTGGCGTCGACCTCACCGTGACGCCCCTCTGGCAGGGGCATCTGGGCGCGCAGGGCATGCTGCTCCAGCCGCTGCGGATCTTGATGGCGCTCTCCTTACTCCTCTTGTTGATCGTTTGCGCGAACATCTCCAATCTGTTGCTGGCCCGCGCGGTGACGCGCCAAAGGGAGTTCGGTATCCGGCTTGCGCTCGGAGCAGGGCGGTCCCGTCTCGCGACGCAGCTCCTGATTGAGACCGCATTACTGGCCGCCGGCGGCGCGGTGGTCGGCGTCACGCTGGTTCTGTGGATGGGCCAGTCGCTCCTGTTCATGCTCCCCATTGTCGATATTCCTTTGGATTTAGGCGGTGCTTTGAACCTGCCGACCCTCGGCTTCACGCTGCTGACTGCCGTTGTTGCGACGCTGCTGTCCGGCACGGCGCCAGCCCTGATTATTGCCCGGTCCAGCGTGAATGAGACGCTCAAAGAAGCCGGTCGCAGCGGAGGCTCTGGTTCCGGCTCGCGCCGTCTGCGAAGCCTCCTGGTGGTCTCCGAAATGGCCCTGGCGATGGTTGCCCTGATCGGCGCCGGTCTCTTTTACCGGAGCTTCCAGAACGCTAGCCGGATCGCACCTGGGTTCGACCAGTCCAACATCTCTGTGTCGCAGTTTTATCTCTCTTACGCGGGCTACTCGGCACAGGAGCAGCGCGATTTCTGCCGGATCCTCCGCGACCGGATGGAATCGAACCCGGGCGTGGTCGGTGTAACCTACTCCGATGTGGTGCCGATGTCCCAGGCCTCCGGAACGGGCTCCATTCCCTGGCACCAACTCGACATCGAGGGATATGCCCCCGCTCCCGATGAACAGATGATGATCCATCGCGCCACCGTTCCGCCAGGCTACTTCAACCTGCTCGGCATCCGGCTGCTCGAAGGCCGCGACTTCACCGAAAACGATTCGGCCGGGGCTCCTATGGTGATCATCGTCAACCAAACTTTTGCCAACCGCTTCTTTAACGGGAGAAACCCGATCGGCCGCAAAGTCCGGTGCGAGGGCAACCAGGCAACGGTGGTGGGGCTGGTCAAAGATAGCAAGTATCACACCCCGATCGAGGGCTCCACTCCGTTCTTCTACATCCCTTTCCGCCAGTGGTTCATGCCCGGTCTCAACTTTTCGATCTTCATCAAAACCGTGGGCGACCCGCTGCGGATGACCTCCGCCTTGCGCAGGGAGGCTCTGGCGCTCAACCAGGATGCCGTTTTCAGCACCAGGTTATTGTCCGACGCCACCACAGGCTCACTGTTCGCGCAGCACGTCGCCGCTAGCCTGCTGGCAGTCGTCAGCGGGATCTCGCTTCTGCTCGCGGCGATTGGCTTGTATAGCGTCATGAGTTACGCCGTCAGTCAGCGCACGCAGGAAGCCGGCATCCGTATGGCGCTGGGCGCGCAGCCGGGCGACGTGCTCCGTCTGGTGCTGAAAGACGGGCTCGGATTAGTCGTCGAAGGGCTGCTTGCCGGAAGTGTCATTGCGTTCGCTGCGGCTCGTATTGTCGGAGGAATGCTCGTGAATGTCAGCGCCTACGACCCGCTCACGTTCGTATCCGCCGCCGCTTTCCTCGCCTGTGTCGCCATGCTCGCCACCTACATGCCCGCGCTTCGGGCGACGCGCGTGGATCCTATGGTCGCTTTGCGGACCGAGTAGCTCGCCTAAACTACTCTGAATCCACTATGCTACAATTCCCATCGGAATAGTAGTCTATGAAACTCCTCTCCGTTGTCACGCTTCTGCTCGCGCCCCTCGCCATCGGGCAATCCCTGTCCGGACTTTGGGATGCCTCCGTTAACGTCAAGGGCGTCAACGTCCCTTTCCGATTTGAGATCGCGGGCGAGGGGGCAAGTGTCTCCGGAACATTCTTCAATGGCGACGTGAAGTTCACCTCGTCGAGTGGACGCTATGCCAATAGCCAGATAGATTTGAAATGGGATTACACGGCATCCAGGCTTCAGGCGACCGTGCAAGACGGAGTGATTAAGGGCACCTACACGCGCGTCGGACGCGACGAAACGACTGTCTATCCCTTTGAAGCGCGGCACTTCGCGCCGTCGCCGCTCGCGAGCGAGGACGTTCCGCAGATCGCCGGGCTGTGGATTATCCCGACCAAGAGCAAGAAAGGCGAGAATGCCTGGCAGTTCATCGTGCGGCAGTCCGGGCCGGAGGTTTCGGCGGCTATTCTACGCATCGATGGCGACACCGGAGCGCTGCAAGGCGCGTACAAAGACGGCAAGTTCCTGCTGAGCCATTTTTCCGGCGCCCGGCCGGCGGTTTTCGAGGTGAAGCCGGCCGCCGATGGAACCCTTGAACTCCTCGAAAACGGGAGAACAAAGTTCACGGCTATCCGGGCCGATCAGGCGAAAGCCAATGGCCTGCCCGAGCCTTCCGATCCGTCGAAGTTCACGTCCTTGAAGGACCCGACCAAACCGTTCACGTTCGCGTTTCACGATCTGAACGGCAAGCTCGTCACGAACGAGGATCCCCGGTTTGCGGGCAAGGTCGTGCTGATCAACATTACGGGGAGCTGGTGCCCGAACTGCCACGACGAGGCTCCGTTCCTGGTGGCGATGTATCGGAAATACCGCGCACAAGGGCTGGAACTCGTCGCTCTCGATTTCGAGGAAGCAGATCAGTTGAAGGACCCGGAGCGGCTGCGGGCTTTCCTAAAGAAATACGGCATCGAGTACACCGTTCTGCTGGCCGGCGACACTGCCGAGGCGACGGAGAAGCTCTCTCAGGCCCAGAACTGGAGCGCCTGGCCGACGACGTTCTTCATCGGACGCGACGGTCTGGTGCGCGGAACCCACGCCGGATTTCCGAGTTCGGCCAGCGGCGAATTGTTTGCTCAGGCCAAGGAAGACTTTGAGGCCCGAGTGGTCAAATTGCTCAATGAAAACGCTCTGACGCAACGCCAATAAGCGCGGCTATGCTATCCTAAGAGTCGTTATGAGCATTCCCAATGTTAAGCGGTACCGCATTACCAGCCCCGATGGCACCGCCACGGCCAGTTTGATGGCCGTTCTGCCCAAGAACGTCGATGTAAACGCCTATCTTTCGGAAGCTTCCCAGCGCTTTGACTGGAAGGCTTATGCCGAATCCCAGGCGAAGCAGTTCAAGATCCGCGTCGGCCAACAGAAGCAGAAAAAGGCGAAATAAGTTCCGTTTACGGCAGGCGGGCGCGCAAAGTGCGCAGGCTGCGAATCGCTTCCTGCGCCACATCCTTATCCGGATCGACCGACAGAGTCTGGAGGTACGTCTCGGAATCCTTCTCGCCCGACCTCGCGAACACCGTGCAAAGTTGTATCTTCTCGTCGCGTGTTGCGCCGGGAAGCATGGGATAAATCGCGAGCCGGATTTTCTGATCCCGAGCCAGTTCCGTTACATACGCGAGCGCGACGCCCTGGTAGCTCCGTACATTCAGCGTGTTGACCAGGTAGCGCAACGGGCTGAATTCGCCAGTATCGAGATTCCCCAGCGACACCAGCGCAAACGCGTCCGCCAGCCGAGGCCCCATCCTGTGCTCGCTCTTGAAGTAGCCATCGAGTGTCGGTCGATCGATCGGATTTCGGATCCTTGCCAGTCCTTCCGCGGCAGCCGCTCGCAGGCTGTCGTCCTTATCCGATAAATAGCCGAGGAAAATCGCGTGATCAGCAGGGACGCCGAGCATGGCCAGCGCGGTCAGCGCGGCTCGGCGGACGCGGATGCTGCGGGCGTGCTGTAGCGCGTCGCGGACGTCGGGCGCGGCATCGCGATTCAGCAGGATTCCTGTGGTGCTCAGGGCGGCGATTTGGATTTTTTCCTCAAGATCCCGCAGCAGGAAGGCGATGCGCGGGGCGGCGGATGGATCGCGGATCTTTTCGATGGCGGTGAGCGATTCGAACATCACCGAATCCTGCTTCGAATGCAGGGCCTCAATCAGATCCGGAATCGCGGCGCGGCCGCGCAGGATACCAATAGCGCGGGCAGCGTTTGCGCGAACATCGATTCCAGGACCGGTGCGGACCATTTTGCCCAGCGCCGCGATCACTTCAGGGCGAACTTCCACGTAGGCGTCGATCACCTGGCTGTTGGTGTCGCTGAACTTTGCCTTAATTGACGTCCCAATCCGCTGCAAGGAGCCGCTGACCCCTGTTTTGATATAGCCGGGCAAGTAGACGTTCACCAGGCCGTCCGTGGCGCGGATTTCGACCTCGGGATCTGGGTCTGAGCAGAGCTTCACGAGCGGGTCCACGGTCTTCGGCCCGCCGATCTCGTCCAAAGCCTTGACGGCCTCAATGCGGACGGAAATATCGGCATCGTTCACGTAGGCGAGCAGTTTGGGAATGGCATCCTCGCCTTGTTTGCCCAGTTCGCGGGCCGCGCGGGCGCGCTGCTTGGCGTCCTGCTGGGCGAAGGCGAGGCTCGCGAGAATGGCGAAAGTTATGGTCAGTTTCACCGGACGAACTCGACGGTCACGCGGTGCGGAATAATGCCGGCCTCGAAACCCAAGTCGAGCAGTTTTTGCGCCGCCACCGGCACCACTTCGCCGCAATCCACGGTGTAGTGATTTACGTACATGCCCACGAATTTCTCCGCCAGGGGCGCTTCCATGTCGCGGGCAAATTGCATCGCGTAGACTAACGCTTCCTCGCGATGATCCAATGCGTATTGAATACTTTCCCGCATCAGACGGCAGCATTCCGTGCTGATTTCGTGCGAAAGATCGCGCCGGAGCACGTTCGCGCCCAGCGGCAGCGGGAGGTTGTACTTGTCTTTCCACCAGCGGCCCAGATCGACAACGTTATGGAACCCGCCCTTGGCGTAAGTCAACTGAGCTTCGTGGATGATCAGGCCGGCGTCGGCGCGGCCTTCCTGCACGGTGCTTAGGATTTTGTCGAACGGCACGTCTACGGCGTCGAAGTCGGGCTGCATCAGCATCAGGGTTAGATAGGCGGTGGTGAGCTTGCCGGGAATCGCGATGCGCTTGCCCTTCAGATCGTTCAAAGACATCGGGCGGAGCGAAACCACCATGGGGCCGTAACCGTCGCCGATGCTGGAACCGGAGGCCATCAGCCTGTATTTGTCGGCGATGAACGGATAGGCGTGATAGGAGACGGCCGTCAGTTCGTACTCGCCGGCGCGAGCCTTTTGGTTCAGCGTTTGAATATCGTCGAGCACGTGGCGGAACTCAACAAGCGAAGAACGAATCTTCTTGGTGGCGAGCGCGTAGAACATGTACGCGTCGTCGGAGTCCGGGCTATGGGCGCAGACGATTTCGGTGGCAGATGTGTTCATTTTTCGGAGTAAATTCGATGATAGCAGGATCGGAACACGTGGCGTTCGCGTCGGGTCAACTGGATTCGGATGATTTTGAGCAATCCTGACGGGGAAGTCGGCTGATTTATAATTGTTCGTGAAGTATCGGGACATTCTCAGAATAGTTCAGCAAAGATGGATGGAGGCTCGTCTCGCGAGAAGGGAGCCATCGACCGTTCAAACATCCTGTTAAGTCAGGGCGCGTGACTATTGCGGGACACCCTTCGAAGGAAGCGGCCCCAGGTACTTTGAAGAGCATTCTCAGGCAGGCCGGCATACAACTATGAAATACGTCGTGATCTACGAAAAGACAAGCACTGGTTGTATTTGCTATGCTCCCGATCTTCCGGGATGCGTAGCAGCCTGCGACGATCTCCGAGACACGAAGGCGCTGATGGAGCGTGCCATCGAGATGCACCTGGCGGGAATGCGCGAGGACGGCGATCCGATTCCAGTACCTACCACCGCCGCGGAATACCTTGAAGTCCCCGCAGCGAGCTGAAGTGGATGAACCTTCTCTGGACCGAGATTGACAACTACTACGCTGACCTGCTGATCCCTCGCGATGAGGTTCTGGAGGTGGCCCTACGGTCTTCCGCCGAAGCAGGATTGCCGGCGATTGCCGTCTCTCCTCACCAGGGCAAGATGCTGATGCTGCTGGCACGGGTGACGGGAGCGAGGAAGATCTTGGAAATCGGCACGCTGGGCGGCTACAGCACCATCTGGCTGGCTCGTGGGCTCGCAGATGGTGGGCGGTTGATTACGCTGGAATTCTCAGACAGGCATGCCGAGGTCGCGCGCCAGAACATCGCGCGGGCGGGGCTCAGCGGGCAGGTCGAAGTCCGCCTGGGCCGCGCAATCGACACCCTGCCTGACTTGGCGGACGAGGCTCCCTTCGACCTGATCTTTATCGACGCCGACAAGCCGAGCTACAGGGAATATCTTCAATGGGCGGTGAAGCTGTCGCGTCCGGGCAGCCTGATCATTGCCGATAACGTGGTTCGTAGCGGGGCCGTCGCCGACCCTGCCAGCACTGACGTGAACGTCCAGGGAATCCGGCGATTCAATGAAGCGCTCGCTGCCGAGCGGAGGGTGAGCGCGACCGCGATTCAGACGGTCGGCAGCAAAGGTCACGACGGCTTCACGATAGCCGTGCGTCATGCGGACCACTAGGCCCGTGACAATCGCCTGCCTTTGGGGCAGCCCACTCATTTTAAATGAGATTCCTGGGTGCTCTCGCCCAAAAAATGCGCGAGCGTAAGCTATTTTGCCGCAAGAGGCCAGAATCCGAATGGCACAGCGATTGCACAATGCTGGGTGGATGCGACAGAAGTGTCGGCATCCGGTGATTGAGGTAATTGCCCACATCGGGCAAGCGTAACAGCGGCCTCTGTGGGCTTTGGAGGCTGTATGAAAAACTATCGTCTGATTGCGAGTCTGGCAACCTTAGCGCTTCTCGTCGCAGGGTATCTGATGATGCCCGCAACGATGAAGGCGGCAGACACGCCCGATTCACCCGAAATTACAAAGCTTCTAGCGGACGCGAGAGTTCAGGCAATCGACTTGAGGCACGATGCCGAAGACATGGAGATGTACACCCGGTCGAGTTATAGCCCGGAGAGCTACGCCGAAAAGCTGGAGCTGATGAAGCAACATGTCAACACTACAGGAAAGCTGCTTGCAAAGCTGCGGGACGCCGAGGCGAACGGTTCTATCTGGCAAAAGACCGCCATTTGGCGGGTCGATCCCCTGCTCAAGGAGTTGGCGGAGAATACCCAAAGGATGATCACGTTCTTCAACGCGAACAAAACAAAGACTCATTTCCCCGAATTCAGGGATTGGGTGAAAGCAAACAGCGATCTGGCTGGGAACCTGGAGACTCTGATCAAGGACTTCCTGACCTACGGAGACTTGAAGCAGAAGCTGGATCGGCTCGGGAGCAGACTGGAAATCACCGGTTGAGCGAATCCGCGATCTGAGATCGCGAACGGCTCCTGGCGCAGGACTTAGGTCGAGCGCCAGGGGCTTTTTCATGACTCTGGTTAGAGCTTCACGACGTTCTTGCGGATGTAATCGTCGACCTTCGTCGGCTCCGGCCCGATGTAGTGGTACGCTTCCGCGTACTTCAGGCCGAATTTCATGCCGATTTCCGCGTCGCGCTCCAGCACGAACTGGCGGGTGTATTCGCGATTCGCGGTTTCGTCATCGCTGCCGAGCAAGGGAAGCTTCAAGCCCTGTTGTGCGAGACGCTGGCGAAGCTGCGCGCCCTGATGGCCGGCCGGCCCTTGCGCCGTGTTGAGCAGATTGACGCCGATCTTGCGGTCCATGAAATCGGTGATGTCGACGGCTCGATTGACGTACTGCGGGCCCCGGGCGAAATAATACTTTTCCTTCACGGCATGGGGTGTCACACCGGCGTCGAAGTGCTCCGGAAAATCCTTGCTGCCGGCGGCCATCCAGCAAGCAGCTTCGACCGCTCTCGCGGTGACATAGTGGTCGGGATTCTCCTCGTAGTGCGACCAGGGGTCGTAACAAATCACCGTATCCACCTTGAGCAGCCGAAAAAGGAAGATCAGCCGCATGCGAAGTTCAACCGGCGCGACGCTGTCCATCATGTGGTTGCGATAATTCAGATCGTAGGTCTTTTTCAGACCGAATTCCTTGGCGACGGCCAGGTTATCGCGCTCGTTGGCGAGCACGCCTTCGCCCACCGTGCCGGGGCCAGTATGGTCGTCGTTGGTGGTGCGGATCAGGTAGCCGGTGTAGCCTTCCGCAATCAGTTTCAAGACGACGCCTCCGGCAAAAATGGGAAGGTCGTCGGCATGCGGCTGAATTGCCGCGAGCACTTTCCCGGTGTGTGGCTTGCCGGGCCGCGCGCGCTCAATTTCCACTTCGGTGGCGGGAAAAGGTCCTTCGTCGGTGGCCGCGCTGGCGGTGGAAAGCGCGAACGCGCTGCCGGTCATGCGCGAAATAAATTCGCTTCGTTTCATGGGATGTATTCTATCGAAGCAGCTTCAAATATTCCGGCAGGCCGTGAAATTCGTCCACGTGATCGGGCGCGGAGTTCCCCGCGTAGCCCATCATGCGAAATCGTCCGGCGCGGACTTCGCTCAATTGCTGCGTTTTCGATGGACCCCATCGCAGGATCGCGCGCCGCTGCACGCCGAGCTGTGCTACCAGCCAATCCGCCGTCTCGGTGGTGCTGGCGAAGGTGCCCGGGAAAATTTCGGAATGTGTGACGATCATCGTCTTGCGTCCGGCGACAGCATCGCGTGCGAACTTCAGAAAAACGTCCAGGTGGTCCGGCTCCAGTTGGGATTCCAGCGGCCCCGGTTTGCCGTTGACGTAGCCGGTGTGCAGTCCATCGATGAGCAGGACCTTCTGCACCTTCTCGTAATTCTCGGGAACAGAGAGAATCTCGCGAATGGCGCCGTGGCCCGCGCTCCAGGCAGTGAGAGAGATCGGGCCGAACGCGATGCCCGTCTTCTGGCTTGCTTCGCGCAGCATCGCGTCAAAGAGGGCATGATCGGAAAATCGCTTCGCGTAGGTGGAAGAGCCCGATCCCGCCTCGACCGAGATCACGGCGAACCGCCCGCTGCGTGCCGCAGCTACCTCGGCCACCCAGGCGGATCCATGAAAGTGGACGAACAGAGGCAGATGCTTCGCTCTCATAAGCTTCTCCGGGATGAACAACGTGCCGGCGGCGAGGGGCTCGCGGCGCCCGGGCGGCGCGTCTTTCTGGAGCCGTGGATGTGCGCGGGTGTGCTCGACCATGGGCGAGGGATTCTGGGACTGCTGCGCGAGAGCGGTCGTCGCGAGGAACAGGCAGGTCGAGAGTCGCATGGGTGGCTCCTGTCATTCTATGCGACACCTGCTAGTGCGTTTCCATTAGGGACCGGGTGTATACTCTGGCACAAGGAGAAACTATGCCATTCAGTGCGCGACGAACCACTATTGCAAACCTGCTGCTGTCGGGTTTGTTTACCACGTTCGTTTTTGGCCAAACGGCGCTGGCGGGGACGCGATGCGTCAATCCCGCGGGAAGCCAGGGGTGCTATGCGACGATTGGGGCCGCAGTCAGCGCTGCGGCGGCGAACGACATCATCAATATCGCGCCCGGGTCGTATGCTGAGAATGTCGTAGTGAACAAGCCCCTGTCATTGGTGGGTTCTGGCCCGGAGTCGACGATCATCAACGCCAAAGGTCTGGCGAATGGAATCTATGTGGATGGCTTAGATAACCCAGGTTTGTCGGGCGTTATCGTGACTGGCCTAACGGTGATGAACGCGAATTTTGAAGGCATTCTGCTGACGAACGTCTCCTACAGCATGATCACGGAGAATCACGTGACCGATAACGATCAGAGCCTCAACTATGCTGCGGGTACTTGTCCGGGGCTGCCCGTTTTTGAGACTAACGAAGGAGAGGATTGCGGCGAAGGCATACATTTGGTGGGTGTCGATCACACCACCGTGGCCAACAACACGGTCGACTTGAACTCCGGAGGAATCCTGCTCAGTGACGAAACGGGGCAGACCCATGACAATATGATTCTCGGCAATAACGTGCACGAAAATGCACTGGATTGCGGCATCACGCTCGCTTCGCACGCGCCTTCTCCGAAAGCTTCGTCCCCACTGCCCTATGGGATTTTCAACAACACGATTCAGGGCAATATCGCTTCCGGCAATGGGCGAGTGGGAGCCGGGGCCGGCATCGGAATTTTCGCGCCGGGGCCAGGCAACATGAATTTCGGAAATAAGGTGATCGGAAACCTGATTATGAACAACGGGATTCCCGGGGTGTCCATTCATAACCACGCGGCGCCTCCGGGAGCTCCTCCAGTGAACCTGAACGACAACGTGATCGTCGGGAATTTCATTTCCGGCAATGGGGCGGACGATGCGGACGCAAGCACGGCGGGACCAACGGGTATCAACGTATACGGTGTTGCGCCGATTTACGGAACGGTGATCGCGGAAAATACCATTGTGAACGAAGCATTCGATGTGGTGATGAACAATCCCGGCGCGATGGAGACCCATCTCAACAATCTCCTTGGCGGAAAGACGGGTGTGGCCAACCTTGGAAAGGGAGTGGTGAGCGCCACGGTGAATTTCTGGGGATGCCCGGGCGGGGCGGGCGCGACGGGTTGCGCGGTCGCGCAGGGCCCGGTGACTGCGGCTCCCGCACTGAGCGCCCCAGCCGGTTCTGCGCCGGCGCCTGCGTCGGGCGGTACCAGAAAACAATAGGCAGAAGGGGGCTACAGAGCTTCGAGGCGTGGTCGCAGCGCCTCGAGGGCTAGTTCGAGCGCGCGAAGCACTGGCCTGACATCTGCCAGCTGCTGGGCATGGCCCATTGTCTCGAGCCGGTAAGCGGCTTCCACGGCGGGCCGCGCGCCGAAGTTGGCAACCGAGCCCTTCAGACCGTGCGCCGCGCGTTCCATCCGCTTGGCGTCGCCGGCCTCGATGGCTTCGCGAAGGTCGCTCAGGGACTTGGGATAGTCCGCAAGAAACAGTTGGGCAATTTCCTTAAGCAAATCGGCGTCGCCGCCGACGCGGGCGAGCGCTACGTTTTTGTCGAAAATCTCATCCGTAAATGTGGCCTGTTCCACTATGTTATCTATCGGCGGAAACCGGCGGATTATGATGGAGAGCGTGCGTCACTTTGCCTCCGTCCCTTTTGAAGCAGAATATTTGCTCCATCTGCCGTCTGTGGTGGACGGCCAAACACCGCTGGTTTTAGCGCTGCACGGTTATGGTTCGAGTCCCGAGGCGATGCTGCGCCTTTCCGAGATGGCTCTGGGCGGCGGTCCCATCATCGCAAGCCTGCGGGGGCCAAATCAGTGCTACATCAACACGGGACCGCTGGGAACGCCCGCGCTGGGCAGCGCTGTCGGGTACAACTGGGGCACAACGCCCCACGCCGAGCACAATATCGCCCTGCATCATCGCATCATCCAGGCGGTTTCGGCCGAGTTGCGAGCGCAATTCGGGATCCCGCATAGTCGCGTAGTGTTGATGGGATTTTCGCAGCCGGTGGGCCTGAATTACCGTTTCATCGGCACTCATCCGGAGGAGGCCGGCGGCGTGATCGCTCTGTGTGGCGGCGTCCCCAAGGATTGGGAGAGCGACAAATACAACCATGTCGCTGCGCCCATTCTGCACATCTCGCGGTCCGAGGACGAGTTTTTCCCCGAAACGGTGGCGCAAGGCTTCCCCGATCGCCTGCGGGCGCATGCCGCGAACGTCGAGTTTCACATGCTGCCGGGAAAGCACCGGTTTCCGTCCAAGGCCAGTTCCCTGATTCGGGATTTCCTCCGGAAAGTCGCTGGGTGATGTGATATTCTGAGGTGGGATGTGCGCTCCTGCGGGCGTTTCCCTATTCTAGTGGTCCATCCTCGGCAAGGCCACCCTAGCTCAGTTGGTAGAGCGGCTGATTCGTAATCAGCAGGTCGCCAGTTCGATCCTGGCGGGTGGCTCCATTCTTTTTGTTGTCAATAGCTTAGAAATCCACCACGGCGTTCGCAGAGCCGCTGATTGCGGAAAACGGCGTGGTAAAAGAACTATGCGACCTTTTCCTCCAGGAACGACGCTTCCTGAAAAATTGCTCTCCGATGACGCTGCGATCCTATGGTCAGGCTCATCAACGTATCGTCCATCCCGGCTGAGATGCCACAAAGCGCCGAAGTTGAAGAAGTTGGTTCTCAACGTCCTGGCCTTTGTCCTTCGTCGAAACACGACCGTAAATCGTCACTCTCATATGCAAAGTACTTTACCTTAACCCGGAACAAAATGGTATCGGTCGTTTACACTACGTTGCGAGTTTTCGAGTCGGTTCTTCAATGGGATTCGAGGCTTTTTCCAAGGTGCTTTTTGTTACGGGTGATGTGGTTCGGTACGATGTGTTGGAAGGTCTCGCCTACATGGAACTTCATACACTCGGGCAAGTTGTAGCGGAGCGAAAATTCGTCTTGCTGACCAGTTCAGGATCAAAGAAGGAAGTGATCGCTCGAATCGGTGCCCCTCAAGAATCACCGGATCGGCAGAATTTTTTTTGCCCATTCGAGATCGTGGGGTTGGGCACGTCCAAGATCAAGTGTGCGTTCGGCATTGATGCTGTTCAGGCACTTCGACTCACGTTGAAGATGATCGGTGTAGACCTGCACTACCACCGCAAAGAAATTGGTGCTGGCCTGTACCTGTTTGAAGAGGGAGATGACCTGGGCTTCCCTGAAGAAGCGTGGACCGAAGGGCCTGGTTGGCAAATTGTAAGAGCATTCGGACCCATCTACGGGATGAAGCTGTCCATTGCCCGAGACGCAGGAAGCATGAAGAATTTTCAGTTTGGAACGGTCATGCCCCATCCAACCGGGAAAGGAACGATTGGTCAATATGCTTTACACATCCAGTGTCCGTGGCGCTTCGTGCTGGCGCAGTGTGCTTGGCGAGCGCCGACGAGGAGTCTGATGGTGACAGGTTCCGGCGACTGGTGGGAGCCGGCCGAGCGGCCTGAGAATTTTGATCTTGATGATTGGAATAATCATCGTCGCACTCCGAACTTGCAGCAGAAAGCACTCGAAGAGTTTTTCACGCACTACGATGAGGCGACGAAATCCTGGATCAATGTCTCCGAGCAATTGGTCGTTCAGCAGGTCGAATCCGACGACTACGGCGGCATCGACGTTCACCTGACTGGTGATTGTCGCTTGCAAATTTTTCCCGATGGAAAGGGTAACGAACAGTGGCGCTTGTTTCAGCCGGGAACCGAAGCGCCGCATGTCGTCTTTGAGAATGGGGCATTGAGAGGCGACCAACCTGCCGAGCAAAGAGATGGCTGAAATTTCCAGAACTACGATGTCGATGACGCCGCAGGATTGTTCCCACAGTGTTTTGGGAAAATGTGACTCCAGGCGAGGGTGTTATACACCGACCGGGACTATTGTTCAGGCGATGATGCGAATTTTCTTGGCAGAGTTCCAGGCGTCGAGCCTTCAGAAATTCTTCTAAGGACGATGTGGTTCAGACTGCAAAGGAATTCTGCGAACGAGGTTCCAGCGATCATTCTCCCAAACAAAGTAGTGGGTGTAGATTGGTCCTCGTGCCAAGTTTGGACATGGCTCCATGATCATGAGCTTGCTGTTCTGCCGGAATTCAACCTTTGGAAGCCAAGGTCCACCATCAAGCCAAGACATTTGCAAACCTTGAGCCATCGGCGAATTGTAGACCTTTCCAGACACAGCGTCCACCATCGCCATTAGAATACACGGTGAGCCGCAGCCGAAAGTGATGATGATGTAGTGTCCAGCAAAATTCGGTCCAGGCTGGTCCTGCTTACCGTCCCGCTCGACACCAATTCCCATCGACACTCCTTCACGAATTCGAGTGCGGTACATCCTTTGCTCCGCAGTGGCAAGGATCGGAGCAACAGGCTTTCCCTTGAAAATTTCGGTGACCGGATAATCCTCAAAGCGAGGCGGATTGGTTGCGCTCGTATTTTGCGCCCAAGCCGACAAAGAAATCGCCGCCATCGAGATGAGGATCGTCGCAACGTCACGCACAGCCCTATTTTACATCTGTGAGGTCCACATCTCCGTGGGTATTCCTGGTCGCTCTGGAAGGCGCTGTAGTGCTCCCAAAACATCGTGAGTCATCCCCCGCTGGCGAAGACCTTACCGACCGCTCCTGCGGCGTCCTGTGGCCGACAGCGTTGGGTTCTGGCGATGCTGGACGCTCTTGTGGTGGCACGCAATCGTGATGCATACTTGTGAAATCAGAGCCGCTGATTACGTCGGTGGTGATGATCGAACGTCGATCTAAAATGTTGAAACGATAGACACCGGAGTCACGGAGAAGGACAAGTTCTTCGTAATCAGCAGGTCGCCAGTTCGATCCTGGCGGGTGGCTCCAGAACTCCTCCCCTCAATCAGCGGTTTAGGTGTTGACGGGCAGATCCACAACCTGAGCCGCCCCGTTGACCACAGAGAAAGAGTCCCTGAGCTCCACCGAGATCGAATTCAAAAGCCCGAAAGGCCTACTGCTTGCGACGACGGGGCTCAGCGGATGTTGGTGCTTGCTTCAACTATGGCTTCACCTTTGCTTCAAGGCCACTGAAATCCATCGCTCTGGACTCCGACGCGGCGATCCGGGACAGTTCCCGCGCCGCGAGGCAAGTCAGTTCGTCGACGTGGTCTGTCCCGATCTGTAGCAGCTCCGCGCACTCATCGCGCGGCGTAGCAGCGAGAATCCGCAAGACAAAGCACCGGCGCATTGCTGCGGGGAGGCTCAAGACTCGTTTCAATTCGGGTGGAAGCCTCGAGTTAGCAAGATCGTCACGTGTAGATACAAGTGGGAGCTTGACCGCAGCCTCGACAGCCCTGCGAAGCAGAGAATCATTCGATGCCGGCTCTGGTTGGACGGCATCAATCGCATCTCCCAGCGCAGCCTCCGCATCCGCAAGATTCCCGGTAAGCAGAAGGGTTGTGAAGAAACCCCGGCTAAGGTCCTGCTCGAAGTCAAGTGCCGCTGTCATCTGCGTCTCCCCAGCAGCAATCCAGCATCCAGAACGAAGGTCGCAGCTCGGACCGCGTATTTCGGACTCTGCACGGACCGGCGATGCGCCGCGTCGTGCGCAAGATCCTGGCAACCCTGGTCCATGGAGCTGGGTCGGCAAATCTGCTTTGCGTGGCTAGGTTTGCTCAATCGCCGACCTCAATAAAGCCAAAACCGCTACCGCCGATGAATGCGTGCGGCTCGGACGGAAATGAGGTGACCTTCTGCCGCCTAACTTTTCATCACATCGATGAGATGATGCTAATTTCCTATACACTCGTCGTCGCGTTGGGTCCTGGTTGTTCAGCCAGCTTTGCCGCTGTCATCGCTGCCTGAAATGCTACCCATCCTCACTGCGACATCGACGTGATGGTGATCACAGAGCAAGCGTGGAGACTCAATTGCATGAATCCGCAATATGGCAGATAGTTCTGAACTGAGAATACTCGGGGAAACGCCAAAGGCGGTCTCGCGGCGCAGGTTCATAAAGGGCGTCATTGCCGGAGGGGCCGTCGTCTCCTCAGCGAGCTATTTGTTCCGCACCTCCACTGTGCATGGGGTTGGCGGAGTCGAGCGACTCCTCAGCCTGAACGTCAATGGACAGCTTCGCCGAGTCGACGTGATGAAGCAAGAGACCCTCGCGTGGACCCTGAGATACAAGCTGGGACTCACGGGAACCAAGCTAGGGTGTGACCGCGCCGAATGCGGCGCCTGCACGGTCCTGCTCGATGACGTGCCGCACTATTCGTGCTCGGTCCTTACCCACACGGTGCGCGACCAGAAAGTCCTGACGATCGAGGGCCTGGCGAGCTCCGACGGGAAGCTGCACCCGGTTCAGCGAGCAGTGGTGCACGAGCAGGGCTTCCAGTGTGCCTTTTGTATGTCGGGCTTCATCATGAGTGCGGTCGGGTTCCTGAAGCACCACCAGACTCCAACCCGCGCGGAGCTCGCGCAGGCGCTTTCCGGAAATCTGTGCCGGTGCTGCGATTACAACAAGATCCTGAACTCCATGATGCGCGCTGCGGAGTATGTGAGGGACGACGCCCATGCCTAACTATAAGTTGATCGGACACGACTATCAGACACCCGACATTGTCGCGAAGGTTCTGGGGCACTCGAAATATGCGGAGGACTTCCGGGCGGACGGGATGCTGTTCTGCAAACTGCTGCTCAGTCCCGAGCCTCATGCCAGGGTTCGCCACATCGACGCGAGTGCGGCACTCGCCATGGAGGGAGTGGTTGCGATCCTGACTGCCGACGATTTGCCGCCCGCGAAGCCGGATAATGACCCGTTCGGAGCCGCGGAAAGCAACAACGAGGAGCGGGGCCTGACCAAGGAACCGGTGTATGAAGGCGAACCGATTCTCGCGGTGGCCGCGGTGGATGAGGCGACCGCCGCTGAGGCCATCGAGAGAATTAAGTTGGACCTGGAATTACTTCCGTTTTGCGTCGATCCACTTGACAGCCTGCGTCCACGCGGACCTAACGCGCGCACGCAAGGGAACGTTTTCGCCGTGGGCGGCGGCATGAAGACGTTGAAGTGGACGGAGCAGGACCTCCAAGAGGTCGCGGCGGGCCGCATCCCGTGGGATGGCATAGCGGCCGAGGAGACGAGGGTAGGCGATGTCGAGGCAGGATTTAAGCAGGCGGACCTCATCCTGGACGAGACGCTGTTCCAGCAGTCCACCGCACACCAGCCGCTCGAAACGCGGTCGGCGATGGCCTACTGGCAGAATGGGAAGCTCTTCCTCTTTGGGTCCACACAAAGTGTGTCGCAGACGGTTCCACTAATTGCCAAGTGGGTGGGGATCGATCCGTCGCAGCTCGTGTTCATCTCTGAATACTGCGGAGGGGGATTCGGCAGTAAGGCCCTCGGCGCGGTCAGCATGGCCATCCCGGCGATGCTTTCCAAGAAGGCCGGACGGCCGGTGATGATGCGACTCTCGCGCGAGGAGGAAACCTACATCGGCCGCATGCGGCCAGGATTCCAGGCCCGCGCGAAGATCGGGTTCCGAAAGGACGGCCGCATTACGGCCATGGACCTCTTCATCGTCGAGGACAGCGGCCCATACGAGCGGCAAGGCGATAACGAGCTCACAGCCGTAGTGGCATCTGCCCTCTATCAGCCGCTGGCGTTGCGCTTTCGCGGCATTTCGGTAGCTACCAACACTCCGCCTCGTTCCGCGCAGCGAGGCCCGGGCGGTATGCAAGGCATGTCCATGCTGGAGCCGCTGATGAACAGGGCGGCGCGGGAGCTCGGCCTGGACCAAGTGGAGATACGGAAGATCAATGCCCCCTCGGACGGTTCTCTCTTCGGAATTACCGATACAAAGGACAGCCCACGGCAGCCATTGACCAGTGCATACGTGCGCGAAGCTCTTGATCGCGGTAAGGAACTTTTCAAGTGGGAAGAGCGGAAGGCTCGAAACGGTCAGCGCAGCGGCAACAAAGTGAGAGGTGTGTCGGCAATTATCGGCACGTTCTTCGCGGGTTCCACTGGATATGACGGTCTGGTAGTCATCAAACCAGACGGGAAGCTATACATCCATCAAGGGATTGGCAACCTCGGAACACACTCCGTAATGGACACCGGGCGCGTTGCGGCTGAAGTACTGGGGATGCCGTGGGACATGTGCGAGATCGTATGGGGCAACACCGCCAATTCTGTTCCGTGGAGTTCCGTACAGGATGGCAGCCAGACGACGCACGCGCATTCCCGGGCGAACCTTGCAGCCGGTCTTGACGCCAAGCGGAAGCTGCAGGAGATTGCTGCAAAGGAGCTCGGCGGGGCGCCCGAATCCTATGATGTCGACAATGGGCGCGTGTACCAGCGAGGGAACCCCGGGCGAGGGATGACTTTCGCGAAAGCGGCCGAAAGCGCGATCGCGCTCGGTGGGAAGTACGACGGCCACGAGGTATCGCCCAGCGTGAATTCCATGACGAAGGCGTCCGCGCAGGCGCTCGCCGGACAGGGCCTGATGGGCGTCGCCAAGGATGAGTTTCCGCACAAGGGCGGCATCCTCTCCTTCGCGGCCGCCTTCGCCGAAGTTGAAGTGGATCTCGAAACGGGACAGCACAGGATTATCGAATACCTGCCTGTGGGCGACGTCGGGACGATTATGCATCCAAGGAGCCTCGGAGCACAATTCCACGGCGGCGGGATACAAGGGTTCGGTCATGCGCGCACGCAGAACGTAATCTATGACCCGCATTACGGGAAGCTCGTCTCGAGGCGGCTGTACCAGAACAAGCCTCCGACCATTCTCGATATGCCGCTCGACATGCAATGGGAGGCGTTAAATATTCCTGACCCGCAGAGTCCCATTGGAGCAAAGGGCGTTGGTGAAACGTCCGCTTTGGCTGGTTCCGCGGCGGTGCTGTGTGCGATTGAGAATGCGCTCGGGAACCGTTGCGTGGTTCGCACACCCGTCACGGCCGAGCGGATCCTGGAAGCGGTTAGGGCCGAGGGTAAGCGCCCCACATTTTTGTCGACATACGCCTAAGGAGAACATCATGGCTGTCATACGAGATGTCATGCCGGCTTTCGAGCTGTTTCAGCCGAACTCTACTACCGAAGCACAGCAGCTTCTCCATCAATATGGAGGCGACGCCTGGATACTGGCCGGCGGGCTCGATAGTTTTGACTGGCTGAAGGACCGCTTCAGGAAACCCAAGGCGGTGATCGATCTGAGCGGGATAGCGGAGCTCAAAGGAGTGCGCACCGTAGAGGATGGGATCGAGATTGGCGCGATGACCACGCTCACCGACGTAGTTAACCACCCCATCATCCAGCAGAGGTACGGCCTGCTGGCACAGGCTGCGGCACTCGTGGCGTCTCCGCAAATTCGCAACCAGGGCACCCTGGGCGGTAATGTGTCGCAGGACGCCCGCTGCTGGTACTACCGCGCCGGATGGCCCTGCTACCGCGCTGGCGGAAACATCTGCTATGCGGATACACCGGAGGGCCGCAACCGCGAACATGCCATTCTTGAGGCGGAACGCTGCGTGGCGGTGAATCCATCGGATTCCGCTCCCGCTTTGATTGCACTCGACGCGAAGTTTGTGATGCGCACGTCGAAGGGCGAACAGGTTGTGGCTGCCGAAGACTACTTCATCGGCCCTGCTATCGACATCACCCGGCTGCACATCTTGCGGCCCGGGGATCTACTTACGGCGATTCGCATTCCATCCGCCTGGGCTGATGCGAAATTCTATTTTGAAAAAATCCGGGACCGGAACGTGTGGGACTTTCCGCTGCTAAATGTGGCTTCAGCGATGGTCGTGTCCGGTGGAACCATAGAGCGGATACGCATCGTGGTCAACGCCGCGGCCGCTCGTCCACTCCGGCTAAGAGCGGTCGAAGACGCGGTTCGCGGCAAGCCGCCCAGCGGGGCGACGGGTGAGATGGCGGGTGACCTGGCCGTTCGCGGCGCCGTTCCCCTGCAATTCAACGCCTACAAGATCCCGCTAATGCGAAATCTGGTGAAGCGAGCTATTGGAGGCGTGGAGGAAGCAACATGGGCATCTTAGAGTTGATTTCACAATGGGCGGTAGACCCGTGGGGTAAATTTGTCCCCATCCACATTGCATGGTTCCTGATATGGGTCGCGGCCATCGCGGGATTGTTTTTCGTCATCGTCCACGCGGTTTATGTGCGATACTTCGCCAAGCCCCGCGAGTTCGAGTCTGATGCTCCTCCGGTGGTTCTGAGCCAGATCCCCGAACACGTCCCCCGGCACTCGCTGGTCGCACGAGCATTTCACTGGATCATGGCGGCGTCCATGCTCACCCTGTTGTTTACCGCCTTCCTCCCGAAAGTGGGTGTTCATTTTAATTGGGTCTTATACCATTGGATCGCCGGAACGGTGCTGACCATTTCCGTCCTGTTTCACATCGTGCACGCCTCGTTCTTCATGAACTTCTGGTCGATCTGGCCGGATAAGATCGATATTCGGGATGCTGGGAGAAGGGTCCAGCGGTTCCTGGGAAAGGTCGCGCCGCCCCCCGACAGGTTCGCAAGGTATCCGCTGGAAAACAAGCTCTACCACTCCGCGATCATCGCAGCCGGCCTGTCCGTCATCGTGACAGGTGTGTTCATGATGTCCCGGGTCCGTACGATATTCTTCGAACGCAATCCGTATTTGTTTAGCGACATGACGTGGGGGATGATGTACGTGCTTCACGGGCTGGCAGGCGTCGGATTGATCTTTCTCATCATGGTCCATGTGTACTTCGGACTGCGGCCTGAGAAAGTAGACATCACAAAGTCGATGCTCTTCGGCTGGATGAGGCGGGAATTCTATCTGGAACACTACGATCCGCAACGGTGGACCATAGAATTGCCGCGAGCGGGGTCCGTCCAAACGGATAGGGATATCTAAATATATGCTTCGATCAATCTGGGAAAGAATTGAGACTATTGAAGAATGTTACGAGTTCATGCTGGCATATGCGGCGCAAGGGCTCACGAATGACTACGGCAGTAAGTCAGGTGGACAAGTTCGGGAGTATTTGGTTCGCGCGGCCGCAGCACTCGGTGGATTGGCCCAGGCCTGCGCGACGGCGGTAGGCGAGGAGAACTTTGAGCAGGAGGAGCGACTCGTTCAGTTCTTCGCGGTATTAGACCGCGACGCGCGCGATTCGCTGGCCGTCATCGAATTAGTGCTCGCGCAGCCTTCGATCAGCTCTCAGTTGATCGACAACCTGAACGCGTCGATGCACCTGCGTGCGCTCCTCACCGACATGTTCCTGTTGGGCGAAGTTCTCAAGACGCAACAATCTACGGCGGCCAACGTCGCATCCTCATAGCGGCGCGACGATTAGCGGATCTCACCGCGATCGTGTGTCCTCAAGCAGCTGCTGAGCGCTCGCTAGCACGAGCGCTTGGCATCGTGAAAAAGAAACGGCTGCCTTCCCCCGGCGTGCTCTCAACATAAATGCGCCCGCCATGGAGCTCTACGATTCGTTTCGTAATGGCTAAGCCTAGCCCCGCCCCTTCCTTTATACCCGCTCGAGCCGGCGCGACTTGGGTGAACTCCTCGAATATGGCAGTCTGTTGCTCCGGCGGTATGCCGATGCCCGTATCGCACACACAAAAGAGGATCTCGCCGCAATCAGGCTCGGCGGTCACCTGCACAGTGCCTCTTTTCGGCGTAAACTTGACGGCATTGCTCAGAAGGTTATAGAGAATCTGTTTGAAACGAGTGCGATCACCATACGCGAAGAGTGCGGGGGATACCTCACTGCGCAGCTCGAGGTTCTTGGCTTCGGCCAATGGCGCAGTGACGGAGAGGACTTCAGAGATTGCATCCGCGGCGCCAAACTCCTCATGTCGCAGTTCGATCCGCCCTGCTTCGATTCGGGAGAGATCGAGGATGTCATTCACCAGGGCAAGCAGGTGAAGCGCCCCCTCGTGGACGTGGCGGACGTAATCGACGTAGGACTCTCCGAGAGATTCCTCGCCTTCCTCCGCGAGCAGATCGGTAAAGCCGATGATCGAGTTGAGTGGCGTGCGGAATTCGTGGCTCATTCGAGCCAGGAATGCACTTTTCATGCGGCTTGCCCGCGAGAGTTCTTCATTCTGTCGCGCCAACCGGCTATTCGCCTCGGCAAGCTGAGAGATGCGTGCGAGAACCTGCTTTTCAAGTTCCTGATTCCGGCGTCTAACGAGCGCGGATTCCCGGTCATGAAACTGCACCGCTAGCTCCTGGTCATTGTCTGGGCCGCACGGCGCCTTGGCGTAGGATTCGTGAGTGCAGTTCCTGGACTCCGCTTGCGGACAAACGGGGAAGACGTTCTGAAGAGAGTAAGCAACGGATGCCATAAAGCAGATCCTTTTCCCGGAGGAGCGCTCGTTTTTCTAGGCCGCTCCTCTGTCCCTGTCTGATTCTGCGCTGGGCGCCGCCAGAGAACAACCCCCGAATCGGGTTGGCCGCTTGACTGAATAGTTGAGGCTGGGCCACTCTTTTGAGGGAGGCGACCCAGACGGCTAGCCTCCTGAATCGCCGTCTTCACCGGGAACGGGCCGGCATCGATCGACCGCAGCACATTGATTTCTCTGACTTCATCCCTTCTTTCCCGGGTCTTGGGAGGGCCTAACGGGCCCCTCGAAGCCGGTGCCCAAGGTTGCTTGTCAAGAAACCTCCTGAATGAAGGAACTCCTGAAAACTATCCGCGAGGTTCATGACCGCGCAAAAACCACATCTCCCACAATTTCAACACTTCCCACTTGCGACCCTTCCCGCTACCTCTGGTCGGTCTTAGAGGTGTGCTGCCTGTTGGAACAGCTGGCGGTAGCGTTTGTGCCAACGGGATTCACGATCTCTCGCATCATGTTCCAGGCCGGGCTGCGCGTGAATTCGAACAAGCATGGAAGGCAAGGGACAAAGGGGCCCTGGAGAAGGCGGCCCACCATTTCGAAGCAGCGATCGCAATCGATCCTGAATTTTGTGCCGCGCTAAACGACCTCGGGACGACTTATCTTAAGCTCGATAAGCTTGACAATGCGATCGAGCAGTTTAACAGTGCCATTGCCGTCGACGCCCACGAGGCGATGCCGTACTCGAATCTCGCGCTTGCCTATCTAAAAAGAAATCAGTACTCGGCGGCCACCCATCTCGCACGACAGGCGGTAGCCCTGGACCAAACGTTGGCGCACGGGTTGCTCATATTGGGCGCGTCGTTGGTTCTCGACCACAAGTTCACTGCCGAAGCAGAGCGTAGCCTGACGCGGGCCGCCGACGAGTTTGCGCAGGCGGACTATTGGCTTGCGGTGGGCCTGGTCGTGAAAGGGGACTTGCCAGCCGCAAGAGATCACCTCAGACAATATCTCGCCTCTGGTGACAAGACGGCCGTGAACGCTGTGAAATCGCTGTTGGAGCGTCTCGAGCATACCGGAGAGGCAAGTCTCGTTCGGTGATCTTTCGGATTTTCCGCGACTACACTCTCCGTTCGGAGAGTCGGCGAAGAGACGTCGGCGAGGTGTTTTCTGGCGTCGAACTTGACCTCGCGCTGCCGTGCAGTAGGGGACATGCGCACCTTCGTGGCCGCTCGGCATGAATATGGCGCAGTTCGCCCTGCGTTGGATTCTGATGTTTCCTGGCGCCTCCAGCGCAATCCCCGCGCCAAGGGCCCCTCGCAGGCCAAGGAGAACTGCGGAAAAATCCTGCCGCTGGTGCATCAACATTGATAACAACGTTGGTAAGCTAAGACGCAGGAATGCCGGAAGAACTTCCCTTTGAAGAAATCCTGGGGCCGCGAGTGTCCGCCGTGATCGTCGCGTGCAACCAGATCGAACCGTTGCGGCGCGCGGTGGCCGCACTCGAGCGCTCCACCGATCGCGAACGCCTGGAAATTCTGGTGGTCGATCTGGCCAGTACCGACGGCTGCGCGCAAATTGACAGCGAGTTTCCCTCCGTTGTCCCGCTGCGCCTGCCGCATAACTTCGGGGCGACGAAAGCGATGAACGTCGGTACCCGCACGGCGAAGGCGGAACTGGTTTTCTATCTTTCGCCCGATGTCGAAGTGGAGCCGGATACCGTCCGCCTGCTGGCGGACAAGCTGGAAGCGGACAACGACGCCTCGGCCGTCTGCCCTCTCTTGGTGGATGAAAACGGCAAGCCCGTTTCGCGGGTCTTTGAGATCCCGACTGCGGCTACTCTCAAGGGCGAAATGCCGGTCGTGGCTCTCGATCTGTCGAAGGAACGCATTGATGTCGAATATCCAGGCCGCGATGCGATCCTGGTCCGCAAGCAATTCGTCCGCGGCATGAACTACTTCGATGACCGTTTCGGGGAATACTGGGCCGACGCCGATCTGGCCACGCAGATCTATCGTGGATTGAAGAAGATCCGCCTTTACCCGTCGATCAGGGCGGTACGGCGCGGGAATTCGTCCGCCGATTCCTCGAAGGGCCTGCTCGCGGCCGACCGGGCCGGCGGCGCAGCGGCCTTTCTCGGCAAGCACTATGGGTTTTTCAGCGGTTTGAGCTTCCGTATTGGAGCGATCCTCAGCGCATCGGCGCATTTCGATCTAAAACAACTGTTTGCGTTGCTCAGCGGGCAAAAAATCGATGGCTCACAAGCGGTGTAGCGTAAGCAATCTAAGGTTTTTCGTTTACTACCCTAACTTTTTTCTCACCTTGACCCGATAGATTCCCTGTAAGGTCGGACTGTTCTATGCACATGGATGGAATTTTGTGGATTCTGCTGCCCGTCTTCGTGGCCATCGGAAGTGCGCTTCTATCTTTTTACATTATGGAGGCCCGTATGGAGGTCGCCATCGCCAAGGAGCGGGAGTCGTTGGCCGAGGCCCGGGCGACCATTAATTCGCAGAAAATCACGCTGGAAGAGCGCATTAAGGCTACTGAAGAGGCCACCAAGCGCCTGGCTATGGACGAATTTATGCAGGATTTCCGCGTCGAGGAACGGAGTTACGCCCGTGAAAGCCGGAGTTTAAGCGCCTCGAAGAAGACGGTCATCATGCAGGAACGGCTCTTTTTCCGCAACATCCCTCTGTCGAACTGGATTGAACGCGAAATGGTGGTGGAAGAAGGCGCGGACCTGGATCAACTGCCCAAGGAATCGGTATTCGCGGCGGCGACCGTTGCGCAGGCGATTGAGAAACCGGAGCCTCCCGCGCCCACCAGGCCACCCGCCGCTATCGAGCCCCGGGCCGCCCATGCCGAGGTCGATTTGATCGCCTTGTCGAAATTTGTCCAGGCCATTCCGGTCAATGAGGACCGCGAGCCTGAGGCGCGGGTCTTCCAGATCGCCGTACCCGCCTTCGGCGCGCAATAATAGCGCAACAAAGCGCCGTCAATTTCCCGTGTTATTACCCGTTGACTTCCGCAAGAAAGAGTGATAGCGTTCCGGTAAGAGGACAAGGGGTGCCCGTATCAGCGTGCCACTTAACTTGGAATTAGCCTCGTATCGGAAGGAAGACGTATGACTCTGAGACAAGTGTTTCTCGCCCTGGCGCTCACACCATTGATCGTGGGCCCCGCCGCAAAAGGGCAGTGCATGGGTTGCGACAACAGCGGTTCTTGCCCCGGGGGGGCTGCGGGCAATGTCATAGTGATTTACTGCCTGGATGAGCCCCCGATCCACGTCCAGTGCTGCGACTCCACGTGCCGTCTCGGCTCCGACGGGGAATGTGGCGACTCCAATAACGCCACATGCTCCTACACGGACTGCAACAACGTCATCCACCTCATAAACTACGGCTGCCTCGCGTGTCTGTAACCGAGAAGGATCATCCAGAAAGGACAATCATGATGAAAGCTTCACAACTAGTTGCCTTTGCCGCCGCTGCGGCGCTCTCGTTCGGCCAATCGAAATCGGCAACTCCACCGCCGATGATAATAGTTGCCACGCATGGGTCCGGAGCCGCGATGAACCTGACACTGACGAACGTGTCCGGGAGGGCTATTTCCGCCTCTGTCGTGCTCGTCACGTTCAGGACACCTAAAGGAAGCCAGGTTCAAGCCGTGGACCTGGAGGACTCCAGCTTGCTGCCGCAGGCGACCCCGCTTGCTCCCGGAGCCCAGACCACCGGCGCGGTCTCGATTCCAACTCAACTCGGCGCGGAGCTTGTGATCGATCAGACCCAGGTGGACTACGTGTTGTTCACGGATGGATCATCCTGGGGCCCGGACACGGCGCATCTATCTCTCCAAATCAAGGGCATGAGGGCGGGTTGGGCAAGAGCGTACAGCCATCTGAACGCCACGCTCAAACGGCAGGGCAAGGATGCCGTGACGGAGGAGATCCAAAGCTACGTTGCTTCGAAGCGCACGTTGGCAAAGGCGACTCCGTAGGCTTTGTTGTGCTCGAAAGCCACCGGTTGCACATGGTCGCCGTTTCTAGGTTGCCGAGTATGTTCGGAAGATCGAAGGCGAAAGTTCCTTTCACAACCTGATGGAGGCGAAGTTTGGGCGCCTTTTCCGCGCTCCAGCTCCCCGCTCGCCTCGATGCCCTGCTTCTTGGCCGGGTGCTCCGACGCCGGCGTCGGCCCGAATCCCCGCGGTAAACCGTTCTAGAATCGGCGCGTCTGTAGAAGTTGGACAGGATATGCTTGGGCTGATGGCCGAGACCCTATTGGCCGAACAGAACGAGTCGTTGCCGGTGCGCGACTTTGGGGCCTGGATGACCTCGGAGCAGCGGCGCATTTACGGGCTTTGTCAACGTTTTCTTCAGGATCGCGACGAAGCGGACTCCGCCACTCAGGACGTTTTCTTGAAAGCCTATCAGGCATTGAGCAAGGAAGACGCCAAGGAACTGGACGATCCGGCTCGCTGGTTGACCCGAATTGCCGTGAACACCTGCCTGGACCGCCTGCGGTCGCGCAAATGGCAGTTCTGGCGGCGCAGGCCCTCGCCGGAGGACGAAGCAACGATTCTGTCCTTGGCGGCGTCGCCCAAACCGGAGGCCGAGGATCAATGTTTTGCCAGCGAGATCGGCGCACGACTGAGCGCCGCGCTCAACAAGTTATCCATCCGCCAGCGGACGGTGTTCACGCTGCGGCATTATGAAGACATGAGTCTGGAGGAGATCGGCACTCTCCTGGGTCTGGACGTCGGGACGGTAAAGGCCCATATGTTCCGCGCGGTGAGCAAGCTCCGCGGCGAACTGAGGGACCTGTACCAGGGAGCCAGCAAATGAACGAGCAAGACAAGCATCTTACGGCCGATGAGTTCATCGATCGCCTATACGGCCTGGGTTCGGCCGAGCACCTGAATGGGTGCGCCGAGTGCACGGATCGTCTCCAGGAACTGTTGACACTGCGCGCCGCAGCAACGCCACTGGTGGACGCCCCGCACGATTTTCTGGCGGCGCAGCGCAGGAATATTTATGCGCGCATGGGGGAGAGGCCGCAGGCGCGATGGAAGTGGGTTCCGGCCATGGCCGCCGCCATTTGCCTGATCGCCGCCGGGGTGTTCTCCCTTCGGCCGCAGGCAAGCGTGGTGAAACAGGAGATCGACGAAGCGCAGTTGTACTCCGACGTATACTCGATGGAGCAATCGATGGAGCCGATCGCGGCCAAACCGATTGCCGCTATTTTTGAACAGGATCATAAGTAATGTTCCGATGGCTTTTTCTCGCGACGGTGCTGCCCGCTGCGCTGTTTGCGCAGGGGCCCCTGGGTGGAGTCTGCCGGACGGGAAGAGCCGTGCGCGACCTGAACCTCAGCGAGGCACAACAGAAGCAGATTTCCGGAATCTGCCGCGATAATGCCAAGAAGATTTTTGATCTGCGCGAGGCATGGAATAAGGCCGAAGCCGACCTGCAAGCGGCCTTCGATGAATCGCCCGTCGATCAGGGAAAATCGAATCTGGCGATTGAGCGCCTGGCTGCTGCACGTTCGGAGCTGTTCATCGCCACTTCGCAAATGGACCTGAAAATCCGCACCGTGCTCACCGGCGAGCAGTGGCTCGAGTTGAAAATGCGGGAGCACCGCGGTCCTCCTGGAGGTCCTCCTCCGAACGGCGGCTGGAGGCGCGGAGGCCCGCCCACCAAGGGCACCACGATCACCAATCAGCCCCCGCAGAACAAGTAAGGTTGACTTTGCCCTTCAGGGCGCGGTATCAGTTGAGTAGCCATCCTGATCAGGCGCGGTAGCCAAGTGGTAAGGCAGAGGTCTGCAAAACCTTTATTCGGGGGTTCGATTCCCCCCCGCGCCTCCAACAAGTTGCGGAGTAACCTCCAATTCCCCAATCAGTTCACGCCCGTTAATGAAGCTTCTGTGGAAATCCCGCAGTTTTGACCGGAGTCGGACGGACAAATCGTCGTGTTCCTCGGACAAACTTGAAGCGGAACCGGGATTAACAACCGTGAACCGGTGCTTATGACCCTGTGGGATTGGGCGACATCTCCAGTAGGGCGACCCTTAGCGCCCGTTTAGGCGCACTAGCGCGATTCTTGCGACATGGCTGGGTGTACCCCACCTGAGGTCGATTCTTGGGGATGAGTTCTGCGCAAGACTGGAGGTGGGGATTCCGGTGAAGCTGAACGCTCTTTCCGAAGGGAAGCCGAACGGCATTCCGGGATGATCCCGAACACCATCGGAGCGTAGCGACGCTGGCAACTCGATTGTGCGGGAAAGTGTTCGGCTTCGTCAAAGGAAACTTATCCGGAGCGCAGCGAAGGAAGAGCGCCGCTAGCAAGGGAAGGGGTGCGGGGAAAGGGGCGTCAGCCCTTGTCCCCGCCCAGCACTGGAGAGACCCGGAGCGCGATTAGTGCTCCGATTCGCTATCGAAAAACCGAATCGCACAGCTAAGGCATCGGAAGTCTTGACTTTGGATTGGTTTCAGCAGGATTCTGAGAACATGCTGATTTCGGCTCTCGCGGCTTTGATGCTGCTTGTGGCGGACCCGGTGACCTATATGGGTCGTCAGGTGACGGTGGTGGACCCCGGAACAGAAGATCCAGATGGATTCTACCCGAAGGGAGAGGCGAAGGTCTGTGTACAGGGCCAGGCTCAGAAGGACTGCTACACGGCCCCAAAGGGGGTCGGGCGCATCCCGCGCCTGTCTGTGATTGAGTTGCGCAAAGTGTCAACGCCGGATGAAAATTCCCCATTTCGCCGGTCGAAAAATCCCCACCCCAAAAGGCTCCCGGCCTGTGCCGGAAGTGATGTTCCGCTCTGCCCCCTTTCCCTCATATTAGGAAGCGCTG